>Ga0116157_10000239_pt1 | contig 61671 bp, 46 predicted proteins | sample AD_UKC048_MetaG_FD_89882 | JGI IMG/M metagenome (GOLD analysis project Ga0116157, IMG submission 89882) | Active sludge microbial communities of municipal wastewater-treating anaerobic digesters from USA - AD_UKC048_MetaG | ecosystem: Engineered > Bioreactor > Anaerobic > Digestate | place: USA... | reverse complement strand
ATTTCGTGGTCGGGGCTCCCAAATGATACGGTAGTTCTCGCAGGCATGCTTCGAATGTGTTGTCCGGCTATCCCAACATACACTTCGCTAAGCTTAATTCCTGAAATTTCACTTGCTTTTTCTACGGCAAGCCTGATAGTTTCGATAGCCTCCTCAATATTTAACACCGAACCCCGTTTTATTCCTTTTGAAGGAACCGTCCCAAATCCAAGGATTTCGTACTTATTTTCAGAGTTTCTTTTTCCGGTAATGGCAACAATTTTTGTTGTTCCGATGTCGATTGCTGCTATAATTGAATTATCCATAAACATAGCTTTATTTTGTGCAAACAATTTGATTTGCGTATTTGAGGTTTATTGTTTTGTAGGAGTTCCAGTCGGTGTGCTTAAATCCTTCATAATACATTGCTTCAAGTTTAAAAAGCTTGTACTCATAATCGGTTAAATCGCCCAAAACTATAATATGATTTCCAACTCTGGGAACCAATTCAACTTCGTAATTTGCATTGATATTAATTTGCTCGAATTGGGGGCTCCATAACTCGTTATGATGTATATACGATACGAAATGATATAAATCGTATAAAGTAAAATGATAGGTTTCAATCACATTGCGGTTCTTCACACTGTCGTTGTCGATGCTGGAGATAAACTGAGGTGTTATTTCGCCGGTAATTACTGGTACATGAGCAGTGTATTTTTCCGATAAGGGCATTATTTTTCCCTGATCGTCGATATAAAAACCATTATTGAGAGAGGTATATTTAGGGATAACGCGTACTATTGGAACACGCTGAACCACCGAAACAATCAGCTTACCCTCATAGGATGAATATACTTGTACATCTCGCACCGCAGAATGGTTTTTTATGGTTTTTTCGATCAACTCAAAGTTAATATGACTTAATGGAATACTATCATAAAACAACTTATTGTTAGTCAACAATTTATTAACATCAGCACTGTCGATAAATTCGCTCTCACTATTGACAGTTATACGAAGCGAACTGCACAGTGCTTTGGTTCTCATTTTATCGACAAAACTCATAACCACAATCAGATACGCAATCAGTAGGCTCCATTTCAATATTTTAATAATCTTATTTTTCATTGAGCAGGATGTTTTTTATGGGTTGCACCATTTTGTCGATATCACCGGCTCCCATAGTAATAAAAACCTCTGTTTTGATGCATTTTTCAACCAAACCCGGTAATGTGCTTTTGGTACAGGTTATTTTATCGGCGATAGTAACTTTTTCGAGTATTATTTCTGATGACACACCTTCAATGGGCAATTCCCTTGCAGGGTATATGTCCAACAATATCAGCCTATCAAGTTTCGATAGTGATTCTGCAAAATCGTTCGCAAAATCGCGTGTACGTGTGTAAAGGTGGGGTTGAAAAATGCCTGTAATCTTCCATTCAGGAAATAGCAATCTGGCCGCTTCGATTGTAGCAGCAATTTCGCGTGGATGATGCGCATAATCGTCGATAAAAACCAGCTTGTCTGTATTAATAATATACTCGAAGCGTCGCTTAACACCTTTGAAGCATGAGAGAGCGTTTCGTACATGTCCGGCATCGGCACCTGCGCAAAGTGCAATTGCCGATGACGCAATCGCATTTTCCACATGATGCCGCCCGGCATAAGGGAACACAATTTCGCTGATTACTCCGAATGGAGTGTGCAAATCGAAATGGCAGCGACTGTGAGTAATCGTTATATTGTTTGCGTAAAAATCGGAGTTCACGTCGCTGAAAGAATAAGTCAGCAATTTTTGCCCACCCGTAAGAACCACTTTATTACGGATATCATTCTTCAGAATAACCGTACCGTTGTGTTTAGTCTGATTGGCAAACTGGTTATACGCGTTTTCCATATTCTGAGCATTGCCATAAATGTCGAGGTGATCAGCATCGATATACGATATCAGGGCAATGTCGGGGAATAGCTTCAAAAATGACCTATCGTATTCATCAGCCTCAACAACAACGAGTTCTGAATTTTTATGAAGCACCAGATTCGATTGAAAGTTACCGGAAATACCCCCCAGAAAAGCACCAGCTTTCAGTTTTCCCTGATTAAGTATCCAGGCAGCCAGGGTAGAAATTGAAGTTTTTCCATGTGTTCCTGCAACTGCAATGCAAGTTTTGAGAGCAGCTATTTCGGCAAGTATTTCTGAGCGCTTCAGTACTTCGAAACCATTACTTCTGAAATACTCAAGTTGTTTGTGCGAAGGGGGCACTGCGGGTGTAAATACCACCCTGCAGCAGAACTTATCATGGCACTGTGCAGGTATCGATTCGAGGTCCTCGTCAAAACACATCGATATACCATCATCCGCGAGTGCATCGGTAATCTCTGACCGGGAGCGGTCGTAGCCGGCCACAAAATAACCCTGCTTAGAGAAATAATGTGCCAGGGCACTCATACCAATGCCTCCGATACCAATAAAATAATATGCAATATTACTTTGATCCTTCATCTGCAATTTCAATTACTTTTTTAGCAATAGTTTCGGCTGAGTTAAGAATTGCCATTTTTTGTATGTTCTCCGACAATTTGTTTTGAAGTTCTTTGTTCCCAACAAGCGATAAAATCGCAGGTGCTAATTCATAGGATGCCTCAATATCTTTTACCATCAGCGCCGCATCTTTGTTTACCAAAGCCATTGCGTTTTTTGTCTGGTGATCTTCTGAAACATTCGGTGATGGCACAAAAATCGCAGGTTTTCCGATAACGCACAACTCGGAAATAGTACTTGCACCTGCTCTCGACACCACAATATCGGCCACAGTAAAAGCAAGATCCATTCTGTAGATAAAGTCAAATGCCTTGATATAATTACTTTTTCCTGTTCGGATAACTTCTTCAGCTTTACCGATATACGATTTCCCTGTTTGCCATAATACCTGAATTTTTTGATTTTCAAATACAGATATATTATTCCCAATAGCTTCGTTGATAGTATATGCACCAAGACTTCCGCCCAACGAAAGTACGACAGGTAATTCCGGGTCCAGCCCAAAGAATTCAACAGCTTCACGCTTTTTATCATCGAGTTCAATTAAGTCCTGCCGAACAGGATTTCCGGTTAAAATTAATTTTTCAGCAGGAAAATATTTATCAAGACCTTCATAAGCAACACAAATGCAACGCACTTTCTTAGCGAGCATCCGGTTTGTAATTCCAGGATAAGAATTCTGCTCCTGAATGAGGCAGGGAATACCTCGCCGTGAAGCCACCCTGAGAAGAGGGCCACTGGCATATCCTCCCACACCTACCACTGCATTGGGTTTAAATTCATCAACAATTTTCCGTGCTTGCTGCGTGCTTTTCAATAGTCCTGTAAAAAACTTGAGCATTTTCAACGAAAGCTTGCGTGGGAAACCCATAACAGGCAAGCCAACAATCGGGTATCCAGCTTTGGGGACCTTTTCCATTTCCATCCTGCCCAATGCACCAACAAATAATATTTCAATATCACTTTCGATAACTTTCAGCGCATTGGCAATTGAAATAGCCGGGAAAATATGTCCACCGGTTCCTCCTCCGCTAATTATTACTTTTTTTGGGCTCATTTCTGTCTTGGTAAAATGCTCATTTAATATTCAGTTCTTTTATAACACCCGCTGCCACAGTCTCCTCCCGTGTTTCTGTGTCTTCTTCCGGCACAGAACTATCTTCTGTCACGGCCGGGGGGTCGGGGCTCTCGTTGATTTCTTTCTTTTTTGCTTCTTCCAGTTCGTTTACTTCTCTGCTCACACTAAGTATTACCCCCATTGCAAGGCTTAAGAATAATATTGACGTTCCCCCCATACTTACGAATGGTAATGTCTGACCGGTTACAGGGAAAATATTGACAGCCACCGCCATATGCGACAATGCCTGAAAGACAAGCAGTAAACCCAAACCCGCGACAAGAAATGCTCCGAACTTTCTGTCAACCTTACGTATTATAATTACAACCCTGTAGAATAGAAAAATATAGAGGGCAATAAGCACCAAACCTCCTAAAAAGAACCCATATTCTTCGATGATGATTGCAAAAATAAAATCGGAGTACGGGTGTGGTAATACATTTCGTTGTACTGAATTTCCGGGACCTTTTCCCAGAAATCCTCCCGATGCAACGGCAATTTTTGACTGGTTTGCCTGAAAATTGCCCTCACTTTCGGGGTTCATAAAGTCTTCGATACGTTTTTGCGCTGTTCCCAGGCGGCTTTCAATAGGACTCACCTGAATTATCAGTACAAAAAGACCCAATCCGGCCAAAGCAATACCCAGCACCGACAGAATGTATTTGAATTTTACCTGCCCAATAAAGAGTAATAGCATCGAAATACCAAAGAGTAAGAGGGTTGTACTTATTCCTGCCGGAAAAATTAAACCGCATATAATTAAAATTGGCAACATCAGGTACCTTAGCATACCTTTAAAGGTTCCAATATCATCTTCGTGTACAGCCAGCATTCGTGCCAGATACATTACAAGCGCAACCTTGGCAAAATCGCTTGTTTGAAAGGTTATTCCTCCGGGCAGAACTATCCACCTGCTCGCCTGATTTAGGCTTATTCCCCAAAGCAAGGTTACAAGAAGCAAAAATACAGCGAGGTAGTATGCAAATTGCGAAAGCTTGCTAAAATATCGATAGGGTATCCGATGTACGAAAAATATTATCAGGAAACCGACAAATAACAATGCACCCTGCCGCAATAAGTAGTGAGTGGCATTGCCCCCGAAATACTTATATGCAAGGGTTCCGGAGGCACTGTAAACAGCCAGAAGGGAATAGAACGACAATATAATGAGTATCGTCCAGATAACCCTGTCGCCTTTAATATTTCTTTTTATAAACTCTAACATTACAAGCTCCTGACAATTTTTTTAAACTGATAACCTCTGTCTTCGTAATTGCTGAACAAGTCGAAACTGGCACAAGCCGGCGACAGTAGAACACTATCCCCGTTGGAAGCCAGATGATATGCTGCATTCACTGCTTCTTCCATCGACTTGGTATCAACCATTTGTGGCACATATTCCTTAAAAGCTGCATGAATTTTTGAATTATCCACACCCAGGCAAACAATGGCCTTAACTTTTTGCTTCACAAGATCAACCAAGCCTGAATAGTCGTTGCCCTTGTCAACACCTCCTACAATCCATACTACCGGTGATTTCATGCACTCCAGTGCATACCAGGCAGAGTTTACGTTAGTTGCCTTTGAATCGTTGATAAACTCAACACCATGCACTTTGATTACCGGTTCAAGCCGGTGTTCAACATTTTTAAAATCCATAAGGCTTTCGCGAATAATGTCTTTTCTTATATCCAGTACATGGGCAGCAATGGATGCAGCCATTGAATTGTAAACATTGTGTTTGCCTTGAATAGCTAAATCGTGTATTGTCATAGTCATTGCGGTTTTTGAATTATCCATTAGGTTGATTTGTTCGTTATTGGTATATGCGCCGTTTGTTATCGATGTGTCGTTCAGCGAAAAGGGGTATAACCGTGCCGGAGTGTTGTATTTTTCAAGTTCATTAATAATAACCTGATCGTCGGAACAATAAATGAAAACATCGTTTTCCGTCTGATTTTGCATAATCCGGAACTTGGAATCGACATAGTTCTGAAATTTATATTCGTACCGGTCGAGGTGATCGGGTGTAATATTGAGCAGAATTGCCAGTTCGGCTTTAAAATCAAACATACCGTCAAGTTGAAAACTACTCAACTCCAATACATAATAGTCGTAGTTACACGTAGCCACCTGAAATGCAAAACTTTGTCCCACATTTCCGGCAAGACCCACATTAAAACCTGCCTTTTTCAGAATGTGGTAAGTGAGCATGGTGGTTGTGGTTTTACCGTTGCTGCCCGTAATGCAGATTTTTATGGCACTGGTGTAACGCGATGCAAACTCTATTTCGGAAATTACCGGGATATTTCTGGCATGCAATTCCTTAATTATCGGTGCTTTGTCGGGAATCCCTGGGCTCTTGATAACCTCGGAAGCCGAATAGATGAGGGTTTCGCTGTGCTTTCCCTCTTCGAAGCCAATGTTATAATCCTGCAGCATGATTTTGTATTTGGGTGCAATCATACTCATATCGGAAACAAAAACATCGTATCCTTTGGCCAATGCCAACACAGCTGAGCCAACCCCACTCTCACCTGCACCCAGTATTACAATCTTTTTTTTCAATGTTAGCGTAGTTTAAGTGTGATTATGGTTATTACAGCCAGCAACAGCCCCACAATCCAGAACCTTGCAACGATCTTTGCTTCGGGATACCCCTTTTTCTGGTAATGGTGATGCAGCGGCGACATGAGGAAAATTCTTCTTCCTTCGCCATATTTTCGTTTTGTGTATTTAAAATAGGCAACCTGCATTATCACCGAAAGACTTTCCATAATGAATACACCGCAAAGTATCGGGAGAAGCAACTCTTTCTTAATAATAATTGCAAACACGGCTATAATTCCACCGATGGCCAGACTACCAGTGTCGCCCATGAACACTTGTGCCGGGAATGAATTGTACCACAGGAAGCCAATGGTTGCACCAATAAATGCAGCCATGTAAACAACCAACTCCCCTGTGTTGGGGATATACATAATATTCAGATAATCGGCAGCAATATGGTTCCCCGAAACATAGGCCAACACTCCGAGAGTGGCACCGATAACGGCAGCTGAGCCTGCAGCCAAGCCATCAAGTCCATCGGTAAGGTTTGCTCCATTGGAAAGCAGGGTTATTATAAGCACCGTGATAACCACAAAAATGCCCCATGCAAATTTGTATTTCACATTTTCGTTTAAAAAATTTACGAACCATACGTAATTGAATTCATTATCCTTCACAAAAGGGATAGAAGTTCTGGTACTTTTAATATCATGATACAGCACATCGCCTTCTTCGCAATTCGATATAGTGATATCATCGCCAATAATTTGCTGGTCGGCAGTGGCAGGGGTCTGCGATTTAACCCGTATAACTACATCATCGCTGAAATATAACGTCAGGCCGATAACCAAACCAATAATTACCTGACCCATAATTTTAAACTTACCCGGGAGTCCCTTCTTATTCTTTTTGAAAACCTTTATATAATCATCAATAAAGCCAATTCCTCCAAGCCATATTGTAGTTGCCAGCATCAAAATCACATAGGTATTGTCGAGCTTTGCCCAAAGCAGAACCGGAAGTATAATTGCCAGAAGGATGATGACTCCACCCATGGTAGGGGTTCCCTTTTTCTGCATTTGACCTTCCAGACCCAGGTCGCGGATTTCCTCACCTATTTGCAAACGCTGCAATTTGCGTATGATTTTCTTGCCAAACAACATCGAAATGACCAGCGAAGTAATTACCGTCATCGCTGCCCTAAATGAGATATACTCTATTACGCCGGCACCCGGAACGTTGAGCTGATCGAGATAATGGAACAAATAGTACAACATTATTTTAGCGTTTTAAATATTTCAGTTACAATTTCTCTGTCATCAAAAGGGTGTTTTACACCCATTATTTCCTGATAATTCTCATGACCTTTACCGGCAACAAGAATGACATCCCCTTTTTTGGCGAGGATACATGCAGTGCGAATGGCTTCTTTTCTATCCACAATTTTCAGCGTATTGGCCTTTGCCGACTCGCTTAAACCTTGTTCCATATCGCTGATAATTTGTTCGGGAACTTCGTTTCTAGGATTATCGGATGTAAGTATCAGCCTGTCGCTTAAAAGAGAAGCCACTTTGGCCATTTCGGGCCGTTTCGTTTTATCGCGGTTACCACCTGCACCAACAACGGTTATAATGCTTTCATCTTTGCTTCGTATCTGTTGAATGGTTGTAAGCACGTTCTTAAGAGCATCAGGAGTATGGGCATAATCGACAATGGCAATAATACCGGAAGAGGACTTAATTGTCTGAAAACGACCATCAACAGCGTGGAGTGTGCTAAGCACAATCAGGATTTCTTCGCGCTGAAAGCCAAGTTTTATTGCTGCTCCATACACTGCAAGCAGGTTGCTTGCGTTGAAACGTCCTACAAAATGTGTCCATATTTCATGCCCATCGATAGAAAGTAACATCCCGTCGAAATGACTTTCGATAATTTTTGCCTTAAAGTCGGCTACCCTGTCTAATGAATACGACGACCTGGCAGCAGAAGTATTCTGCAGCATTACTTCTCCGTTTTTATCATCATTGTTGGTAATAGCAAATGATGACGAGGGTAGCATGTCGAAAAAAGCTTTTTTAGCCTTGATGTATTGATCGAAGGTTTTATGGTAGTCGAGATGATCGTGGGTAATATTTGTAAAAATTCCACCGGTAAACTTCAGTGCAGCAATTCTGTTCTGTACGACCGAATGTGAGCTCACTTCCATAAAACAGTATTCGCAACCCTGTCGAACCATTTCCCTAAGCAGTTTATTTAACTGTAAAGCATCAGGTGTTGTATGCGTAGCCAGAACTTCGTCAGCGCAAATCATATTTCTTACCGTGCTGAGCAATCCGGCCTTGTAACCCAATTTCAGGGTAAGCTTATATAACGTAGTGGCAATGGTGGTTTTTCCGTTTGTTCCCGTAACGCCGACCAATTTCAGTTTCTCCGAAGGGAAATCGTAATAGAATGCTGCTATTTCGGCAAGTGCAAGTGATGCATCGTTTACCAGTATCCAACATACATTATTATTTAAATCTTCTGGCAACTTTTCGCAAACGATTGCAGCTGCTCCCTTAGCACAAACATCCTGAATAAAACTATGCCCATCGGAAACAGTTCCCTTAACAGCAACAAACAAGTCGTCCTGCATTACAATGCGTGAATCGAAAACAACATTTGCAAAGCTTTCAACACCATTGGCAACAATTTGTTTTACCGCAACATATTTACATAGGTCCTCTATTCGTTTCATCCCAGAATGATTTTAATTTGCTGTCCTTTAATAAAGCTCTGATTGGGTTGCGGTTCCTGTTGAATCACCTTACCTCTGCCTTCAACAACAACCTTAAGTCCGAATTCCTCAAGCACCATCATTGCATCGCGTAAGCCCATTCCACGTACATCAGGTACTAGATTCTTATTGGTATAGTTACGCGGATAATACTTAACTGCCCGATTCTCGACAAATGGCTTTGCCCATTCTCCTTTCGTTACAACCGACTGCTTCTTGTCGAAACCCAAGAGAAAGTAAACCTTCTGTATCTCTGACTTATACCCGCTTTTGGCCATAGGTATAATGGTGTCGTATTTCATGTCGTTCTTCACTGAAAAAATAGTATCCATTGCATGAATTCTATCAGCAATTTCCTTAAATACAGGGCCCGCAACAGAATTTGCATAATAGCCCGTTGAAATATCAGGTTGATTAATTACCACAATGCATGAGTACTTCGGGTTTTCGGCAGGGAAATACCCTACAAATGAAGCCTGGTACTGAAGAGGTCCTCCCGGCTTACCATAATCGGTCTGGGCTGTTCCTGTTTTCCCGGCAATGCTGTAATTATCGTTAATCAGGTTTTTGGCTGTTCCCCGTAAAACAACACCAGCAAGCATATCCTGCACTGCTTGCAATGTTTTATCGCTGCAAATTTTTTCTACCAGAACTTCGGTTTGAAAATTTTTAACAATATGACCGCGATATGTCAAACACTCTGCAAAACGTGGTTTCACCATTTTTCCGTCATTTGCCACTGCATTATAAAATGTAAGCATCTGCAGGGGTGTCATCAGCAGTTCGTACCCGATCGACATCTGCGTTAACGAAATCTTTGACCATCCCTGTTCCGGCCGGCGAATAGTGGGTATAGCCTCACCGCTGATTTCCACTCCCAGGGGCTGGTTCAATCTCATTTCGTATAGTTTATCAACAAAATCGCTTTTGCGGTGGTAAAAATTTTCGTAAATCATTTTCGAGATACCCACGTTCGATGATAGTTCAAAGGCTTCCTGAATGGTAATTTTACCATATCCTCCTTCATGAGAATCTTTCATCTCTTTGCCATGGAAGTTATGTGTCCCGTCTTCAGTATCAATAGTGTCGGTGGGGCTTACGCATCCATCTTCGAGCGCAACAATCATAGAAGCAAGTTTAAATGTTGATCCCGGGTCACGGGCTTCGCCAATTGCATAATTGAACGATTCGTAGTAATTGCCATTTTCATCGCGGGTAAGGTTTGCCATAGCACGGATTTTACCTGTTGAAACTTCCATTACTATTGCACAACCGTGGTGGGCATTATGATAACGTAACTTACGTTCCAGTGCGGTTTCGGTAACATCCTGAATATTAATATCAATGGTTGTAATAAGGTCGTAGCCATCTTTAGGAGCCACCTCATTGGCATCGCGAATAGGCATCCATTGGTTTCCGGCAATTTTCCTTTTTACCGTTTTACCTTCTACACCTCTCAAGTCATTCTCATATGCCATTTCGAGTCCAACCCCCTTTCTCTTGTCGGAATCAACTTTACCAATTGTGCGCTTTGCCAACATGCCAAATGGCAGCTCTCTTTCAGTATATTCATTTATAATGAGGCCGCCTTCAATCTTACCGTATCGAAGTATTGGAAAGGTCTTTATAGCTTTTAGCTGATCGTAAGTTACCTTACCGTTGATGCGGTAATATCGGTTGCCATTATCACGGCTGTGGGTAATTTCGTTAAAGTATTGTTCCCTTGTCTTAACAGGTAGCAAGTTTGCCAGGCATATACAAAGGCTGTCGATTTCTTTGTCGAACACTTCCTTTTCGATTCCATTGCTATTGGGATCAATTCCAACTTCGTAGTAGGGCACTGAGGTTGCGAGGACTCTTCCGTCGCATGCGCATATATCACCGCGATTCGGTGGAATGGAAACTACCCTGGTTACACTTTTCGATGCGTTAGTAATTACCGTTTCATCTATAGTAAAATATAGCCGGAATATTTTTACAAAAATAAACAGCCCGAAAAACAGGATGATGAAATAAATCACTTTAATCCGCCATAATATTTCAGTTCTCGGGGTCACTTATTCTTCTTTTTTTCGGATTTATAAAAAATTTTCATTGGTGGTATCGACGATTCGTTTAACTCTGAACCGTTCTCCTTAAGCATTCTCATTACTTCACCGCGCCTGCTTTTCCGCATCAGAACCGACTGGGTGGCAATTTTTTCAGAGCGTAGTTCAACGATTTCCTTTTTCAGTTTCTCACTTTCGATAAAAACCCTTTCGGCATGATAGCGGTTTGCAATGTAAATAAGAGCAAGCACTGCAAGCATTACCAGAAAAGGAAACTGCCTACGCACAAAATCCGTAGCCAGGATTGAGCCGCTCATAAGTCCCTGTAAGGTTTTACGCACCTGACCTTTCTTCTTTTTATTTTCAGCAGTCTTTGCCATGGTTATTTTCTAGTTGCTATGCGGAGCTTTGCAGCCCGGGACTTACTGTTCATGTTAATCTCTTCTTCTGATGCGGCTATTGGTTTTTTGGTAACAGGCTCCCATGGTCCTTCTATTTTTCCGTAAAGATCATGCTGCTCAACTCCTTCAATATTACCAGAGCGGATTACATTTTTCACCAATCTGTCCTCCAGTGAATGATAAGAAATCACCACCAGTCTGCCTTCTTTGGCAACCACCCCGGTGCAGGTATTCAAAAAATCAGCAAGCGCATTCACTTCATCGTTAACCTCAATGCGTAAAGCCTGAAACACCTGAGCCAATAACTTATTCCTCCGTACAGGCGGTATATACTTTTCGGCCAACGAAACAACAACTGAAGTACTTGACATATCCATGGCATCTCTGTTTGCAACAATATCTCTGGCCAGTTTTGCAGCAAAATCTATTTCTCCGTAAATGCGAAAAATGGTTGCGAGTTCTTTCTCGCCATAGTTATTCAAAACATAAGCAGCATCTTTCACTGCCTTACCATTCATTCTCATGTCGATTTTTGATTCAGACCGAAACGAAAAACCACGGCACTCTTCATCGAAATGATGTGATGAAACACCAAGGTCCGCAATGATACCGTCCACTTTATCTATCCCGAAATAATCGAGATAATTCTGCAAATAGCGAAAATTACCATGAATAAAAACCAGCCTTTTATCGTCAGGCAGATTTTGTGCTGCATCCTCATCCTGATCGATGGCATACAGTATTCCATTTTCACCTATTTCCTCTAATATTCGTCGGCTGTGCCCACCCCCACCGAAAGTTGCATCGACATAAATCCCTTCAGGTCTGATTTTCAGTCCGGCAATGCTTTCATTCAACATGACAGGCTGGTGATACATTTGTTCTAATCCTCATTTTGATAAAAAAAGTCTCCACCCAGAATGCGCTCGGCAAGATTCGCAAAATCAGATTCTCCGGTTTTCTTGGAATAATACATCTTACTGCTCCAAATTTCAATCTTACCATCCTGACCCGCAAAAACAAGCTCTGTTTGATTTTCACCCAAACACTCAAGCAAGCGTTTTGGAATTAATAGGCGGTTGCTGGAATCTACAAGGATCTCAGCAGTTTCTCTATGAAATTCGCGTAAGAATAAAGCATGCTCCCGATTAAACGGATTCAGTTTTTTACGAATCGCCCGATTTTGCTTTTCCCATTCTAAAATTGGATACAACACCAGACATTCCTCATACACATCGCGTTTCAGAACAAAACGATCCTGCTGATCGGCAGGCAATTGCCTTTTAAGGGCTGCAGGAAACAATACCCTTCCCTTATTATCAAGCTTGCAACTGTATTCTCCAACAAACATAATTCCGGTATTAATTTGTTGCTAAGATATATAAATACTCCCACTTACATATTCTTTTCTCCCACTTTTTCCCACATTGTTGAAAACTTTTACACTCAATAATTCTATTCTATTGATTATCTGACAATTATGATGTTTGATTTTTTTATATTTTTGACAAAAATTAACAAATGGGGATATGTCGGAAAAAGATGTGCTAAAAATTGACGTTGAGAAAGTTATCGACAACAAAAATCCGAAGTTGCGGAAAAAGCTTCCTAAATTTCTGATAAATTACCTTAAAAAGATTGTCCATCAGGAGGAATTGAATGAGTTTTTCAAAGAATCACACGGAAAAACGGGTCTTGATTTTGTGGATATAATATTATCGTACTACAACATAGGCATTGATGCTGAGGGAGTAGAAAATATACCTGATAAAGGAAGATTTGTCTTTGCTGCGAACCATCCGATAGGCGGTATCGAAAGCATAGCCTTTATCAAAGTGGTTTCAGAAAAATACAAAGAATTAAAATTTCCGGTGAATGATATTTTGATGGAACTAAAACCCATGGCAAGCATATTTATACCCATCAATAAACACGGAGGCCAAAGCAAATTTGCAATAAAAGAGCTTGAAGATTATTTCGCAGGAAACGGACAGATTTTATATTTTCCGGCAGGAATGTGTTCGCGGCGTATCAAGGGGAGGATTCAGGACCCTGAATGGAAAAAGACATTTATTACAAAAGCCATTCAGCACAAGAGGGATATAATACCAGTGTATATTGCCGGCAGAAACAGTAATTTTTTCTACAATCTTTCCAATTTCAGAACATTTGCAAGGATTAAAACGAATTTAGAAATGTTATACTTGGTGGATGAAACATTCCGACAGTTTAACAGCACCATTCGCTTGAAATTCGGAAAACCAATCAGTTATACGCATTTTAATGATTCACAAACCCACCAACAATGGGCAGAAAATCTTAAAGAAATAGTCTACCAATTGGGTGGAATACAGCTGAAACACTGATTTTTTTATCACCGTTGCTATTTTTTTAGATAAAATACCCAATTAGTATTAATTTTGCGGTGAAAATCATTACCGAAAATGGAATCCGTTATCCCGCCCGTTGATAGAAAATTGCTACTTAAAGAACTTGCCGACGGAAAGCTACTGCGGGAGTCGAATATGGGCAAAACTGAAATTTACGTTTTCTCGCACGAAGACTCTCCCAACCTGATGAAAGAGCTTGGAAGGGTTAGGGAAATTACTTTCCGTGATGCGGGAGGCGGGACGGGGTTATCGTGCGACATAGATACTTACGATATTTCGGAAACACCATATCTACAGCTGATTGTTTGGGACCCGGAGGAGCTTGAAATTATCGGTGGATATCGTTTTATTCATGGCGCAAGCGTTCTTGATAATCCTATCGAAAAACTGGCTACTTCACCATTGTTTTCGTTTTCAGATCTCTTTCTGAAAGAATATTTACCCTATACAATCGAACTTGGGAGATCGTTTGTGCAACCCAAATACCAACAGGGAAATCAGGCGCGGAAAGGGCTTTTTGCGCTCGACAATCTGTGGGATGGCATTGGTGCGCTTACCATTGAATACCCCGATATAAAGTATTTCTTCGGCAAGGTAACCATGTATAAAAGTTATGATGTGGAAGCCCGAAACCACCTGCTGGCTTTTATGAACCTGTATTTTCCCGACAAGCAGCACCTGGTAAGTCCCATAGCACCCATTGAAGTAGATTTTAAAAAATATCAGAAAGCATTCAGGGGAAATAGCTACCGTAACGATTATAAAACACTTAGCAACATTATACGGAAATCGGGTGAAAGAATTCCTCCCCTTATAAACACCTACATGAACATTTCGTCATCGATGAAAACCTTTGGCACCGTTGACAATCCACATTTCGGAGCGGTTGAAGAAACCGGCATCCTCGTTAACATTAGCGATATATATTCATCGAAAAAAGATCGTCACATACTAACTTACAAGCGAATTTCGAAACTTTCTTCCATTATTTCGAGTAAGCTGAAAATGAAAGTTAAACAAAAAAGGAAATTATAGCATTATAATCAGGTTGTTGCGAATGTGTTTTTTAAACCTGTAAATTCTTGGATAAAAAAATATTCCGTAAATCATGTAAGGAATAATAATTCCTCCGATAAAAATAATTAGATTAAAAGCTCTATGGCTTGCCCCTGATGAAAAATCAGCAAGAATCACGATTCTGTTCTTTTTAAGGAACACCCTTGCTCCTTCGTATTTGGAACCCGATACTCTAACACTGTTTCTGCCGAAACGTGTCAATCCCTTTACACCTTCTATACTTCTGAGCAATTCCATTAAATGGCTCATATCGGTTGTTTTCTCCGAAATAACTATCTTCATAATCGCAGCAAGTTTTTCAGTTTAAAAATAAAACATAATAATCATTCAAACAATTAGTTTTATAATTTTGAATGAATTTATAAAAATGAAAAAAGTCGCATTATTCATTCTTGTCATTATTGGCTTCTCTGTTTTAAATGCACAGAATCTGGTCCCCAATGCCAGTTTCGAAAATGCATGGACATGCCCTTCGTATTTTTATACTGAGGCTGTAGGCGATATCATTCCAATGTGGCACAACCCCAGCAGAGGCACTCCCGACTATTTTAACCGGTGTTCCGACAGTATTGTTTCCGTTCCGCTCAACTTTGCAGGCACACTCGAAGCACATGATGGAAACGGATACATGGGGCTTATTCTCCGTGAAACTTTCGAACCTGAGCTGCGGCGTGACGGTGTATCTCGGGAATATATTCAGGTAAAAATTGCTTCGGCCCTCAAGGCAGGGCATCTATATTGCTTCACAATGCAATACGCACTCTCATCAAGGTCGCCATTTGCTGTCGATGCCCTTGGCGTTGCCATTACAAAGACAAAGATATCATCGCGAGATGCAAGACAAATAATTCAGATGCCTCAGATAACTAATATTCCGGGACATTTCATGCAGAATAAAACTGGATGGGCTGAATTATGTGGCATTTACAGAGCCCGTGGAAACGAGCAATATCTTACTATCGGCAACTTCCTGAATGATGATAAAACTAGTTTTATACCAATGAATGATGCTGATGCTGACTCGAATTTTGTTTATGCATATTACTACATTGATAATGTGAAACTTATCGAAATTGAGGATGAATTTCAGTGTGGGTGTCAGGATGATTTTTCGGTTGGCAGCGATTATCTTTCCGAAAAATACGACCGAAAAACAGGGTTTAACACACGCAAACCGGATAACTCTGATAACAACGGGAACCTCGCCGATAATCGGAATGGCGGAAACACAACCCTAATTAACGGGAATGCAGTAGATAACGGAAATAATCCAAGCGGTAATAACGGGAACAATGCTGAAAATGCCGGAGATAGCGATAAGAATTATAGTAATATTGGCAATAATTCTGACGAAAACAAAGGAACCGATGTAAGTGGCAACTACACTGCAGGCAATTCGAATGAAACCTGTCGGATAACACCAAAGATCTTGACAATTTCGACATTGCTTCAGCAGGTATCGGCGATGCTTTTCGTATGAGCCGGATTTATTTTGAATTCAACTCTGCTGAATTGCTCGACCCCTCATTCGACCAAATGAATAAGTTGTTGGTTCTTCTAAAAGAAAATCCACGCCTGCGCATTGAGATACGCGGTCATACCGATAACGTAGGTACAAAGCAATACAACCGAAAACTTTCCATTGCAAGGGCAGCAGCGGTTTACAACTATCTGATTGATGCCGGTATCGAAAAAACACGTATGAAATACCGTGGTTTCGGCAACGATGTTCCTGTGGCAACAAACGACACGGAGGAAGGCCGACAGCTCAACCGGAGGGTAGAGATTTTAATTGTGGAACTGTAGTGTTTTAACCATGAAATTCAGCAGATCAATCTCCTTCAAAATTTCGCTGCTCGTGGTGTGTCTGGTCGTGCTCTCTATATTTATGATTGCTTTATTCTCCTACATCCAAACCAGTAAAGCCATTATCGATAGAACTTTCGGACAACTCAACTCGGTGAAATGGGAAAAAAGCCGCCGTATCGAGAACTTTTTTGGTGAACGCACCAATGAACTTAAGCTTTTTGCTTCCTCGAAACCTGTTGCTCAATTGTGCGAATTGATGGAAAGCGAAAACCTGAAAACAGGCGAAAACCTGAAAACCAGCTACGAGAACGAAGCATACTTTTCAAACTATCTGTTGCTGCATCCCGATATTTTAAAATTGTTTATCATAAATAACAACAACCGGTTGATTGAAACATCGGCACAACAACGGGTTTTTATTAGTGCATCGCCATCAGACCCACTGAAATACATTTCGGATACCATTTTTAACAGTACATTCAGCCAACCTGTGTATTACACCGACATAATTCAGGATTCTGCAAATAATCCCGTATTGTTTGTATTGCTGCCTCTCGACGTGCCCGGCAATAAATTCATAATCGGATTCGTAATTAATGCGTCGGCTATTTCGGATATCATGTACGAAAACAACCCATTCAACGGCATGGGAAAATCGGGTGAAGCGTATCTGGTGGGCAGCGATACTCTCATGAGGAGTCAGTCGAGGTTTGTCCCCAATTCAGTACTGAAACTAAAGGCTAAAACCGATGCGGTTATTAATGCCCTCGGCGGCAACGACAACACGGGAATAATAAACGACTACCGCGGAATTAAGGTGCTCAGCTCGTATGGTATCATTTCGATAAACAATATTCGTTGGGCAATTATGGCAGAAATCGACTATAAAGAAGCGATTATTCCCATTGATGACTACCGCAACAACATGATATTTTTGGGTATGCTGTCGGCATTGCTTTTCACGGCATTCATAGTCTTTGTAACCCATACCATCATTAAACCGGTGGTTAAACTCAAAAATGCAGCCCTCGAAATCGCCAAAGGTAACTACGATACTGTGATCGAAAACCATAGCTCCGACGAGGTGGGTCAGCTAACACTTGCCTTTAACCGCATGGCACAGCAACTGGATGAACAACGCAAAAATCTTGAAAAGGAACGCATCAGCCGTTTATCGGAGATGATAGACTGGCAGGAAAACGAGAGGCAACGCCTGTCTCGCGAATTGCACGACAGTCTGGGTCAGGTTTTACTAAGTATTAAAATGCGTATTCAGCGTGCCAAAGGAAAGACCGACAACGACAACGCCATAATCGACGAAACCAATATGCTGCTTGCCGAAACCGTGCAGGAAGTACGTAATATCTCGAACGACCTGATGCCATCGGTACTGATATCCTACGGATTGCAGGGTTGTTTGAAAAATCTCTGTGAGAATATCCTGGCACGAGCCGATATCGAAGCCGATTTTAAAACCAATATCGAAAGCCTACTCCCTTCGAAAATACAGACCTATCTGTACCGAATTATACAGGAAGCCGTCAACAACATTATCAAACATTCTAAAGCCACCCGTGTGAGTATCGTGCTGATGAATTACGATTCAGGCATTGAACTCACGGTAAGCGACAACGGTTGCGGTTTCGGGCAAGACATTCTGTCCCAAAATCGTGGACAGGGACTGCGTAACATTACCGAAAGGGTGGAACTTCTCGGTGGCAGTTGCACCATTGATTCCCATAATGGTCAAGGAACTCAGATATTTGTAAACATACCGAATAAACCCCATGAATAAACCCATTAGTATTTTTTTGCTCGACGACCATAAGCTATTCCGCGATGGAATCAGGGCTGTGTTGTCCGACGAACCTAACATCAGCATTACGGGTGAAGCCGGAAGTTCTGTCGAACTGTTCCGCTTGCTCGAAAATACACATCCGGATATCCTGATAGCCGACATCGAACTGCCCGGTATGTCGGGCATCGAAATTGCCGCAAACCTGCACCAGACCAGACCCGAAATAAAAGTACTGGTAATTTCGATGCACCAGAACGAGGAGTATGTGATGAATGCATGCCGCGCTGGTGCCATGGGCTTTCTACCCAAAGAAACGGGTAAAGAAGAGCTGGTTACCGCCATCAACCGCATTGCCGGAGGTGACACCTATTATAATGCCGACATTACAGGGAAAATCATACGCAAAATATCGGATCACACCCGCAATACCGAAGTCAATCCGCTAACCGAACTTTCGAAACGTGAAATCGAAATTCTGAAGTTTTTTGCCGAAGGCTATTCAAACCTCGAAATTGCTGAGAAACTCTTTATCAGCATACGCACCGTTGAATCACACAAAAACCATATCATGCAAAAACTGATGGTAAAATCACAGGTTGATCTGGTTAAAATTGCCATACGCTACAAGTTGGTGAACCTGTAATTCTTTTACGTGAATCACTGAAAAATATTTCAGCGAAGCACGGTCTCTGATTCAGAATTCCTCATACTTCAAAACAGTTTGATTAACACAAATTTGTGTTGGTTAAAATTTGTTTCACGTAATCTATATTTTATGAAAAAACTTTTTCTAAGTCTCGTTGTCGTTAGCATGACGATAATGTTTAACATCACTGCTGTCAACGCTCAGGAATCACCTTTTCATGTTGGCGTTGATATCTGGAGTCGCTATGTTTGGAGGGGTACCGATTTTGGTTCATCTCCCAGTGTGCAACCCTGCATCGAATATTCGACTCATGGCTTCACAATCGGCAGTTGGGGCGCATATACCACCAGCCTGAACGCACCCGCACAGGAAGCCGATTTGTATCTTGCTTACACCTTTGCCAACGACATGTTTAAAGTAATCGTAACCGATTATTTTTTCCCGACAGATGGAGGGTTGAACCAATATTTCAATTACAAAAAAGGAGAAACCGGTCACTATTTCGAAGGGGGTATTGCTTTTAACGGAACCGAGAAACTGCCTCTGAAGTTTTTCGCCGGAACCATGTTCTATGGCAACGACCTCGACTATGCAGGCGACAATCGCTTCTCAACCTATCTTGAGCTGTCGTACAACCCCACGATTAAGGGAACTGATTTCTCTGTGTTTCTTGGTGCAAACCTCACTGCGGCATCCGATGATGACCTGAATTACATCGACCCAGTAACACTGCAACCGGCTCCGGTTAGCGGTTTTTATGGCGATAAGGCCGGAATATGCAGGGTGGGTATCAGTGCTGCAAAAAAAATTCAGATAACCGACAGTTTCGAACTTCCCCTTGCGGTGATGCTCCAAAGCAATCCCATGAAGGGCAACTTGTTTCTTACAGCCGGATTCACATTTTAGTTCACCAATTACTTAATTAAAATTACAAGGAGGATTTATGATTTTAAATGCAATTTTCGACTCAGGAACAACAACGTTCATGATTCTGTGCACCAGCCTGGTAATGCTTATGACTCCGGGACTGGCATTTTTCTATGGCGGTATGGCCGGTAAGCGAAATATTCTGGGCATTATGATGCAAACCTTTGTATCGCTGGGCTTAACCACCGTGATGTGGATTGGATTCGGTTATTCGCTTTGTTTCAGTGGAGGTCAGGGTGGTGTAATCGGTAACTTCGACATGGCTTTTTTAAGCAATGTACCCTTCGATCAGGCATTTGACCCCATCAATGGGAAAAATTATCCGACCTACATTTTTGTAGCCTACCAGATGATGTTTGCGATCATCACTCCTGCCCTTATTACCGGTGCATTTGTGAACCGTGTAACCTTTAAATCGTACCTGATTTTCCTCGTGCTATGGCAGGTGTTTGTTTACTATCCCTTTGTACATATGGTATGGGGCGGTGGTTTACTTGCCGAATGGGGTGTAAAAGACTTCGCAGGAGGTATAGTAGTGCATTGTACAGCAGGTTTTGCAGCATTGGCTTCGGTTTTCTATGTGGGGAAACGTCGCGACAGGCAATCTCCTCCCAACTCAATTCCTTTGGTAGCCATCGGAACCGGTTTGCTTTGGTTTGGCTGGTACGGATTCAACGCAGGGTCTGAACTCACGGTTGACCAGGTTACAACGCTGGCATTCCTCAACACCGATACAGCCGCTTCGTTTGCTGCTGTTACGTGGCTTGCCATCGAATGGATACACACAGGGAAACCAAAATTCATCGGCTTACTTACCGGGGCTGTTGCCGGTTTGGCAACCATTACCCCTGCTGCTGGATTCGTACCGCTATGGGCTGCTGTACTGATTGGTATCAGCGCGGGTGCCGTATGCTATCTGGCAGTATCGCTGAAAAACAAACTGGGCTGGGATGACGCGCTCGACGTTTGGGGTGTTCACGGTATTGGTGGTTTGCTTGGGACCGTACTTCTTGGTGTTTTTGCCATGAAATCATTCGGCGGTCAATCGGGGCTTATCGAAGGCGACTATGCTTTCTTCGGGAAAGAACTCGTATCGATTGTAATTGCCGCTGCCTATGCGTTTATATTTACTTACCTGATGCTTACAATAATTAACTTTATTACCAAAGTGCGTGTTTCCGAAGAACAGGAAGTAGTAGGCCTGGATGAATCGTTGCATGGAGAGAAAGCCTACGACGAAGGTGCCCTGTAGTACCATCGGTTTTTGTATTTTACAAAATAGCCCCGTGACTGGGGCTATTTTTTTCAATAATACATCGTTAACAACCTTGTGAAGAAACCCTGATGTAAAATAAATTTCTCATTATATTTGTGGTAATATACACCTATGTTGGGAAAACAGGTTTCGCACGGTCACACTACTGTTGCAACGGGATTAATACTTCTGCTGCTTGCATGGTCATGCAGTCAAGTGAAACATGTACCTGCTGACAAGTATCTGCTTGCAAATGTTAAAATCAAATGCAACAATTCTGCTATTGATCCCGACGACCTGGAGTCAACTTTAAAACAGAAACCCAACCGGCAAACTTTCGGAATATTTAAGTTCCATCTGTTGATGTACAATATTGCAAAAACGGGAAAAGAGCGCAAGTGGAAAAACAAAATTGCCAATGTTGTGGGAGAACCTCCTGTGGTTTACGACGAAACCTTGCGTAAACGGACTATGCAAAACATCAATTACTTTCTGAATTATAAAGGGTACTATCATGCAACAGTGAGTGATACTGTGAAATTCAAAAGGAAAAAAGCCAGACTTACAATTAATATAAACACTGGAAAGCCTCACATTATTAACAATATCAGCTACGACATACAGGATACTGAGGTAAAAAGAATCGTAGAAGCGGATGTAACTTCATGTCTGTTGCTTACCGGCGCCCCCCTCGATTTCGATGTGATAGAGGCCGAACAGGCACGTCTTGTTAAACTGATGAAAAAGAACGGTTATTACGATTTTACCATCAACAACATACATTTCTATGCCGACACCAATAGCGTTCCTTTGAATGCGGACATTACCATTGCAATAAGGCATAGTTTTACAGGAGAAAACGATACCACCGGAAAATTCGAAAAATACAGGATTGGCGAAGTATATATTTTTACCGAATACGATCAAAAAAAATATCTTCTCGAACGGGACAAATACCTGCATTCGCTGATTCTTAGCGAGTTTGAAGGGTATCATTTCTACAGTCCGGGAAACCTTAAAATTCGGCCACTGGCAATAATACAAACAATGTTCATTAAAAAAGGTGATTATTACGATATTTCGAACATCGAAAAAACACACAGCCATTTATCCGGATTAAAACAGTTCAAATTAATAAATATTGATCTTGTGGCAGACAGCGCTGATTCTAAAACGCTGAATTGTTACATATACCTTACATCACTGAACAAGCAATCTTATAGTGTGGAAATCGAAGGAACCAACTCTTCAGGGAACCTCGGAGCAGCGGGGATTATTACATACCAAAACCGCAATCTGTTTAAAGGTGCTGAAAATCTTTCGGTAAAAGGGTCGCTTGCCCTGCAAACGCTTACTCAGGTGGAAGGTATCGAAAACCGGTTCCTGAACACTTTTGAAACTTCCGGAGAAATATCGCTGAATGTACCTAAACTCATACTTCCATTTTACCGCAACGATGAGTTTGTTAAAAATAAAGGTCCCAAAACCCAATTTTCCGTGTCGACAAGTTATCAGAAACGCCCCGACTATACGCGATTACTTTCAAACGCAACTATAGGTTATTACTGGAAAGGTGGTGAAAACAATTATCTGACGCATTTTTTCAACCCGATTGAATTGTATCAGGTACGTATTTGGGATTTCAATCCTGAATTTATGGCTGGAATCGAAAACTTATTCATTCGCTACAGTTACGAAAATCAATTCATTTCTGTAATCAGTTACGATTTACTCTACACCAACCAAAACCTAAACAAATTAAAGAACTTCTGGTATTTGTGGTGGAACGTCGAAACTGCAGGAAATCTGATGGAAGGGATTTTCGAGTTGTCGGGGCAAACGCCTGTAGAAGGATCGTATCAATTGTTCGGAACTGAGTTTGCACAATTTGTAAAAACAGATATCGATTTAAGGTTTTATCAGGTATTCAGTAAGAAACACAGCCTTGTTTACCGTGCCTATTTTGGTATTGGCATACCTTACGGGAACAGTAAAAGTAATGGCCTACCTTTCATTAAAAAGTATTTCACGGGTGGCGCCAACGACATCAGGGCATGGCAGGTCAGAACTCTTGGACCCGGATCATACAACAGCACTTCCCTGATCAATCAAATGGCAGATATGAAATTGATGTTAAATGCAGAATACAGGTTCGATATTGCATCATTTCTTGAAGGAGCCATTTTTCTGGATGCAGGAAATATTTGGGCTATTGATAAAGACGACGACAGAGAAGGTGCCTTATTTACACCCGGAACATTTTATAAAGAAATTGCACTGGGCACAGGCATTGGCGCCCGCTTCGACTTTTCATTCTTTATAATTCGGTTCGATTTCGGGGTACCACTATACGACCCTAAATATCCTATCGGGGAAAGGTGGCTGAATACGTTTAGCACTTTTGAGTTCAGCGACCTGACCTTTAACTTTGGTATCGGCTATCCATTTTAGTCGATTCCTTCTTAATAATACTTCTATGGCCTGTCCTTAGTAAAATAAAGATAATTTTATTTGCCATATAAATCAAAATGCGAATGATTAAAAAACTCAGTGTTTTCATTTTTCTCTGCATTGGTATCAGCAGCTTCCCACGCACCATCACGGACACATCAGAGACCGTCATCCTTAAAGTACTCTCATGGAATATTCAGATGCTGCCTAATGGGTTTGATATTTTTTCGGAGTCTCTGCGTAAATTACAACATGTACGGGTTGACTGGATAATTGAACATTGCCTTGCGCAAGACTATGATATTATTGTTTTCCAGGAAGTATTCGATGTGCAGATGAAGCATAAAATACGCAAACACCTGAAGTCGGAATACCCTTTTCAGGTAAATACGCGTACAAAATTCGGTCGATTCACGAGCAATGGCATTCTGATTGTCAGTAAACTACCCATCAAATATATCGACCACGTGATATACAACAGGGGTGTTCATGCGGATGCATGGGCATCGAAAGGCTGTACGCTGGTTGAAGGAGAGAAGGACGGTCACAAATTTCAACTTGCAGGCACACACTTGCAGGCCGGTGGGTCAAAAAAAGCCAAATTTCACCGCAGAAGTCAGTATAAAGATATCGCCCACCTGATTGAAAAAAACAAAAAAGACCGCATTCCGGTGCTGGTTGCCGGGGATATGAATACCGGCAATGATGAAACCGAAGATTATAGGCACATGCTGGAAGTGATGAAAGTATTCGACTTTCCTGTTAACGACACCTGTCCGTTTACCATCGACAGCAACAATTCGTGGAATTTCAATTCCAGGAGCAGGCAACTTGACTATATCCTTGTTCAGGCACGCAACACTGTGACCCGGATATACAATCAGTATATTTTACGTTTAACGCGCGATTTTTCGGGAAAAGCAACCGACTATTCCGACCATTATGGTATAGTTGCTGAAATTGAGTTGGGTAACTGATCAAGAAATTTTGGCTTTCTTCAATCTTCCCAGTTCATACAACGCGAAACTGCTTTCTTCCATTTACGGTACAACGCTTCTCGTTTCTCTTCCGGCATAGAGGGGCTGAACACATGTGCCTGTTGCCACATTTCCGATATACTTTTCAAATCGCACATTCCTGCTGAAATGGCAGCAAGGTAAGCAGCGCCAAGTGCAGTTGATTCAATTATCTCCGGTCGCACCACATCAATCTGCAGCATATCACTCTGGAATTGCATCAGATAATTGTTAGCACTTGCTCCGCCATCAGCTTTGAGTATTTTTATCGTAACCCCTGCCGACTGCTGCATGGCTTCAAGCACATCGCGGGTTTGATAGGCAAGCGACTCCAGCGTAGCCCTTACAATGTGTTTTTCGGTCACGCCCTGAGTAATTCCAAGAATAGCGCCCCGGGCTTTCATATCCCAATATGGTGCACCCAAGCCTGCGAAAGCCGGTACCACAAATATATCACCGCTATCGCTTAACGACTGTGATATGGTATTGGTTTCGGCGGCGTCACGGATAAGGTGAATTCCATCGCGCAACCATTTAACAGCTGCACCTGCGATAAATACGCTACCTTCTGCAGCATAAACAACGGAATCGTTAACTTTCCATGCCACAGTTGAAAGAAGTCCATTTTGTGAATTACAGGGTTTACTCCCTGTATTCAGCAACATAAAGCAACCTGTTCCATAGGTATTTTTAACCATTCCTTCATCAAAACATGCCTGCCCAAACAAGGCTGCCTGCTGGTCTCCTGCAATCCCGCCAATTTCAATATTTCCTTTACCGGTAAGTCCGGTTTTCGCAATACCAAATGTACCGCTCGAAGCAACTACTTCAGGCAACATAGCAGAAGGGATATCGAAAATATCAAGCAATTCATTGTCCCAACACAACTTGTTTATGTCGAACATCATGGTCCTCGAAGCATTGCTTACATCAGTAATATGCCTTTTACCTCCTGTAAGATTCCAAATCAACCAAGTATCAATGGTACCAAAAAGCAGGTCGCCGTTTTCAGCAGATTTCCTGACACCGTCAACACTTTCGAGAATCCACCGGAGCTTGGTTGCAGAAAAATAAGAATCAATCACCAGTCCTGTTTTTTGTTTGATGATCTCTTCCATTCCTATTGATTTCAGATAATTGCAGTAGTCAGCAGTTCTCCTGTCTTGCCAGATGATGGCATTATAAACAGGTTTTCCGCTGTGTCGGTTCCAAACAACCGTGGTTTCACGCTGGTTTGTTATTCCAAGAGATGCAATGGATGAAGGTTCTATCCCCAAACGATGGATGAGCTTCCGTAAAACAAACAGTTGCGCTTCGAGTATTTCTACCGGGTCCTGTTCCACCCACCCGGGTCTGGGATAAAATTGCTGTATTTCCTGTTGCTCTATTCCAACAATCCGGAACCGTTCGTCGAAAAGCACCGTTCTGGAACTGGTTGTACCCTGATCGAATGAGAGTATATAAGTTTTGTTATCGCCCATGATACAGAATTTTTCGTCGGAGCCACTTTATAACATCATCATACACCTCGTTGCGATTGGTTTCGTTGAGCACCTCATGCCTTGCCCCTTCGTACAGTGTAAACCGCACATCGGTCATTCCGCAATCGAGAAAAGCCTTGTGAACTTTCGAAACTCCCTTGCCCTTAGCGCCTACCGGGTCGTTGTCGCCTGATATAAAAAACACAGGAAGCTGCTTGGGCATATTATCAAGGTTTTTTCTTTTACCAATAAATAAAAGCCCATGGAACAGGTCGCTGAAAAATCCGGCAGTAAAAACCTGTCCGCAATATGGGTCGGCAATATATTGTTCCACAATGGCACTATCGCGCGAAAGCCACTGAAATGGAGTACTGTAGCCCTTGTTAAAGCTGCCGAACGACAAATTATCGAGGAATCTGGAACGGTGCTTTTTCCCTTTAATTTTTCCGATTATCCAGGCAATAAAACTACCTGCATAAAGAATAAGGCTTGGGTTCTGCCCTGTTCCCGACAATATTACTCCATCAATTTGGTTGCCATGCAGACAAATATAGGTTCTGGCGATGAAAGAACCCATGCTGTGCCCCAGAAGATACGAAGGTTTCCCTGGGTTTTCGGCGCGTGCAATACATATCATTTCGCGAATATCACTGGTAACTTTACACCACCCTTTGGTATCGGCAAAATACCCTGTTTTTTCAGGGGAACCAGCAGTTGCTCCATGCCCCCGATGGTCGGGGGCATACACCACAAAACCATTGGCATTCAATGCTGAAGCAAAATTACAGTACCGAAATCCATGCTCTGCCATCCCATGGGCAATCACAATAGAAGCCCTAATATAACTGGTATCCGGAATCCACTTATGGTAAAAAACCGCAATTCCGTCGGAGGTTGTAAACGATTTTTTTTCGTAGCTCATATCGAATTAATATAAATGTTCGTAACCTGAAAGCTTAAACATTTCAGCAAGGGCACGTATCTCCATGCGCATGGCCTTGTTCAGTGGCACACCGCTCAACGACCGTTCCTGAAGATGGATATATTCTTTTTCTCCTGCCGTATAAATTCTTTCTGCTCCCGGCATTTTTGCCGAGTTTCGCAACTCTCTCAGAATATTTCCGGTAGTAGATTTAAACTCGCTTACCTCAGTAAAATGCCCGATATTGATTGCAATAAAGAAATGCCCCAATCTGTAAGGCACTTTCTTTCCGTTGTCGAAACCAGTGAGAGCATTCATAAATACACCGCCCTGCAATGCAGCCGAAAGAATTTCGACAACAGTTGCGTAGCCGTAACCTTTGTACCCACCCGTTTCCTCTCCAATTCCACCCAATGGTGTGAGGGCTGCATTGCCTTTGGTCAGATCGGTTAACACTTCTGCAGGGTCGGTTTTACTTTCTCCGCTCCTGTCGATGACCCATCCTTTGGGTAGCTGTTTGCCGTTTTTGGCATAAAATTCAATTTTTCCGCGCTGACTTACTGAGGTTGCGCAATCGAGAAAAAATGGAAAATCCTCATCAGAGGGAACAACAAAAGTAAGCGGGTTGGTTCCTAGCATATTATCTATACCAAAAGTGGGGGCTATCGAAGGCCTGGCGTTAGTACCCGTAATTCCGATCATATTTTCGGCTGCTGCCATCATTCCGTAATATCCGGCAATACCATAATGTGAGCTGTTACGCACAGCTACCATACCCATTCCGTAAACCCGGGCTTTTTCGATTGCCATTTTCATAGCCGCCTTCGAAACCACATGACCCATGCCATTGTTAGCGTCAAGCACCGCTGTGGTGAAAGTGTCCTTGACTACATCAATTTTGGTAACCGGATTAAGTATTCCATCACGTATGCGGTCGATATATATGGGCTTTAGGCGGTTGATTCCATGGGAATCGATACCAAATTTATCAGCTTCGATGAGAACATCCGACACTGTTTCGGCATCATCAGCAGGCACACCTGCAGCCATAAGGCACTCTTTCATAAACATTTGCAGGGTATCGAAACCTGCAAAAACTACATCTTCTTCCATCGCATATTGGTTTATGCGAATGTAATAAATAAGTTGCCTCGATTTATTTATTAACTCCAAATTAAAATTAAAACATAAAAATTAATTTTGCAGTAAACCATACGAGGCTGAAAAACAAAGCTTTCATATTAACAGCAGTATTTTGCGTTCTGTTTGTGTACACTTCAACCGCACAATCAGGCGATGCTCTGCTGGATAAATACGCCCATTACAGGGCAAGATTATTCGACGATTTTGTAGTGGTTAGTCCTGATGTCGAAGATTTTGGTGTGAATATACCTGCTACCGACCGCGTGCTCGATACACTGGGGAAACCTGTTTATATCAGCTGGGGCGATGGGAACTGTAATTTCAACCACTATCTGGGTTTTCTTGCCACGGAATACCGCCTTCTTAAAAACAATGGGCGGGATTATCAGGAGACCTATGAGATGTTGATATACGCTTTGCTTGCCATAGAACGCCTCGACCTGTACTCGGAATACACACTTCGCCTGCACGAAAACAAATCGAAGCTTGTTGACGGCGACACAATACGCGAATATATTGAATATCCCTCCGATATCAACGGCTTTCTGATACGCGATGATGTAAGCCTGGGGTTCTGGTACCGTTATTCGACACACTTTAACATTGGTTTTGGCAAAATAAATAAGACTAAAGACGGTACAAATACCTATCAGTCGATTTTCAAAATGGGCGTTGTTCCAAAAGAAGAAATGAGTCAGGATAACATTATCCGTATGCTTCACGCACTTGCCATGGTTAAAATGCTTGTTGATGACGAACCCCAGTATATGGTCAGTGTTAATTTCATCAACACGCTTATCCCGGAGTACTTAGCGAGTAAACAGATACTTGCTGACGACAGCATTTACATTTCGCGCTGGGTTGAAGATCTGGCCAATCGGCTTATCGGACAAATGCAACACCCCTACCCCGAAAAATCGCTGTGCCTGAAGCCCTGTTGCGGAATGGCAAAAGTGAGCTCCAACCATTTTTTATCGCTGATATCCACTCCATGGTATATCACCAATCCTGTTACCAACGAACTGGTGGCAGAAGGTTCGGGCGAGGATATGGGCTTATGGATTAATTCATATGGCGTTGCTGAGGCGGGGAATGCGATTACAAGTACTCAGAACCATCATCTTGGAAAGTCGGCCTATGGCGTCAATCCTTATCTATTTAAAGCTTTATTATTCAAGCAGATGCGCTTGCTTCCCGGAGGCAGTTTTCCGCTGCCAAAAAGCATCGATGATTATATGCTCCGCGATTTGGCAGTAATAGCTGATATCAACTGGAACCGAAAATCAAAAAATCTGTTCTACGCTCTTCGCGACAAAAGGAAACGTTTAACCTATGAACATCAGTTGCTAATACTTAATATTCTGCATCCTGAAAAATACAAGTCGTTGTATTCACCGGGTACCCGATATTTCGAGGAGGACAAGCTGTACTATCGCAGTTTGCTTGAAGCAGCTCCTGCCGCAGGCCCTACTTCCGTTCAGAGTAACCCGGAGTACTCCGAATTATGGAACAGTTCGTCGCGAATGATTTGGCCCGGTAAAGGAGCTCCTGATCCTACCAACCGCTGGGATTTTGCAGGACTCGATTACCTGTATCTGCATAATCTTTACCGACTGGTTTTTTGCCCTGACAACTATTCATTACCCGAAAACCGCATGAAACCACAGGATAAAAAGACCTACCTCAACCGCAATTCTGCTGCACCGGGTTACGATGCCGAGTTTTTCTTCAGTGCCCCGAAAGCAGTCCGGCACAAAAAGGAATAGGAAAACTAAACATTGTCAAATTTTATTGATTGAAACCTGCCTTTTCGGTGCGTAATGTCGCCTAAATTTATATCTTTAAGCCCTGTTTTTTATTATGAAACTGTCGGTAATAATTGTCAACTACAATGTAAAGCACTTTCTGGAACAGTGCCTTCATTCGGTTTTTTCTGCCATTGGAAGTATCGATGCAGAGGTTACTGTGGTTGATAACAATTCGGTTGACGGCTCTTGTGCTTTGGTGAAAGATAAATTCCCTACAGTTAAGCTTATTACCAACAAAAAAAATTACGGTTTTTCTTACGCCAACAATCAGGCTATCAAGCAAGCGCAGGGTGAATATATATTGCTGCTTAATCCCGACACAGTGGTTCAGGAAAACACTTTCACGGCAGTGATTGGGTTTATGGATTCCCATAGCGATGCAGGAGGGCTTGGCGTGAAGATGATCGACGGTAAAGGTCGCTTTCTTCCAGAATCGAAACGGGGATTGCCCACGCCAGCTGTTGCCTTCTATAAAATATTCGGGTTATCGAAACTATTTCCAAAATCGGAACGTTTCGGGCGATATCACCTATCAAATCTCGACAAAGAAAAAATACACAAAGTGGATGTCCTAAGCGGTGCATTCATGCTGTTGCGACACAGTGTTCTTAAAACCATCGGGCTGCTCGACGAAGATTATTTCATGTACGGAGAAGACATCGACCTGTCGTACCGAATCACCAAAGCGGGATACAACAACTATTATTTCCCGGAGACCACCATTATTCACTACAAAGGAGAAAGTACTAAAAAAGGAAGCATCAACTATGTTATGGTTTTCTATAAAGCCATGATCATATTCGCCAGAAAGCATTTCAACAGAAAAAATGCCCGGATGTTTTCGTTTCTCATAAACATGGCTATATATTTCCGTGCATTTCTTGCTATAGCACACCGGTTCCTATTGAGGCTTGTTGCTCCTGCACTCGACGCGATTCTTATATTTGCAGGATATTACTTTCTTACACCGCAATGGAGTCTGCTCAAGTTCGGGGAAATTGATTACTATCCCCCGGAGTTTTTCCACTATGCTGTTCCCGCATATATTATCACATGGCTGATAACCTTACTTTTCACAGGAGGCTACGACCGACCGCTTAGGGTAATCAATATTTTTAAGGGACTTGCTATAGGCTCTGTTATCATTTTACTGTATTATTCTCTTCTGCCGGAACACCTGCGTTTTTCGAGGGCACTTATTCTGCTTGGCACAGCTTACGCCGCCATTGCTATTCCACTTATGAGAGCCCTTCTTCACTTCACAGGTATACGTGCATTCCGTATCGACATGCAGAAGCTGAAAAAAGTTGTTATTGCAGGGAACAAAGAAGAAATTGTAAGGGTGAGTGCACTGCTGAATCAGACCGGGCTGAACAATCAGGTGGTTGGTTTTGTTAGCACCATGCAGACAGAAACCAACGGATTTTTCATGGGTAGTATCGCCCAAATCGACGAAATTGTACGCATTTACAAAATAAACGAAGTAATTTTTTGTGCGAAAGATTTTCCTTCGCAGCAAATAATTAAGTACATGCTGTTACTTGCCGAACAGAAAATCGATTACAAGATCGCCGGACCCGACGGGGTTACCGTAATTGGCAGCAACAGCGTTCATACCGCCGGCGACATTTACTCAATCAACTTAAACAGCATTGGCAGTCCGAAAAACAAGCGTAAAAAAAGGCTGTTCGATGTGGCGATGTCAATAGCCATTGCGCTCATTGCTCCCATACTGCTTTTTTTGGTAAAAAGCCCCATGCGGCTGCTAAAGAATCTGATTTTTTGTTTCTTCGGACTAAAGAGCTTTGTCGGTTACTATAAAAATGCCGGAGTCGCAGGGTTGCCTTATCTGAAACCCGGTATTCTTAAACCCCTCGATCCGGGGGTAGAAACAGTGAGCCAACAAACCGCCGAAAGTGCCAATATTTTGTACGCCCGCGATTACAACGTACTGCGCGATTTCCGCATAATTATCCGTTCCCTAAATAAACTCGATCGTGAAGCTTGAAAATAACCGAATTCGACTCCGTGCTCCCGAACCCGAAGACCTGGAGTTGTTGTATCACTGGGAAAACGATACCGGTATGTGGGTGGTAAGTGAAACCCTGGAACCGTTTTCGCGATTTCAGCTTAAGGAATATATCAGTCAGTGCAACCGCGATATATACACTGCAAAAGAGCAGCGCCTGATGATTGAAACCATTGAATCGCCCCACTGCGTTGGGATTATCGATATGTTCCAGCTTGATCCGTTTCACCGAAAAGCAGCATTGGGCATATTAATAGGCAACGAATACCGTAAGCAGCACTATGCTTCCGATGCGCTTGAGATTTATTGCGGCTATGCTTTTGGGTATCTTCAGCTACATCAGCTCTATTGCGAAATTATTGCCTCAAACACGGTAAGTATTCAATTGTTTGAGAAATCGGGGTTTCGCTGCGTGGCAAGGTTAAAAGACTGGAGGCGCATTGGGTCAGACTACACCGATGTTTTTCTTTATCAGCGATTACAACCCGACAACAACCGGTAATCACACATTATATTTCCCTTTTAAAAATTAAGGCAACCGCATACACGGCAATGCCTTCTTCGCGACCTACAAAGCCCAGTTTTTCGGTAGTGGTGGCTTTTATGCTGATGCAGCCGATATCTACATGCATCTCCGATGCCAATACTTTGCACATATCATCGGTGTACTGAGCAATTTTTGGTTTCTGAAGGCATACCGTAACGTCGATATTGCCCGTTTCGTAACCCGCTTCGGTAATTATATTATAAACCTCTGCCAGAAGGTGCCGACTGTCGATACCCTTATATTTGGAGTCGGTATCGGGAAAGTGAAAACCGATATCTCTTTTTCCGGCGGCACCAAGCAGTGCATCGCAAACGGCATGAATAAGAACATCACCGTCGGAATGAGCGACACAGCCTTTTGAATGAGGAATATTTACACCGCCGAGCGTAAGTGTAAGACCGGGTGCAAGCTGATGCACATCATAACCGAACCCGACTCTTACATTGTGCATTTTTACTGCGCTTAGTTATTTTCGTCGGAGAGTCCGTCGATATCGAAGGTAAGGGTAAAACGGAGTGTATTTTGTAATGGGTGTTGCTGTGCTGTTGGTATGAGGTACGAAAAATCGAGTCCGAATACATTCAGCCTCAGACCGGCACCCACACTGAAATATTTACGGTTTCCCTTGTACTGATGCTCGTTGAAATAACCGGCGCGCAATGCAAAGCGTTTGTTGTACCAGTATTCCATACCAAAGCTCCATGCAATTTCCGACAGCTCTTCTTTGAACACATTCGGGGTGGTTTCATCTTTTCTGAATGGTTCTGCAATTCCAGCAGCATCGTACCAGCTTTGAAATATAGCGGCAGGTACCGAAATCTCCGGGTTTTTCCCATAAGCAATTACAATATTGCCGTTATTATCGTAAACATTTGCTCCGGTAGAATCAAGCAGATACGAAGGCGGACTTGGAACGAGCAGTTTATTCAAATCAACGGCAACCACAATACTGTTGTATTCGTTAATGTTCATAAGGTATGCAACACCGGTGCGGAAATTTGCAGGCAGAAAATTGCGTTTTTCATTGGATGTGTACGAAATTTTAGCTCCTATGTTCGAAATGTTCAAACCCCACATGAGGTTGGTTTTCATGTTTCCCAGATCAATATTCTCGCTGTTGTAGAAAAACGATACATCGGCTGCGCCCGAATTACCTGCATGGGTGTCTTCGCCCGAATTATTCGACACACCGCCCGTAAGGTTGCTATGTATGTAACGCAACGCTACAGCTCCGGAAAAGTTTTTTCCAAGCAACCTTGAATAAGCAAAGTCGATGGAAAACTCATTGGGCGTGAAATCGCGGATGGTTCCACCGTTTATATCAGTGAAAGTGATACCTCCGAGCGAGAAATAACGAAGCGAAGCTGCAATGGTGTTTTCTGCATCAATTTGTTTGTATGCGGACAAATACGCGAGGTTCATATCAGGCACCAGCTGACGCAGCCATGGAGTGTACGATAACGACACACCCAGTTCCTTTTCGCAGAAAGCATATTTTGCCGCATTCCAGTGCAGCGAATTTGCATCGGGGGTAACAGCAACACCGGCATCACCCATACCTGCAGCCCGGCTGTCGGGGGCAATCAGCAGAAATGGAACAGCAGTGGTAATAATGGGAACATTATCGGTACGACCCCAGATATCTACATCAGGCTCATTTTGAGCATAAGAATAATTTAATGCAAAGACGCTTGTCAACAATATGAAAAATCTTACTTTCTTCATTTTTAAACAATTATTTATCATGAAACAAATATAAGCATTAAACAATAATGCCAATCAAATTATTGTGTTTTTTATATTTTTAATTTAACAAATCTCAATTAATAATAAACAACTTTTCGATTTGCCGTGCAATATTTCCGTTGGGAGCTTTCACACTGATTTTATAAATGTACACTCCTTTACCAATTTTGTCGCCGTAATCGTCGAGGGCATTCCAGCTTATGGGCTGGCTGCGGAAACCATCGGAAACAACTACTACTTCGATGGTTTTCACCAGTTTGCCTGCAACTGTAAACACCTGTATCAGCACGTCCATGGGGACATTGGGTTGGTTGTGTTCGAAATAAAATTGGGTGTTCGTTGAAAACGGGTTCGGATAATTGAACACATGGTCGATAACCAATTCACTGCTGCTGGCAACCATAAAATCGGTATAAGCAACTGAGGAATTGTTAAGCACATCCCAAACCTTAAGGCTGAGCGTATGGGGTCCTAATTCCAGGTTGGAGAACGGATACAGTATTTTCCCGGAAGTATAGTCGTCGAGATTCGACTCATAGTATTCGTTCAGCACAATGGAATGGCTGGTATTTTCATCGAGAACGGCAAGTATATCGTGACCGATGCCGCTACCCACGGTGTTGATACCCGAGCTGTCGGAAACAAAAGCCAACAGGTTGGGGTTTTCGTCGGTAATTCCACCGATAATAAAATCTTCGTTATTCATATATAATTCAATCTCCGGACCTTCGTTGTCGGCAATATTGCTGTCGGAGCTTCCACCAATCATGATTTCGGAATAATTCCCGTGGGCATCAACATTGTTGTCGTGGGCATAATAACTTATTTTGCCATTCCCATAGAAGTAAGCGATATCAACCGGAACGATAAAGCTGAATGTAAATTCGCCGTTCACAACACTGGTTTGTCCTTTAAAAAGGATGTTCATTTGCTCGGAGAACTCCAGGGGTGGTTTTCCATCGTTGCCGCGCGTCTGAAACTCCATATTTTTATCGTACACAACAGGGAACAGCAAACCATTAAAACCCGACATTTTATTTCCATCTTCATCCTGAATATAGCCTGTAACAATAACCTTGCTGCGAGCCCCAACCGTATCGGCGAAGCTGCTCACATTAATACCGTTGATAGAAGTAGTAACCACATTGTATTGCGGCAGGGCCGGACGCATGGCCGGGTCGCCGAGCAACACAAAATTTCGTTTATTTGTATCGCTGTTCAACTCGTTTTTGGTTCGGATGATAATCTGCCCCATGGTATAGGGTTTCAGGTCGGCATCTTTCACAAAGAAATAATTATAAAATGCTTTGTTGAGCGATGTGTTGGCACCGGCCTGCACCAAACGGCTGGTAGTGAACAATGCTATGCCGCCACCGTGTGGGTTGAGCAACACCTGTTCGCCTGCCGACACCAGTTCGAAATCGTCGAAACGCGAAAATTCGCAGGTAGCAGTAAAAAATATTGCGTAATTGTTGTTGTTGACCCATGAATTAATCTGCGACAAATCAACAACCACCTCATGCGCAAGCGTTTTGGTGTTTCCATGACCGGTATAATTGAATATCAGCGTACCCTTTTGTATCCTGTTATCGATTGCCTCGTTCACCTCAGGGTAGCGCATTCCCTGAACGGTGCTAACCTGTTCGTATGAGTCGAGAAAAATCTTATCGACATTATATACCGGATAGTTTGCCCTGACAATATCGGCAATTTCGTTACAATGAATCTGGTGGATGTCGTAATCTTCGGCATCATCACCGACAAATGTAACCGTGTTGCGCCAGGACCCCTTGTAGGCCGATGAAATGTATGCAATAATTTTATTTACAACCGTTTGTGCTTCGCTGACCGATTTTGCAGGAATCCTTCCTATACCAATATCGGAGTCGTCGTAGCCATTCACAGTTCCTTCGTTGGGGTCGAGCATCACATAGAAGTCGTCGCTCACAAACGCACCACTGGGCGAGAACGAATTGGTGGTCTGATAGGTAGGAACAAAATTGCCATTAACCCCTGAGGGAGCTTTGTTGTCGAAGCTGCCATCGCCGAACAACAACAAGTTTTCGGGAATTTCGTCATCGCTGCCAGCCCTGTCGTAAAACATTTTAACGAAATCGCGAATGGCAGACACATCGGGGCATCCCGACGAAAATTCATTATAAATTATTGCGGGATCAACCACAATACAACTCATCCCGTCGTTCAAGGTATGGAGGTCGGCAAGCTGCTGGGCCTGTGCCCTGAAACCCGGATAGGTAACAATAATAAGGTCGGGATTAGCCAGGGCATGCAGGTTCTGATTTGCAATCAGTCCCAGTCCGTCGCCTTCGGTTACCGGACTTTGGAAGCTGCCGCTGGGGTTAAACGCAATGTATTCGTGCAGGGTTTCTGAATTGCGGTTAAATTTTGTTTGCGTTCCGGCAAGTACAGGGTTTATCTGAACCGCATTCACGGGGTCGGTAATATCCCAAACCACAGTATTGGCGTTGGTATTTCCGAGAACAAACTGAGCTATACTGCCGGGGTCGACCGAGTTGATATCGCGGAAAATAAGAAAATCGGACGACATGGTAAGAGAACAACGGCCCGAAGCCCTGATATAATTGAGCCAACCCTCGGAATCGCTGGTAGATTTAATATAGTCGATCCGATAACTGATATCGGGTCCCGCTGCAAGGTGCGATATAGAGGCAATTTCTTCCTTGGCATACGTGGAGCTGTAGTTTCCGCTTACATATCCAATCAGTGTGGTGTTTACCAGTGTGTTTGCAATATAAATTTTAAAATTGCTGCTTAACGATGAACGCGCTGCCAGGTAAATGTCGATATCGAGCGGCTCACTGGTAATAAGGTTCGGAAAATTCTGAGTGAACTGATAGGATGTATAGAAGTCGAAGTGACGCCAGAACCAGGTTCTGCCCATGCCCCGCACATTGAGAGAGTCCTTTTCGAGAAACTTTACCTCGTTGTAGGAGTTCACCACTGCATTGAAAGTTGCTTCGGAGTTAATTACCTGAGGGCTTTTCCAGGTGCCGCGGTCTGAAATAAAATAATATGCATACTCCGAATAATCGTGCTTTTCGTGTTTAAATGACTGCGAACTGTTATCATAATAAATGCGGTCGGGGCCGTCGGCATAAAAGAGGATGTAATCGCCGGCATCGAACACCGAGTTTGCGTTAGCATCCACCTTCATCATATCTCTTTCGGGCAGGTCGTCGTAGCGGACTTCGTTATTCTTTTTAGGAAGCATTTTTCCAAACCCGAACACTCCGAGTGTTGAAAAATTGCTAAAACCCATTTGCGTCAATTGTTCATAAGTCAGTTTATAAATACCGGAAGCATCCAGCTTGATTTTATACCATTTCCCGCTGCTCAATTTCGACGACGAAGCGTAAGAGCGCATATTTCTAAGTTCAGGCTTAGCAACAGCCGTAGTTTGCAAGGTAAACGATACAAGCTTCTCAATGCGGCCGGTAATTTTATTCCTGCGTAAGGGTATCAATTCAAAAGATACCGCATATTCCTTGCGAAAGCAAGAGGTAAAAACCTCTATGTTAATTTCTTCATTAATTTTATCAACATCTGTTAAAAAGTTGAGCACCGAATCGGGTAACGCTTCGTAAACAGCGTTAACAATTTTTGGATTTTTAACAGAAATTTCGCTTTGGGTTCTGATTTTTTTGTAGTAAACGGGAAGAAAATGTTCATTTTTTTGCCCTGATTTAGAAAAACTTAAAATAATTTGCGGTTTATTTTCGTTATTTAAACTAAAAATAGGATTGTTCCATCGAATTGAATCGGAAAATTCAACAGACTGTGAAAATGCGTAAACACCAATTAACAAGCCAATTACAGATAAAAGCAACAACTTATACGACATACGTGGTAACATTAAAAAACAAATTTTAAAAAAAGATTTCGTCATTTTTTCAAAAACGCCAAATTTATACTAATATTGTAGTTGATATTTTTTTTGAAATAAATTTATTGTATAATTGCAAATTGACGTTCAATTGTTATAGCATGATAAGACGTATACTTTTTATCTTAAGTATTTTGCTGACAGGGATTTACGGAGCTGTTCTCGGACAGGATGCCCATTTTTCGCAATTCTATGCCAACCCATTGCATCTGAACCCTGCATTCACCGGATCGGAGAGATGTCCCCGCGTTTCGCTCGGGTACAGGAATCAATGGCCAGCCTTAGGGCCAACATACGTAACTTACAGTGCGTCGTACGACCAACATGTAAATTTCATGCAGGGCGGTCTGGGTTTGCACATATTAAGCGATGTGCAGGGCGACGGCACGATAAAAACCAATATCATAAGCGGGATGTATTCTTACACCTTGCCCGTTTCGAGAAATTTTGCCATTGCCGGCGGTTTCCAGGCATCGTTTGTGATGAAAACCATTAAATGGGACTTTATTTTCCCGGATATGATACATCCGTTGTATGGTCCTATCTACACTACTCAGGAAAACCCCGATCTTGTAAATGACAATAAAAATTATGTTGATTTTTCGGTTGGTCTGATTGGTTTTACCGAAAGAACTTTCTTCGGTGTAGCCGTTCATCACCTTACCGAGCCTTCGGAATCGTTCCTCCGTGGCAGCGACGCTGTGTTGCCCCGTAAATTTACCGCACATTTTGGAACCGACATACCTATAAATAATAAGAAATTCCGCCGTGGCGAACTTTCGTTGTCACCGCAGCTGTTGTTTCACCAGCAAGGTCAGTTCCAGCAGTTCAACTGGGGTATCTATGTGAACCGCAAGGCTATCGTTGCCGGATTCTGGCTCCGTCAGAATTTCAACTTCCAGTACGATTCCTTCATTATGCTTGTCGGATTCCGTCAGGACAACATCCGCTTTGCCTACAGCTACGACTTCACTGTGTCGCGTTTGCGCAACTCTACTTACGGGTCGCACGAGGTTTCTTTTGCATATATTTTCCCATGTCACGAAAAAGCTGCGAAGAAACGTGTAATAAGTTGCCCCTCATTTTAGTTATTATTGATAGAAATGTTTAATATTTTATAAATATGAAAACTAACTTGTTTACATGGTCATTTATTATTTTACTCATGGTAGCATTTGTTTCCTGCAAAAAAGAGGTTTCGAATACTACAGGGCGTAATTATAATGACCCCAAACACGGAGGATTCGAAAACCATCCGGAATATGAACAGGAAACAGGCCCCGGTCTGGTGTTTATCGAAGGTGGTTCTTACGCCATGGGGCGCACAGAACAAGACGTTATCTTCGACTGGAACAATGCACCCCGCCGCGTTACCGTTTCTTCATTCTATATGGACGAAACCGAGATAAGGAACATCGATTATCTCGAATACCTCTACTGGCTACGGTATGTTTACGGTCAGGAAAAATACTTTATATATAATGAAGCCCTGCCCGACACCCTGGTGTGGAGACAGCGTCTGGCTTTCAATGAACCCATGGTGGAACTCTATCTGCGCCACCCTGCATACGAAGATTATCCCGTGGTAGGTGTTAGCTGGGTGCAGGCCTCTAAGTACAGCGACTGGAGAACCGACCGTGTGAATGAAGTAATTCTTGTTCGCGAAGGCATCTTCGTCGACAATCTCGTTCCACGTCAGGGAGTGAATCAGTTTAATCTTGACTCATACCTTTTCAGCTCCTCAAGCTACGATATTACCCTTGAATTGCCTGTTTCAAAAGACAATAAAAACAAAGGCAATACGAATCACGACGGTAAAGTTGACAATCTTTACAGACCCGCCGATTATTTCGATACCGACAATAAAAACAAACAACAGCAAAATGTTACCGAAACACGCAGAAACGTGAGAACGGAAGACGGCATTTTTCTGCCGCGCTACCGACTCCCGACCGAAGCCGAATGGGAATTTGCAGCCCTTGCACATATCGGTAACACTTACAACGAACGTATTTACAACCGCAGACTCTATCCCTGGAACGGCCATTATATCCGCAACGACAGCCGGAAGGGCGATGAACGCGGACAGATCATGGCAAACTCGATGCGCGGACGTGGCGACAACATGGGGGTAGCCGGTGCGCTGAACGACAAAGCCGACATCTCAGCTCCCGTTAAATCGTACTGGCCCAATGAATACGGTCTGTATTGCATGGCCGGTAATGTGAACGAATGGGTAATGGACGTTTACCGCGACATGACATACGACGACATGGAGGAATTCAGGCCTTACCGTGGGAATGTGTACGATGATTACAACATTACTATTGACCCTGAAAACGGTGAAGTAACCCTCACTCCCGAGGCCTCAAACTACTTCAACTATGTAGGTCAGATTCAACGCAAACCCGTTAGCGATGAAGCCTGCTTTAATCGCGAAAACTATACTACTGCCGACAACCGCAACTACCTCGACGGCGACCTTGAATCACTTATCCCGGGCGGTGCTGCTAACTACTGGAATTCAACGGTAGACTATAAACCCGATACACTGAAAGTGCACAATCCAATTGACAGTATCGACCTCACCAAACTTCCGAAAGGAAGCAGTTACCGCAAAACAGGAAACGATATTGAAATATTCCTGCCCAATAAAATCGTCATAAGGGTTGACCAGAATAATGTTCCTACCTACACCCTGCCTAATGGTTACAGAATAACTCAGGACAGCGGGAAACAGGTTGTTATTCTGCCTGACGGATCAAAAGTATTGCCCGGAGGTGTTATCGAATTCACCGACGGAGAGCGATTGCTGCCACGCGATATTTTTGCCTACACCGGATATATGTACAAGGATGGAAACTGGGGGCGCGATGGAGAATGGGGTGCAGGACAATATGATAAAATGAATCCGAAAGGCAACAAAGGCGACAATATGAAATCGCTGACTACCGACCGCTCGCGAGTGTTCAAAGGTGGGTCGTGGAACGATAGAGCATATTGGATGGTGCCTGCGAACCGACGATTCCTCGATGAAAAAATGGCCCGAGCCGACCTTGGCTTCCGTTGTGCCATGGTGAGGGTAGGATCGCCTGTGCAGGGAAAAAAATAGGATGGTATTAAAAACTAAATAAAGCCCCTCTTATGGGGCTTTTCATTTTATAATGGTAACGACTGAACAACTTTACAAAATTTTTCTCAAAACACGTTCTGTTTGCACCGACAGCCGAAGGGTAACTCCCGGATCGGTTTTCTTTGCCTTGTCGGGCGAAAACTTCGACGGAAACAATTTTGCCGCACAGGCCATCGAAATGGGCTGCGCTTATGCCGTTGTCGATAAACCTGCAGTGGCATTGAACGACAAATATCTGGTAGTGAACAACGTGCTCCAGGCATTGCAGGATCTTGCACGGCATCACCGTAAGCAACTCCGAATACCCGTGATTGCCATTACAGGTACCAACGGTAAAACCACCACCAAAGAGCTGATATCTGCCATACTATCGAAAAAATTCAGGGTGAATGCAACCCGCGGAAATATGAACAACCATATTGGTGTTCCGCTCACCATTCTTTCGATGAACCACACTACCGACATGGGTGTGGTTGAAATGGGTGCAAACCACCCGGGCGAAATAGCTCTGCTTTGCGATATTGCCCAGCCAAACTACGGACTGATCACCAATATCGGCAAGGCCCACCTCGAAGGATTCGGCTCAGTAGAGGCAATTATTAAAACAAAAGCCGAACTCTACGACTACCTCATGGGTCATGAAGGAATAATTTTTCTGAACAACGAAAACCCGATACTGAAAAAACTCGTGGGCAGTTACCCAAGCGTAAACTACGGCGTTTCTGACGAATCGTTCTGCTACGGAAAAATTACCTATAAAGAAATATATGTGGGCGTTGACTGGATATGCGGACAGAATACAGGCTTGGCCTACTCATTCCTTATTGGCGACTACAATTTCGAGAACATCATTTCGGCAATTGCCATCGGCAACTACTTCAACATTGCCGGAAGCATTATCGATAAAACCGTGAGCACCTATACCCCCAGCAACAACCGTTCGCAGTGGATTAAAGGAAGGCGCAACCAATTGATTCTCGATTACTACAATGCCAACCCCACCAGCATGATGGCGGCCATCACCAACTTCAACAATTACGACAGCGAGAAAAAATGCCTTATCCTCGGCGACATGCTCGAACTGGGAGATGTGTCGGAAAAAGAGCACCAAAATATTATTGAATATATCAACGCATACCCTTACAGCGACGTTTTTCTGGTTGGCAACACTTTTGGCCGGTTTAAAGACAGTTACAATTTTCATTTTTTCGAAACTACCGAAATGCTTGCCGGCTATCTTTCAAAAAACCCTCCCACCGGCTACCTCATACTGCTGAAAGGATCCAGAGGCATGAAACTTGAAAAATGCGTCGATTACCTCTAGTTTATTAAAACTGGCTTGTTAATCATTCCTCAATTTCTGTTGCTAAACATTGTAAAAAATTTTTATTTTTGCTTCTTGTTTAACTTTTAAATTTCGATTGAACGATGAAGAATTTTTTACTTTCAGGTGTATTGCTTGTTTTTTGTTTTGTAGCTGCAGCACAAACAACCCTGCCTAACATGAATTTTGAAGATTGGCAGGAAAATCATTACAGTAGTTGGTATCCTTCCAATTTTTACTGGGAGTGTCTTCCCACAACAATATGGTCATCGGGAAATGCAGCTTCTACACAGGTAAATATTTTCCCCACTTACCGCACTACCGATGCCCAAAGTGGCAGCTATGCCGCCTGCCTTGAAACTAAAGAAATTTTCACCCAGACAGCCTCCGGAAGTCTGTTCACCGGCTGGTTTGAACCCGCTATGTTAAGTTCAGAAGCCCATTTCGGTGTTCCTTTCACCGGCAAGCCCACCGCATTCCGCGGCTGGTACAAATACACTCCCGCCAACCAGAGCGGTGGCACCATCGATACCTGTTCGATTTATGCCGTACTTTCGCGCTGGAATGGCAGCGAGAGGGTAGAAATTGCCCGCGCCGAGTTGTACACTTACACCACGGTGAGCAGCTATACGTATTTCGATTTACCGTTCAATTATTACAACTCGTTGATACCCGATACGATTGCCGTGATATTTTCGTCGAGCAAGCATGGCGATATATTTCAGGGAGGTATCGGCAGCAAACTGTACATCGACAACATCGATTTGTACTACGATTTGTCGTCGGTGCAACCAAACCACGCCGGAGTAAACGAAGTGCATATCCTCTTCGATTCGTATGGTAAAAACATTTCGGTAGAAAGGAATTACGTGAAGCCCGCAAGCATAGAATTGTTTGATATGACCGGCAAAAAGCTGTATTCCTATAGCATTGAGGGACTGAAAAGAGAGATGAATTTCGACGGATTGCGCACCGGAATTTACGTTTGTCGTTACAGCGACAATGCCGGGTTGGTTAAAACCGTAAAGATTTATTTTAAATAAGATAATGCAAAAAATTACCCTTCTCGCTGTTTTAGTGTATCTGAGTGCCAGTGCATTCAGCCAGACCATTTCGTTCGGGCCTAAACTGGGAATGGTAGCCGGTTCGCCGGTGCCCTACAGTTTTATTCCCGAAGGGGCTAAAGGTGCTCCCAAGCCAGGTCGGAATGTAGGCTTGTTTGTAAAATTCGATTTTACGGAGAACTATAGCCTGATTTATGAGGTTTCCATGACGCGCAAGCGCACCACCTTCGAAACTCCGCTTGACAGTGTAGCCTATGTCGATCGCATTCAGCACCCCTTGTTTCCTGACGTAGTATTCGAAGTGGAGACTTTTTTCAATGGAACTGCAGTGGGATGTTTCGACAACTATTATCTGGAACAGTCACTCACGCATCAGATGCGCATTACCGAAAAAATGAACGGGTTGTTCGGACTTTACACGGCATGGTTGCAGAAGAGCAATACCTATGCAAAAGGAATCGGCAGGGTTGGGTTCAGTCCGGATATTATTGAGCAGGAACTCGATTATTCATCAAAAATGCGGCAATGGGACTACGGTTTGAAAGCCGGCATCGGCTATGAGGCAAGCAAGCACATGGATATTGACCTGAAACTGAGTTATGGTTTCGAGTCGGTTTTCTGCGATAGCTTCTCTATGCTCAACTACACTGTAAATAACACATTTGTAGAGCTTTCGCTCAATTACAAGTTTTTTATATTACGCCAGCTGAATTCACAGATTTAGAAGGCTCTTCCCAAACGTCATTGCGAACGCAGCGAAGCACCTGTGATGAGCGAAGTGAAGCAATCCACCAATACGGAGTCATGGTTTTTACCACCCGTAGAATACCTGTATTGAGCCCCTCGAAGTACCTGTGCTGAGCCCGTAGAAGCACAGATTGCTTCATGTTCATACCTCACATTCGCAATGACGGGCTCTTCCCAAACGTCATTGCGAACGCAGCGAAGCACCTGTGCTGAGCGAAGTGAAGCAATCCATCAATACGGAGTCATGATTTTTATAGCCTGTCGAAGTACCTGTGCCCGTCGAAGCACAGATTGCTTCATGTTCGTTTCTAACATTCGCATGACGGGCTCTTCCCAAACGTCATTGCGAACGCAGCGAAGCACCTGTGCTGAGCGAAGTGAAGCAATCCATCAATACGGAGTCATGATTTTTACCACCCGTAGAATACCTGTATTGAGCCCGTCGAAGTACCTGTGCTTAGCCCGTCGAAGTACAGATTGCTTCATGTTCGTACCTCACATTCGCAATGACGGGCTCTTCCCAAACGTCATTGCGAACGCAGCGAAGCACCTGTGCTGAGCGAAGTGATGCAATCCACCAATACGGAGTCATGATTTTTATAGCCTGTCGAAGTACCTGTGCTTAGCCCGTCGAAGTACAGATTGCTTCATGTTCGTTTCTAACATTCGCATGACGGGCTCTTCCCAAACGTCATTGCGAACGCAGCGAAGCACTTGTGCTGAGCGAAGTGAAGCACTTGTGCTGAGCGAAGTGAAGCAATCCACCAATACAGAGTCATGATTTTTATAGCCCGTAGAAGTACCTGTGCCCGTCGAAGCACAGATTGCTTCATGTTCGTACCTCACATTCGTATGACGGGCTTTCAAACCTAATTAAAGAAATCTTCGATTTGCAATATAGCTTCGGGGAGTGCAAACACCACCACCTTATCGTTGGCTTTGATCAGGGTGTTTCCGTTTGCTATAAAACTTTTATCATCGCGCACAACACCACCGATAATGGCTTTCTTCGGGAAGTTGATGTTCCGCACAATATCTCCGGTAATTTTTGCACCCGGCTGAACCACAAATTCGAGTACCTCAGCATCGCTGCCGGTAATACATTTAACCGAAGAAACTTCTGCATTAAGTGTAGATGAGTAAATATAGCTTGCGGCACTCATTTTTTTATTGACGATTGTATCGATCCCCATCTGGGTTGCCACATCAATGAAGTCGATGTTTTCCACTTCGGCAATGGTCTTTTTCACACCCATCCTTTTTGCCATAATGCATGACAGAATGTTGGTTTCGGAATTTCCGGTAACCGCAAGAAAGGCATCCATATCCTGAATTCCCTGTTCTTCGAGAAACTCAAGGCTTCTGCCGTCGCCGTTTATTATCAGGCACTTATTTAACTCGTTGGCAAGCATCTCGCACTTATCGGAATCAATATCCACCATTTTAATGTTGAGGTGCGATTGCATTCTCATTGCCACCATACGTCCGATACGGCTCCCACCCAGTATCATGATGTTCGAAATTTCGAGTTTTTTCTTCCCTGCATATTTCAAAATGCTTACGATTCCACTGGGGTTGGTGATAACATACACAAGGTCGTTTACCATCAGTACATCATTTCCGTTAGGGATGACGGTTTTATTATTGCGCGAAATTGCCACCACACGGTAATCGGTCGATTTGGTCATGGCATCAGCTTCAATAAGGGTTTTATTAACAATAGGCGCATCGGAATCGAGTTTAACCACAAACAGGGTTAGTTTTCCCCCTGAGAAGTCGAAGATCTCGGAGGTTCCTGTTTGTTTTATCAACCCATTAACCTCTTTGGCAGCAATATATTCCGGATAAATCAGTTTGTCAATACCCAATCCCAGCAAGTGGGGTTTATATTTGGGTTCCAAATACTCCATGCTATCGATACGCGCAATGGTTTTGCGTGCTCCCAGTTTTTTAGCAAGAATGGCAGCAATGGTGTTGTTTTGCTCGGTAACAGTAACTGCGATAAAAAGGTCAGCGGTTTTCACCCCGGCTTCGATCAAGGTTCGAATCGAAGTGCAGGACCCGGTAACAGTGAGCAGATCGGCATCGGATTCAACTTCTTTGAGCCGTTTTTCGTTATTATCAATTAAAATAATATCGTGATCTTCTTTCACCAGCATTTTCGCCAGATAGGCCCCTACTTCACCTGCACCTGCTATAATAATTTTCATCTGTATAGATTTTTATTTGTCAGACGGCATTTTGCAAAAATTAAGATTCATTTTGACTGGTGATATTTTTAACATGCCCGACTTCATATTATTCAATTTTTCACGCTTACTTTCTGATTTGCAATTATATCAATAATCATAACAAAACCGACCGGCCAATGACCCTGCAAAATTAGGCATTATTTGTCAATAATAAAAGCACCCTTGTTTTTTACATCAAAAGCACTCAGGCCGATATCTGCTGCCTGCTGCAACAACAGCTTCCTCCGGTTGTCGCTTACAGATGCATCAATAACCAGTTGGTCAAATTTCAACTGTCTGCTAAGTTCATACACATCGCAACTTGCTTCATCGGTGATAATTACTAAATCGACCGCAATATCATTTAGGGTTTCAGGTGATTTTGCATATGTGGCTCCCGGTATATATATTTTTGTATCGTAGAAGCCGATAAAATTGTTTTTTACAAAAACCCGGCGGTTTCCAATCTGTATGATATTACTCAGCAAGCGGGGTGCCAACATATCCTGCAAGCATATTGTTTTCTCCTTTCCTGCTCCAATAGTATTCCAGTAGTTAGCCATAGTATATTTACGGCTCTTTTCACTGATAGGATCCAGCCCAAGAAAAAGAATATTATCTCTTCCATCGATAATGTTAATCGCAGTAGTGTTGCGTAAATTATATACAATAATTTTACGCTGATTGATTGTATGCAGGCTTTTTGTAATACCTATCGCAACGAAAACAACGATGAGCGAGAGCGTGGCAAAAAGATATCCCGATCTGCGGAATTCGAGGAACAGCACCACCAATGCAATCAGAAAAAGAAGGATAACGAACTGTGTGTTGCTGATATAAATTCCATCAATAACCGAACCCGGAAGGCTTTCGATAAATGAAACAGAGCTGTTCATGAGAAAAATAACTTTACTGAAAACCCATCCAAGCGCACTACCCAGAAAACCAATCCACGAGAACATGGCAATAGCAATGGCTAAGTATATTGCTACTGTAACAAGGGGAATAATAATAAGGTTTGTAAGTAAAAAGTAACTCGGGAACTGGTTAAAATAAAACAATGTGAAAGGAATGGTGCCAAGCTGGGCTGCCACCGACACCGACAACAGCGACCATACCTTGTCGGCCAGCCGGCTGCGTACTTCCACAAGCCCGTAAATTTTCGGATAGAAGTATAAAATAGAGAAAACGGCTGCATACGAAAGCTGAAAGCCAATCTGGTGCAGCACCAATGGGTCGGCTAGGAGTGAGAAGAATGCTGCCGCAGCCAGTATATTGAAAGAATTTGCGTTTTTCCGAAACAATCCTGCACTGGCAAAAAGCGAAAACATAAGTGCTGCCCTAACTACAGAAGGCGAAAGTCCGGTAATAAGGGCATACCCCCATATCAGCAAAATTATCAGCAGGGTCTTAATCCACTGCCTACGCTTGCTTTTAATGAAGCCGAGCAACTGAGATATTACCAGATATACCACACCCACATGCAAACCCGACACAGCAAGCACATGCATTCCTCCCGAAACCGAATAGCTCTGCCTGATTTCATCGCTGAGGTATGATTTATTTCCCAAAGTAAGGGCTGTAGCCACAGCAAGTTCATCGCCACTGAGTCCGCATTTACGAAAGCTTTCGGTTACAGAGTTACGGATATTTGCTGCAAGAACAAACAATGACCCGCTCGGTGGTTCTTCAATTTTCTTCCATTCATCTGATTTTATATAATCGGTGTATTGAATATATTGATACCACATGTATTTTTTGTAATCGAATTCTTCGGGGTTACCCTGATTCTCAAATTGTTTCAGTTCCGGTGACAAAATAAGCTTGTCGCCCACCCCAAGAAGCATTGCTGCAGAGTCGGCAGGGACAAACACCATAATACTCCCCTGCCCTTCGTACCATGTATCAACCATTTTCACAGCTTCGAGTGCAATATCGAGCTTTACCGTTTTCGCGCTTACCTGTGGGTCGGAGCTAACCTTGCCAATAATCTGCCCTTTGTAACCGGAAAGCCTTGAATCGTTGGCAGTTTCTGATTTTAGTCCCGTAAGCGTGAGAGCGCTCAGACATATAAATAGAAATATGGTAAAAGTAAAAACACTTTCGGGTGGCTTTTCTTTCAGGGCATAAAGCGCGATCAATACAAGCAGCAAGACTGTAATAGCAACAATGCCGAATATACATGGAATGGTAAAATATCCGGCGAGAATAATTCCCGCAATAAACGGAATCAACAACCTTACAAAAGGATATTGCTTCAGGAAATTCAAGCAGTCAAATTATTTATTCATTTTCTCAAAAGCGTCAATCAGCTCTTCGTCTGATAATCCGAGGAACTTAATGGAGGCTTCGGCATCGTCGGAAAGACTGTGATCCGGGTACTTCTGAATAAACAGCTCATAATAATGCCTTGCTTTGGCTGTGTCGTTCAGGTAATTATGATAGGTATAACCGAGATAGAATATAGCCAAAGGATAATCATTGCACTGCATCCCCGATTTTTCGACAGTAGTAAGATATTCTACCGCATTATGCGGCTGGTTCAGGCTAAGTGCAATTTCCGACGCTTTAATCAGGTATTTTGCCGATGTCGTATCGTTAGGGAATTTGCGGGAATAATTAACGTATTTCCCAATCATTTGTTTTGCTTTTTGAGTATCGAAGTTTTTCGACACATACAGCTCTTTCTCGGTTTTATCGATATCGGCACTGAGTTCCGCTCTGAGTGCTTCGCTGCTTTGTTCGGGTTTGTTCTTCGGTTTGCAGGAAACGACCAACATGACCATGACTGCAAGAATGATATACGTATTTTTCATAGTACACTGTATTTTATTCGTAACAAGAGTATAAACCACACAAGCTCATTGGCAAAAATAAACAAACCGTGGTTTTACGGAGTAACAATTTTATAAAAAGTTGATACTTTTCCTTTGGAGATATTCAGGATTTTATTTTTGAGAAATTTCTTGCGTATCGGGGAAATTTTGTCGGTAAAAAGCACCCCGTCAAGGTGGTCATATTCGTGTTGCACCACAATGGCTTTGAAGCCATCGAGTTCTTCCCGTACAAAATTAAAATCTCTATCGTAGTATTCCATTGTAAGCCGTGTGTATCGTTTCACGTTTTCGTGGATTCCGGGAATGCTCAAGCAACCTTCTTCCCATAGAACAGTTTCGGTGCTTTTTTCCACTATCTGCGGATTAATAAAAACCCGCTTAAAATTCATAAGCTCAACATTGTCTTTAGCCACAGGCGTCGTGTCGACCACAAAAATACGCAGAGACTTGCCAACTTGAGGGGCGGCAAGTCCAACCCCATCCGATTCGGCCATAGTTTCGAACATATCGTCGATAAATTTCTGTATCTCCGGAGAGTTTTTCACTACCAGCTCGGTTTTCCTTCGTAACACCGGATGCCCTATAACATATATCGGGTAAATCATAGTTTTGTATTTTTCACATAATCCATATACGCCTGCAAAATCAATACAGCGCTGATCTGATCGACCAGCCCTTTATTTCGTCGCTTCATTTTTTTCACACCCCCGTCAATCATTGCCTGAAACGAAATCTGAGAAGTAAATCGTTCATCGTAGTAAACAAAATGTACATCTGCAAAAAGTTTTTTTAACCTGGTCACTACAGGTTCAATATATTTAACCGCATCCGATGGCAAATTGTTCATATTACGCGGATACCCGACAATTATCAAGTCAACTGACTCCTTTGCCAAATAATCCTGCAGAAACCCGGAAAGCTTTCCCGTTTCGGTGAAACCCAAGGCTGTGGCAATTATACCAAGCTTATCGGTTACCGCAACACCTGTGCGTTTTTTACCTATATCAAGTGCAATCCAGCGGGGCATTTTTTTTTGCAAAGTTAAATTTTTGTTGCAACAGATTAAAAGTTTTCGTAACTTTAAGCGTTTTTCAACTAATTGTAATTCGGCATGAACAAAATTCTACTTTTTCCCACATTTTTACTGGCAAGTATTCTTCTGAGCAATGTATCATTCACCCAAACTACAATTTCCACCTATACCAACGTACCATTGCAGGCTTTGATAGCCGACACATTGGTGAACGGGTGCACTCAGGTGTCGAACATCACTGTGAATTCAAATGGGGCATGGGGTTATTTCAGGAAAAACAACAGCCAGTTCCCGTTTTCTTCGGGCGTCATCATTGCATCGGGGGCTATATCGAATGCTCAGGGACCCAATTCAAGCAGCAGTATGGGTAACTCCATCAATTCGGGAAGCGACCCTGATCTTGTTGAAATTGCCGGCGGCGGCTCCATTTACGACTGTACAAAAATTGAGTTCAATTTTATTCCCGCTGACGACACGGTTGAGTTCCGGTATGTTTTTGGCTCGGAAGAGTTTCCTGAATACGCCAACTCGAATTTTAACGATGTATTTGGGTTTTTCCTTTCGGGACCCGGAATCAGCGGACCCTATCTGAACAATGCTATCAACATAGCCTTGCTGCCCAACGGGCAAACAGTAACCATTAACAATGTACACAACTACAACTACTATACTGCTACTCCCGGATCGCAGAGCAACTCTGCAGGGTCGTATTACGGAGCCGTTCAGTATGATGGAAATACTATAGTATTAACAGCCAGGGCAATTGTACAGCCTTGTCAGACTTACCATATAAAACTTGCCGTAGGCGACCGTGGCGACTCGGCTTACGACAGCGGTGTATTCTTCGAGGCAAACAGTTTCGTTTCCGGCACCATGATCGAAGGCATAAACCACAGCCAGTTTGGAGGAGAATCTGATTTGTGGGAAGGTTGTGAGAACTATTATGTAATAAGCAGGGCGCCCGGCTCAAGTTCCGCTTTGCCGGTTACCGTTAACCTTTCGGTAGGCGGAAACTCTACTGCAACTGCCGGTGTTGATTACACCACATTGCCTACTGTAGTTACAATTCCTGCAGGGCAAATGTCGGATACCATTTTCTACAATGCTTTCAACGATGCTATTGAAGAAGGTCACGAAACCATTATACTGAACTTCTACACAACCTGCCCCTGTGGGAATATGCCTTCGGTTATTGCCGATACCATCTGGATTTATGATGCACAGAAGATAAAAGGGGGTATTCAGGATGTACAGACCAACTATTGCGGTGTTGCTCCGCCAAGTTCTTTAACATTGTACGCAAGTTGCAACCTCGACACTTCTCAGGTTTCCAATGTATATTATCACTGGAGTACAGGTTCGAATACCAATTCTACAACCATTACCCCCCAACCGGGAGCCACTACTTACTATGTTACGATGTCCGACGATTGCGGGAACGAAGTTTTCGACGAAATTACAATACTGGTATCGAGTATGCAGATATCGAACCAGGTTACAACCCCTGTAACCTGTCACGATGCATGCAACGGCACCTATGTGGTTAACTGTGTCAACAACTTCCCTCCTTTCACCTATACGCTGGTAAATGCCGACTATGTTTGGTTCCCCGACAGTATTCACTCACAAACCACGGGATCTTTCAATCATTTATGCCCGGGTACTTATCTGGTTACCATCACCGATGATATCGGATGCCAGATTACAACAGAATTCACCTTGAACAACCTGCCTCCGATCAATTACTCGGTGGGTATTACCACAGGTGATCAGAATTATTGCACCAGCCCCGGCCCCATTACCCTTACGGCAGAAGCCAATCAGTCATCGGCAACTTTTGAATGGTTCAACGGTTCCGGCAACAGCAGCATTTCGGTGACCCCAACCGTTGGTGTAAACAATTACTGGGTACGAATCTACGATGCTTGCCAGAATATGTTCGAGGATAATGTTACTAATACTCTGTCACAAATGTTTGCAACCACTTCATCTACCGACGACACCGGTGATTGTGAAGGGACCGCCTGGGTGACCGTTTCAAACGGCATCAGTCCGTATAGCTTCTACTGGCCCGACATCGATGAATTCGGCTATTTGCAGGAAGATCTTTGCCATGGCACCTACGCAGTTAACATCACCGACAATATCGGCTGTCAGCTGACAAAACAGGCTACCGTGCTTCTCAATGTTTCGGTAGAAGAAACCGGCCTAACCCAAAATGTAATTTATCCGAATCCAAACAGTGGCAGTTTTGTGGTGAATATGAGCGATTTTGGTAACAATATTTACGAAATTGTAATTTTTGACGTTCTGGGCAAGTGCATCTATAAAGCAAATACCGAAAACGGCAAAAACGTTTATATCAGAAATCTTGCTCCCGGAACATATTACCTGAATGTAACTTCGGCTTCCGAAATAAAATTCTCCGAAAAGCTTGTCATCATCGAATGATAGTGCTAAGCAATTAGGTGTTTTACATTATAAATTTTTGGTTCAACATAAACAATTGGTATTGATTTGTGTTGTACTTTTGCACCAAAATTTCCTTTATGGCAAAAGAGATTAAATTCAGCCTTGTCTATCGCGACATGTGGCAATCGAGTGGTAAGTACCAGCCCCGTCTGGACCAGTTATTAAAAATAGCACCCGTTATTATTGATATGGGTTGTTTCAGCAGAATTGAAACCAACGGAGGTGCCTTCGAACAGGTAAATCTTCTGTATGGCGAAAACCCCAATGATGTGGTTCGTCAGTGGGTAAAACCCTTTAAAGAAGCAGGTATTCAGACGCACATGCTCGAAAGAGCCCTGAACGGAATTAGAATGTATCCGGTTCCGGCCGATGTACGCCAGCTGATGTATAAAGTTAAGAAAGCTCAGGGCGTTGATATTGCCCGTTCTTTTTGCGGACTGAACGATCCGAGAAATCTGGAGTTATCGATAAAATATGCCAAGGAAGCAGGAATGATATCGCAGGCAGCGCTCAGTATCACCCATTCTGAACTGCATACTACCGATCATTATATGGCTGTGGTTGATGAAGCAATAAAATATGGTGCCGACGAAATTTGTTTGAAAGATATGGCTGGAATTGGCAGACCCACAGAAATCGGCAGACTTATAAGCGCGATAAAATCGTCATATCCCAATGTAGTTGTTCAGTACCATGGTCACGCAGGCCCCGGATTTTCAGTGGCTTCGATGCTCGAAGCTGCCAAAGCAGGAGTTGATTACATCGACACAGCCATGGAACCTCTTGCCTGGGGGACATCGCATCCTGATGTAATTACCATTCAGTCGATGCTGAAGGATGCCGGTTTCAAAGTACCTGAGATCAATATGAAAGCATACATGCATGCACGGTCGCTGAATCAGGAATTCATGGATGAGTTTTTGGGTCTCTTTATAAACCCCAAAAACCACCTAATGTCGTCGCTGCTTATCGGAAGTGGTCTGCCCGGCGGCATGATGGGAAGCATGATGGCTGACCTTGAGGGCGTTCATCAGGGGATAAACCAGTCGCTTGCTGCTGCAAATAAGCCCCAACTCTCGCTCGACGATCTTCTGGTGGCATTATTCGAAGAAGTTCAGTACGTATGGCCAAAACTTGGGTATCCTCCACTGGTAACTCCATTCTCGCAATACGTAAAAAATGTAGCTCTCGTAAATGTTATCAATTTGTTGCAGGATAAACCCAGATGGCAGTTGTTCGACAAGAATACCTGGGATATGATTCTTGGAAAAACAGGAAAACTTCCCGGACCGCTTGATTCTGAAATTATAGCCATTGCTGAAGCACAGAACCTGAAATTCTACGATGGAATCCCTCAGGAGGCCTATCCCGATGCCCTTGACCAATACAGGGAAGAAATGAAGAAAAACGGCTGGGAAGTGGGCGAAAACGAAGAGGAACTCTTTGAGTTGGCAATGCACGACAGGCAATACCGCGATTATAAATCAGGGATTGCAAAAAAACGTTTCGAAGAAGAACTCGAAAACGCTGTCGCTAACAGCAAATCGGCATCAGCCGGTGAACTTATTGCCATAAAAGCTCCCGAAAAAGGAAAAATACTCTTTGGCGTATCGTTCAATAACGGCAAACGCAATCCTGATAAAGGAGATATTTTTAAAAATGATGAAAGAATCTGTTATCTCGAGACCATAACCAACTACGAAACCATCAGTTGTCCAGCCAATCTTAAGATTAACAAAATTTTCTTTAAACACGGTGACGTTGTTCAGAAAGACGAAACTATCCTTTTGGGCGAACCGTTATAAACACAAAAACACATTAATAACAATAAGGGGGATGTGCATGCATCCTTTTTTTTCGGCTATGTAACATATTTTAAAAGGTGCACCCTATAGTGTTAATTCATATTTTTGTTCTTCGAATTTAATCATAACCCATATGGCAAAGAAAAATATTTCATCAGTTCACGAAAGGATTTCAAAAGAAATCGCATCTCACAGCAATCTCATTGTAAATGCATCTCGGAAGACTTTTATCAAGGATTCGGTTGACAATAAAGAATGTGTTGTTTCGAAATATGGCACACTGGCAACATGGACACCCATTGATTCAACAGGAAGAAGTCCTAAGGATACCTATGCAGTAAAACGGGCTTCAAGCGAAATGCATATCGACTGGACTTCGCCCAACAATCTTCCTATTGAAGAAGACACATTTAATATGTTGCTTGACGATGCCCTTACATTTGCAAAAGAAAGCGACAGGCTTTATGTGACTGACAGGGTTATTGGCGCGGATTCTAAATATGCATTACCGGTAAAACTTATCACCGATAAGGCATTGCCCGGATTATTTGCCGATAACATGTTCCGCCCTGTTCCCAAGGATATCAGCAAAAGCTGTTTTGCCAACAAGCCGTATTTTCTGCTTGCACTGCCCTACAGGAAACTGGATCATACAAAATATACCGGAAGACTACGTAAACTTGCCGATGGAACCACTTCTGACCTTGTTGTTGCTATGGATTTCGACAGGGGTATCGGCATTGTAATCGGCACTGCTTATCTCGGGAGCATTAAGAAACTTATGTTCACCGTGATGAACTATTACCTACCTTTTGAAGGAGTATTACCATTGCATTGTTCTGCAAACGAAGGCAAGGATGGGAAATCGGCTTTAATTCTCGGCTTGTCGGGAACCGGTAAAACTACACTTTCGGCAGATCCATCGCGCGCTTTGCTTGGCGACGATGAACACGGTTGGAGTGAAGACGGCATCGCAAACTTTGAGAATGGATGCTATGCCAAAATGATCAATATCAACCCGAAGAAAGAACCTGATATTTACAAGGCGGTTCTGCATCAGGCCGATTATCTGAAGCATGGGGCAATCATCGAAAATGCCATGATGTACCCTAACGGTGAATTCGATTTCGATGACGAACGCCTTACGCCCAATAGCCGTGCATCGTATCCGCTTACATCGATAAAAAACATTAAAAAGAGCTCGACAGCCGGGCACCCAAGCACCATACTTTTTTTAACTGCCGATGCATACGGGGTAATACCTCCCGTTTCGAAGCTTGATAAATCACAGGCAATGTTGTGGTTTCTGATGGGTTACACCTCAAAAGTTGCAGGCACCGAACGTGGTGTTGTGGAACCCTCAGCTACTTTCTCCCGGTTCTTTGGTCAACCTTTTATGCCGGGATTACCCAGCGTTTACACTAAAATGCTTGGAGAAAAAATGGAGAAATTCAACACTTCGGTATATCTTATCAATACCGGATGGACAGCAGGTAAATTTGGTGTTGGCCATCGTATCGACCTCGTACTTACCAGAAAAATGGTGAATGCTGCACTCAACGGAGACCTCGAAAAAGTAGATTACATCTACGACAAACTCTTCCACCTCAGCATTCCTGTTTCATGTCCGGGCGTTCCTTCAGAAATTCTGAACCCGATAAATACATGGAAAGATCCTGAAGACTTCAGAAAAACTGCAAATGAACTTGCCCAGAAGTTTTCGAAAACCTTCGACGATTCGTTTGGCAAAGGCCATATCGATCCTCTAATCAGAAAAAATTGCCCGGGGAAATAAGCAACTGTCTGTTATAGTAAAAAGCCGGGGTTTACAACCGGCTTTTTTTCGTAGCCATAGTCTTCGAAAATTATCTATATTTGCATAGAAACGCGTTGAGCAACAATTAAATTTTGTTCATGAAAACTACCTTCACCAACAGGGAAATCAGCTGGCTGGCTTTTAACAACAGAGTGCTTCAGGAAGCCGATTCCGAAGAAGTGCCTTTGTATGAACGCATACGCTTTCTTGGAATTTTTTCGAATAACCTTGATGAATTCTACCGCGTAAGAGTAGCAACCTTAACCCGGCTATATAAACTAAAAGAAAAGGATTTCCCGGAGAAAGCAATTATTTATAAAGACTTGCTCGATGAGATAAACGATATCAATGCCCACAACCAGAACGAAGTAAGTCGAATATTGCAGAACATTCAAGATCGGCTTGAAGAAAAAAACGTATTTCTCATCAGCGAAAAAGAGCTTAGTCCAGAACAAGGCTCTTTCATCAGGCAGTTTTTTAAAAGTTATGTCCGCCCTAACCTGTTTCCAGTTATCCTGAAAAACATGCAACATCCGAGTTTTTTAAAGGATAGCTCAATTTACCTAGCAATTATACTGAAAAGGCATGGTTTTGCCGAAAAAACCACCTATGCAGTAGTTGAAATTCCGGTAAAAGAAGTTGACAGGTTTATTGTATTACCCCAAGCTGGAAACAAGCATTACATCATCAGACTCGATGATGTGATCAGATACTGTCTCAACGACATTTTCGGTGTTTTCGGGTTCGACCAGTTTCAGGCTTTTACGTTCAAGCTGACGAGAGACGCAGAACTCGACATTGATGAAGACATATCAAAGAGTTTTGTAGAACTTATTTCAAATAGTCTGAAAGCGCGTGAAACAGGCAATCCCGTGAGGTTTATTTACGATAAGGAAATGCCAAGCTCCCTGCTGAATGCATTGATGAAAGCACTGAAGATAAGAAAACGAGATACAGTTATGCAGGGCGGGAGATATCACAACACCAAAGATTTTATGAACTTCCCGCACGTATCTGAAAAGGTTCTCTCATATGAACCCATTGTGCCGCTTCCGAACAAGTTCATACAACCCGGAAAAAAAATTACAAGCTCTATCCGTGAAAGAGACATTTTACTGCATTATCCTTACCAGCCCTATCAGTACATAATCGATTTGCTCAGAGAAGCATCCATCGACCCCAAGGTGAGGGCTATTAAAATGACATTATACCGACTTGCAAACCCATCGAAAGTTGTGAATGCGCTTGTCAACGCTTCTGCAAATGGCAAGCAGGTTACTGTATTTATGGAATTTCAGGCGCGCTTCGATGAGTCGAACAACATATATTACTCGTCAAAGCTTCAGGAAGCTGGTGTTCGCATCATTAAAACCATTCCCGGATTTAAGGTGCACTGCAAGATGATTCTCATAAAAAGAATCGAAGGAGATAAAGAAAAACTATATGCAAATATCAGTACGGGGAACTTCAATGAAGCTACATCCAGGATTTACTCCGACAACACGCTGCTCACCTGTGACCCAAGAATAACTAGCGATGTTGAAAAAGTATTTGAGTTGTTTGAGAGATCGTACAAACCCATGCGATTCCAGCACCTGGTCATCAGCCCTTTCAGTACCCGAAATTTCTTTTTAAGTTTAATAAACAACGAAATTAAAAACGCAAAAGCCGGCAAGCCAGCCTGGGCAATTATCAAGCTTAACAGCCTTGCTGATGAACAACTTTCCAGGAAACTCCTGCAGGCAGCCGAAGCTGGGGTGGCCTTAAGCTTAATAATTCGTGGTATTTGCATTTTAAATCCGGAAGGTCATAAAAACATCGAAATCATCAGCATTGTCGATAAGTTTCTCGAACATTCACGTGTACTTGTGTTTTGCAACGGCGGCAAAAATAAATACTTCATAAGTTCTGCCGACTGGATGATCCGCAATCTCGACAACAGGATTGAAGTTACAACACCCATATACAACCCTGATATTCAGCAAGAACTGTTGGATATGTTAAAAATTCAGCTTTCCGATAATACAAAAGCAAGAATTATTGATAATACCCTGCGTTCGAAAATGAAGATCAACGATCAGCCAAAAGTCAGGTCTCAGATAGATATGTATAATTATTTAAAGAAGAAACACCTTTCATGATATTCGCTACAATTGACATCGGTTCCAATGCCGGCAGGCTGCTTATAGCTCACGTTTACGAAAAATTCAGAGTACTGTTCAGCAGTAAAATTGCTCTGGTGAGGGTTCCTTTGCGCTTAGGTATGGATGTTTTTGAAAAGGGCTACATTTCGGAAGATAAAATACAGGATCTTATAAAAGCTTTGCAGGCATATAAGCTGATTATGGAAATATACAAGCCCGTTGCTTTTGATGCCTGTACAACGTCTGCAATGCGTGAGGCCGCTAACCGCGAAGACGTGCTGCAGCGTGTTATCGATGCAACCGGAATAAACCTGAGGGTTATCGACGGGATTGAAGAGGCACAACTTATAAGTGAAGCGAATAACATTTATATTAACCGCATTTATAAAGATACGCTGTACATTGACGTGGGAGGTGGAAGCACGGAATGCTCTCTGTTCAGCGGTGAAAGGTTTATTACTTCAAAATCATTTAATATAGGTACCATTAGGCTCATGTTCGACAAGGTGAAATCGTCGGAATGGGATGATTTGAAGCAGTGGCTTGAATCGATGCCGGTGCGGGAAAGTCAGTTGAATTGCATTTGCACAGGAGGGAATATCAGTGCCATAACAAAGCTTTTCGGCAACACCGATCATACCATTGATTACCCCCAACTTATTCATGCCTGCGAAGAACTCGAGAAGTACAGCTATGAGGAAAGAATGGTGAAATACAGTTTCAGACCTGACCGGGCCGATGTGATAGTGCCTGCCTCAAAAATATTTAACAATATCATGAAATGGGGGTGTATAAATCGCCTCATTGCGCCACAATTGGGACTTGCTGACGGCCTTGCAATCGAGCTGTATAAAAATCACCTAAAGTCGGGGCTCTAAAACATTCATCATCTGGCGAATAATCTGTTGCTGTTTTTCGGTGTTTTTACCCAGCGAAAAGCTATTACGAAGTACTGCCAAATAGGTATGCACAGTTTTTACATTATCTGCTGGAGTGTAAAACTCCGGTGCAGGACTCAATTGTTTTTCTTCGAGGTACTTATCGATAACGGAGCGCCCGAACAAAGCCCCCTGCTCCCACGGGTAGATATAGAAAAGTACATCGTAGTGCTTTTCGGTAGCAAAAGTAAGCTCAGCAATAAACGCATCTTTGTAGGCGAGCACAAACAAATCAGGCAGCGCAATAACAAACACAGGCATACCAAGGTTTTGTGCCAAAGATGCATATAACAGGCACTGCATCAGAGGGTCGCCCGTTTTTTGAGATATAACATGGCTCAGGCAGAGGTGCTCGCGTTTAACAACATTTTCAACCGGTTTGCTGAGGCAAAAAACATTGTAAAGCACCTGATTCATTGTTTTGATTTTTTCGATAGCAGTACTGCTGTTGGTAAGCTCCATCCAGATATTGTGCCTGATTTTACGGAAGGCATCAGGCAACTCCACTGTATCGTATTCCGGGAAAAGAGCGCGTTCAACAATCAGCAAGGCTTCGAACAACTGAGGATTTTCGGCTCCGGCCCATTTCTGCAACTGGAAGACATATTTCTTTGCCTCAATTTCATCGTGTATTAGCTGTATTCGTTCCTGATACAAGATATCGCTGCTAAGCACCCAGCTTTGCTCAAGGTATGGTTTCACTTCGTCGAGATGCTCGAAAATGCTGCTGCGGATAGCTTCGTACACCTTTGGGTCAGGGTCTTCCAGCAGTAAAAAAAGCGATTTTACGTCCTTTTCATTCATTGCAAGTTCAATTCATTTTCTTCGATTCGAACCACCTGATTAACTCCTTTTATTCTCAGTATTTTTTGTATCAGTTGTTCCAGGTCAGAAGTGTCGTGAACAAACATTTTAATATTTCCGGTAAACACTCCGTCTTTTGTAACAAAATGCAATTCCTTCATATTTACATTGGCTTCTGAAGAAATCACCTGAGTAATTTTAAACACCATTCCTGTTTCATCGATGCCTCTAATTTGAACGCGCACCGCAAACGACATCAGCTTTTGGCTCTTCCAGTGTACCGATACAATTTTATCGCCCTGCGTAGCCATCAGGTTAATTGCCGTAGCGCAGTTTTTGCGGTGCACAATCACCGAATTATTTGGATTTAGGTAACCTACTACATCATCGCCCGGGATAGGGCTGCAACATTGGGCAATAGTGAAATTTTCCTCGAACAACTCCGGGTCCACATCAATTACCTTTCCTTTCTTTATTACATCGCCCGTCTGATTTTTAGGTTTACTCAACTGAAGCCGGAAATACTTTTTAAAAATGCTGGGTTTTTTATTACTAAGATGCTTCTCGATATCATCGAGCAGAATAATACCCTGCCCTATGCGCCGATAAAACTCCTCTTTATTGGGAACATCATAATTATCGCGAAGTTTCTTGAACAATTCGTGGTCGAGCTGTATTTCGAGCTCCCTGACTTTTTGAATAAACAATTGCTGCCCTTTTTCAATATTAAATCGCCGGGTTTCTTTCAGGGCGTTCTTAATTTTACCTTTTGCTTTTGATGTATTCACAAAAGAAAGCCACTCACGTTTTGGTAATTGCTGTTGTGAGGTGATAATCTCCACCTGGTCGCCGCTACGAAGCTCCTGAGATAAGGGTCTCAGCTGATGGTTAATTTTAGCGGCAATAGCAGTATTGCCGATATCGGTATGAATTTCAT
>Ga0116157_10000238_pt1 | contig 61741 bp, 35 predicted proteins | sample AD_UKC048_MetaG_FD_89882 | JGI IMG/M metagenome (GOLD analysis project Ga0116157, IMG submission 89882) | Active sludge microbial communities of municipal wastewater-treating anaerobic digesters from USA - AD_UKC048_MetaG | ecosystem: Engineered > Bioreactor > Anaerobic > Digestate | place: USA... | reverse complement strand
CCCCAGCGTCGGCATCGTCCACTGGGCCTACGGGCAGGAGGACAGCCGGGCCGCCGGCCTCGTGCAGAGCAACCTCGGCCTGGTCACCTACGACCGCACCACGAATAGCGCGGGCGCCGAGAATGGATTCCGCCTCCTCCGCACCAACGAGTACAACTACCAGACATTCGACTTCGGCGGAAATGTCTGGATCACCAACGGCATGTACGGCTCCACCAATCTCGGCGGCACCGTCACCATCGCGTCGAACACCGTTATCCACAGCCTCGTCTACCAGAAGACCAGCACCAACTCCGCCGCAACGACCCTCCAGCTCGGCACCAATCTCCTGACTATCGAATCGGGCGCGCTGCTCGCCATAGGCAACAGCGCCGGTGCGACCCACCAGATTCTGCGCCAGACCGTCGGCGGCGTGAGCGGCGGCCTGACCTTCGGCAACGCCAGCAACGGCTACGAGGCCGTCATCACCACCGCGCGTCGCCTCGACGTCTACGCCCCGATCCACGACAACATCGACGCCCTCGGGGTCACCAACAAGGTCACGCTCATCAAGTCGGGCACCGGCGAGCTCATCATGCGCGCCGACGGCGGAGGCCTCTCCACCTACAGCGGCGACACCTACATCAACGCCGGCACCCTCCGCATGGAGGGCACCAACACGACCGCATTCAGCACAAAGTCCGTCATCCCCACCAACACCTACGTGCACATCTATAACCGCGACGCGACCTTTGACCTCTACAACTCCGGCCAGATCGTCGGCAGCATCGACGGCTGGGGCCGCGTCCTCGGCTCCAGCGGCAGCCGCAACACGAATGACTTCGTCGTCAATTATACCAACACCTCGGTCATCGATCGGTTCGACGGCTGGATCCAGGACGGCGGTGGGACGAACGCCGCGATCCTCAACGTCGTCAAGCGGGGCGCCGGCACCCTCGAGTTCACCACCCTGAACCAGACCAACGTCTACCGCGGCAGTACCACCATCGAGGGCGGCACGCTCCTGATGAACGGCATCCACATCATGACCACGAATGCCGCCAACTACTTCGTCCGCGATACCGCCACCCTCGCCGGCACCGGCCTCGTTCGCATCGGCGGCTCCTTCACCTTCGACGACGGCGCCACCCTAGCCCCCGGCAGCGGCGCCCCCGGCACCCTCACGCTCGACGGGAACCTGTCGCTCTCGTCGAACTCGGTCCTCGCCTTTGAACTCAACGGCGGCAACACCGCCGTCGATGGCGGCATCAACGACCTCGTGGCCGGCGTCAATAACCTCTACCTCGATGGCATCCTCGACATCACCGCCCTCGCCTCTTTCGCCGGGGCCACCACCAACGACTTCTGGACCCTGATGACCTACGATGGCTCGCTCACGACCAACCTCCTGGACATCTCGGCGTCCTCGCAGTCGCTCCTTTCCGGCGGCCTCTCCTTCGCCATCGATGACTCCTTCACCGGCCAGATCCGCCTCACGATCATCCCGGAACCCCAGAGCTGGGCGCTCATCGCCTTCGGCCTCGGCATCGTGACCTGGCTCGCCCGACGGCGCCGCGTGTAGCGGCCCGTTGATAGACATCATCGACCCACCATGGCGGGTCGCGTTGCCCAATCTCGCAGGGAGGGCCCGCGGTCTCGCTTGGAATCGTCGAGAAACCAACCACACGCTTCTGTACGCCTGACCTGAAATTTCGGGGGCGGTTTTCGGGCGCGGCTCGTGCCCCGACCCAGGATCCGGGCCGGGAGGGCTTTGGACTGCGGTGTCAGAGTCCGGCAACCGCCGGACGGCGCCACCGCTTTGGCAGCGCGCGAAGCGCGAGCCGGGACCATCGGCTTCGGCTACGCCGGGGGCAAGAGCGGTGTCGCCGCTTCGCTCTGCCACCGCAGTCCATAACGGCCCCGCTCCCAGAAGTTTTGCCCTGAACAATCCGGCGCGTAGACGACTCTGGCCGGCGCCGCCCCCGCGCGCCGGGGGCGGCGCTGACTCAAAAATTCAGATGCCGGCAGTAGGAGCCTGCTTGCAGGCGATTCGAATCGCGCGCAAGCGCGCTCCTATGTCTCCTTTTCAGCCCCGCTGGTCCGGCAGCCGCCGGATGGGATCTTGCCCGGATATTTCACAGCCCTTAGGCTCTGAAACATCTGGGCCAAGCAGCGCTTGCCCCCGACGTTCGTCGGTAGCAGCATCTTTGTCGCCCCATACGCTCCGATGAATTCCCGACGCATCCACGCCCTCATTGCGACGATGGTCTTCGCGCTGGCTCCGGCGGTCACGGCCAGTGCCCCCGCCAAAGACTCCATCCCGAAGGGCATCTACGCCCTCTTCCACGTTGATTCGAAGCGCACCGGCCTGCCCGGCGACGACGCCGCATCGAAACCCTTCGTGACCGGCATCGCCACGCGCACCTACTGGAATCTGATCGAGCGAAAGGAGGGCGAGTTCGACTGGACTACCTTCGACGCGACCCTCGCCCTGGCCAAGCGGCACGCCAGGCACGCCGCCTTCCGCGTGATGAACGGCATCGGCACCCCCGACTGGGTCTATGCGGCCGGCGCCAGGCGCTACGATGCCGGCGAATGGCAGGGGAAAAGCAAGGGCATCGTGCCCGTCCCGTGGGATCCCGTCTTCAACGATAAATGGCGCCGGTTCCTGGCCGCCTTCGGCGCGCGCTACGATGCCAATCCGGCCGTGGCCTACATCGCCATGTCCATGCCCGCCGGTGCCTGGGCCGAACTGTTCTACCCTAAGACACTGCGCGAATTGCCCGACTACACGTACCCGAAGTGGAAGGAAACCCACCAGCGTTTCATCGGCTATTACGCGGGGGCATTCAAAACGACGCCTCTCACGCTCGCCCTCTCCGGCCATGGCCCCCTCCAGCAACTCGTGAGCGATATCACCGACTATATCGTCGCCGAATACGGCCCGCACAATGCCCGCGTCTACATCCAGGCCAATGGATGGTCCGACCACGGCGTCATGGGCGCCCCAACGCCTGACATCGAAGCATCTTTCGCCCCCATCTGGGAAAAGCCGCTTCGCCATGGCTTCCAGCAGATCGCCGGCGTCGCATGGGCCAAGCGTGGCGACCACCGCATGGGCGACCAGACCAAGGCCAACGATCTGTTCCTGCGCCTCCGAGGCGAATACGCCGAGATCTACGATGCCGACGTCCTCGCCGACGAATGCCACCTCCCCCTCCAGCAGTTGGCGAACGCCCTGCGGCGCTGAGAAGCGACGCATCCGGCTGAAAAATTGACACGGCGGGTTGGCGGAATCGAAGATGCCATGTCAACATGTCCATGCGACACACCCTTATGAAATACCGTTGGCCATTTGCCCTTCTCGCCCTCGTTCCATATCTGCTCGCGACCGCCGCTGAGCCCGTACCCGAGATCGTGGCCCAGTCATCCCACTTCCGCGCGTCCATCGCCCAGGGCGGTATCGCTGATCTCCGGGACGCCAAGGGCATCATCTTTGCCCGCGATGGCGGCACGAACACGGTGGCCAAGATGCATTGGATCATCGGCGAATGCGCCATGCTCGCTGACCGGTCTCGGCATTCGATCTCGGCCGGCCAGCGCACACAGGTGTCCTACGGCCCTCCCGCGGGAACCGATGGCGGCGCGATCGATCAAACATGTGCCATCGATGCCTCCACCGGTGATCTCATCATCGAACAAAATGCCCGCTCCCCGAAATCGGGCCTATGGGGCGTATCGTGGTCGATCGGCGACATCCCCGAGGATTTCGCCATCATCGTCCCGGGCCGATCGGGCATCCGCCTCGATGCGAAGGCCCCCGGCGAAAAGCACACCTTCGACTACCCACAGGGCTGGGAGGCACAGCTCGTCATCGTCGAGGGCGCAGGGCGCGGATTCTATGTCTTCGCCGACGACCCCGATGGCCGCTACAAACGCCTGACGGTCACCCAAACGCGCGGCGGATGGCGCCTCCAGCTCGCGACGCTGAACGATGCGCCCTTCGACAATCTAACCGAGTGCGCCTCCGTACGCTGGCGCCTCAACACCTACGAGGGCGACTGGCGCGTCCCGGCCCGCCGCTACCACGACTGGATGACACAGAACTTCAAACCCGAGACCACCGCCGGCCGTCAGCCCGCATGGGCCAAGGATATCCGCGCCTGCGTCATCGTCGGCATGTCGGTCCCGCTGATCGAGGAATTGGCCAAGCGCCTCGATCCCAAACAGACCCTCCTCTATATCCCCGACTGGCGCAGCGCCGGCTATGACCGCAATTATCCCGACTATACCGCGCCACGCGAAGACTTCGGCCCCTTCCTCGCCCGCGCACACGAGCTGGGCTTCCGCGTGATGCCGCACGTGAACTACTTTGGCGTGGACCCCCTCAACGCGGAGTACGAGACCTTCCGGCCCTTCCACGTCCGCAGCCCCTGGGGCAAGCATGAGCCTGAGTGGTGGGACTGGGATCGCGCCCAGCCACCCATCAAGTTTGCCTATATCAATCCCGCCGCACCCGCATGGCGCAGGCGCTTCGTCGGCGCGATGGCAGAACTCTGCCGGCGCCTCCCCATCGATGCGCTCCACCTGGACCAGACACTCTGCATCTACAACGACAACAATGGCCGCATCGACGGCATGAACATGATCGCGGGCAACATCGCGCTCCACCGCGAACTCCGCACCGCCCTGCCCGATGTCGCACTCTCGGGCGAGGGCCTCAACGAGGTCACCTGCCGCTACGAGTCCTTCGCACAGCGCCACGTCTTCGGCCTCGACCACAGCGAGAGGACGTGGAACGAGGCATGGCTCGCGCGCGCGCACCCGATCTCCTCCTACCTGTTTGTTCCACACACGACGATCTACGGATACCTCGGCATGGCCCCGCCCGACGTCGACCAGCTCTACGGCGCCTGGAATCAGGCCTATGCGCATTTCGGTGTCATCCCCACGCTCAGAACGGATCCCGGCAGACTGAAATCCCCCACCGGCTTCCTCACCCAGTTCTTCGATGAGGCAAAACTCTGGCAGGAGCGCAGACTTTCACCGGACCCGGATGGCCCATGGCTTCCCGATGTGGCCTTCCCTTTTCGCGCGGCCGACGGTGGCCATGCCGCGCGCATGATCGACGGCCGACTTCTTGACGGGACACGAGTCGTGAGCCAGACGCTCTTTGGCCTGAATCGCGCCCAGACCGCCTTTTCCATTCCGGGTTGGCCCGTCTATGACACGCGATGGATCATGGGTCTCGATCCCGCCCGTCGCTATCCTACCTTCGCCGTGCCGCGCGATAACTCGACCCCTCACTTTGTCGAATTCCCCGAGGGCCTCGTCGCCGAAAGCGCCGTCATCGGGCCCGACTTCGCCGTGATCCGCACGCGCGCCGTTCGCGGACTCCTCCTGGATGCCTGCGCCGACCTCCGCTCCGCCGAATGCGGAATCCGATGGTGCGGGGCACGGGCGGACGGTAACGCCCGTGCCCTCTCCGATGACAGCGGGGCCCGATTCCAGACCTCCGGTAACAGGATCTCCGCGCATCCGCCGTATAAGAATGTCCCACCGGGTGGCGAGACATTCGCCCGCTTCCACCTCGCCCTGCCTCGCGATGGGCGCCCGCGCTTTACCAGCAGCGAGGCGCTTGGAAAGGGAGCCTCCGAGCCGGGCCATTCTGACGGCGTCCTGTTCCGCGTCACGGCCTCGGCTAATGGGAAAGCTCTCGTCGCCGAGCATCTCCAGACCTCCGAGGAGCCCGCGCCCCTCGACCTCGACCTATCGCCCATTGCCGGCCACGAAATCGATCTCGATCTAGTCGTTCATCCAGGCCCCAGGAATGACCCCAGATTCGACTGGGCAGAATGGCTCGCGCCGCGCGTCGAAACCGAGGCCCACAGGCGCGGATCGCTGGCCATCACTCCGGGCGATCGGTGGACCAGCGCGATCGACGCCGCCGGCACCGCCCACGTGGAACAAAAAGTCGACACCCTCCACATCCAGGCCGACCTGCCCGGATCGGTCTTCCTTCTCAAAGACGCCCCCGCGCCCGCCACCCTCCCGCTTGATGTCATCGGACGACGCCGCTTCGTCATCACCGGCGGCACGCGCGCAGATTCCTTTGCCGCCGATGTGCCCGTCGGCGCTCGGTCATGCGGTGGGGTTAGCAAGAAATCCCTCTTCGCACACCCGCCCCCTAATGGCACCACCGCGCTGCACTTCCCGATCCTCTTGCCCCAGGGCCCCGCGCAATTCCACACCTTCGTTGGCCTCGCGGACGGATCCAAATCCAAGGGCGCCACATTCATTGTCGAGATCAATGGCAAACCCGCCGCTCGCGAAAGCATGCTCCCCGGCGGATGGCGCGAGATCTCCTCAAACCTCGGGCCCTGGGCAGGCAAACCCATCATCCTCTCTCTCATCACCGACCCCGACGGCAGCTACGAATTTGACTGGACCGTCTGGGGCGAACCCAAAATTCTCCCGGCACATTGATCGCCCAAGGCACTCTCATCCGGGGCAAAAAAATAGGACGAGGGAGCGCGCGATTCGAATCGCCTGCACGCAGGCTCCTACGATTCGGTGTCTGAAATTTCGAGTCAGACCATCGTGCGGCGGAACCCGCTTCGGAATCCCATGGGAATCAGTTCTTGAAGAACGGAAACAGCTGCCGCAGATCTTCGCGCGTGGGTTGCCTGCCGAACTCGCAGATCTCGAAGGCCTCGGCGCATTTCACCGCCTTGCCCTTCTCTGCGCCGTACCACTTCACGAGCAGGTCGCGATAGCGATCGGCCGTGCCGCCATCGCGCTGCAGCCACGACTTGCGAAGCATCTCCATCCGTTTTGCCGGATCATCGGCCGCGCGCACTTTCGCGGATTCCGCCGATCCGAGCGCGCCGCCCTCATACACCTGTGAAATTAGCGCATCGACCGCCTTCAGCTTCTGGTCAAAAGCGTCGTCGATCGATACGGCGATATCCGGCGCCGACGGATAGGGGCGCTGAAATCGGTCGGTATAGAAAAAGAAAACCGGGTTTTTCTTCAGGGGAGCCACGTCGGGACAGATGAAAGGCACCTGCACCATGTATGCCGCGTCCTGGACGAGCTGCCCCGTGTACCGGTGGTCGGGATGGTAGTCGCACGGCCGATGTGCGAAGACCATGTCCGCCTTCCATTCGCGAATCACCCGGATGATCTTCTTCCGGTTCTCGAGCGTGGGCTCGAGTTCCCCGTCGTGAATGTCCAGCACCTCGACCTCGGTGCCCATCCGCCGGGCCGCCTCGACCACCTCCGCGGTCCGGCGCCGCGCCAGAGGACCGCCGGCCTCCCCCCAGTGCCCGATGTCGCCGTTTGTCACGGAGACCAGCTTCACCTTGTGGCCAAGCCGCGCCCACTGGATCGCGCAGCCGCCGATCTTGAACTCCGCGTCATCGGGGTGCGCGCCAAAGGCGATGATTCGCAGCGGCTCCCCGCCACCTTCTGCCGACCACAGGCCAGAAACCGACGACGCGAGCACCGCGCCAAGACCCAAGAAACGGAATAGGTTCGTCATTTTGATGTCCTCCGTGCCGCCATCCTGAACCACCGAAGTCGGTCCGCCAAGAAAACATGCGGCCTCAAAGGTGTCTGACATGAATCCGAACCGCATTATGCTTTCCCAGACGAGCGGGCCACCCCATAGTCTCGAACCGAAAAAGGTGCCATCATGAACCATGCCAAATCCATCACGACCGCAACGCTTCTCGCCGCAACCCTGATGGCAGCACCAGCCCAAGATGCCATGACACTCCAACCGATGACGCTGAAGAAGACGGTGACGCACGATGTCACCCTGAAATATTGGCTCGCGCTGCCCAAGGGCTACGCCGACGACACCACGAAGAACTGGCCCCTGATGATCTTCCTTCACGGGGCGGGCGAGCGAGGCGATGATCTCGAGCTCGTCAAAAAGCACGGCCCGCCGAAACTCATCAGCGCGGGGACCAATCTCCCATTTGTCGTGGTGGCGCCGCAGTGCCCGGCCGACAGCTGGTGGGAGAGCACACAGCAGGTGATCGCGCTCGTCGCGCTGCTGGACCATGTCCAGGCGTCCCACCGCATCGACCCCGACAGGGTCTACTGCACCGGAATCAGCATGGGCGGCTACGGCACATGGCGCCTCGCGTGCGAATACCCGTCGCGCTTCGCCGCCGTCATTCCGATCTGCGGTGGCGGGCGGCCTTTCTTGGCCAAGGCCATGAAGAGCCTCCCCGCGTGGGTCTTCCATGGCGCAAAGGATCCCGTCGTTCCGCTCTCCGAATCGGAGAAGATGGTCGACGCCCTCAAGCGCGCGGGCGGATCCGTGGAATTCACCGTCTATCCCGAAGCCCTCCACGACTCCTGGACCGCGACATACGATAACCCCGCCATCTATGATTGGCTCCTCCAACATCGGCGCGCCCAGTAGGCGGCCCGGAAATCGCCGGCCCCCATGGACAATCCGCCGTCCTCCGGCCAACTTCCCCGTGGCGCACCGCGCGATCGGACGAGGATCGCGCCAGGCTGGCACCAGATAAAGGAGCTATCATGGCTGATCGCATCGGATTCGTGGGCATCGGTCGCATGGGCGCTAACATGGCCCGGCGGCTCAAAGATGAAGGGGAGAATATCGCCGCAGTCTACGACGTGCGCCGGGATGCGGCGATCGCGCTCGCCAATGAACTCGGCTGCGCCGCGCCCGAAAAACTGGCCGGGGTGACGGCGGCGTCGGATGTCATCTTCACCGTGGTGACCGATGATGCCGCGATGCGCCGCATCTTCGCAGCCCCATCCAAGGGCGATGGCCTGCTGCTGGGCGCGCGGGGCCGACTCTTTATCAACTGCGCGACCATCACCCCCTCGGTGCATCGCGAGGTCGAGCGGGTCGCGCGCCGATCGGGTGCCACCACCCTCGCGGCGTGCATGGCTTCCAGCATCACCCAGGCCCGAGACGGCACTCTCTATCTCATGTGCGGGGGCGAATCGGCCGCGTTCAACCGGGCCCGGCCCCTCTTGGAGAAGCTCGCCGGCTCGATCCGCCACGTCGGCTCCGCCGAACAGGCGGCAATCCTCAAGGCGCTGGTGAACATGGTCATGAACATCAATACCGCCGCCCTCGCCGAGGGCCTCGCCTTGGCCGATGCCGAAAAACTCGACCTCGCATTGGTGCGCGATGTCTTCTCCCAGACCGGCGCCGCCTCCCGCGTCCTCCAGACCGATGGCGAGGACATGCAGAATCGCGAGCACTCCTGCTTCTTCTCCGCCGAACACGCGGCCAAGGACTCCGGCATCGCCCTCAGGCTCGCCACCGAGAAGGGCCTGGATCTTGCCCTCGCCGCGGCGACAAAACGCCAGTTCGCGCGGATGGTCAAGGAAGGCCTCGGCCAACTCGATAAGTCCGGTATCGCCGAATTGACCTTCAAGGGCAGACACGGGCGACGGCGCAGAAGATAGGAGCAAACCCTGACCCTTCCGATATCCAAAGGAGAACCCCGCCATGCAAAGAACGTTCCTCCGCGTCCCAGCCCTCGCCCTCGCCGCGGCGATGGCTGCGCCCCAGCTATCCCCCGCCGCACCCGAGCGGCCGAACTTCCTCGTGATCGTCGCCGACGACATGGGGTACTCCGACACGGGTTGCTACGGCGGCGAAATACAGACCCCGACCCTCGACCGCCTCGCGAACGAGGGGCTGCGCTTCACGCAGGTCTACTCCACCGGCCGCTGCTGGCCCTCGCGTTCCTGCATCCTGACCGGCTACTACGCGCAGCAAGTGCGCATGGATCCTCCGTTCGGCCGCCTCCCCGAATGGACCCGCGTGCTGCCCCAGTATCTCAAGCCGGTCGGCTATCGCAGCTATTCCTCCGGCAAATGGCACCTCAGGGGCGCCCCGAAGGCTCTCGCCGACGCCGGCTTCGACCGTGCCTACCTGATCGAAGACCACAACCGCAACTTCAACCCACAGCAGGCCACCCTCGATGACAGGCCGCTAGCCCCCGTCGAGTTGGACCAGGGCTACTACTCCTCAACGGCCATCGCGCAATACGCCATCGACTTCCTCAAGGAACACGCCGCGCAACATGCCAAGGACCCATTCTGCCTCTATCTCGCATTCATCTGCCCGCACTTCCCGCTGCAGGCGCCCCAGGAGGATATCGCGAGGTACCGCGGAAAATACGATGTCGGATGGGACGTCATCCGCGATCAGCGCTGGCCCAGGATGCGCGAGATGGGACTCGTCAATTGCGCCCTCTCGCGCCGCGACCCCGTCACCATCCCAAACTGGAATATGTCGGACGACCAGCTCCGGTCAGAGATCGGCCCCGGCGAGATGGGGCACGCCCTGGCATGGCGGGAACTGACCGACGCGCAGCGCGCATTCCAGGCCACCAAGATGTCCATCCACGCCGCCATGATCGACCGCATGGATCAGGAGATCGCCCGCGTGCTGCAGCAGATCAAAACGATGGGTGCCGCGGACAACACGGTCACCTTCTTCGTCTCCGACAACGGTGCCAGCGCCGAGATCATCAACCGCGGCGACCGGCACGATCCGACCGCCGCACCCGGATCCGCAAAATCCTACCTCTGCCTCGGGCCCGGATGGTCCACGGCCGCCAATACGCCATTCCGGCTCCACAAGCACTGGAATCATGAGGGCGGCATCGCGTCGCCCCTCATCGTCCACTGGCCCAGGGGCATCCCCGCCCACGGCGAACTGCGCCACAACCCCGGCCACTTCATCGACATCCTCCCCACGATCGCCGATCTCGCGGGCGCCAGCATCGCCGGACCCTGGAACGGCAAGGAAGTGCCCCCACTTCCCGGTAAGAGTCTCGTGCCGGCATTCGCGAAGGACGGCAGCGTCCCACGCGAATACCTCTTCTTCCACCACCAGGACAATCGCGCGATCCGCGTCGGCGACTGGAAACTCGTCGCCAAGGGCAAGGATGGCCCGTGGGAACTCTACGACATCTCGAACGATCGCTGCGAGTCCAACGACCTCGCCGCAAAGAATCCGGACAAGGTGAAGGAACTCACAGCCCTCTGGCAGCAGCGCGAAGACGAGTTTCGCGCCCTCGCCGGCCCCATGCCGGAACCCCGCAAGAAGAAGGGCGGCAAGAAAAGACCCTAGCCCGGAATTTCACGGCCTGACGGCTGTGAAATATCCGGGCTAGGAAGCTGCCAGACTTTCCAAAGTCCAACAGGCTAGTTCGAAAATAGGACGTCACGGCCGAGTGCCGAAGGGCTTGCGCCCTTCGGCGTGGGCCGGGCGTTCGCCGAAGCCGGAATGTTGGTAAAATCGCCTCTGCCGATCGGCTTCGCTACGATTTCCCACCCCGATGAAGCCAGCGCAACCTTGGCGGTTGACATGGCGGCCCAGCACGCGCCCGCAACCGACCTCAGGCTTTTGGCAAGGTCCACGGGGCGCGCATGGGGCGCACGAGCAGCTTGTTCGCCTCGTCGTCCCCGGGGAACTTTTCGGCCACCGGATCCCATTTTAGCCTGCGCCCGAGCCGGATCGCGATGAGACCGATCTGACAAATCGTCGAGGTCCGGTGCCCGACTTCGGCGGGCTCCACCGTCGGACGCCGCGATTTCACGCCCTCGATGAAATCATCCTTCTCGCTCCCCTTGGGCAACTGGATCTCGTTCGGTCCGATCTGCGATCGCAGGAGTTCGGGCGGCTCGGCGGTCATGCTCTTGAACCACTGGACTTCGATCCAGCCCTTTTCACCTTCGAAGCGGACGAAAGGCCGACCCGCCATCGTGTAGAGAAGCTCGGTGCCATCGGCATAGCGGTAGGTGACCTCGAAATTCTGAAGGACGTCCCACATGGAGTCTTTCGGAAAGGTTCCCTTCCCCCCGACCTCAGTGGGACCGGTGTATTCGGTCCCTAGACCCCATTGGACGATGTCGATGATGTGCGCGCCCCAGTTGAGGATCATGCCATCGCAGTAGTCCTGGATGCACATCCAGCCGGGACGTTTCGAGCCAGTCGCACCGACACCGGCCTTGCGGGGATGGACGCGGAGTTCCGTATAGGGGCGCTCGGGCGCCGGTCCCTGCCACATCGCGTAGTCCAATTCATCGGGCACGGGCATCGGATCGGGCGTGCCCTTCAAGGGCGGTTGCTCTTTTGGAACGCCCGCAAGCACGCGCCGGACCTTGCCGATGCGGCCGTTTCGGACCAGCTCGCACTGGCGCCGAAAATAGGCGTAGGACCGGCATTCGCTGTCGACGCGAAAGATGCGATCAAATTTCTTCATCGCGTCACTGATCGCGCGGCCCTCCTGCACTGACATCGTTATCGGTTTCTCCAGGGCGACATCCTTGCCGGCCCTCGCGGCCTCGATGCCCATGATGGCGTGCCAGTGATCGGGCGTTGAGATCATGACCGCGTCAACGTCCTTGCGGGCGAGCACCTCCCGAAAGTCGCGGTGCGTGAAACAGCCCTTCCACGAGTCGATCCCAGTCTCTTTCGCGTAGTGTGTCTTGACTCTCTCCGCTGCTTGCTCCAGCCGCCACGCGTCCACATCGCAAAGGGCCACGACCTGCGTGTCCGGGTGCGCCAAGAACGGCGGAAGATTCGCGAAATATGCCTGACGGCCGATGCCTATGAGGGCGACGTTGATCCTGTTGTTCGCCGGCGCCTTGCCCGCGGCCCCCAGCGCCCGGGCCGGGATGATCGCAGGCGCCGCCAGCGACGCCGAGGCCGCAAGGCCGGTTTTGATGAATTGTCGACGGACGATTTTGGATGACTCAATTCTCATGGTGCATCTCTGCAAGGGCCTGGCCTCGCCTGCGTGTCCCAAAAGTCTCTCGGAAATCAGCGTCCGCGTCATCCATTCTTTTCCGCTCCATCGCTGTCTCACCATCCGTCATGACCCGCGTTGCGTCTTGGCGTGGGGTCCCATGCGACCAAACCGTGGTTACGGCGCGCGTTCGAGCTCCAGCGTCAGTGACACTGGCGCCCGGCCGTCAGTATTCTCCTTGGCGTAGAACTTGAAGTCACAATCCATTCCCGATACACCCTGCGTACGACCCGGACCAATGGCGAGTGTTATGACCGTCGGTCCAGATTGGCTGATCTTGCCTCTCACGAATGCGCCAAGCGCGCCCTGTCGGTCGGAGAACTGCAGAAGACTGCCAACAGGCGTCGTCGACGTATCGAATCGCAGAATCTCCAATGACTGAGCCTGACTGCCGAAAGTGAAATTGACACTGCCAGAAGCCGTATAAGCGGTTATCACGCCATGGCCGATGGCATCATGTACAGTATCATGAGTCACGGTCGAGAGATCCGGATTGACGCTGAGACCCAGTACCTCCAGCTCTATCGGCCTATCGGGCGCCCATTCGGGTTTGCCGTAGAAGTTGTGATTCTGGGCTACGGTGCCCGCAAGCCTTGCGCCGGTCACATTCCAGCCGACCGGTAGTTGGGGCAACGTAAACTGAACCAATCCCAGCCGACCCATATCCACTATGCCTCCTGCCCCGGTGAGATCGGGGTGAAATCGGCAGTTCCGGATGTGAATCTGATCCTTGCTTCCATTGTGGTTCGTGCCTGGCTTTGAGCTGTCGACGAAAGTGTCCTCCACCAGCGTCGCGGACAACACCCTCGCCCCCGCCGATATCCCAAGAGTCGTTGCCGATGGCTTGCAGCTCGTAACCTTGGGAGCCGAATAGCTTACAGAGTCCACGATGATCTGCCCGTTGGTGCTGGTGTTGTTCCACTCCATCATGGTCAGCGGCATGTGCGGCGGATACACAGTCGTCTGCGAGTCCTGCACCACCCCATTTATCGAGACGCTTGAGCCGCCCGAGTCCCAATGGAAGACGACCACATCTCCCTTGGCCAGCGAAGAGGCGATGGTCGGGCCGGTGTAAATTTTAGACCCGTTTCGAACATGAAAGTGCCAGCCGACCCCACTGTCGGCCAGAACGAGGTACGGGTCGCCGTCATCGATGTCACCCAGACCAAAGAGTCCCTGTGAGGTGGCGGAGGGACCACCTATCACGAACTTAAAGTCACCCCCCAGGAATATCCTCGAAGTCGTGAGATCCGACTCGTTCAGTATGGCGCTGGTACCGTCCACACCCGCCAGACCGCCCCGCCACCATTTCGCCCTGTCGAAAGTCGTGTCGGCGTACGTAAAATCGTCGTACAGGGTATACTCTTCGGGTGCCTCGCCGCTCGCCAGGCACGCCACCACCGACAACAACACATGGGACACTCGCCTTTTCATTGAATTGATTGCGACCCAGATTCGCGGCGCATGGCGAATGCCCTTCGCTCACTTCACCGTGACGGCGTCTTTCGGCACATCCCCGGATACCTCGGTGACGCTCGCCACGCCGCCAAGGTCATTTCCGACCAACGCGACGCCGCCACTCCTGTCGCCAGCGACTCTCAGGAACGCGCCATCCTTCGCGCGAGGCCGACAGCCCCGAATAAGCGCATCTCGACACTGGACCAGGCCCAAGGCCGGCGCCCCGCCAGAGCAGGTTGCCGCGTCGAGCCCATCCACCGCCAGATTCTCCACGTCATCGAAGACGATCGCATGGCGCAGGTCTGGTGCGGCAGTCCGCAACTGCACGTTCGAGAAGCGCAGTCCTCTCACGTGCCGGCAGTAAAACCCGTATGCCGGCAGATCGCCGAACATCTTGGATTCGGGATATTTCTCCGCGACCTCCGGGACCTGTCTCGCTGCCAGGTCGCGCGCACCGCCGCCCTCGAATGACAACATGATGTTGTTGAAAGAAACGTTCTCGACCGGGTGACCCGGCAAACCGGTGATCGAGCAACCCGTCTTGCCGACGCCCGTGGCGACGATGTTGGCAATGACAACGTCCCGGAGACTGCCGGTGGGCGGCGGGGGCATCCCCTCCTTGAACGGGCGCGCTCGGTCGCCGAGCCTGAGGAACAGCGGCACATTCACGCCCTGGATGGTGATGTTGGCGACGGCGATGCGCTCAAGCCGCCCTCCATCGACCAGTTCGAGCGCAAGCCCGCACATGCCGCGCTGCATGCCATAGATCAGTCGCGCGTCATCCGGCGGCGATGTCACCACGCAATTGGCGATCGTGATGTCCATGAATCCCCCGTTGGATTCCGTGCCCATCTTGATGGCATTGCAGTGGCTGCGCGCGACGCAATCGCTGATCGAGATGCGCTCACAGGGCCGCTCGAACGTGCTCTTCAGCGTGATGCCGTCGTCATCGCTCTCGAACACGCAACCCGAAACGGCGCAGTCCTTGCACCCGTCGAGATCAAGCCCATCGTTGTTCGCATTCCCAAAATTTCGCACCCGGATGCCCCTCATGATCACGCGCTCGCAGCCCAGATAATGCTGCATCCACATGGCCGAGCGCTCGAGGCGGAGCCCTTCGACCAGCACATCGCGGCAATTGACGAGCCGGATGAGATAGGGGCGATTCTCGTAAGGCCTCGTTCGATCCGCCATCTTGAAGCTCTCGCCCTGCCCGTCGATCAGGCCACGCCCGACAAGGCCGATATTCTCGAGATTCTCGCCCGCAATCAGGCTCTGTTTCACGTAGTTGTCGGTGTAGGATCGGATGGCGGGTATGTTCTGTGGATAGTGCGCGATGTTCGTGCTGCCGAGCAGGGTCGCGCCGGCCGCAATCTCCAAGGTCACGTGATCGCGAAGGTAGATCGTTCCGGAAAGGAACTTCCCCCCTGCCAGACGCACCGTGCCGCCCCCGGCCGCGGCGGATGCATCAATCGCCTTCTGGATCGGCTCAGTGCAGAGTGTCTGCCCATCGGGCCTGGCGCCGAAGCCGCACGGGTCAACGACCGCCTCGGCCCTCAGCGCAAGGCAAGCCGTACAACCGAGCACTACTATGGCGAACTGTCGCTCACTCATGGTTCCTCCGAAGATGCGTCAATGCAGGGCGGTCAATTCGCGTCGTCACCATCCTCGCCGCGCCGCAGCAGATCGCGGAGCATCTGCCTGATATCGACGATGCCTTTGACGCTGACGAATACCGTGATGGTCGAATACCAGATGATACAGGCCCAAACCAGAAAGAACCAGAAGGCGTGTCCGTTTGTCATGGTACGATCCTCTTCCGCGGTTTCAGCAACGAGCCCGCGATCATCCCGATCGCCGCGGCTGCAAAGGCCGCGGTCCCCGCCGCGTCCTTGCCGATGGACGCGGCCAGACCCGCGGTGGCGGGGAGCTTTTCCATAGTCAGGTGCGCGATGGGCACGGTGGCCCCAAGGATGATTGCGCCGAGCGCACCCCAGTTGTTCGCGCGCCGCCAGTAGCAACAGGCAATGAGCAATACCGACATGCTGGAGAGATAGATCGCCCCTGTCAGCAGCAGATAGGACCAGACATTGCCCTCGATGGTGTACAGGAGCCCAAACACGAAGAGGTAGACGCCGATCAGCGCGACGATGCAGCGATTCCAGAGGATCGCCCGCCTGTCGGACCAGGGTCGTCGCCGGAAGGGCGCAAGGATGTCGTTGTAGATGACGCTGCCCCAGCCCAGCATGTAGCTGGAATCGGTGGACATGTCGGCCGCGAGCATGGCGGCGATGACGATTCCGAGCAGGCCCGCGGGAAGGATGGCGCTGAGAAATCTCGGCATCGCGTGGAGCGAGGCGGCGTTGAGCTTGCCCACGGCGGTTCGCTCAAGCGCCGCGGTCTCCTCGCCCGAGAGTCGCGCAAGGGGCCGACCCGGGCCCGAAGAGGCGATCTTCTCTTGGACCACAGGTGGGATATCGGCCAGTTCGTCGGGGGTTAGCTCTTTCAATGGCCGCCAACCGAGGGCGCCGAGCGCCGCGATGCCCCATAGGCCGGGGATCAGCCAGCGGCACACGAAGAAGAAGCTGGTGCGCGTGTAGACCTTGCGGCCCGTGTCGGTATCTTTCGCGGAAAGCATGCGGGCCAGGGTCGTCTGCCACGTGAGCGTCGCGGCGGTGTTACCCAGGATTTGCATGATCACAAAGGTCCAACCGAGATTCGGGTTGGCGAGAGGGTTGAAACCACCCGCGCCGTGGTGCCGTTCCACGGTCTCGACGAGCCTCTCCCAGCCGACCTGATGGAGGATCATCGCGGTCACGACGAGCAACCCCACGCTCATTACCACGAACTGCAGGAAATCGGTTACCAGTACGGAAAGCAGCCCGCCGAGGACGATGACGACACCCGCCAGCCATCGGACGAAAGTGCCATAGCGTTTCTCGAAGAGCTCGGGCAAGGTCATCGCGCCCGAATCGCGCAGCGGCTTCACGCAGAAGCCGGTGAGCCCGATGAGGAACATGGCCCCGGCCTGACAGATCCCCGGCAATGCGCCCGCGAAGCCATCTGTGTAGCCCGCCTGCGCCGTGAACATGCACGTGATGATGCCGAACTCCGTTGCCGCCAGCGACGCGATGCCCAGATAGACGTTCATCTCGCGCCCGGCCACGAGATAGTCCTCCACGCGGCTGACGTACTTCCGGACGCAGATGCCCGCCCAAAGTGTCGCGAGGAGGTACAGGCCCAGGATTGAGCCGTCCACCCATGGCGCGAAATTCGTGGCGATAAACATGGTCATGACCCGCCGGGGCTCAATTTGCCCTGATGAAATCGCGCACCCACGTGGCCTGCTCGGGATGCATGTCGACCAGGAATCCCCCGAGGATCGAGTAACCTTGGATGGTGCCAGAGGCCAGGGCATTGAGCACATATTCCCACTGGACCCTGAGCATGTTCATCGGCACGCCAGCCAGTAGGGTGAAGTCGCGCAGATAACAGCCAACGTTGATCGGCTTTCCGGGAAATATCTCCCGGCACTGTTCGACGTACCGCCCAAGGTTCACCAGATCCTTGGACGCCCAGACCCAGAGCGTGACCACGTCCAGCAGATCCTCGAAACCGACCCAATTCTCCTTCTTTAGCTCATGTGAATAGACCACGCCCCAATGCTTCAGCCTCGGGTTGGCGCTTTGGATCGCGCGATGGACGGTGGCGTATTGGTCCGGCGTGATGTGCTCGACCTTAATCTTCCCATAGAGGTCGTCGTCGAATGCACCGGTGACGTTCGGGTATTTCAGCGACAGCCGGCTGACGATCTCTGCCTCGCGGCACTTGCGCTCGGTTCGGCCATCGTGATGCATCCGGATCGGGGCGCCTAGGCCCTTGCCCGGCTCCTCGACCTTCTGGTACTCCCATTTTGAGATCTCGCAGACGACCTCCTCCACGTCCTTCAGCTTCTCCATCGCCATCGACGTGTTGGGGTGGAACATGAAACAGCACTTCCGCAGGCCAAACCACTTCGTGCCTTCGCCGGCGCCGAAGATCGAAAGCTGCCATTGCCCGTTGATCGCCTGCCCATCCCAGCACCAGCCAAAGTCTGCCATGCTGCGTGGCCGATCCGCCCCGGCGAGCGCGGGGAGAGACAGCGCAGCGGCGACCGTGCCCACGGCGCCCCGGATGAGATCTCGGCGGGATACGCCAGGCGCCACTTTGACATTGGGCGTCGTTCCCGTTTGGACGCTGCCATGATTCGCCGCTTGATCGGCACTCATCAGATTCCTCCCTCGGGTCGGCTTTTACTCCACCGCCGGCTGCACCTCTACAAAACCGAGCATCGTCTTGACCGATCGTCCCTCGCGGTTCATCGGGTTTCGCCCAGTCGCCAGTATTCAAATTTGCTCCTGCGTTGCGCCAAGACCCAGTATCTCAAGGGCCTCCAGCCACCTATTTTGCCGGAACCAGCAGCCGGTCTTTCGACTGAGCCCAGTAGGGCGGCAGATTGTCACCGAGGGCAATCGCGTAGTCCTCAAGTGTGCCCTTGGGCGCCCTCGATGGCACCACGGACCACGCCGTGCCATCCTGCCCTGGCGGCACTTCGATCTTGAGATCAACCTTCGGGGTTTCAACGGTGTTTCCGGTGGCGACCTCGCGGCCGGAAGGATCCATCACCGTGGCTCTCGCAGTCTCGCCAGGGCCGGGTGACGTGAGCGTGATGGTGAACGCCTTGGTCTTCGGTGGCACGTAGAAGTAGAGTGGGCCGCTTTCGCCCAGCAGGGCCAATTCTCTGCCCAGGATGACTGCGTGATCGTTGAGCAAGGTGACCTGTCCCGCGTTGCGGGAGGTGTTCAACACCAAGTTACAGATGCCGCCCGACGGGACGGCGACCTCCACCTCGGCCGCTTTGCCGGGCTCGATGTCGCCCTTGGCGAGCGGTTGTCTCTTTGCCGAGTAGAGGCTCCAACGGGCCGGCTCGAGATTGGTCTTGCCAATCTTTCGGATCGAGATCGTGGCGCGAAAGCTCTCCCCCGACCCGAGCGAGGCGATCATGCCAAAGTCGCCGCGCAGCGAGACCGGCCGGATGCTGGCAGGCGCAACTTCCCCGGCGATGGGCTTCAGTGGCTGGCCGCCGTAGGCCACTTCGCGCGCCCCCTTCGATTCAAATGCGCGCGATTCGAGCGACGCGCAGAATGCGAGGTTGGCAACATTGTCCTTCTCGATATGCCTGCGATACGCGCGCAAATCGGACAGCGCCTCCTGCGCGGCAATGAAATCACCGCTGGCCCGCGCCCGGCTGACCGCGGCGCACTTCTCGGCGTGCGCGAGACCTTTCCCGAGAAATGCGACGCGCGCCGCGGCGAGCGCGTCGGCCCCAGCCGCCTCCGCCGCCGCGGCGAGCAATTCTCGGCCGCCCGCAAACGCCTCGGGCGTGAAGCACTCGTGCGCCAAGCGGGGGTAGCTCGCCCAATTCGCCCCCATCTTCTTCTCCGCGGCCCGGAATCGCTCACGGTTGCCCATCGTGTAATTCTCCCAGTAACTGAAGTAGGCTTTGACCCCCTTCGCCGCAGGACCGAATGCGCCGTAATACTCGGCCAGCACTTCATCTGCCGTCTTGTCGAGGCAACTCTGCCAGCGCGCGAACAGATACGCCTGCGGGCCCTGCGTCGCCCACATGGCGGTGAGCGAATCAAAGTCCGTGGCGATCATCCCATGTCTGGCATGGTGGGCGAACTCATCGGCGAACTGATGCGCGTAGATGAACGGCATGCAATAGCCTTCGAGGGTGTAGTTTGGCCGAAGAAAAAGCCTGCAGCCGGTCTTCGCCCACCCCTGCCACATTGCGAGGCACTGCTCGTGTTCCGCCTCGGAGCGGGGGAAGAATGAGTCGGGCACGAGCCCGATCCAGACGTGCTCGTTGAGCGTCTCTCGGACGGGCGGCGGCGCATAATTCACGTAGGCATAGCCGGTCACAATGGCATCGGGGTCATGTTTCGACGCCAGTTCCTGGAGCGTGCGCCAGAATCGTGCGTAGCGGTCCGAGACGATGCCGTGTTTGCTGAAACGCTCGGGGTAGAGCCCTTCGTCGGGCCGCGGGGGATCCCACGCCCTGCACCGGTCGCACCCACACCGCCCAAACACGTCATTCTCGCACCCGTTGATGTTGGGCTTGTTATCGGGGTCGGAGGCACAGGCCTTCAGCCAGTTCTCGATGATCTGCGCGTGGAAACCGGGATTGGAGACACACATGCCCGCCCGGTCGCCGCGATCGCCGTATTGCGGGCCGCGCTTCCCGCCGTCGAGCAGGTTGAACCAGTCGGGATGTTCCCCGCCATATTGCTTCCACCACGTGGTGAACGCGTGGCCCCAGCGCATCTTTCGAGAATGGCCCATGCGCTGCCGGCGGAGCCACTTCCCCTCATCCGCGCGCGCTTTCTTCAAAGCCTCCGGCGAAAACGTATCCCCCCCCGCCGCGCCGGGCCGGCCATCGAGCGTGCTGCGCAGGCGGCGGATGATCAACCTAGGAGCGACGATCTTGTCCATTGCGGGAATCACGATGCTCTTCGTGGGCGGGACATGCTCCCCCAGTTCTCCCGGCCACAGCCACCTCACCCCCATGACGTTCTCCAGAACCTCATACACGCCAAACAGCGTCCCGGCCCACGTGTCGGGATCGAGCGGTTTACCGTCGCTGTCGCGCCCCGCGATGCAGAGCGCATCCCGTGCCCCGCGCAGCACAAACTCGTCCGGCGACAGCGCCTTGGCGTCGATGCCGGCCCTGGCCGCCGCGGCCGTCGGGCCGATATAGATGCGCGCCAGCGCCCCATTCGGTTCCCGCCCTTCTTCAACCACGGTCAACTTGGCGCCCGTCGCCTTCTCCACGTGATAGACCAGTTCCTCGGCAGCATATTTTGCGACGGATGATGGCGCGACAGGCAATACGACAACGGCGCCCGACAGCCCATCGACAACGAGAGGCGTGCCAATGCGTTGGCCGTTCCCCTCGCCGCCCGGGGCCATCGCCCTAATGCACGAAATGCCAGATGACAGGATTACAATGAGCGCCAGGATTTGTTTCATGGTTTTGGCAAGGTTCGAATAATGCATCCGGTTGGTCCCAAAGGCGGCCGCGCGCGGCCGTGATCCGCCGCGCGAATGTCCCTTGTGCCCACGCAGCCAGTCGCGGGGAGGCGAGGATCGCGGAAGTCCGTCTCATGGCGATTGGACCGGGTTCAAGGCACATTGTCCAAGATCCATAATTAAATACAATCGTCTTTGTCGTAACGGAGGCATCCACTGGCACGCGAGCGTGCGGTGGACTAGCCCGGACATTTCACAGCCTTTCGGCTGTGAAATATCCGGGCTCTGGGAAAACCGCGCCATGAAAGCCATTTATTGGGAAAGGTCAGGCAATGACTGGGATCTTTCGTGGGTGCAGAATGTGTTTCGCGGATCGGTGGCCCCAAACCTTCCAAAATCGCATTTTTCAGAGCGCGGTTTTCCTTTGAGCCTGCATGTTTCACGCGGGAGCGTGAAACATGCAGGCTAGTTGGGGGCCGCCGTTTCTCTCACAAGTTCATCAACCTCCTTCGTGATCTGCTCCTCGACGGTCTCCGTGTAAGGGGCGCGGTGACCATATTCGAGCATCCCGGTTGTGCCCTCGTAGCCTCCTTCCCTGAGCACCCGCAGGCTGGGCACATAGCTGAGCAGGTCGTTATTGTAACCGCAGACCCAGGTGGAGTCCCAGCCGTAGGCGGCCTTGAACCTGAGCGAGTAATCGACCACCGTCTCACCCGTGAGGGCGATGAGCGTCAGCTGGGGGCCGAAGCGCCACACCTGCACGGGATAGCCCACGCGGTCTGGCGGCGATCCCAAGGTCTCGTATTGTCGGATGAGGTGCTCGAATTCGCGTCTCGGCATTCCGGTGAGGGCCGCCTGGCGCTTTTGGAGTTCCTCGAGCGAAAGGCCGGGTTGAAAGAACAATTCCGTCTCGCCCATCGCCGCTCGGATCGGGCCGCTGAGAGGGACCATCTTGCCCGCGACGACCTGGCGAACCGCCTCGGCCAGAATCTTGCCATACATGCGTGCGATATCCGTCGCCCGGGCATCCTCGCCGCGAATGCGGGGCAGCGGATTGGCGTCGCCGCCGCAGTTCTGTATGAACATCGCGACCGAGTCCGGAAATGACCTCTCAAGCTCAAGCTGCGCAAAGCCGGGGTAATCGCCACTGATGCTCAGGCCCCCGAGCGCGGTCGGGTGGCAGGAGTAGCCGAAGACGACGGTCTTGATCTGCTCGCCATCCCTGACGACGATCACCGGCACGTCTTGGTCCACCTGGCCGCCGGATCCGCGCCCTTGGGGGCGCGAGCGGCGCCGGTTCACCGCCACTCCGGCCAGCCCCTGCTCAAACTCGACCGCCGCCGGCGCGAGATTCGCGATGGCGTCGCCAATGACCCTGTCATACGACGCATAGACACTCGCCGTGTATCGATCACGCACCGCCGCCTGCTCCGGTGTCAGCTCATAATAGAGCCACAGGACATCCTCGGTGACCGGACAACTGTGGTTGTGCGAGGCGTTCAAAATCAGACGCTCCCTGGGGATACCGTGCTTCCTCGTCGCCTCTCTTGCGATCTGGCCGACCATCTTCGCGCTCAGTCCGACGAGATCGGCGGTGATCATCACCGAGGTCGCCCCCGCGTCATCGCGCAGTGCGAGCGCCTTCAGCCAGATCGGATGCTCGACCCGCTGCGACATCCGGGTCTTGCCCCCATAGCCGGCCAGCGGCACGGATTCACCCGGCGTGATGTCCACCTTTGCCGCACCGGCCTGCCATGCGCCGGGGCATTCACAGACAACGGCGGCGACCAAGAGGGCGGTGGCGAGGGCGTTCATGTTTGGTTGTGGTCGGGCATAGGGTGGCAGCAGGGACTTTACGTCGTCAGCCCGTGACCGAAGGGATACCGGTCCGAGATCCTTCACGGTTGGCGGTTGAGCCTCTCGTCGCCGACCTTCTGGATCCATTGTCTGGAAAACTCAGCACTGGGCAGCCCGACGTCCAAGACGGTGTTGGCCAGAAAGATCATGTCGTGGATGCGGCCGTCCCTGAGCCACTCCAAGCCCAACTTGCACTGGTGTTCCATCAGTTCCACCGGGATCGGCTTGCGGTTGTGAAAATCCCAGATGTAGAGTCCCAGGGCGATGCGAGCACCCTTTGGGGCGATTTTCTCCAAAGCGGCCAGGTTTTCCTTCAGACAAGGCAATTCGTCCGAGTTCCACGTCCAGAGTGTCAGGACGTCAAAGAGGCTGAGGAATCCCGCGAGAGGTGGCTCGCACCCGCGGAACGCCGGGGACGCGATCGTGCGCGATGGATTTATTTCATGGGTGTAGAGCGTCACCCAGGTTTGCATGGGGCGGCCGACGGCCCTCATCTGCTCTTTCGCCCGCGCGATCTCATCCGGGCCAAGGGCGGGGCGGCCCACGACGCGACCGTCGGCCTGTTTCTTGGCGTCGATGATAAAATCATCCAGATAGATGCCGGTGAAGTTGGGATACTTCCTGGCGAGCTCCAAGGCTGGCGAGAGCTCGTTCATGCCTCCCTTGCCGCCGCTCCCGACAACCGACCAGATCACGCGCTGCAGTGGTTGGAAGGAGATGGCATATTGCTCGAAGGCGGTTTTTGCCCTCCAGCGTTGGCCCCCGGGAAGGGCGGGGGTCTCGTGCGAGCGGATGAGCAAAAGGTTCGGTACGCCCAACCAGAAGGCACCCTCTGCCGGCGTCATGCGCGAACCGCCGCGAATACCGCCAAGCTCGAGGGAGTCGTCATCCCCGCCCGCAAGGACAGTGAAGATCCACAGCCGGTCGCGAACCGTGGCATCCGGCGGAGCAGCGGCGGCGGGCTGTTCCGCGGGCAAACGCCCCGCGGCGCAAACGAGGGCGGCAGCAATGGCAACCGCCAACGAACTGGGCACCGCGCGGCGCGATGGGCTTTGTCCACTCAGTCTGGTCATGAGGCTCTCCCCATGTGGCTTTTTCTGTTTCCGGTCATGGGCGCGGCTACTCTACTCCCCTGCGCACGAACTCCTCATAGCGCCGACGATACTCGGCCTTGTAGTCGGCGACAGCCCGCTCGTAGCTTAATCTCGGGCCGTCGGGTTTGATTCGGCCAAACAGAATAAGCTCTTTGCCTGTTACGGGAACGGCAAAGTGTCCGTCCTTGGCATCGATGGCCTTGCCGTCGAGCGTGGCGCGCCCGATCGAGTAAAACCACGGCACGCGCACCAGCAGCCGCCGCGGGGATTGCCGATACTTTTCCGGCAAGCGGATCGTCAGCTGGTCCCTTGCGGCCTCAGCGGTAAAGCTGATTGGGCCGAAAGAGGATGGTTCATCTCGCACTTCGATCGATCTGCCCGACTGCACCCATTCCGGCGAAATGGCCGACAGCAGATACAGGTCCGCGCCCTGCTCGCGTACGAGCATGTTGCGCAGGAGTTGGATGACGTTGGCCGAACTGGTGCACTGTGGCGTGATGTTGAACACATGACTGTAGCCCCGTGTGCTCCATGGAATCGTCCCGAACTCGGCGGGGAGGTGTGTCGAGGTTGAGTGCAGCAGCATCGCGTAGAGTTCCTTCACCGCCCACTCCTGGTCCCACGCGGTACCGCGAACCAGCGAGACCTGCGCGTTGTTCGGCGTCTGCCAATAGTGCAGACCGGGCCGCTCATTGAAGACAAACTCGTCGCCGCGCTTGCCAATGGCAGCGGGCCAAGTGTACGCAAGGAGCCCTTCCTGATAACGACCGCGCACGGTGCGCAGCGTCGCTTCCACGCGCGGATCGGCAGGATCGAAGAGTATCTCCGGATGGAGGGTGCGCAGATTGTCCCAATCGTTGCCGGCAACCGTGCGTTCGAGGGCCGGTGGGATGTATCCGCCGGTCTTCGCGGTTTGTCGGTCGAGCAGCTTGTCGAACGCCGCCCGGAAGCGACGCTCCTGCGCCTCGAAACGCGCAACGTCTTCGGCCTTTCCCATTTCTTTGGCCATGCAGACCGCGTTGCGGAGACCGATCAGGCCCCACAGGTGTTGGCCGGTCTGGCGGCAATCCTTGAGGTACGCGTCGTCCGCCACGGTGGCCGGAGGGAAGAGGCCCAGCGGATCCTTGCCGGTGATGGTCTCGTGCCAGGCCATTGCCTTGACCACGCCAGGATAGACGTGTTCGAGAAACTCCCGGTCGCGCGTGAGCTGATAGTGCCGGCCCCAGCCCCAGAGATTGTAACCGAAGAATTCCCAGTACAACGCGTTGGGATTCTGTTCGAGGCGGAAGCCGCCGTCGGGACCCTGCTTGCTGAAAAAGAACAGGAAAGCGCGCCGCGCGACGTCGAGTAACCCCATGTACTCGAAGGCCCGTGACATCTCGGTGGTGTTGGCGCCACAGTACCAGTTATGATAGTGAAATTTGTTGACGTTTACGATGAGGTCGTCGCCGACCAGGTCGATCGTTAGCAGATTGTTGATCGTGTTGGCCAACAGATACTCCTGGACTTTGTGCTCGGGGAATCGCAGGGGAGGTTTGGCGATGATCCACTTCTCCCAAAACGCGACCATTTCGGCAAAAAGACGGGGGGGATCGGCATCGCGCACCTGGCGCGCCTCGGGCGAGTCGTCCGGCGACGGCACGAGCGGGAGCTTGAAGGTCAAGGTTTGGCCCTGGCCGGGTTTGAGTTGGATGCAGTAGGTGACGATGCCAACCGGGGTGTGAGGGTCCTGGGTGTGGCGCGGGTTCGGATCGCCCTCGATCTCGCCAGAAAAATAGCGGCGCATGTGCAGGCCCCAATCCTCGAGCGCCAGCGCCCGGCGACTTGGCGCCGGATCGGTCGGGAACGTGAATAACATCCTTCCATCGCGCCGCACCGCATCGTCGGCCCAGGTGAGCTGACAGCTCGGTTTGAAGCTGCCGAGATCCTTGGTCAGGTGCGCGGGGATCGAACCCCCGCGCTGACCGAACCGGTAGTCGCCCGCCGCGGTGTGGAGCGTGTTGACGGGCGAGCGATACCGCCAGCCCGCGCTCAGATATGCCGCACGCGGCTCGGCATCGAGCGTGTTGGTCACGGTGACCATGGCGAAACTCACCGGTACGCCTTTGAGCGCGCCGCCGACATCAGCTGCAAACAGCCGGAAGGAATACCGGACGCCGTTCTGCGCGAGATCATATTCGACCGCGGGCAGGCAGCCTTTGTGCAGCGTGCGGATACGGGCGCTAACGGGGACAGGAGGCAGGCCGGTGAAGAACATCAGCTCCCCGAATCCGGTCCAGATGTAGCCTTCCGGCGTGACCTCGACTCCGGCCGGCGCGCCCCATGCGCCGAGCATGTCGGTCGGCCAGGCGAAATAGGAAAACGGTTTGTCGGGCGGATCCAGCAGGTCCGGATCGAACATTCCGCCCAGCCCGCTGCCCGCATGTTGACCGGCGACGGGCGACAGGGCGAAGACGCCGCCAAACAGCAATGAGATGATCGTGTGTGGCAGGTGCATGTGTCTTATCCCCCGCGTAGCCGATCGCCGACGGCGATTGGCGACTGGGCGCGGGGCCAAACGCTCACGCGTTCGGCTGCAGCTTGCCGTTCGGCATTTTCACCCCCGATGGCGCCCCGTCTCCGGGGCATGGGATCCCGCCCGAACTCCTGCGCGTCGCGAAATGGCTCAATTTCGCCATAGCCAATGTCGGCCAGCATCATCCGGATGCGGTCGTCGTTCCTCGAAATATCGACCTGGTCCCTGTTGAAAGGGCCCCTCATGTCATTGCGTTCCCCCGCCACCGGACGACCGGAGCGTCAGGTGTATGAAACCGTCGGAAATCCGTTCCACGTTGAATGCATCCATGACCCGCGTCTCGGCGACCGGCCCAGCCATCGCCCCGCGCAGGTTATCCCAGAGCGCCATGACCAGTTTGCGCGGCATCACCGTCCAGGTCCCAACGCGGGCGGCCGGTTCGCCAAAGCGCAATGCGTTCGTTCGGCCCTCCACGGGCACGATCAGCGTGACGATCAGGGACAGGCCCAGCAGCTCGGTCTCCTGATAGATGAGAACCGCATTGCCCCGCACGTCGATCGTCAGCGACTTGCGGCGGGGCTCCAGAACAGGGGGATTCCTCCTGGCGACGAACTCCAGGCGATCTTCCAGAAATAGGTTAACGCTGCCGTCGTGTAGCGCGACGGTGCCCAGGTCGTACGGGTCACCTGCGAACTCTGCGCGCCGCCGCGCGAAAGCAACGATCGCCTCGACAAAGGAGGCGTCGCCCTGGGCCATTGCCTTCAGCGTCACGAGGTCGGGGGGTATCTCGAGCAGGCGCATGCCCATCATCGCGTACAGGCCCAATCCGCCCAGCGCGCAGACCAGGTACCCGAAGGCGTTGGCCCGCATCCGAACGAGTCGCTCCAGCCCCCGCATCGCGCATAGCATGAAGAACGTGATCGAGAGCACCCCCGCCATGGCGATCCCCGCAAGAGACTGTGCCGGCGCTGCGCCGCCCGGCAGCCGAAGCTTGAAATCCCCCGGCAACTTCAACGCTTCGGGGCTCATCGTTGGCTGCTGTGCCTTCTCCGTGGGATTCTCCTGCGGCAAGGCGGGTGGCGGATTCGAGGGATCTGCCTGCGGCTGGCTGGCCGGCGTATCGTGTCCGACACTATTGTCCGCGGCATGCAGCCCCGCTCCAATAAACCATCCCCCCAGCACGACGAGAAACACCCGCCCCCGCCACGCTCCAAACATCCGATACAAGCATCCCATGTGGTTGTCCTTTCCCGTTCTCTTGTGGCATGAGGATCTGCACTACGGTTCTTGATGGTTCTCCGTGCCGCGGCTCGCGGCAACACTTTTCTCATTACCTGGGCCAACCACAATTATCCCCGACTCGGGAACCTCAGGCTATCGCGCCCGTTCGGCCCTCGCATTGATGGCGCGCCACGCCCCGATGGTGCGTTCCAGGTTATCCCGCGCGTCGCCGCCGATTCCGTAGCCCTGAAAGCCGACGGGGCCCGCGTACCCGATGGCGTCGAGCGCCCGGATGACGTTGGCCACGTCGAAGGTGCCGCGATCGAGTGTCTGGATGATCCGCTTCCATTCGGCCCCGCGGCAACCGCTGTCGGCGCCGTTGATGCTGACGCAGCGCAGGCGGCTCTTGGCCCTCCGCAGCACATCCGAAAGATCCGCCTCATCCTGGAGCCGGAGAAAGTGGCAGAGGTTGAACATCACACCGATGTCCGCGCGCCCCGTCTTGTCCGCGAACCGGAGGGCATCATCCATGCGCTCGAGCCAAAAACCGGCATGCGGGTAAAGGATGATCGGGACGCCGTTATCATCGGCGGGGGCGGCGATCTCCTTGAAACGGCGCAGCGCGAATTCGTCGCCGGCTAGATCCGCAGGTTTGAATTTCTTGCTCGTGAGCCCGAGCCAGAGCGCCACCCCGCGGCCCTTGAGTTGTCCGAGTGCCTCGAACAGCACCGGATCCACGGTCGTGCCCTCGTCGATAGGCACAACCGCGTAGATGCTGAAGATCGTGATGCCCTGCTTCTCTGCGGCCACCAGGGCCTCCGGCACATGCGCCGGGCGCACGCTACCGATGCCGTCGTAGCCGAGTTCCTTCAACAGCGCGATCTGCGATGTCGTGTCCGGGTGGGCGGTGTCCTTGGCCGCGTTATCGAACGCGAAGAAGGGCCGCCGCGCGGGGACGGCGGTGGCGTCAGACGCCCCCAGGGAAAGTGCGACTGCCGCGATCGCGGCGACACCACCGCGGAGCCATGCATGGTGCGTCAGCTGGGCGTGGTCGGATCTCATGGTCTCTCACCTCCCGGGCATTGGATGCGCTATCGTGATACATTCTCCGCCCGATCCTCGGGCAAGCCAACACCAGAGTGCTTGGTGGATTGCCAGCCGCCGGCGCCCGAGGGCGCCGCATCATTCTTGGGGGAACTTGACGCCCGTTGCCGCCTGACACAGGCGGCCCACTAGTGCAGTGTCCCGTTTGGTCCTGACACATGCTTCGGGAGGGGCCGCGGCCTCGCGGGCCGGGTCGGCCCAGGAACCGCACATCCGGTGAGACGCGGACGCCGGGGACGGCGTCCCTCCCCGTTTGCAAATTGGATCAGATGGATGTTCAGATTCATTTGAAACACCGCACGAGGCCGCGCGCGCCCCTGCCGTTCAGTCGCGTATCCTGAACGCCACGGCATGGCCGCAGGGCCACGCCGCGGGTTTCTGGATCACGAGGGCATCGGCTTCCTGTTTCCATGAGATCCTCTCGTCGCTGCCCAGCAGTTGGACGCTCGAGACGGGCTTCTTTCCCTTCGCAAGGGATTGGATCCGCACCTCGCCCTCGGGGATCCCGAGCGCGACCGCGTAAAGGGTCTGCCCGTCCTTCGATCGCGTGAACCTGATGTCCCTGGCCGAAAACGCAAAATCCTCCTTGAAGTGGCCGCTGTCCACCTTGGTCTCGCCCTCGCCATAGACCTCCCAGGGCCGCGTCGCGTAGATGGCCTCGCCGTTCACTTTCGTCCAGGCCGCGATGTCCGCGAGCAGCTGCTCGACCTCTGGATCGAGCGACCCGTCGGGCCGCTGGATGATATTCAAGAGCATGTTGCCGTTCTTGCTGACGATGTCTACGAGGTTGCGGATCACCCACCCCGGGGCACGGTACATCGTGCCGGTGTCCTTGGCCTTCCAGTTCTTGTTGTAGAACCAGTCGCCGATCGAGGTGTCGGTCTGCCACGGTTGTTCCTTGATGCCGGAAAGCCCACCGCGCTCGATATCCTGCACGCCGATCCCTTCAACGTAATCCCCGTGCCCCGTTCGCTTCCCCGGATCCTTCAGGCAGTAGACGGCCTGCACGTTTCCACCGTGCCGCGCCTGGCTGGAATTGTAATAGTTCGCGAGCATCGTGCGACCGACCTCGCCGAACGGGAGCGCCCCGTCGGTGTAGAGCAGGTCGGGCTGGTATTGATCCACCAGATCCGTGATGCGGCACAGCCATTCCTTCGCCCAAGCCGGGTTCGTGCTGTACCAGGCCTTGTCGTCGGGAGCCGCGGGCGGGTGGTAGAGGTCCTGCCACTGCGGGTCCGCACCGTCGTACGGCACGCCGGCCATCGGCCCCTCCTTGTCGCTGCCATGGCTGGTCTGGAACCAGGTGAAGCTCGCGCCCAGATGTTCTGAGACGCCAAATTTCAGGCCATTCTTCTGCGCGGCCTTCTGCCACGCGCCCACGATGTCGCGCCCCGGGCCCATCTGGACGGCGTTCCACCGGTGGTGCCTCGAGTTCCAGAGGTCGAAGTTGTCGTGGTGCACGCCCATGCTCACGAAGTAGCGCGCGCCCGCGGCCTTGTACAAAGACATCAGTCGGTCGGGATCGAACTTCTCCGCTTTCCACAGCGGGATGATGTCCTTGTATCCAAACTTCGACGGGTGGCCGTAAGTCTCGACGTGGTGTTTGTACTGGTCGCGATTCGCGCCCGGCACGTACATGTTCTTGGCATACCAGTCGCCCCACATCGGCACGCATTGCGGACCCCAGTGCGCCCAGATGCCGAACTTCGCATCGCGGAACCACTCGGGGCACTTGTACCGCTGCAGCGATTCCCATTCGGGCTTGAAGGGCCCCGGGGCGCTGCCCCCCTCCCCCAATGCCGCTAAGGCGAACGCGCCCGCCGCCAGCATCGCCATCGCCAACTTCGACTCCATCGTCCTCATCGTGATGTCCTCCGCTCTCGCCGCCAGATCTCGCGCAACCGCCGCCTGACGCGCCTGTGCCGCCAGACCCTTGTTCCTTAACATAGCAGGCACGCCCCGACGCGAGGGATGGCTGGAATTGACCGAGGCATGGCGATTCTTGACCCTGCGACGGGTCTGGGGCGACGGGTCTGGGGTCAACTCTTGAAACTTGAAAATCGGCGGGGCCCCCATTCTCGTTCGGCTTGTCCAGAGCCATTCGCGTCGAATTTGGGAGCGCGGTGCATTACGCCACGGCACAGGGCAATGGTCGCTCGGAGATCGCATCGCATGGCGATGGCGGGAGACTGGGCGGCGATCAGATGGTCGGGGCGGCCGGGGACTTTGGGTGTCGCCACGACCGGTGCGCGGCCGGGATCGATCAGGGACTCAGGAGATCACTATCAGGGGCTGCTGATGGAGCGGGCACCCGGGCGCTGACTTGAAAATTCAGACACCGCATCGTAGGAGCCTGCTTGCAGGCGATTCGAGTCGCGCTCAAGCGCGCTCCTACGCTCCGACGATCCAATCGATCTCCACCCGGTCGCCCGCCCTCGCGCCTCCCGTCGTCGGATCGAGGCGGATCGCGCGGATGGCCTTCCGATGCCATTGCTCATGGGTGGCCACGGGCACCTCATACTCGTGCCACTCTCCATCAGGCTTCACGGGGAAATTCAGGTACTTCTTATCGCTGAAATGGGGGTCCTCATTGGTGGTCCAGAAAAGCTGCGCCACCGCACTGCCACACAGGAACGCCAGGGACTGGATCGCCCCCATGGCACCGAGGATTGTTTCGCGGCATCTCATAGGCACATTCTCTTCGTGGCTCCGTCACCCCCGAGGAAAGAGCCGGAGCCAGAGGCGCTGCGGCGCGCGAAGGACATCGCGGATCACCTCGTCAACATCCCGGGCCCTCGGCTCGTCGAGCTTCCTGCACAGCACGAGGGCAACCCCGAAAGCCGCCAGCGCGCACAGAAAGAAGAAGCTGAACCGGTTGAGCTCCATGCCGCCACCACCGTAACGCCGGTCCCCGAATGCATCGATCAGCAACCCCCAGCCCATGGGCGCCAGCCCCAGCGCGAGGTTCGTCACGACCGAATACATAGCGAAGAAATGGCTGCGTCCCATCTCTGGCACAAGCACCATTGCGAGCCGCGTGTTGTTGACGTTCACGAGCGCGTACGCAAAACCCATCAGCAGCTCGATCGCGATCAGGAACCGGAAGCGGGCGGGAATCGGTCCGGCGGCCAAAAGGAACCAGCCGACCAGGATCGCCATCCAGACCCACAGGCCGAAGGTCAGCACGGGCTTGCTCCCAAATCGGTCCGTGCGCGACGCGAAGGAGGCCAGGGCTATCAAGCCGCCGACAAATGAGAGCGCGGTGACCACCATGATCGTGCCCTCGGCAAGTCCGGCACCGACGCGCAGATATGCGACCGTGAAGGTGCTGATGCCCCCATAGGCCACCGACCATGCCACGCTCAGGGCCAGCAGCTTTCGGAAAGGCGGATGGCGCGCGATCGCGAGCCAGGGCACGGCTCCCTTGCCGGATCGCTCCTCGTGCGGCACGGCCACGTCCGGGATCTTGTTCAAGAAGATCAGGCTCACCGCACCCATCACGGCACTGAACACGAAAATCAACGCGAAATGCCACGGGAGGGAGTGGCTCCCCAGGCAGGCCCCGGCCAAGAGGAACGCGCCGCAGCTGGCCACGTGGTTGAAGGTCGCCTCCCGGGCGAGGTATTTGCCGCGAACTTCCAGCGGCACCAGCGTCGTCACCCACGGGAGCCAGCCCGCGCTGGATATGCCGCGCGACAGGTTGAAGCAGAACAACAGGAACAGCATGAGCGCCAGTTGGCTCGTCGAATTCAGAAACCAGCCCGCCAGGGGCACCAGCGCCATCCCGAAGATGAACATCACCCTCGTTCCCCAGCCGGCATAGACAAAACGTTTGTACCCGACCCGCACGACGTGCCTAGCCGCGGGAATCTGAAAGATGACCAATAGCGGCATCATGCCGGCGATGATCCCCAGCACGGTCGCGCTGGCATTAAGCGACTTGGCGTAGAGGATCATCGGGCTCCCCAGCACCATCTGATAAGAGAGCGCGTTGAACGTCGAGAAGAGGTATGCGTTCCCGATCCCCCGCGGTAATGCCGCGGGCGATGCCGCCCCATGCTCGGGTTTCGCACTCATGCCAATCCGTTCAGGATGGCATCAAAGACTGACCGCCGCATTGTCAGCAAGCAAAAGGCGCGCCCCAAGGCGTGCTCGCCGTTCATTTCTGCTCGGTCGCGGGCCCCATCGGCCGATGCACCAGCCAGCGTAGTTTGAACCATTCGCCCGATGGCGGGTCCAGGCGCACGCCGGTGATGATGCCCCCGTAGCCCGGCGCCCCAGCAAGCGGGACTTGGATGTCTTGGAACTCACCCCCGCCCTTGACGGGGAATCTCACGCTCCGTTCACCGCCGAATGCCGGTTTCTCAAGCGTGCTCCAATACAAGGTCGCCTCGCCGGCGCCTTTGGACGCCGCGCGCACGTACAGGTTCGGCACATCGTGCGCGCGCCAGGCGCTAGGCGGTCCGGTGAGGCTCGCGCCGCCCTCGCCCGTTTGTACCCACAATCCCTCCTTCAGTGGCCACCCGCCCGCATCGATCTCTGGCCTGTGATACCATCCCTGCCGATCCTTGCTGAAATCATAGGCGGGCATCGCGGCCCACTTGCCATTCAGATACACCCACTCGCGAATCTCCTTCAGCGTCCCGAGGATCAACGCGTAGCCATATTCGTGCCCGATGTTGTGATCGAGGAACTCCGATCGGATGGGCGCGATATAGCCCGTGGGCCCATCCTTCGGCCCTCCCGAGCCGGGCCTGCCCGCGAAACCCCCGATGAACCGCGACGTCGCCGGCTGCCACACGCCCAATCCCCAATCCCTCTTATTGACCTGCGCCGCCCAGAATTCTGTCGTGGTCCAACTCGCCCATGGCCCCTTCACCTCCGGGCCCTTGACGATCTCCGCCAAAGGACTTCCCATGAATGGCTCCGCATTCGTGTAGGTCATCAGCCGGCAATAGGGGCCGTTGACATAGACGGCGGGCATCTCCTGGTGCCGCGCGGAATACAGCGTCTTGTCCGACCTCGCGTTGTTGATCCGGCATCGCACGCGCGCGGCCGATCCCTCCAGCCGGATCCATGCTTCGAACGTGCACTCGCCGGGCACCCCATCGTGCGGCCACTGCATAGGGACGCAGCTCACATAGATCGATCGGCCGTCATTCTTGTGCTCCAGCACTTTCGACGGGTTCATCGCCCAATCGCCCGATTGGATCGGATTCCAGCCCAGTTTCGCCCAATGCTCGACGGGTTTCTTATCTCCCGCGATATAAGGATTCGGTCCCGAGTAATACGACATCTGGATCTGCCGCCCGAGATCGTGGCTGTTCACAACGTTCTCGGCCGAGCCCGATTTCGAGACCCACGTGATCGCACCGCCCAGCGCCAGATTCACCCCCACCTTGATCGTGCCGTTGTCGATGAAGCTCATCTTCTCCTTGGGGAGTTCCTTCCGCTTGGGCATCGCAGAGGGAGCCGACAACGGCCACGCCAGAATAGCCAGCGCCACCGAGGAACGGAGACCGCATCCACATCCATATATTGAGCTGCGCATGATGGCGAAGATCCTTGCAACCGAACAAAGCAGACCGCAAGGCCGTTTTGGTCCAGGAACGGCTCGTCAGGGCGACGCATCCCTGACGCTATCTCCGGGATCGCAGTCCAGCGGCGCCTTCGTGTACGCTGTCCCCGAGGAGAACCCATGCGACACCGTAGCGATACCAATCCGCGGCGAGCCCTGGCCCTCGGCGCCGCGATCCTGGCGGCTCCGGTTGGCGCGGCCGAGGTCCCCGACCCGCGCATCGATTGCGCCTTCCCGGGCGGCAACGCGATCGTCGAAAGCATCGAGAACGACACCGTCATTTTGAAACAGGACCGGCGCGATACCGAGGGCTGGTGGTTTTACTGGTACTTCCGGGTCCAGGGCGCCGCCGGCCGCACGCTGAATTTCAAATTCACCGACGGGGCCCCCGTCGGGGTGCGTGGTCCCGCTATCTCGTTGGACGAAGGACTCAGCTGGGAATGGCTTGGCAAGGAAAGGTCCACGACCAACGCCTTCAGCTATGCGTTTGGGGAGGACGCGCGATCCGTGCGCTTCTCATTCGGGATGCCCTACACCGAAACCAACCTCGGGGCATTCCTCAAACGGTTTTCGGGCAACCCCGCGCTCAAGGTCGAGACACTGTGCCAGAGCCGTAAGGGCCGACCGGTCGAGTTTCTCAGGCTCGGGTGCATCGATGGCGCACCGCAGGCCCGCGTCTTCATCACCTGCCGCCACCATTGCTGCGAGATGATGGCCAGCTATGCGGTCGAGGGCATCGCGGAATCCGTGCTGGCGGACGACGATGCCGGACGCTGGTTTCGCGAGCATGTGGCGTTTGGGATCGTGCCGTTCGTGGACAAGGATGGCGTGGAGGATGGCGACCAGGGGAAGAACCGCCGCCCACACGACCACAATCGAGATTACGGCAATAATGGGATCTACGCCGAAACCCGCGCCATCCGCGCGCTGCTGCCCCGCTGGTCTGGCGGACACCTTTGCATCACGCTCGACCTCCATTGCCCCTCGATCCGTGGCGGCGAGAATGAGCACATCTATCAGGTCGGCAAAGAACCGCCCGATCAATGGGCGCGACAGCAGGACTTCGGCAAAATCCTGGAGGATGTCCGTCAGGGTCCCTTGCCCTACAAGGCCTCGGGGGATCTGCCCTTCGGCCAGAAATGGAACACGGCCAAGAACTACGCCGCGGGCACGAGCTTCTGCCAGTGGGCCCACACGGTTCCCGGCGTGTGGCTGGCAACCAGTTTCGAGCTCCCCTATGCCAATGCATCGGGCTTCGAAGTGACCGCGCGCACCGCCCGCTACTTCGGGCACGACATCGCCCGCGCACTCCGCCGTTACCTCGAACAGATTCCGAACACCGCGCGCGTCATCACAACCGGGGAGAACCCGACCGGATCGATTCAGGCGCATTGAGCCCCGAAACCGGCATGGTGTTTTACCTACTCTCTCACGCGCGCGCGCAGGTTCACTATTTTCCAGGGCGCTATCTTGAATCGCATCTCCCGGCCCGCGCAGTCGATCGTGCCCGATTCGCCGGTCGCATTGCCTAGAAAATCGGTCTCCCGCACCGATTCGAATGGCTGGTGCAGGCGAAAATGCGCCTGGGCCTCTTGCCCCGATCCCTCATAGAGACGAATCTCAATCTCCGGGGGCCGGTTCCCATCCGCCGATCCGATGACCCGGAGCGCTGACAGGATCACGTTTGACGGACCGACTTCTGCGAACGAGGCAACATCATCAAGGGTGGCCTGTTTGTTCTGGGGTGCCTTGCTCACCCGCACGCGACGCAATCCCAGATCGGGCGAGAATGCCATCAGGGGCACGTGTGATTCCATGGCCTCGCGCTGGCGGGCGGCATCGGTCCCGGCTCCTGCGTGCGGCACGACGGCACACCTGAGCACATGATGGCCCGTCCCCTTGATGGAGGGGTGCATCTGCCCCCACTTGTCGGGTGTCAGCGGGCGCACCCGGAGCAGAATGAATTCCAGCGTCTTCTCGTCTGGTTCGAAACCGTAGCCGGTGTGGGCACCGGGTGGGCAAACGAAGGTGTAGCCAAATGCGTCGGACGAGATATCCGTCCAGCGCGCCGCACAGTAGCCGGTCGGATAGCCCTTCACGAAGATCTCCCCACGAAAGGGTTCCTCCGCCAGATTCTCTCGCGGCTCCGCGCCAAACGGAATTCCCGCCCGCACGCGCCCGCTGATCCCCACCGGGAAACGAATCACGAAAACTCCGGAACCGTCGGCGGCATTCAGTTCCACGCGATAATCCAGGCGACGACTTCCACGCCAGATGCGGAGTTCGCGTGTCGCGGAGTGCGCGCCGAAGGTGCCCGAAGCCCGCGCCGATGCGAACACCGGGCCCTGGACGCGCCGGAGGCGGTCGTCGCCCGTCGCCCAGGCATGGCTGGCGCCCAAGGGGCCGTTCATCTCCCAGCTCTTTGACGGGGGCGCATCTCGATAGACAATGTCGCCAAGGCCTTCCCCGGTCACGCCAAGCGACAGCCCGCTCGCCTTATCGAAGACCTCCAGCTCCCCATCCGCACGAATCCGCACGCGATAGCCATCGGTCTCAACCAGTCCGGCACCAACGCCCGTGTCCGCGCCGCCGCCCGCGACGGCGGATCTTCGGCTGAGATAGAATGTCCGGTAACCGCATGCGGGCACCCCCTCTGCAATGAATGCCAATCCCCGCCCGCCCGCGCCTGTTCCTGGCACCCACTGCACCGGGATAGCGCCGCCGGCACCATCGCGAAGCACCAGGCCCGACGGATCGCCTTCCGCCGCGAATTCCACCGGACCCGAGACGGGCCACGCGTGAAAATTAAACACCACGAGCGGTGCCCCCAGATCGCCCCGAAAGTTGATCCTGCCGACGATGCCCGATAGCACTTCGTGGAGTGCTTGCTCGATCCTCGCGCGACGGAACCGGGCAAAGGCCAGTCTCTCCTCGTAGTCCACCGTCCATGCCCATTGGATCGCATGGCCCGCGCAGGCAAGCACGTCTCGCCAGAGTTGGTCCGCCGCGCCGGTTCCGATCGGTTCGCCCGCCGCGAGCGCCATGACCTGCGCTTTCTCCAGGCAGAGCAAGAGGTCCTCGTCCTGATTGTTCTGCATATAGAGGCTGCGATCCCCGTGAACGCCCGCCTCGACATAGCACTCGAGCGAATCCAGCGACCCCTTCAATTCCGTGATGGGCGCGCCGCATTTCTCGACCTCCTCAAAATATCGGCTGTTGGTCCCAAGTACTTTTCTGCTTGGGTCCCAGGCGGCGGCCTCCTGCGGCAACTTTGGGTCCGGCAATTGATCATCGGCCCCGATGGCCAATCGCCAGATCGGCGAGGGCGAGCATCCCTTCACTGGTTTGCCGAACTTCCCCATCTGATTGTAGCCATAGAAGCAGCGCGCCGATAGCATCCGCGTGCCATCGAGCCCCTTGCGCCAGAAGACGACCTGCGGGCCCATCGGCCGGGAGAACATGAAGTAGCGATAGCCGGCCTTGGCGAGAATCTGCGGCATTTGCGACGGGCCGCACATCAGGTCCACGGCATTGTAGACATTCAGCGTGGCCCCAGGCGCATTCCGTCGGTAGTCCTCCTTCGCCAAGACCAGGTTGCGCACGATCGTCTCGGGATATACTTCGGTGAGCCTCGGATTGCACACGGCACCGATCACCTCGATGCGGCCCTCCCGAACCCGCCGCCAGAATTCCTCGACCATCCCCGGCCATTCGCGCCCGGCTTTCTCCAGAAATGGCGCCAGCTCCTCGTTCTCGTTCTCCAAAAGCCACACGTAATTCGGATTGTCGCGCATGAGAACGAGGACCTGGCGGATGATCTCCGCGTAGCGCTGCTCGTGCCACAGCCGCGTATGGCCCCAGCACCAGTCGCAGTGCGAGGACAAGTTCACCACCGTGAACTTCGGATCTTCCGATGGTCCCGTGGCCGGGTCGCACCACGCGCCAACGAGCGCGAGCGCAGTCACCACGACGATCGCGAAATGGATCGCCCCCTTCTTCGATGAGACTCCCTTGTTGTGGCGATTCATGGCTTCCTCAATCAATTGCCCAGGGCAAATCGGATTCCCTGGTAAGCCTCCAGCCTCGGCAGCGTGATCTGCAGCATGCCGCCACGGTCCTCTTGCCGGAACGGCAACACCACGCCCTGGATTGTCGCGTACTTCCCCATCGCGGCCATCCGGACCACGTTGGCCCCGACATCCCGCATCGTCGCCGCGAGCGCCGTCGCATGGATTTCCAGTTCGGGCGTGAACGGGTCCGCTGCGTGGCCGGACGGAGTGGATCGGACGCCTCCGCCTCCCATCGGCCCGCCAAGCCGCACCCGCATCAATCGCGAGCCCGCCCCATAATACAACGTCTGTTCGGGGGTCACGAAGAACCCCATCGCTCGCGCCAGCGACTTGTCGCGTGCGACGATGCGCGCCACGTGATCGGTCGGGTCGATGGCGAACACCGCATCGTCGCCGACCCCATAGATGAGGCCCCGCGGACCCGCGGGTTCGTCGCTCAATTCGGGAAAGCGCAGGCCCTTCACCGGCAACTCGCCGGTGAAGACGGTCTCCCGCCTGGCCGGGTCGAACGCGTAATATCGTGTCCCGGCGATGCCGTACAGGAGACCGTTCCGCGCGGGCACGACCGCACCGTAGTGCTTCGTCCCGGCAACGGGTCGCGCCCGGTACGCGACCTCCTCGCGCTTGCAGTCCCACAGGAAAACCAGGGCCTCCTTCTCGGTCGGGATCGCGCTCGAGCCGCCGTGGATCGACGACGTGCAGAACACGCCCCCCAGGTCCGCCACGGACGCGAGGCCGACGATGCTCTGGTTGGCGACGATATTCGTCCAGACCCTGCAAGAGAAATCGTCCGGGTTGATCCGCGCCAGGGCCCCGCCAAGCCGGCCCTTGGAGGGAAACGTCCCCGTGTAAATCATCTCATCCGGCCCGATCGCGCTGCCCAACCAGTAGCTTGCAGGTGATGCCGGCACCCCGAGATCCACGAGCTTGCCCGCGGCCAGATCATATTTGAAAAAGTGGCCGGGCGAACCGGCATATACGTAAGGATTGCCGTCGGCGGCCTGGATCATCTGGATATGGGTCCGGCCCCAGCGGGTGAGGTCGACCCAGATGGTCTCGCCGCTGTCGGTCCTGACGCCCACCAGTGCATGCCTGTCGGGTGCCTCATATGTGCTCCACGCCACAAATCCGTTTTGGGGATCATGCGTGACGATTTCCATCGTCAGTTCGCGGACCAGCACCGGTTCGCCCAGATCTTCGAAAGTGAACGGGATGCCGGATGCCATGACATCCGTTTTGACGCCCGTCAGGAGAATCGCGGCCACGAGAACGACTGGCGCTGGCGATGCCGCACTCACTTCACGGGTCCTTATTCGTCGTCTCCAATCGAATATTGTCCACGTAGAAGATCCCGCCGGGCTTTCCGGCACTCGAGAAACCAAACCACGTAAGGTGGCGGAACTCGCGATGGAGACATGGGACCCGATCGAAGATCATCTCCTTTTCACCGGCGACAGTGATCGCGAGGCGATAGCCGCGGGGAGCGGATTCCGACTCCGGGGTTTCGAGTTTCGAGCCGGGATCGATCTGGATGTCGATGTGGATCCATTTGCCGGGGGGAACCTTGGCGAGCGGCTTTCCGGCTGCGGTGACCGAGCCATCGGCGCGGAGCATGACGCTCGGGCCCTCGCGGTATTCAAAACCTTTCTGCGTGTAATCGCGGAGGCCGATGGCGCACTCGGAGGGATGCTCGGCACTGTTCAGTATATCGCAGGTGAAGTGGGCGACGCCGTTGGTGTACCGGGCCGATGTGAAAAACAAGTGAGGCTCCCATGCGTGCGGCAGGCCCTCCGCCTCGGTGAATTTCAGGCTCTTCTTCCCGTCGCAAGGGGCCTCCTCCGTGACCTGGAGCACGTCCGGTCGATCCGGGGGATAGCACTGAAAGCCGTCGGGCTGTTTGCCGGTTGGGGTGGCTTCGAAACCTTCGGCGAGCGGCTTCGGTGGCGGGGCGGGGGGCAGTGGCGGCAGGACGGGAAGCGGTGGACGCGTGATTCGTTTCGGCGCATTCACCCACGTCCGGTCGCCATAGAGCCCCACCGCTTCCAGTGCGATCGGCCCAAAACCCATCGCGAGCGCGGGCGATGTAGGCCTGAGGCGGAAATCGCCGCGCCCCGGATCGTAGAATTGCGGGTCCGCGATCCTCGAATCTTTGTCGCGGCCGGTGTGCTGCCATTCGGCGAAGCTCACCCCGGAGAAGATTGGCTCCCTGCCGGAAACATCCCAATAGAGGTTGCGTCGGAACTCGGTCTTGCACTTGAGCGGACTGAAGTGATCGGACGTGGCCTGGCCCTTTTCGGAGAGCACGATGTTGCCCTCGAAGGTGAATGACAGGTGATCCTCGACCCGGCAGCAGGTGATCGTGTTGCTCCCACCGAAAGCGAAGATATTGTTCCGCGCGACGTTCTCGCGCCCGTAGTGCTGATTGTAGGCCCCGGCGCCCACGCAATAGACGATGTTGCTCTCAACCAGGATGCCCGTGGAGCCCTCGTCGTGGTAGATGCCGGTCCCGCCGACGGGCATCATCGGCGTCGGCACGACATCGTGGACGATGTTGTTTCGGATGATGGTGCCGGGCGAAATCCCGAGGGTATAGATACCGCCGCCGTCGCTGAAGAAGCCGTTGCAGATGTGGTGGACGTGGTTGAAGGCGATGAGGTTGTGGTTTGCGGAACTCGGAGCGTAGCCCCACGAGTGTCCCACGGAGATCCCGAGGTGATGAAAATCGGAGATCTCGTTGTGCGTGACCTGATTGTAAGACGACCTGCCAATCCAGACACCCTGGCTGCCGCGGAAGATGTGCGAGCCGTCGTGGATGAAGCAGTTGTCCACCGTGTTGCGGTCGACGCGCATCTCCGGCGTATCGCGCCAGACCTTGGGTCCGATGAACACCGCGCTGCCGGCGAGATCATGGATGTGGCAGCGGCGCATGAGGTTGTCGGCGCAGCCGCTGTCGAGCCATAGGCCGTTCTCTCCGGCGTGCGCGATCTCGCAACCCTCGAAGGAGGCGTGGCGCAATCCCTCGGCGGCGATCAATGGCATGCGCTCGATCGCACCCTGCTCGTCGGGCGGCATGTCGGGGGCGATGCGGCAATCGGTGTGCTGGAATGAGAGGCCATCGAAATGCAGGTGCTCGATGTATTTCTTCTCCGCCGGAACGCCCTTGAATGCGACGAGTGTCTGCGGGACGACCGGCGCGACCACCTCGGCCCGGCGCATGTCCTCGCCCGGCATTGGCCAGTAGGAGAGCACGCCCGTGGCGCGATCGAGGTACCACTCGCCCGGCACATCGAGCGCCTCGGGGATGTTCTCCACTTGGTAGCGGGTGTTCCACTCCCACCAGTAGCCGATGGGCCACCGGGAGATGGGCGCGAGGTGAACGACTCGCTCGGCCTCGTCCAAGTCCGTGATCAGATGGATAGACGTGGTCCAAGAATGGTAGATGACGACCCGGGCATCGCCAAAGTTCTGCCACCGCTTTATGTCCCCGTCGCGATACACGAAGCCGCGCTTTGCGAGGATGTTCGGATCTGACCATTTCGCGCGGTTGAACGGGGCCAGAATACCCTCGGTGTAGAGGTAGCCCTCGTTGGGCGTGCGCGCGCAGGTGCGGCGCTCCCCACTGACAAAGAGCTGATGGAAATACCATCGGCCCTCCTTGGCCGCCGCGACATCCGCCCGCCAGATCGCGCCCTCCCCTTTCCTCCAGCCGGTGATGGGCCTCCCCCCGGAGATAATAGGGCGCTCGCGACCGAAGGCGCGGTAGGTGATCGGTGCTTCCGCCGTGCCCGAATCCTCCGGCGTGAATTCGATCGTTTTGCTCGCGCGGTACACGCCACCTCGGAGGAAGACGGTCACAGGACCCGCCTGCGTTTTGGCGACCTTCCTCCTGCGGATCTCGTCGCGGGCCCGCTCAAGGGTCGCGAAGGGTTTGGCGCGGGTGCCGGGATTCGCGTCATCGCCGCTCGGCGCCACGTAAATGCCGTTCGGTGGACCCTCACCCATCTGGCAGGCCGACAGCAGCAACAGCGTGACAAACCAGGTGTTTCTTCTCATGGCCGATCTACCGAGCATCCCAAAAGCACAGCTCTGGCACTCCTGTCACAAGTCCACATCCGATCGAGGCAGCAAGACCCTTTCACTTCGCCTGGCCCGCTTTCGGCGGCGGCTCGACCATGGGCCGGACGCTGTGGCTCACGGGCCACGTGGCACGATCGGCGCTCTGATAGAGGCCGATCTTCTCGATCGGGATCGGCCTGAAACCGAGTTTGAATGCCGGGGAATCGTCGCGGAGCCGAAAGTCGAGCTTTTCGCGATCGACGAATTTCGGATCCCCGTCCAACAGGTTGTTCTCGAGCGTGACGAAGGGCTGCGCTTTTTTGTCGATCTCGTCCCATTTTCCGCCCGAACAGATGTTGCGCGCGACCAGGGTGCCCGTCGGCGATGCGGGGTCCTTATCGAGGATGCCGATGAGCTTCGGATAGCGCGTGCTATAGGGCGGCTCCTTGAAATGGATGCCATTGAGCGTGCCCTTTTCGCCGCCCTCTTTGATGAGGCCCTCGGGCATCGCGTGGGCCCACCCCATGCCGCGAGCGTCCACGTGCACCGCGGGTTTGCAATCGACGAAAATGTTGTTCTCGATGGTGTTGTCGTGGCCGCCGCCGATGAACGCGGCGCGCGTCACCTTGTAGAAGACATTGCTGGCGATGGCCGTGCCGCAAAACATGTCGTCGAGATACACGCCGACGCAGCCTCGGCCCTCGAAGCCATTGATGTGGTGCAGGTAGTTGCAGCGGACGACCGTGCCGCGCATCGTCCAGTTGCGACCGGAGTAGATCGCGCCCGCATCGTTGCTCTCGTGGCACACGCTGTGGATCTCGTTGAATTCGATGACGTGGTCGTTCCCCCCGAACCCGATGGCGGTGTGCGGTGCATTCTCCAGCAGGTTGCGTGAGGCGCGATTCCCCACTCCGCTCAGCGAGATCGCCGGCCGATACATGCGGTTCCAGCGGCTCCAGTGGTGGATGTGGTTATTCTCGGCATAGAGACCGGCGGGCTCCAGCGTCTTTAGGGCGCCACCGCTCAGGCCGATGCCACCGTCAGCCGTCGCATAGATATCGCAGCCCACGACCCCGGAATCCTTGCCGTCGCTCACCCGCACGGCCCAGCTGCCAACATTCCGGATGGTGCAGCCCGCGACGACGCTGTTGGTGCAACCCTTCATGATGATGGCGTCGTTGCGCGTTGCCTCAAAGGTGAGACCGCGCAACGCGACATGGGCGACGCCGGTCATCGTGACGAGGTGGGGCAGCACCGACACCGTGGGCTTCCCCTGCCCGATCTCCGCCGGTGGCCAGAAGTAAAGCCGACCGGCCTCGCGGTCGAGATACCACTCGCCGGGCTGGTCGATCTCGCAGAGCAAATTGAACCCGTAGAACCACTGGCCCTTGCGATACCCGTAGCCGTGGAACGGCTTGGCGAGGGTCATCACTTTCTGTTCGGCGTCGATGGACTCGATGCGGTGCCGCTGTTCCGCCCAGTCATAAAACCAATAGCCGAGAACCCAGGGGTCCTTCTCGCCAATCCATCGCCGTGGCCGGTCGTCATCGTAGGAGAAGATACCCTCGAGCCGGCCCTTCGTGCCGCGCACGTCGCGCTCCGTGGCGCCCAGTACGGCCGATATCCGGATGAAGCCCTCGTTGGGGTAACGCGCCAGGGTCATCGGTTTGTCCTGGAAAAATAATTCCAGCCCCGGGCCGCCGCCTAGGCCGAATCCGCCGCCCATCTGTCCAAAGTCCGTCACGCCCAGTGCCCGAAGGTCGGCTTGCATCACCTTCCCGCGCGCCGCCGGATCAAGCCTCTCCAATACGGCCCCATCGCTAACCACCTGCCATCCGGTCACCGCCCTGCCCCCGACGATGCGCGCCTCTTCCCCCTTCCGGGTCCGATACACGATCGGCGCGCCCGCGCTGCCGGAATCTTGCGCGGTCAGCTCGAACGGTCGCGCGACCTCATACCTGCCGCCGCGGAGAAGCACGGTCACGGGTTCCTGGGGTTGCGCCCCGGCGCCCTTTGCGCGCAGGGCGCGGATTTCATCGCGCGCGCGCTCCAGCGTCGCGAAGGGCTTTGCCGCGGTTCCGGGATTGCCGTCATCGCCACCGGACGCGACGAACAGCGCCAAGCCCCGGGATGGTTCGGCGTCCTCCGGCCGCGATTCCGCTTTCCCGCCGCGGGAGCATCCGGCCACCAGCGCGAGCAAAGCGAGGCCAGCGGCCGATATGTGGTATCTGATGTCAATCGATATCATGGCATTACCTTTCGGGGGTCGTCCCCACGCTTCTGCCGGAAATGGCGAAGAGCAGGAGCGACACGTCCAAGATGTTGTCGTGCTCGGCGACGACGCGCGCGATCTCACGATCCGGTTCCGGGTTCACCCACTCCCATTGGAAGAGGTGCACGGGCTCACCGCACGCATCGTTGATCGTCCACGCGTACCGGCAGTTGAGCGAAACCCGCGTGGCGCCCGCGGTGTCCAATCGCTTGATGTTATCGGTCATGCGAACCGGCAGCGTGCACCGCGTGCCATCGGCATAGTGGACGACATAGTTGCCGCAGGGCCAACCATACATCCAATCGCGAACGCGCACTCCCGCCACGTTCTTGTCCTTCGGATCATTGACGAACGCCGAATGCAGAAAGATCAGGGATGAGAATCTCCCGTGGACTGGCAGCGCCACGGGCGCGCCGCCCTTGCGCAATATCGCGCAGTCGCCGGTGCCCCGGTCGGCCAATCGCATCGGGATGAACCCGATCGCGCGCTCGCCGGTGGGCAGGGCCGCGCGCTTCGCCTCCGGTGTGCCGCTGCCCGGTTTCACCTCGTTGAGGAATGCATCGAATCGACGGGTCAGCGCCTGACCGATGTCGATAGGTTCGATGCGGTCCCCCGCGCGGGGGTTCGGCCGCACGGCCAAGAGATGCTGGACCGCCACGAGGCGCGCGGGGTCGGCGTCCTCACCCAGGTCGAGGTTCCACGCGTAGTCGCCCACCCGCAGGAGGTTGCTCATCGACCAGAGCGGCGAGTACTCGTCGAGCAGATTCGATCGGTCGTCGCCGAAAGAGTACATGCCCTTGCCGAAACCCATGACGCGGCCCCGCGCGTCGTCGCCCAGGGTGAACATGCCGGTCGCATTGGGCCAAATGCGAAAACCCCGCCCCGTGAAGTACCGGATCTCCCGGTCGATGTTCCCGCTGCTCCAGAGCGTCAGGATGATATCCTTCGGGAACGCGTCGATGATCCTGTAGGTATCGAAACGCTTGCCGTTGTGATAGGGGGACAGCATGTCCTCGAACATCATCATGGTGATCCCGCGCGCCTTCAGCCAGTCATTCAGGCGCACGTGAGAATCGAGGTACGCCTGGGCGCGGGTCTTGCCGTGGAGCAGGGCGTCGGGTGGCTCGCCCTCCTTGCGCTCGTGCCACCACTCGTCGGACTTCGGGCTCAGGTATCTCGGCCGCAGGGCCTCGATGACGTCGAGCATGCAGTCGCGCACGATGGCGTCATGATCGGGATGGGTCACGTCGCCCTGGCTGGGCCAGCCCTTCTCGCGCAACTCGGGATGATACCCGATCGTGAGCCACCAGTTCGCGTGTCCGCCGATCTGCCACGCGGGGCACAGATCGATGAAGTGATCCCGGCAGAACGCTCCGAATCGGCGCAGGTCCTCCAGCGAGTAGATCTTCTCCGAGCCGTTGAACTCGGGCCTGCGCTCGTATCGCACGTTGGCCGACAGATCGATGTAGAATGTGTTGAACTTGTTCCCCGCCACGAATCGGTCGGTCCAATCGATGAGGTAATCGATGCCGCGATTCTCCCGGACGGGATAATTGCGGAAGGTGTGGGGATGCTCGAGGCGGATCAGTCGATTCGGCGTGTCGGGCCAATCAGTGATCTCGGCGCAGGGCACGGGCAGATCCCGCGAACCCTTCTTCACCGCGTGCTTGAGCAGCTGCAAAAAAGTGATGGTCCCATAGTACAGCCCCGGCTCGTCGTTTCCCGTGATGGCAACGCCGCCCGGCGCCACGCTCAGGGCATACCCCTGCGGGTGCCGAACCGCCTCGCCGCCCTCTGGCACCAGGCGGAGGATGATACCCGCATCCGGCGCCGCACCCTCGAATGTCCGCAGTTTGGGCCACCGGCCGGTATGCCCCCCGTAGCGATCGGAGAAGATCTCCGCCGTGCGCCGGGTCCGATCGGTGCGGCCCGCCTCCAGATACAGCGGCCAGGCCCTTCGCGCCGAAAACGCTCCCTCTTTCCACTCCACCCGTTTCGGCCGGGGCGAAAGGAGGCACTCGGCGAATCGATCGGGCACCCGCTCGCGATCGATGCCGTCTCCCGCCTCCCCCTTGATCTGGCACAGGGTCATCCTCCGGAGCCGGTAGCTCACGTCGTTTCTCTGCCGGCTGGAGTCCAAAGTCAGCATCACGTGCGACAGCAGCGCCCAATCGGGTGGCCGCTTCTCGCGGCGGAATCCGCTCTCGACCAAGTACTCGTGCCGGCCGCGGTCCAGGGCCAGGTCGTGGCTCAGTTGCGATTTGTCGGAGAAATTGACGTTTACGCCGATGTGGGGGTAGTCGTCGCGGTCGCAATCAATGGTTAGGTAGATGCCCCGATACAACATGCCGGGATCGGGCGGTGGCATCTGCGCAAAGAACGCGGTCGAGCACGCCATTCCGTTCGTACCCCGAAACGCGAATTCCACCCACGCCTCCCCATCTTTCGTGACGGCCCTCGCGACCGGCACCAGATCGCTCCCCGCCTTCCACCGGGCCGTGTAATTCTGGATAGCGGCGGAATCGTTGCGCCCGGCATCGAACAGGACGACGTCCCCTCCCTGCCTCTGTGGCGTCAGACGGGGCGCGTCCGCCGCATCGGCCAGGCTTCCCATGAGGAGCACCGCCGAAAACAAATTGCGCACGACCCGCCCCATCGATCGCCCGCCGCGACAAATCCATCCGATCCGCCTCATGGCATCTCCTCCGCGCAGGATGTGCCCCGCCCGCCCCGCGCACAAGATTCGATCACCAACAGGGACGGCCCACCCCCAGGGACTTTGACTAATCGACAGCAACCTGTTGGAGTTCAGCCTTTAGGCTGAATCGGGCACGAAGCAGGCTAAAGCCTGGACTCCAACGGCTTTGGTCGAGCGAACCAAAAGCCCTGCGGCCACCTCCGCGTCGTCGATCCACCGCTGTGCGCCGGTCTCCACGGCATCCGGGACAACCACCGAGGATTGTGTGGTTGGGGCCCTCGTCCCATGCTACCAAGGCATCCGAACGGCCCGTGCGGGGCCGTAGACTGAAAGGTACTCGTGCGATCGATTTCCGCCTGTCTCATATTGATTCTTGCACTGTCACCGGCAAAGGCGGGCGAGCCGCAGCAGCCCGATGTCCGGGAAAGCATCTACGCCGGTGACCTCGTCGCCTTCCCCGGCCCATGGGGTCTCGGCATGGGCCGATCTGGCATCGTCCTTGTCTCCGATCGCGAGCTCGAGATGCTCGCCGATCCAGACAAGGTCCTGAACCTCAGCGTGACCCTGGACAAGCGCGAGGCCAGCCTTCGCCAGATCTGTGAGCAAGCCCAGCAGCGAGGCAACCGGACGCTCATGGTATTCTTCGACCACTTCTTTCGGCAATACCGCCCCGGCCAAGACACCCCGCGGCGCCACATGCCGGATACCGACGCCTACATCCAGCGCATCGCTGCCGTCGGACGCTTCGCGGAAAAATACGGCCTCGGGCTCGAGCTTAGCATCCTTTCCCCCCTGGAGATCGGTCCCGGCTACCGGGCCGCCACCGGCGAATCCGGCCTATGGATGCACTTCCGCAAGGGGCTGCGAGACCCAAAAACCGGCGCGTTCGGTGTCGATATCTGGCGCGACCGCAGATGGGCCAATAACAAGGGCGTCATCGACATCGAGGACGCGGGCGTCCGGGTTTTCGCCTTCTCGGAAAAACCCGTGCCCGGAACGCCCTATCGCGCGGTGGACCCAAACGCGATCCGCGATATCACCGATGCCGCGAAGGTCGATATATTCGAGGGGATCGAGCGCCGGCACGGCGACCACCTCAGCGTGCGCGCGCGCATCCACGGATCGGGCCACACGGATATCGGCCCGCTGGACCGCGTGCTGGTGGTCCAGCTGTATCGCACACCGGAGATGGACTATTTCAGCCCCAAGGCTCCCGCATTCCTGCAGGACCTCATCGACCGGTACGCGCGGGCCGGCGTCAGGCTCAACGGCCTGTACTCCGACGAGATGCACATCCAGCAGAGCTGGGCATACCACAGCCACCACGACCACGGGCAATTCGCCATGCGCTACGCCAGCCCGGGCTTCGCGGCCAGGTTTGCAGAACTCTATGGACCGCGGTACGGCGATTTCGCCAAGTGGCTCGTGTATTTCTGCGGCGGTCAGGAGGACACGGCGGACGATCTGACGGCCCGCGCCCAGGTCATGCATGTATTCGGCCCGACGCCGAAAGCGATCCGCGAAACGGCGCTGTTCCGGGCGCGGTACTACCATCTGCTCCAAGACGGCGTGGTGGATCTGTTCGCGGGGGCCAAGCGCCATGCGGAGGGCCGCATGGGCCACCGCCTCGAGGCCCGCGCCCACGCGACCTGGGCCGAGAGCCCCACCATCGATTTCTGGGAAACCAGCCGAGGCGGAGCCGTCGCCGCAAAGTACGAATATACCCCAAACTTCCTGTGGTCCGCCACCGTCCACCAGGCCGCCTCCGCATGTTATGACTATTTCAAGTGGGGAGATTTCCTCACCGGCAACGGGAACGATCATGCCGAGGGCGGTTGGCTCGACCGCAACTATTGGGGGCTGGCGCTTGCATGCTCCACCGGCATCCTCAACGACACGCCGCTCTCCTATGCCGCCTGCTGGGGCGGACCCGCCGAGATCATGGAGCGCCATCACCTCGCCGAGCGCGCGTTCGGCACCGCGGGATCCGGGGACAAAGCCGCGCCGGTGACCGGCCTCCAGCACCGCGACGTCTCCGTGCTCATGCTCTACCCCATCGACCTGGTCGCCACCGACGACCGCTTCGGGAGCTGGATGACCCAATACGCCTACGCCAACTGGATCACGCAGGCCAAGCTGCTCGAGCGCGGGCGGGTCGTCGGCGGCGCGATCGAAGTCGCGGGCCGTCGCTTCACCACGCTGGCAGCGACATTCGAGCCTTTCCCCTTGAGGAAGCTCCTGGCGCTCATGCGCGCGCTCGCCGAGGGCGGCGGCCGGGCAATCTGGTCCGGGCCGCCCCCTGTCCTGACGGCCGAGGGAGGCGATGCCCTGGCCGAATGGTCGCACCTGTTCGGCGCCGATTACGCGCCCGGCCCCGACGAGGGCGTCATGGCCCCCGGTTGCCAAATCACTTTTGAGGGCAAGCTCGCGGGGGTCCCGCCACAGACGATCCTGACGCACTTCCTCGTGGACCGCATCTACCCCGTCACCCCACGCGACGGCACGCAGGCCGCCGCCCGCGCCAACGGCACCGTCGTAGGCGCGCACCGTCCCTGCCCCAACGGCGGCAGCGCCACGTTCCTCGGCTACCGGCCGCGCGATAACCAGTCGCGGAGCCTTGGACAGGACGAGCGGAACTGGTTCGATGTCCTAAACGCCCTCGGCGCATACCCGCCCAGCGGAAGATTCCCCGACATCAACGATAACACCGAGGCGCTCTCCCGCACCGCCGATCTTCTCGTTTGCCGATTCCCCAACGGCGCCATCGCGATCGTCCCACACTACCGCGGCATTGTCGAAAACTGGCCGGGTGGTTTCGGCCGCGATCGCGAGAAGGACAAGGCCTGGCTCGAAAAGAATCCCCTGCCGTCAGACACCCTCCGCCTCAGGGGTTTCAAGGCGAATGGCCACACCATCGACTACGAGGGCGTGAAGTCCGTCGTCTTCCGGCTCGACGCCCAAGGTCAAGTGATCGCGTTTGCCGGCCACCATGCGAATCAGATCACGGTGGATGGCAAGACGACGCGCTTTTCCGAAGGCGGCCGCGGCACAGTCTGCTGGGCACCCATCGCAGAAGAACGGCGCGTCAACGGCGGCGCGGTCCTTCAAGTCAAAGCCGATGGCAATGGCGCCGTCCGGATTCCCGCTCCCGGTCTCACCGGTGCCGTGAAGCTCTTCGCCGAAGGCCCCACCCCAGGCAGCCGCGGCGCCGCCATCGCTTGCCACATCGAAAATGGCGTTCTGGTTTTCGAGCCACCCCGCGAGGCCTGGGGCCGATGGATCTACGTTGTTCCGTGCGAGCGGAACTGACCCGAAGTCTCCACCCTCGGCGGTCCGGCACCCAAACATCTCCCGCGCGAATTGGCAACGCGCTTGCGCGTTTGCGCACCGGTCACCCCGCCACGCGTCAAATTCAGCGTGACAATATCCGACCTCTACTCGCACGCTTCTGGCCATACAGGGTTTGCTATGGTGGTGCGACGATTCGGGTTGGATCCGCATAGGTCTGACGCTGACGGTCCCCGCGCCGTGCATGGACCCTCACAACCGGGATCTCGAACCATGTTGAAACAAGAGCGTGTCACCACCCGACAATTAACATTTGCCAGCATTTGTCTGATCGCAGTGATGGCCCACGCGGCGACATGCCACTCCGCAGACGCGAGCAATCCCTCCCAAATCAACGTCGTCATCGGCCGCAACATCACATTCACCGACCTGAGCGGCCGCGTGTTCAAAGACGTACGGGTATTGAGCTTTGAACAAGGCTTCCTCAAGGTAATGACGTCCGAGGGGATCAGCCGCATCCCATCCAAGCTGCTACCAGAAAACCTCCGGCTGCCCGAAAACTCCAATCCCCAACCCGCGGAACCCCCCGAAGCAAAACCGCCCCCTGAGGTCGTGTCCGGAAGGGTGGCCCTCGCTTCGCTGGAGGCCCAGCTCCAGCGGGCCCGCCAAGAGCTCCCTTCACTCCAGAAAAGCCATGACCACTACAAAGCGCAATACGATACCAAGTATGCGGAAATCCAAAAACGATATCGGGCACAGTATCGGTCGGAAAAGGCGGCGTATGACGATCAGGGTCGCTCTGCCCACATCCCCCCAGTAATGGGTAATCCGGCCACCCATCCCGACGTCGTCCGACTTAAAGGGTTGGTGGATGGCTATGCCACGCAGATCTCGGATCGGCACCGATGGATCGCCGACTGCGAGCGGCGGCGCGATGAGGCCAAAGACCGTATCGTGCAGGCCGAGGCCGCGCAGCAGAGGGCCGAGGTGGACAAGGAGGTGGAGCAGAAGGCCATGGAGGTTGAATCATCGGAGAAGCAGCAGACCGCTATACGAGAGAAGGTAGAGTCGGAGCAGAAGCGCGAAGAACAAGAGAAGAAGAGCGCGTTCGAGAAAGCTAAGTCCGAATGGAGCCAGAGGCTCCGGACGGTCGAAGAGGAAATCAGGCGACTCACCTCTTCGGGTGAGATCAAGGCCGCATTTCTCCAATTCCAAGAAGCCGCCGGCGACAGGCGCGCATGGGACCGTTGGGACCCGGAAGGGACCGAAAGCCTGATCAACGCGGGCGTCCAGCTCTTCGCCTCGGCCAGGGCACGCGGCGAGCTATCGATTGCCGCCGGCACGCTGAAGGCGGCCATCCATTGCGTTGGGCGTTCGAAGTCCATCCTCGGCGAACTTGCCACTCTCTATGACGAGATGAAGCTCGCGTGCCAGAACGGCGACGTGGCGGCGGTGACTGCCCGCGTGGGTCTCTTGGATATCGCATCGGGCGCAGATCCCGCCGGCTGCGCGCTCCAACGCCGTGAACTGTCCGCCACTGCCCTGGATGTTGCGTTCGGGAAGTTTTTCAAAGCAGATATCTCTGGCGGGTTTGACGCGGTCGATCTGGCCCAAGACCTCTGGCCTGAGAACCCCAAACTGCACAGGGTGCGCATGATGACTAGGACGGCATACGTGGTCGTCTTTGGTGCGGCCGTATGGCTCGTGATAAGGTTTTTCATCAAGAGGTTCGAGAGGTCGCACGGAGGCTGGTTGTCCAAGTGACGGTCTCGAACAATTCGGGCGGATAGATCTTCGACGACGCCCGTGCCCCGGACGCGCGCCAGTCGGGGTACATTCGGGGCACCACCGGGAGTGACAATGAGAAGTAGGTGCGCGCTTGCGCGCGATTCGAATCGCCTGCAAGCAGGCTCCTACTGCCCGGCATCTGAATTCTCGAATCAGCGCCGCCCCGATCCGGGGCTCTGCCACCACAGTCCAAAACACTCCTGGCCCGGATCCTGGGTCGGGGAACGAGCCGCGCCCGCAAACGGCGCCCGAAGTTTCTAGCTAGGGTCCCCAGAGTTGCCTGCCTTCGGCGGCCTTGGTCAGCATCGCGGCGTCCTCTTCTAAGAGCAGTCGCTGATCCTTTAGAGCACGGGCGGCGTCCGCGAAGCGGGACAGATAAGACTCGCGAGTCGGATATCGTTCGATCACGGCGGGCCGCGGATCGCCCGCCTTGAGCTGCTCTTCGCGCGTCTTCTCGAACGCGAGATACGATCCGCTGTAGGGGGCCAGCATGCCCTCGGCGCCGTGCGGGGCCGCGCGGAGGTTCCATCCCGCGTAGGTCGCCAACGGAACGGCCACGTCGGGCAGTCGGATGCCCGCGATCTCATTGCCATCGGCATCCACGGCCGGCACCAGCGTCCTATAGGGCCGACCTATCTTGGGGGGAACATAATCGGCTATCCCTTCCCTCTCCCAGCGGGGGCCGCAGTCCAACCGCAGGGGCGTGTAATTCCCCGAGGGCAATCGCACCCCCGGGATCGCAGGAAACGCCTTCCGGAACAACTCCACGGACACCAGCGTTCCGTCGCCGATCCTCGGATGGCGGCTCTCGGGCGGCGGCGTGCCGTTGCTCACCCATGCGTCCAACGCCACGAGAAGTGCCCGCAACACGGGTCCACGGTCGTCCAGGGGATTGCCGGGATTCTGGTAATTGCCGCGTTCGGTGGTTCCACCGCCGAGGTGTTGCGCCCCGGCGACGACGTAAAGGCGCACGCTGGGGTCGAGGCCGATGTCTTTCGTTCCCTCCACATCGGTGTGCAGCAGCGAGGCACCGCGCGTCCAGTATTCTGTCGACGTTTCGGTAAAAAAGATCTTCGGCACATGTCCGCGGGCGCGCGCGACCGAGAGGATGTCGCCAGAGCGGCCATTCTCCGGATCGGTCTGCGGCACCGTGGCGAAGGGGAACGAGTCGGAAGGCACGAGGTTGTGCTCGTGCTGTGTCGCCGCCAGGGTGCCCATGCCAAATCGCTGGTTGAACAGCCCGCGGCCCGCGCCGCCCACGTGCGCGAGGGCGCCGTCGAAAACGATCCGTTGGCGCTCGTCGGTATCGAACCCCTCGTAGATGAAGTGGTTAACGAAACGGCCCGATTGCGAAATCCCGAATACGTAGGCCCGCTGGATGGCGCCCGCCAACGGGTTGGCGTTGCCCTCGCGATCCGCCGCCTCATACCGAAAGAAGGAGGCGCAGTCGCGCACGGCGGCCAACCCTAGCCCGGAGACGCGGGGATCCCGCGCCGTGTAAACAAGGTCGTAGAGCCAACCCGGGCGGAGGCCACCCTCGACCCATAGACTGCCGGCATCGGCGACCCGTTGGCCGCCCTCGGCGCGCGCGAACGCCCACCGCTCTGCCGCGATCTCGGCGCCGGGTTCCGAGCGCCTCGGTCGCATGGATAGCTGCGCCAGTTTGGTGTCGAGACTCACCGGCGCGTACGGGATGGCGTTGACCCACGGCGTCCAATAGAGCGGACTGCTCGGCACGGGATCGTCGCGGCAGATCTCCACGTGCACGGGACCCGAGATCGGCTTGCCGCCCTCTTGGGCCACCGGTAGGCCAATCAACAATCGGTCCTCGCCCGCGGGCACATCCCCACCCCACCCACACCACAGCACCGAGTAACCGCGCCCCATCAGGAACCCATTCCCGGCCTCCGCCAGGGTGTTGGGGTTGTTGCCGCGAGTTCCACTGTTAAATGTCCACAGGGCCAGCTTGTTCCCGCGGTTGTTCACGTCGTACAACAGCCGCCCGTTGCCGCGACGCACATCCGCGGGCTTCAGCAGGAAAAAGTCCGTCCAATATTCGACATTCCCGCGCGCGTTCTTTGGCGCCAGCCTCAGGTCGGCGACCCGGGCCTGCGCCGGATCCCCCGGATCCACCTCGCAGTACAGTCGGCCCACGATCCGCTCGTAGCTGCCAGCGTCGCCAAACTCTTGTCCCCCGGCAAAGCTTGCCCGCTCCCGGACCTCCAGTCGCACGACCTCGGCGCCCGCGCGCCAACCGAGGCTCAGGCAGACCACGGCCGCCCACATCGACCCCACGCGCCTTATCCATTCTCTTCGACTCATGGTGTTCCCTTCTGCCAAGGCCATCAGGCCGTGTCGATAGCAACCTCTGCCTCCCGCCAACACCGACGCCGCGCCATTCCCCATTGACCCCTCCGCCGGTCCACCTTAAATCCTATTGTCGTGGCGTTCGTGCTTCTGCCGCCGCATCCGACTTCCACGCCAATGCCTCGGTCTGGGATGGCTATAGAGCACGCGATCCAGAATCTCGTCTGCCCTCGCCCCGCTTTCCACAATCTCGTGTGGCCAAACAACGTCACGCGCCGCACGGACGAAGACCCTCTTTCTTCGCGTGATCCCATCCAACATGGTGGGGAGGGATCGTCCGCCCGAACTCGCGACCGTCGTTAGAGTTCTATGATTCACGAGATGACAGCTTCGGAGAGCGCCCAGTGGACGGCGGCAATGCTTTCGGCATTCGGAAGAGACTGCCGCCGCGAAGCCCAATACTACTGGGAGATGCTGGATGCCCGATCCGTGGAGCGATTGCCGATGTCGGAGATCCTGCGCGGGATGGAAGCGGAGCCCGTTCTGGTTCTCCTCTTCGATCCAAATCCGCAGAACGTTGCAGATGCCAATATCATCGCGCAGCTCTTCGGCGTTGCCGACGTCCCTGGAGTGATGGGTTCGCGGGGAGAATTCTCGCGGCTCGACGGTGTCCTCGACGGGGATTTCTATCTGTTTCCCCCCACCCTTCGCTCTCTCATGATTGCAACCCGCGAAGATGATGTGGGCAGCGGCGCCCGTGTATGTCGCAGGATGACAAACTTCTGACCAGGGGATTCAGGCAACCTCGCCCGCACACGATGCCCAACCTTCGCCATCAACATCGGAAAGCGTATCCGCGCATCGCATTGGGCCCCCTCCTTCTGGCCTTTGCCGCCACCCTGGCAAAGGCCAACGCGACGCCCGATCCAGTGAGCGCCGCCCGCGATCTCGTCGGGCGACTGATCCCCGAACACGCCAGTGCCTTCGTGTTTGAGGTCATCCCTCGGGATAATGGCGGCGATGTCTTCGAGATTGAGACCGTCGGCCCCCGGACGGTGATCCGCGGCAACGACGGCGTGGCGATGGCAATGGGCCTCAACTGGTATCTCAAGCACTATTGTCACTGCCACGTTTCGTGGTACGGCGACCAGTTGAACCTGCCGCGACCGCTGCCGCGCCTGGTGCCCAAGGTCCGTCGCGCGAGCTGGGCCCAGCATCGCTACTTTCTCAACTACTGCTGCTTTGGATACAGCCTGCCGTGGTGGGACTGGAACCAGTGGGAGCGGCTCATCGATTGGATGGCGCTCAATGGCGTAAACCTCCCGCTAGCCGTCACGGGGCAGGAGGCGGTCTGGCGGGCCGTGTGCCAGAGGCTCGGGATGAGCGATGGGCAGATCGCCGGATTCCTCGCCGGCCCACCGTACCTGCCATTCCAATGGATGGGTTGCCTAGATGGCTGGGGCGGGCCGCTGCCGCAAAACTGGATCGCGCGCCACGAGGATCTGGAGAAGAAGATTCTCGCGCGCGAGCGCGAGTTCGGCATGAGGCCCGTCCTGCAGGGTTTCACCGGCCATGTGCCGGGGGCGGTCGCGCAGCTTTTTCCGACGGCGCGGCTCCAAGAGATCAAATGGATCGAATGGGAGACGCACCTCCTGGATCCGCTGGACCCCCTCTTCGCGGAGATCGCCCGCCTGTTCTTGGAGGAGCAGACGAGGCGATTTGGAACGGACCACCTCTATGCGGCGGACACGTTCATCGAAATGGTTCCACCCAGCGGTGCCGTGAAGTATCTCGCCGACCTGAGCCGCGCGATTTACGACGGCATGGCCGCGAGCGATCCGCAAGCGGTCTGGGTGCTGCAGGGCTGGGCGTTCATGAACAAGCGGGAGTTCTGGACGCAGCCGCGCTTCAGGGCGTTCCTCGATGCCATCCCCGACGACAGGATGGTCGTGCTCGATCTCTACTGCGAGACCCAGCCCATGTGGAGCGCCACCGACGCGTTCTGCGGAAAACCCTGGCTCTGGTGCAACGTGCAGAGTTTTGGGCGAACGGTCGGCCTCGGCGCGGCGCTGCAACGTAACAACGAGGGCGTCCACGCCGCGCGGCGCGACCCGAAAAGCGGGCGACTCTTCGGCCTTGGCTTCGTCAACGAGGGGCTCTGCTACAATCCCATCGCCTACGACCTGATGTTTGAGATGGCCTGGCGCGAGGAACCCGTGGACTTGAAAACGTGGGTGAACGACTACGCCCGCCATCGTTACGGCCGGGACAATGCCGCGGCGCAGCGCGCCTGGCAGGCATTGCTCGACACGGTCTTCAACATCCCGTCCCGCGGCGTGTCCGCGGTCACCTCGGCGCCCAACCTGGCCCGTTCGCATCCGCTGGCGCCCTATGATCCCACGCGGCTCGCCGACGCCTGGCGCGATCTGCTCCAGGCGTCGGACGACCTGGGCGCGGTGGACACATTCGGTTTCGATCTCGTGAACGTCGCGCGCCAGACGTTGGCCGACCACGCCGACCGGCTTCACGGGAAACTGATAAAGGCATGGCGCGCCAGGGATGCCACCCGGTTCGAGGGGGCGTCGCGGCATTTCCTGGAGCTGAACCGCGACCTCGACGAACTGCTCGCCACGCGGAGGGAATTTCTCCTCGGCGCCTGGCTTGAAGACGCCAGGCGCTGGGGCGCGACACCCGAGGAGCGCGCAAAATGCGAGTGGAATGCCCGGCGCGTGCTGACGCTCTGGGGCGCGACGCCGGCGATCAACGATTACGCCCGAAAGCAGTGGTCCGGCATGCTCACTGGTTACTACGCCCCGCGCTGGCAACGCCTCCTCGACGCAGCCGCCGATTCATTGCGCGGCGGCCAGGCCCTCGACAAAGCGAGGATCGACCAAGATATTCTCCAATGGGCCACCAAATGGTCGGACGGCGGCGACACCTATGCCACGAGACCGAAGGGCGACAGTATCGCCGTCGCCAAGAAGCTGTGGCAGAAGTATTGCGATGAATTCAAACCCGAACCCGTCATGCCCGAGGTCCTGAGCCTGACGACGGGCAAACCCGTCACGTGCTCACGCGCCCTCCCACCGTATCCCGCGCGGCTCGCGAATGACGGCATCCGTTCCGACACCGACAGCTATTGGGCCACCGACGTGAAACAGGATCCCGCAGCATGGTGGCAGGTGGACCTCGAGAAACCGACGACCGTCGGCCGCGTGGTTCTCGTCTGTTACTACGGCGACGGTCGCCACTACGGTTTCACCGTCGAAGTCTCCAACGATGCCAAGGACTGGGAGATGGTCGCCGATCGCCGCGACAATACAGAGCCTTCAACCGAGGATGGCTATACGTGCACATTTCCGCCGCGCGCCGTCCGCTACATCCGCATCACCCAAACGCACAACTCCGCCAACACCGGCCGCCATCTCGTCGAAGTCATGGCAGATGCCAAATAGGCCTCCTATCGGCGTGCCTGAAGAAACGCGGCAATGGGTCGGCCAGAACGGCGCTAACCTGGGGCATCGTGGGCGGGCCCGCGGCCTCGCGGGTCATGGAGCCGAAGCAGGCCGGTGGCTCCCGGGCGCCGGGGCGAGCCTGTCTCAAAACGCCAGACCATCACCTCCACGTTGGCGTCTCAGTATCAGTTGGGAGAGACACCGTCCCCGGCGTCCGCGATTAACCAGCTGCGCAACGCCCGGGCCAGCGCTTCTCGGATCACGCGGTATTCTCGATCAGCCACCCCCGCTCTTGCGCAGCTCGATGAACACGGTCTCCATCGGCTCGAGATCCGCGATGAATTCCTTCGGCATCTGTGCTTTCCGCCAAAGGGGTTTGAATAATTCTACATCGGTCGATCGCAGGATCTCCGCGTCGTAGGATCTCGCGGGAGGCGCATTCCTCGTGTCCAGGGCCACCTTGAGCGGCTGCTTGGTCTCGGCGATACTGACGAAGAGGTGCCCGACCGCGCCATCGGGTGACTGCCACGAACTGGTGAGGATCGCGGGCGTCGGAATTTTTTCCGTGACCCACTTGTCGCCCTTTCTCACGCCGAGGCCGATGTCCAGCATCGGCACCCGCAATTCCAGGGGGTGGAGCATCGTTCCCAGCATGAGGAAATCCTTGGCGCGGGTCTTGAGGAGGCGGCAGTGGTTTCGGATGATCGCGATCTGGTCGGGGTGGGCATCGTACATGCTCTGGTGCGATGACCAGATGGAGCCGCCGGGCGTCCGACCGGCCACGAGATTCATCGCGTGGCAGCGGACGTTCCAGCGGCTGTTGTCCTTGCTCAGCCCGGCGCTGTCACCCCCGTAGCCGATGGCGTATTCATGGTAGAGGTAGGAGAACAGGGGGATTCCCACCGCGCCGGGATAGCCCCGATACCAGCGCTTCTCGAAATACTCGCGCACGTGGAAACCATCGAGGTGCGGGATGAGCTGCTCGTGCGGCTCTTCGTGCAACAGTATGAAATCTGCCGATCCCTTCTTGCCATGTTGGCGCAACGCATCGAGCAGCGCCCAGAATGAGCGACTCTGATAGACCCCGGGACCCGGCGGGTGGCCATGCGCGGCCGAATAGCAGGCGTCCGCGGCACCCTGGGTGGTCTGGTCCATCTGCAAAACGTCAACGCCGACGTCCCGCGCACGATCGATCACGTCGCAGAAGAACTTCCGCGTCTCCGGCGCGGACGCGCAGAACTGATAGGAGTGGCGCTTCCAATCGCCGGAGGGATTGGACTCGTTCAGCACATATTCCTTCGGATTCCCCGTCTTCTCATCGACGACGTAGGAAGCCGCGTGCCCATTCGCTGCCGAGATCTCGCCACCGTCGCGGCCCTCGTTCCGGTAGGTATAGAAAAGGCCGGACAGAAAGAAGAACGGCCTGAAGCCCTCCTGCTTCATCTCCCCGATCACCCGCCTGGCGTTATCCGCGTCAAAGATCGGAAAATAGTCGCCCCCCGTCCAGCGACGGTGGTTTTCCCATCCCGCGAGCATCGCGACGATGGGGCCATCGATCTTCTCGCGGAAGGTGCGGAGATGATCCAGCAGCCTGGGGTAATAGGAGCCGGTGCACGTCCGCTTGCTGTCGTAGGTGCGGACCTCACACACGTGTACGTCGGGACCGTTCTTCCACCAGGTGGGGATATCGCCGCGATCCACCAGCCTCTTGGCACACCACGCCTGATTCAGTGCCCAGCGCTTGTAGCGATCTGCCGTGTCGCACCATGTTCCCGACGTCACTCCCAGTGCCACGGGATACGAGCTGCGCCAATCCTTGCCATCCGCTCCCGGCGCATCGGGCACGGGAACCACCTCGTGCCAGAAGCGGGTTCCCCCGGCCTGCTTGAGCGCCACCATGGATTTCGGGTGACCCTGCGAATCCATCCCGGCGAGATACAGGCCCGCCGTGCGATCCTGATACGCGAGAAACTGCGCCGAGAGATCACCCGGATAGCGCAGGTTCACGCTCTGCCCCTCGCGCCAGTTCTGCGACGGATTCTCGATCAGGCTCCCCGACATCGCCGGGAGAACGATGAAGTCATCGATCCCCTCGCCTATCGTCTCGACGGCCAGCGCTTGCGGGAACCGGACCGCCGTGATGCGCCGCCCCGTGCCATTCTCAATCCGCATCGACCAGAGCGTCTCGAGGCTGTTCGTTTCGCACGTGGCCGTGACCTCGACGACCAGACCGGGCACCGGGAATTTGCCACACCGGATGGTGACACCACCCGACCCCGGTGCGGCAATGCTCGACTCGCCCGCGCGGCCGCTCTCGATTGTCTCCGTGGCCCCGCCCGGTTTCTCGAGGAAAATCGAGAAGAGGCCCACGCCCTTCGAGCCCACGACGATCTCCTGTCCGCTCGGTTTGTGGATGAGGCGCTCGATCGAAGGCGTGGGCGCGCCACGGATCTCCATGCGAAGCGAGGTATTCTCCAAAACCGCCACGTCCGCGGCGCCTGCCGCCATGGCCGTCACACAAGCGCCGCAGAGGATGATGCCAAACAATCTCATGTCTCAATGAAAGATGCGGTTTGGGCCCCGATCAAGGTTGAGAAAGTGATCGGTCGCCGATGGAGATTGGCCCATCCGACCAGTCTCGCATCGGCCGGGGCGACTGATGCCCAGGACATGCCGCATCATTCGCGGATGACTCCTGGTGGCCCGAATGGCCGCGCCAACGCGAAAACTCAGACACCGAATGGCGCTAAGTTAAGGGACATTTGGGATCGTGGCATGGGCATCCTGCCCATGGCCAGCCCCACGGCCAGGATGGCCGTGCCACTATCGCGACAAACTTAATTTAGCGCCATTCAACTCAGACACCGAATCGTAAGAGCCTGCTTGCAGGCGATTCGAATCGCGCGCAAGCGCGCTCCTACGTCCCATTTTCTGCCCCGGTGGTGCCCCGAATGCCCGCCGACAGGCGGGCGCGCGGGGCATGAGAGCTAGCCCGGATATTTCACAGCCTGCCGGCTGTGAAATTCCGGGCTCTGGGAAAACCGCGCCATGAAAGCCATTTATTGGGAAAGGTCAGGCAAAGACTGGGTCTTTTCGCGGTTGCGGAGTG
>Ga0116157_10000236_pt1 | contig 61864 bp, 55 predicted proteins | sample AD_UKC048_MetaG_FD_89882 | JGI IMG/M metagenome (GOLD analysis project Ga0116157, IMG submission 89882) | Active sludge microbial communities of municipal wastewater-treating anaerobic digesters from USA - AD_UKC048_MetaG | ecosystem: Engineered > Bioreactor > Anaerobic > Digestate | place: USA... | reverse complement strand
CGCAATGGTTCAATAGCTTGGAAACACTTAGGCGTAAAAATGGTATAATTATAGGTGTTAAAATTAATATCAAATATATGGCCTACACTACTAATCCTAAGATGCCCAGACTAAGAATGGAAGCAGTTAAAAAAGTAAAAATGAAAGGTTGGAGTATTAGAAAGACTGCCAGGTATTATGGGTATACTCCAGGGGCTATTTCTAAATGGCTCAAGAAAGCTCCAGATGATAAAAGAATGACTATTCCTACTAAAAGCTCTAGACCTCATTCTCATCCTAAAACATTAAGCAGAGAAAAGGTTAAAGCTGTGATAGAAAAAAGATTAGAGCATAATAAATGCGCTGAAGTTGTTCATGGTCAATTAGTCAGAGAAGGGATAGATATTAGTTTATCATCAGTTAAAAGAACATTGACTAGGACTAATTTAATTAGACATAGGAGTCCCTGGAAAAAATGGCATTATTCTTTACCTCGTCCAATAGCTGAAAAACCGGGTGATTTATTACAAATTGATACTGTTCATTTTTTAACTAGTTCTGGTAAAAGATTTTATGTTTACACTATAATTGATTTGTATTCTCGTTGGGCCTATGCTAAAGTAGTCAAGAAAATTAGTGCCAATAGAAGTGTTCGGTTTGTAGGTGAAGCTAGAAAAAAATCATCTTTTGATTTTAAAATGATTCAATCTGATCATGGTCCAGAGTTTAGTTCTTGGTTTACTAATGAATTAACTAGATTAAATATGTCTCATAGACATTCTAGGGTTAGGAAATGTAATGACAATGCTCATATTGAAAGATTTAATAGAACTATTCAGGAAGAATGTTTTGGAATAAATAGGCCAATCAACTATGACAGATATTTATCTTTAATTAATGATTATTTAAAATACTATAATAACCATAGATTACACCTAGGCCTGGGACTTAAAACCCCAGCTGAGTGTTTCCAAGCTATTGATTAGAAGACGGGGCTGTATTTTTTATTTTTTAGAGACTGCTTATTAGAAGGTTAATATTAGCCTTTATGTTAGTTTGGCCTTGTCTGTTTATTTTTTCAATTCGGGCTAATTCGTTAATAATTTTTTTTATTTTTTTAATTTCAAAATTTTTGGCCTGATTAATTCCTTTATTTATTACAAATGGATGTAGTTTTAAATTGGCTAATATTCTTTGGGAATTAAAGTTCAAATCTAATAATTCTCTAATTTGCAATAAAATTTTAAATTGTCTAAGCAACATAGAAACAATATAATCTGGTTCGGATCCAGCCGAATATTGCTCCTCTAATATTTTAAGAGCTGATTTGATATTTTTAGCGGAAATAGCATCGGTAAAATTAAAAATGTTTTCTGTAAAAATACCTGAGCCCATTTTTTCAATGTCTTGGGAATTAATTTTATTGTCTGGTTGTTGTGATAATTTAAAATGAGCTATCTTTTTTATCTCAGTATAAATATTCCAGGTATTATCTCCCGATAGGGCTAAAAGTAATTGAGTCTCTTTATTGTCAATCTTTAAGCCATAATTGTTAAATTCTTTTTTAATAAAATCTGTCAATTCGGTTTGATTAAAAGTTTTAAATTCTTGTGAGAATTTTTGCTTTGTTAAAATATTGTAAAAATCCTTTTCCTCCTTATTTAAAGGGCTTTCTCTTTCTCCGGTTATTTTTAAAAGACCCTTGGCTCCTTTATTTTTAATATTTTTTTCGGTAAATATGAAGATATCATTAGAATCTTCAACTTTATTTTTGCTTATATATTCAGAGATATTATTTAAAATATTCTTTTGTTTATTTTTTATTAGGTCAGAAATAATAATCATTTTTTTATTACAAAAAAGAGAGCCACTACCGATTTGACCAGAAATTTCTTCTAATTTTATTTTCTCTCCTTCAAATTTAAAAATATTATTTCCGCTAGAATCTACTTCTTTAATAAATTTATTTTGAAGCTCTTGGACTTTTTGATTTATCTTAAAATCATTTTCTCCGTAGAAAAAGATTATCATATTTTTATTTTTTTAACTTCTTTCTGAAATAAATTTCCTCGCTCTTTATAGTTTTGAAAAGATCCAAAGCTGGCACAAGCAGTCGAGAGTAAAACTGTGTCACCGCCCTTTTTATATTTATTTGTTTTTTCAATAGCCTCTTTCATGGTGGGAGTCTCGAATATTCTCTCTGAGGGGTATTTTATTTTTATTAATTCTTGTTTTATTCTTTGACTACCTAGCCCTTTAAAGAGAGCCACAATTTTTACTCTTTTTTTTATTTCTTTGGCTAAGTTTTTAAAATTGGCCCCTTTATCAGCTCCACCGGCCAATAGAATTATATTTTTTTTAAATGATTTTAGGTCCAATTCAGTGCTTTCGGGTGTAGTTGAGAAACTATTATCGTAATATTTTATTCCATTTATTTCTCTAACAAATTCTAATCGGTGGTTAAGATTGGAAAAATTATTTATAGTTTTGATATAATTATTTTTTTTGATTTTTAGTATTTTGGCAACCTCTTCGGCTGCTCCGACATTTTCTTGATTAAAATTTCCTACTAGATTGCTTTTTATTTTAGAGGGTGAAAAATATATTATTTGGCTCTCTATTTGATATGGTTTTATTTTTTGTTTTAGTTTTTGATTAACTACAAAATAATTATTTTTATTTTGATATAAAACTAAATTTAATTTAGCAGTTAGATATGAATACATATCCTTGTGAAAATTAGGATTATTAGGGTCAGCTGGGGAGAGATGTTCTTTAAAAATATTAGTTAAGATTGCTATCTTGGGGCTATGTTTTAAATCTTCTAATTGGAAGCTAGATAATTCTAAAACAACCCAATCGTTTTTTTTGATTTGATGAATAAATGATAGAGGGGCTACTCCAATATTTCCCCCTAGAAAACATTTTTTTCCAGAATCTAAAATCATTTTGTATATTAAGGAGGCTGTGGTTCCTTTTCCTTTTGTTCCACTAACTCCAATAATGTTTTTACTAGGACAAAATTCAAAAAAAACATTCATTGGGCTGGACATTTTTACTTCATTTTTTAAAGCTTTTTGTATTCCCGGACAGTTTATGGGCCAACCAGGTGAGCGAAATAATAAAGTAAATTTTTCTAACTCAATATTAAATTTATTTTCAGTTTGCCATTTTAATTTAGATATTTTTTTCAAAAAAGGTAAATTTTTTTTGATGTCTTTTTCTGATCTAGCGTCACAAATGGTTATGTCTAGGTCTTTATATTTTTTATTTAAAAACAACAATAAAGCTTGGTTTTCTAAACCTAGTCCCAATAAAGCAATTTTTTCTGATTTAATTTTTTTTAACATATTAAAAATTATTAATTTTTTATATTTTCCATTTCACCCCAATTTTTGCCAGAGCGAGCTTCTATTAATAGGGGCACTTTTAATTTTATAATGTTTTCCATTATTTTTTTTATTTTTTGATAATAATAATTAGTTCTGTCATTTTCCACTTCAAAAATTAATTCATCATGAACTTGTAAAAGCATTTTTATATCGGTCTGATTTTTGATTTCAGTAGATATTTTTATCATAGCTATTTTTATTATATCAGCAGCACTGCCTTGGATAGGACTATTGATAGCCATCCTTTCTGCCGCCTTTTTTTTCATTATTTCGCTAGAATTTATTTCTGCTATTGGGCGAATTCTACCAAACATTGTTGAGGTATATCCTTGCTTTGAGGCTAGAGAAATTGTTTCGTCAATGAAATTTTTAACTTGTGGATATGATAAAAAATATTGATTAATAAATTCTCTAGCTTGTTGATAGGGGATTCCTGCATTTTGACTCAGGCCATGAGGTCCCTGTCCATACAAAATTCCAAAATTTATCGCCTTGGCTTGTTGCCTGAGTTGATAGGAAACTTCCTCTAATTTTATTTTATTAATATTAGCGGCGGTCGCCCTATGAATGTCTAAATTATTTTGAAAAGCGGAAATCAAATTTTTATCTCCCGATAAGTGAGCCATTATTCGTAATTCGATTTGAGAATAATCCAAGCTTAAAAGATTTTTTCCTGGTGAAGCTGTAAAGGCTTGCCTAATTTTGTTTCCTAATTCTGTTCTAGTTGGAATATTTTGTAAATTTGGATCAGAGGAGGATAATCTACCGGTAGCTGTTATGGTTTGGTTAAAGCTAGTGTGAATTCGTTCGTCAGTTGGGCTTATTAATTGAGGCAGAGACTCTATATAGGTAGAACTAAGTTTTTTTAATTCTCGATATTCTTGTATTAATTCGATTATTGGGTGAAGATGTTTTATTTTGTCCAGCTCATCACCAGCGGTTGAAAAGCCAGTTTTGGTCTTTTTTATTCCGACCGGACTAATGCCTAATTTTTCATACAAAATTTCTTTTAGTTGTTTGGTGGAATTAATATTAAATTTTTCTTTAGCCAGTTCGTGAATTTTTTTTGTTAATTTGTCTATTTCTTTATTTACTTTGTCTCCTAGATCTTTTAGAAAATTAATATCTAGCATTATTCCGTTTCTTTCCATTTCTGATAAAACTATAATTAAAGGTATCTCCATAGTGTTAAAAAGCTCTAGGAGATTTCTTTTTATTAATTTTTTTTCTAGAATTTCTTTAAGTTTAAAAGTACAATCAACGTCTTCGCACGAATATAAAGATAATTTTTCTGGCTCAACATCTTCAAACTTATTTTTTTTGTCTCCTAGTAATTCGGTGGAGCTTATTTTTTCCCAATTTAATTCGGCAAAAGATAGTGAATCAAGATTATGCTGTCTATTTTCTGGATTTAAAAGATAAGAGGCAATCATGGTATCAAATATTTTGCCCTTGATATTAATATTATAATTTTCTAAAACTTGCAAATCATATTTTATATTGTGTCCGATTTTCTCTATGGACTCGTCTTCCATTATTATCTTTATTTCCTTTAGCCAATTATTGTTGGTTTTTTGGGAGTTAAAAAGATCGGCTTGGTTAGACTGATTTCTGAGGTCAATAAAATAAGCCTCATTAGCTTTGAAGCAAAAACTTATTCCTAGAAGTTTGGCATTTAAAGAATCAAGAGAATTTGTTTCGGTGTCGATGGCGATACTGGTTTGTCTCTTTATTTTTTTTAAAAAATTTTGGAATTTTTTTTCTTCATTTATCAATTGGTAATCAAAACTATTTTTGTTTCTGGAGAATTTATCAATATCGTTTTCGGGGTCATTTTTTATAAAATTTAAATTTAAAACCCTGGTTAGAAGGGACTTAAACTCTAGGCGACCAAAGGTATCATTAATCAGAGTCTTATCAAATTGGTTAATTTGAGCTTCTTCTAATTTAAAAATAATTGGGGCCGAAAGATTAATGGTTCCTAAATCTCGACTTAGATAAGCCATATCTTTGTTTTTCGATAATAGCTCCTTAGTTCTTCCTTTTATCTTTTCACTTTCTAAGTTTAGATAAATATTGTCTAGAGTAGAAAAATTTTGTAATAAATCAACGGCTGTTTTTTCTCCTATTCCCGCCACTCCCGGGATATTGTCGCTAGGGTCTCCCTTGAGAGCCTTAAAATCAATTAATTGATTAGCTTTAATTCCGTATTTCTCTATTATTTTATCTTCATCGTATAAAATTGAGTCAGCTAGGCCTCGGCTCATACTATAGACTTTGGTTTGCTTATTCACTAATTGAAGGGTGTCGGCATCTCCAGTAATTATTATAACCTCAGTCTTGGGATTTTGTTCATTTATATTTTTAGCGATAGTCCCTATTAAGTCATCAGCCTCAAAACCGTCTAATTCAAAGATTGGTAAAGAAAAGGCTCGAGCAATATCCCTAACCATGGGTATTTGATCATATAATTCCTGAGGTGCTTTTACTCTTGTCGCTTTATATTGATCATAAAGTTGATGTCTAAAAGTTGGCGATTTTTTATCTAGAGTCAAAACGGCATGAGTAGGTTTTAGCTCCGACAAGGCTTTAATTAAAAAAGAAGCAAAGCCATAAGCGGCATTGGTGATTTTTCCATCCTTAGTCTGAAGGGTTGTTGGCAAAGCGTGAAAACTTCTATGAATTAAGGCGTTGCCATCGATTATTATAATTTTTTCTTTCATAATATTAATGTTATCATTTTGGTCATATTTTTTCAACTATTAAAACAAAAAAATATTTGTCGGATTTATATTTTTATGATATATTTAAAATGAAATATAACTATAAGAAAGTGGATAAATAATTTATAAAAATATGGTTTCACAACCAAAAAAGATTTTGATAGTAGAAGATGAAAAACCCTTGGCTAGAGCCTTGGAATTAAAATTATTAAATTCGGGATTTAGACCTAGAATAGCTGTCGACGGACAAGAAGCCCTGGATTATTTGAAAAAAGAAAAATTTGATCTAATGCTTTTAGATTTGGTAATGCCAAATATTAGTGGTTTTGATGTTCTGGAAAAAATGTCAGCCGGAAAAAACAAGACTCCAGTTATTGTAACCTCAAACTTGGGTCAAGAAGAGGACTTAAAAAAAGTCGAGAAGTTCGGTATTAAAAAATATTTTATAAAATCGGACGTTAGTATTGTTGATATAATTAATTATATCAAAGATATTTTAAAATAAATTTAATTTTTTATGAATTTTGATAATCAAAAAATAAGAGATATTTTAATCTCTGGTAGTTATATTACTAAAGTTGATTTAGACAAGGCTGAAAAAAATCTTATAAATTCTGATGTTTCTTTGGTCGACTATCTCCTAGAAAATGGATTATTAACCAAAGAGCTTTTGGGGGAGTCAATTTCTGAATCGGAGGGCGTTCCTTATTTTGATTTAAAATTAAACTTGCCAACCTATGAACAGGTCTTAAAAATACCCGAAGACATTGCCAAAGAATATCGGGTTGTTTTGATTAAGGAGGAAGGAGACAAAATGTTCTTTTGCTCAGATGATATTAAAAAGGCTAGAGAATTATTTTCAAAAATGCATGAAATTTTTCCTGTTGAAAATATTATCTTATCTTATTCTTTATCAGAGGATGTTGATTTTGTTTTTGAATATTTTTATAAAAAACCGTTAAAAACCAGATTTAGTGATATTATTGCAACCGGCAAAAGAGTGGCTCAAGAAATCGTGGGAGAAATTTTTAAAGACGCCTTATCTTATAATTCTTCTGATATTCATTTTGAACCTCAAAGCAAAGAAACTATTATTCGTTTTAGGGTTGATGGCGTCTTGCAGGAGGCTGGTCGTATATCCAAGGAATATTACAATAATATTTTAAACTTCATAAAAGTTCAGAGCGACTTGAGAATTGATGAACATTATTCCGCCCAAGATGGATCTATGAAATATCTTTCTGATGGTCAAGAGATTGATTTACGTATTTCTATTTTGCCTGTTATTTACGGTGAAAAAATTGCTATTCGTGTTTTGGCCAAATATATTAAAGGATTCAATCTTCACGAAATTGGTTTAGAAAAAAAAGAAAGAGATATAATTAGACAGGAGATAAAGAGACCCTTCGGGATGATTTTAACATCTGGACCAACTGGTAGTGGTAAGACTACTACTCTCTATGCATTACTAAAATTATTAAATAACCCTAGGGTAAATATTACCACGCTGGAAGATCCGATTGAATATCGAATTAAGGGGGTTAACCAAATTCAGGTTAATACTAGTACCAACCTAACCTTTTTCAAGGGATTGAGATCAATTGTTAGACAAGACCCTGATATTATTATGGTGGGTGAAATTAGAGATGATGAGACTGCTGAGATGGCTGTTAATTCAGCTTTGACTGGTCATTTGCTTTTCTCAACTTTTCACGCTAATGATGCTGCTACCACCATTGCTCGTTTGCTGGATATGAATATTGAGCCTTTTTTATTGTCATCAACTTTGAGGGTAGTTGTTGCTCAAAGATTAGTTCGTCGTTTATGTGAAAAATGTCGTTATAGCGTTAGCGTTACTAAAGAGGATTTAGAAAGACATCATGTCGGAGTTTCTAAATACTTTAAAAAGGATGACAATGTTATTTTTCAGGCTCATGGTTGCGAGGCCTGTGGCTTTACTGGATATAAAGGGCGTCTGGCTATCTTTGAAATAATTCTAAACACCACTGAAATGCAGGATCTAATACTTACTAAACCTTCGGCTAAACAGATTTGGGAATTAGCCCAAAAGCAGGGAACTACTTCTTTGTTTGGTGATGGGGTTGTTAAGGTAAAAAATGGTATTACTTCGTTGGATGATTTATTGAGGGTGGCTTTGCCGTAATTAATCTATATAAAAATATGTTTACAAGTAATACCAAGAATAAAGAATATTTTGTAGAAAATTTATCAATCTTAATAGATTCTGGGGTTAATATTTCTGAGGCTTTATCAATTATTTTTAGTGGAATAGATGGTAAAGGATTTAAAGAAAAAATTTTGTCTCTTCGAGAATATATAGACTCTGGATTTAATCTTTGGCAAGCCCTAGAGAAAATTAAAATATTTTCTAGTCGTGACATTTCTTTGGTTAAAATAGGGGAGGAGTCTGGACATTTGGGCGAGAACTTAAAAATTCTGTCTGGACAATACCAAAAGGAAAAAATATTTAGAAGTAAAGTTTATTCAGCCTTAATGTATCCAGTGATTGTTTTGTCGATGGTTTTAGTAATTGGTTTTGGTATGAGTTGGTTTTTACTTCCTAAGTTAGCTCTAATTTTTACTCAGCTTGATATCGAATTGCCTCTTCTTACTAGAATAATGATTTCTGTTGGTTTATTTTTTCAGAGTTATGGAATTATCTTTTTCCCAGTGGTTTTTGGTTTAATAATATTAATGTTTTATTTATTTTTTATTAATAAAAAGACTAAATATATTGGTCAAAATTTTTTATTTAATATTTTTGTAACCAAAAAATTAATAGTAGAATCAGAGCTTTCTCGTTTTGGTTTTATTTTGGGAGTTTTGTTGGGGGCTGGTTTTAGTATTACAGAAGCTTTAAAATCAATGGAGCAATCTTCGCCTTATCATTTTTATAAAAAAATATATAAACATTTATCTAATAAAATTTCAGAAGGATTGTCTTTCAGGGAAAGTATGATTTCTTATCGAAAGATAAATAGATATATTCCTTTGCCAATTCAACAAATAATTTTTGTAGGCGAGAAGTCAGGTAGGTTGTCAGAATCTTTTTCTAAGATTGGAAAAAATTATGAAGAAAAGCTAGATCTAACTACTAAAAATTTAGCGGTTGCCTTAGAGCCAATTCTATTGGTGATTGTCTGGGTGGGCGTTCTTTTTCTGGCCTTGGCTATAATTTTGCCAGTATATAATCTTATCGGTCAAATAAATTAATTTATGACCAGTTATGATCAAAATTTTAAATAAAAAAATTGGATTCACTCTTTTAGAACTTGTTTTAGTAGTAGCCCTACTGGCAATAACTTCAGCTATCGTTGCTCCCATTTATTTTTCGGCTAAAAGCGCCGATGATCTTGATAATTCAGCTAATGCCTTGGCTAGCTCTTTAAGAAAAGCGCAATTATTATCGATGGCTGTTGAGGGAGATTCTTCTTGGGGCATAAAATTAATTGATGAGGATATTATTATCTTTAGAGGCGTTGATTATTTGTCCAGAGATTCTTCTTGGGACGAAATATTTAAAGTTAATAAAAATATAAAGAATTCTGGTTTAGATGAAATTGTTTTTTTAAAGTTTAGTGGTCGTCCTAATTTAGGCGGAGACATAATTTTGAGCGATGGTAACAAAAATAAAATTTTAAATATAAATAGCCTAGGGGTTATTGAATATTAATATTATATGAATACAAATGTTGTTTTTAAAATAAATTTCTGGCTAAAATATTTTTCTTGTATATTTTTTCGCCATAAAAAAGGTTTTGGTGTTTTGGAAATATTATTATCTAGTTCCATTTTTATTTTGTTATTAGTTTCAGTTACCGGGCTATTATTATATGGTAGAGATTCTTTGAGCAAGGATAATTTATCTTCTCGAGCCTCTCTTCTGGCTAACGAAGGTATGATGGCGGTAGAGAGTATTAGAAATTCAGATTTTGCTGGGTTGTCGGATGGTGTTCATGGTTTGGTTTTTTCCGGAGGTGAGTGGAATTTTTCTGGTCAATATGATGAGACCGCTGGGTTTAGAAGAGTAGTCACAATTTCTACAATATCAGAAAAAGAAAAGAAGGCTGTAGTGGAAATATCTTGGACTAAAAAATTTAATCGCTTGGGTCGGGTTATTTTATCTAAGCATTTTACCGATTGGGCCAAGATTGATTTGGGGCCAACTATCTGGTGGGATAATAATTGGAATTGTCGACAAAATATAATTATCGATAATTCATCTGCTTCTCAAAGTTTTTCTAATTATCAATTATTATTAACTTTTAATACTGCCGAGTTAATATCACAGGGAAAAATAAAAAGTGATTGTAGTGATATTAGAATTGTTGATTATTCTGGAAATGTGGAGTTGCCTCATTGGATAGAGCCAAGCACTTGTAATACTGTTGAAACAAAGATTTGGACAAAAGTATCAACTATCACCAATAGTGCCAATAACAATATTTATTTGTATTATAATAATAGTTTGGCCGACAGTGTTAGCGCTACCTCTAGTGTTTTTGTGAGAGAAATAAATGGTGGTTTAATTTTAGATTTTTCTATGGATGAGGGAGCGGGATCAATCGTAGAAGATTCTTCCGGAAATAATAATGCTGGCTCTATCTCAGGGGCTTCTAGAGAAATAGGCCTTTTAAATGATTCTCTGAGATTTGATGGTATTAATGATTATGTTAATGTTAGCGACTCCGCTAGTTTAAATATGACCGATGAAATTACTTTGGCCTCTTGGGTTAGGTGGAATATTAATCCTGCCTCTGGAGCTCAATGGTCATCTATTATAAACAAAAACGTTGATAATCAGTATAGACTTCATCATAGTAGTAATAATAGCAGTTTTGAATTTGCTATTAGAACATCGGCCGGTAATCGTTGGGCAGCTAGCTCGGCCCCACCTCTTCAGGGTGTTTGGCAATTTGTTGTTGGCACATATGATGGAGCGACCTTAAAAATTTATGTTAATGGACAATTAAGTGGACAAGCTACTTGGAGTGGCAATCTAGTTACCTCTAATAGCGACTTGAGACTTGGCAGCAGATCTAGTAACGACAGATATTTTAATGGTAATATTGATAAGACTCAAATATATAATAAAGCTTTATTAGCTGAAGAAATTTTAGATTTATATAATAATTATGGATATGCTACTCCAAATTATCCTAATAATGTTTTAATAAAAAAATATTATGATTCTGAACCAATTATCTCCTTTGAAGCGGAGTCATGCTTACCGCCAGCTCCGATAATAGATTATAACATCAACATAACAAGTGATTGGGGCACTGGATATTGCGCTGATGTTATTGTATCTACTGATTCAGCTAGTCCAATAATCTGGCAAACCGATTTATTACTTGATACTGCCCCGATTGATGGCATTCCTTATACTGCTTGGGAAGTTGACTGGTCTTTTTCTGAGCCAATTCTGAGCGTCTCGGGCTTGGCTTATAACAATGAGGTCTCTATTGGTAACCCAGTTGTTTTTGGCTATTGCGCTAATCGACCAGAAATTATTTATCCGGATGAAGAGGCTAATTACTCAATTACGATTGATAGTGATTGGGGTTCCGGATATTGTGCCACTGTCAATGTTTCAACTAATTCTGTTACTCCAATTGCTTGGTTTGTTAATGTAGATTTAAGCACTGCTCCAGAAAATGGGACTCCATATAGCGTTTGGAATGCTAATTGGTCATTTACGGAGCCAATATTAAATGCTTCTGGTCTTTCTTATAATAAAAATATTTTATCAGGAAGTCCGACATCTTTTGGTTATTGTGCTAATCGACCGCTGCCTCAAGCTGATTATCTCTCGGTAGATACTAGTGGGGCCTATGTAGGCTCTGGTAACCCTAATAATCGTAGTGTCTATAATATTTTTCTTACTAATAATAGCTCTAATAGTTTAACTTTAACCTCAATTAGATTGACCTGGACAGGTGGTTCTAGGCTTCGCGAAACTATTTTAAGCGGGACCTCCGTAGCTTCAAATAATAATTCTCCCTATACTATTAACTTTAGTAATTATATTATTAATTCAAGTGATATTTATACTTTAGGATTTAGGTTTCAAAATGATTTTAGAAATAGAACTATAAATAGTATAGTCTTTAATTTTTCCGATGGTTCTAGCAAGACAGTTGGACCGATTAGTTTTTAATATTTATGAAAATAAAAAATAAACTGAAAATAAAAAATAAACGAAAAAACGGATTTACTTTAATAGAATTAATTTTTTATATTGCTCTTTTTTCTGTTTTTTTTGTATCCCTATTCTTAGTTTTGAATATTTTTTATGAAAATAAAAATAAAAACTCCGTCACTATTGAAGTGGAGCAACAAGGATTGTTTATTTCTCAAATTATTAGTCAAGGAATTAGAAATGCTCAATCGATTATTTCCCCAACCATAGGAAATAACTCATCTTCCTTGTCTTTGCAATCTTTTGATATTTCAAGAAGTCCAATCGTTTTTTATTTGGACGCCGACACCTTGATGACCTCCGAAAATGGAATTGTAATTGATAATTTAAATTCAGATAGGGTGGTTATTTCTAATATAAATTTTATTAATAATTCAATTGTTGATAATATTCAAGGCATTAATTTTTCTTTTACAGTTTCCTATAAAAATAGTTCTGGGAAAAAACAATATGAATATAATAAAGATTTTTTTGGTTCAGTTAATTTAAATTTAAAATAATATGAAAAAGGGGTTTGTAGCTTTAATTAGTGTCGTTATTGTTGGGGCTATTATTTTATCAATTGCCGTTTTTATGATTTATATAAACCTTAATTCTTCACAGGGTGGTCTTATTATAAAAAAATCCGATCAGGCCAGAATGTTGGCTCAAACTTGTTCCGAATATGCTTTACAAAAAATAAATGATGAAAATGATTTTGACGGAGCTAATAATTTTTTATTATTAGAGGGGAATTGTTCATATTCTGTTATATCTGGCAGTGGAGAAAATAGAACTATTAATTCTTGGGGGCAAGTAGAAAATATTATTAGAAAAGAAAAAATAATAATTGACCAAATTAATCCCGAGATTAATATTGTTTCTTGGCAGGAAGTAGCTGATTTTTAATTTTTTAAAAAAGCAATTATAATATTATTATGAGATTAATAGCAAGGAGACATTATGGTTTTACTTTAATAGAAGTCTTGTTGGCTGTTGTTGTTATTATTACTTTATTTTTAATAATATTTTGGGCCTTAAATCCAGCGAAGCAATTGGCCAATACTAGGAATGCACAAAGATCATCTGACGCTGACACTATATTGAAAGCTCTCTATCAATATTCAATTGATTATAATGGTAATTTTCCAGAAGATATAACCGAGGAGGAAAAAGAAATTTGTCAAACCAATAATTATTTTTGTAATGACGGAGTCGACTTGTCAGTTTTGACTTATAAAAATATTTATCTACACGAAATTCCAGTTGACCCTAAGGTTAAGAATTTGGATAAAACGGGCTATACTATTAGAAAAGAATATGATAGAATAGTGGTGCGAGCAATTAATGCTGAAAATGGAAAGGAAATAGAGATAACAAAATAATTTTAAATATTATAATTAAATATTTTTATAATAATGACTGTCATTTTATAGGAATATTACAAGTTTTTATGAACAAAAACAAAAATGGTTTCACTTTGCTTGAAATCTTGTTAGCTGTAGCCGCCTTGGTTATTTTGGCTAGTATCGTTATTTTAGCCATTAACCCAACTAAGCAATTAGCTGACACTCGTAACTCACAAAGATGGGTTGATGTTAACACAATTTTAAATGGTGTTTATCAATACGCTATTGATAATGACGGTGCTTTACCAGGAGGAGGAAACATTGATGGCACTTCAAAAGAAATCTGTCGTTATGGAGAAACCGTTGGCGCTTCTTGTGGAGTTGTTTTAGATGAATTAGTTCCAGAATATTTAGTATCAATTCCTTTTGATCCAAAATCTACTTCATCATCTACCGAATATACAATTTCTACCTCAACTACAGCTAATAGAGTAAAAATTATGGCTCCTAATGCTGAACAAGGAAAAACAATCGAAGTTACTAGATAATGTGATTTTAAATTTGCCTAGATTTTTCTAGGCAAGATTAAGCTCAAATTATTTTATTAAAGTTTTTACAGAAGGTCTTTAAATAAGGCCTTTTATAAAATAAAAAAATCAATGAGATTAAATTTTGAGAAAAAAAACGATCCTTTTGTTATTAAGGAAAAAAAATATAGCTTCGGAAATTTAAAAGATTCTTTTTACCATTTGGGTTGGATGGAGGATTCTTTTTTATTTGGCGAAAACGATAAAGAAACTTTAAGAAGATCATTCGACTTTGCTAAGATTTCTCGAATTTTTGTAGTTTTGTTTATTTCTTTTTCTTTACTATTTATTAGATTGGTTTGGTTGCAAATAATAAAGGGAGATGAATATCGAATTTTAGCCGAGGGCAATAGGATCAGGGCGGAAAGTATTGAGCCAAAAAGAGGTGTAATTTATTCTTCCAATATGACCCCTTTAGTTAAAAATGAAGCTAATTTTGTGCTATATTTAACCCCAATAGACTTGCCTAAAGATGAATTATATAGAGATGAAATAATTAGAAAATTAGCTAATATTATTTCAGGAATAGAAAATAATTCCTTAAATAATATTGTTAATTCAAAGTTTACATTAATTAGCGATAGCCCTCATTTTTATGAAATCAAAAATAAGCTGGACAAAATTCAATATGGATCTCTAGAGTCTTATCGCCCCTTTTTCTTGATGGACAATATTGATTATAATTCTGCTATGATACTTTATTTGGAAGCCGAAAAAATGCCCGGAGTTTCTCTATCAATTAAAATGAGAAGAAAATATTTAAGTTCGGAAGAAAATTATTCTAGTCTTTCGCATTTGACTGGATATACTGAAAAAATTTCTGAGAAAGAATTGGAGATATTTGGAGAAGAATATTCTTTAATTGATTATATTGGCAAATCTGGTTTAGAGTATTTCTATGAAAATGAGTTAAAGGGAGTTAAGGGTAAAAAAAATGTAGAAGTTGATGCTTTAGGTCGAGAGAAAAAAGTTGTTTCTCAAATTTTGCCAGAAGATGGTCATGGCTTAGTTCTGAGCCTAGATTTGGATCTGCAAAAAAAATCAGAAGAAATTCTAAAAAAATATTTAAAACAAGCCGGAATGGAAAGAGCTTCTATTGTGGCCTTGAATCCTAATAATGGAGAGGTTTTAGCTCTAATCAGTTGGCCCTCTTATGATAACAATATTTTTTCTAAGGGCATAAGTCAGTCTGATTATTCCGCCTTAATTAATAATCCTAATAGACCTCTCTTTAATAGGTCGGTTAGTGGAACTTTTCCTTCTGGCTCAACCTTAAAACCAACTATTGCTGCCGCTGCCTTAGAAGAAAAAGTGATCACTGAAAACACTACAGTTAATAGTGTTGGTGGTATATCGGTGGGAGCCTGGTTTTTTCCTGATTGGAAGGCTGGCGGTCATGGTATAACTAACGTTAAAAAAGCGATAGCTGAATCAGTTAATACCTTCTTTTATTTCATCGGCGGGGGGTATGATAAATTTGAAGGACTGGGAATTGATAAAATTGTAGAATATTTAGATTTGTTTGGGCTAGGCAAACAAAGTGGAATAGATTTACCTCAGGAGGCCAGTGGTTTTGTTCCTACTCCCAAGTGGAAGGAAGAAACTAGAAATGAGAGTTGGTATATTGGAAACACTTACCATGTTTCTATTGGGCAAGGAGATATTTTGGTTACGCCCTTGCAGGTGGCCAATTTTACTTCTTTTTTTGCTAATTTTGGGAAATTATATCGACCACATTTAGTCAAACAAGTTTTATTTAACGGAGAAGAGATTTTTAGAAGTATTGAGCCAGAAATAATAAAACAAAATTTTATTAGTGAAAAAAATATTAGAATACTTAGGGAAGGGATGCGTCAAACAGCTATTAGCGGAAGTGCAGCCAGATTGAGTGCTTTGCCGGTGGAAATTGCTGGTAAAACGGGTACAGCTCAATGGGGAACCGATAAAACTCCTCATGCCTGGTTTACCTCCTTTGCTCCCTATAATGATCCAGAAATAGTCTTAACTGTTTTAGTAGAGGAGGGGAAAGAGGGCAGTCAGATAGCCACTTCAATAGCTGGTGAAATATTGAATTGGTATTTTACTAAGGATTTGGAGAATATAACAGAATCTTCGTTGAGCACTTCTACTGGCGACATTTTGGAATAAATAAAGAAACTAACCAATTACAGGTATTTGTTGTATTGATTGCACTTCAAGCTTGAATTTAGCGCGAATCTTTTTGACTTTTTAACTAAAATATGTTATAATTCAATTGGTTATATTTTATAATTAAAATAAATATTATGAATAATTTAAATGAAACTCTTGTGGGCAAGGACGAGATATCTTCTTTGGTCGACAAGGTTATAGAGAAATTAGATATTAAGGATTTGCCAGAGGAAGAGTTAAAAGATTTTAGAGAGAGTTTAGAGATGCAAATTACCAGAAGATTGGGTCTAATAATATTAGAAAATCTAGATGAAGAGGGCCTAAAGGAATACGAAAAGGCGGTTTCTTCTGATATTTTGTCGCCAGATCCTAGTAAACTAGAAGAAATTATTAAAAAATATATTCCAGATTTAGATAAAAAGATACAAGAAGGAATGACCGAATTTTTAAATAGTATAATAAAATAGATTTATTTTGAAAAGTAATTACAAAAATATGGCAGTTAATAAAAAAAATAATAATTCTGATAATAATATTGAACAGCAGAATTTTGTTTTAGAGGAGTTTGAGGATGACTTAAAAAGTATCAAGGGCTTAGAAAGCATTAAGAGAGAAAGCTTTAAGAAGCCCGAAGTTTTTAAAGATTTAAGCGAATTGAGTAGTTTTTTTATTAATAATCCAAATTTATTGGATTTTTTGCAAGAGAGCGTAGCGCGAGAAGAAGAGTTAATTGCTTCTAATAAAGATGTTCCAGAAAATTTAAAAAAATTAAATAAGATTATTAATAATTTGGAAAATAAGTTAGGTCTTGATAAATATGAAATTTTAGCAGCTTTTGAGGCTTATAATGATAAGATTTCTTTGGAGGCTAAGTCTGAAGTTTTAAAATCAAAAAAAACCATTAAGATTGGTAATAAAAATATTCCCATCGCTACCTTAATTAGAATTCCAGCATATCTAGCTGGAACAGTAGCGGTTTCTTTGACTACGGCTGGGGTGGCCGGAGTAGCTGGTGTAGCTCTTTTTAGAAATTTAGAAAAATATATCTCTGACAGAAAAGATAAGAAAAACATTGAAACTAAGTCCAAGGAAATAAGAAAAAAACTTGACGAAAAGAAATTAGCCAATAATATTGCTTCGTCATTATATGTTAGAAAATTGGAGAAAGAAGAAAAAATTTCTAGTGAAAACTTTTTAATAAATAAAACGGAAGAGGAGAGAAACAAGATTATCAGTGATTTTGTAGAGATTAAATATCCTCAACTAGAGTCAGAAATTAAGGATCAAGTTATTAGAAAATATAAATATCAATTAGACATAGAAAAATCTCAAATTAAAAAAGAAGAGGCTAGTAATATTAAACCATTGGGCGCAATGGAAAAAATTAATAATTTTTTAACAAAAGGAAAAACTTCTTCAGTGGAGTCCAAGGTTATTAGATCTATAATAATTAGTGGAGCTATTATTACGGCTGGTAAGGTCGCTCGAGAGATTCCGGTAATCAAAAATATTCTAGGAGCTTATTTGGGCTGGAATTTAGGAGGTTTAGCCGATAGCATGATTAACAAAAAAGAAGTCTCTCCAGATTTTAATGAGCAGATCTTTGCCGAGAAGCTAAATAATATTAAGTTAGCCTATAGTGAATATAGCAAAAAGGTTTTTGACGAAAATAATAGCGATGATAACTCTATCGATTTATTTGATAATCTCTTAAATGACCTGGATAGACTTGAAGAAACAAAGGCTAGGGCTATTTTGGAAATCGAGAAAAATTCAGTTAAGGATATAAATCCTGGAAGATATTTATTTATTAAAAAAAATATTGATGAAACTAATAAATATATTCATCTTATTAGAGCTAGATTTAATGCTGTTAATTTAAATGACAGAAAAGAAAATATTCTATTACAGGATAAAAAAATTCAAGAAGCTAATAAGCTCAAATCTACTTTATTTAAAGTGGGGGGAACAATATTAGGAGCTTTGACTCCTAGTATGATTAGTTCAATAACAGAAAACCTTCATAGTGTTCAGATTGTTGAAGGTCAGGCCGAGATTCAATCGGATGATTTTTTCTCTGATATTAAAAATCCCGATTTTTTTCAATATTCATCGGACGGAGGGGGTGATGTTGTCGGTCTTGAAGGCGTTGATTCTTCTTCGGTAAATGGTGAAACTATCTCGGGCATTGATAACACTACCAGTGTTGAAGGTAATGTCGAGGTCGGCGAAGCTAATATAGAAAATAATATCAATCTTGATGATGTGGATGTTTCTAATGCAGAAAAGATAACTGAAATAATAGGAGCTCCTCAGAAATCAATAATAATAGAAAGCGGAGACGGTATTTCCAAAATTTTTGATGGAAATATGAGCAGTAATTATAAAGTTAATTTTATTGATGAACAAACCGGTGAAGTTTTTGAAGCCACTGCTGGCAGTAAGATTATTCATCCGGGAGATGAGGTTATTTTGGGGGGGGACGGTAATGTAAATGTTATTTGTAAACAAGGAATTATCGATAATCCCAAATATGTTGATAATTATTTACCAGAAGAAAATATAGTTCCCGAAAAAATGGCCACTTTAAAACCAGAAGATCTAAAAATTTCGCCCGAAATAAATTCTGATAATAATGTAGCTAGTAACTTAAATACTTCTGCTCCGGATGAGTTATCTGGTCCAAGCATTATTAATAATGAAGAAGAGGAAATTGTTTTTGAAAAACCAGAATATGAAATGACTCGTTCGAGCGATGGAAAATTAACTATAGAAAAGATAGCTGATAATAATGTTTCCAATAGTGACATCATAAATGATCAAAATATTTCAGAAAATGCAGAGACCGTAACCTTTGATAATTCTGGTAATATGGAGTCTATTAGTGACCCCAACGCCCTAAGACTTGATTATGATGAGAGCGGTAAGATTGTTTTAAGGGGTAGTGATGGCAATATTATAACTGGATCATCTCCCGAAAAAGTGATAGACAGTAACGTTGACAATTTCGAAGGAGGTAATGATAATTCTTCTAAAGATATTAAAGCTTCAGAAATAAACGAAAGCTCAGTTGAAGTTTCTTCAGAAGGTTTTGGTAATATTAACGAAAGCTTTAAAACTCCAGACAATTTTAAAGAAGTTTTGGGAGAGGATTTTTCTAATTTAAAAATAATAGAAAAAGTTGATAATCTTGGTAATAGGCTAGGTTTTTCCCTAAGAGATGCCGAGACTGGCAAATCTGTTGACATCTCCTTTCCTAGAGCTGGCGGGATTAGAATAGAAGAGGGCTTGAATGACCAATCTTTTGGAAATTTGCAAGAAAATTTTGATAAGGTTGCCATGGAAGATAAAGCTTTGATTATTGGATCAAATAATAGTGGGGCCTTTTCCATTGAAGATTTCAGAAGTGGCTTAAAAAATATTTTAGAATAATAATTTTTTATATTATTTTTGCAGATAAAGGGCATTTTTGCCCTTTATTGCTTATATAGAGCTTTTTTGTTAAAGTTTTATTATGAATATTGTTAATAAGATAAAAGTAAAGTTTAGAGAAGATCGGTTTTTACTACCAGTTATTTTAGTTTCGGGTCTTTTTTTTGTTATGACCTCTATTTTGCCATTTTTTCAGAATAATCAAGAATTTCTAAAATTTTTTTCTCCTGATGAAAATGCTAATTATATTTTCGCTCAATTATATCAGGACAGGGGGAATTTACATTTTTTTGAAAAATATAATTTAATCGCTGATGATATTATTGTTCCTAGGAGTTATTTTTCTTGGCAGGGGGTAGTTAAGCCCGTTAGTTTTCTGGGCATGACAATAATTTATGGGGAGGTGGCCAATATCTTTGGCTCGGGAGTTATTCCATTTTTGACTCCTTTATTTGCGGCCATAGCCTTGTTATTTTATTATTTGATTATTAAGAAAATGTTTGGTGATAAGGTTGGTTTCTTCTCCTTTTTATTATTATTTTCTTTTCCAGTTTTTATTTATTATTCCGCCAGAAGCATGTTTCATAACATCCTTTTTTTATCTTTTATTATTATTTCTATATATTTTTTATTAAGCTTGCTGGAAAGTAATCCTAGTAAAATAAAAAATTTTCTTTTGCGGGACATAAGCTTAAAACAAAAAAATAATTATTTTAAAAAATTATTTGGTTTTGATTTTGTGTACTCGGCTTTAGCAGGTTTGTTTTTGGGACTAGCTATTGGAACCAGAGCCTCAGAGTTAATTTGGTTAGCCCCCGCTGGTTTAGTTTTATTAATTTTTAAATATAAAAAAATTAGTTTTTTTCGTTTAGCCATATTTTTTTCCTTTATTTTTTTAGCTCTGATGCCAGTTCTGTATAATAATCAAGTTTTATATAATTCACCTTTCTATGGGGGTTATTACGAGATGAATAAATCAATAGAGGGCATTAGTCAGGCTAGCGGAGGCATATTAAAGTCTTTTTTAAGTGGTCACGTCAACGAAATTAAAAATTTTGCCAAATCCATTTTTAACACTATTTTTTATTTTGGTTTTCACCCTCGTCAATCCTTGAGTATGTTTAATGAATACTGTTTAAAGATGTTTTGGTGGTTATTTGGTCCTGCTATAATTGGCTTAATATATCTGTTTTTTAAACAAAAAGCTATTTTTAGAAAAGTCTTGCCCTATGGGATTTCTTGGGTTATTTTATCTCTGATTCTGGTTGTTTATTACGGCTCTTGGAAATTTGTTGACAACCCAGATCCCACTAGATTTACTATTGGTAATTCCTACACTAGGTATTGGTTGCCGATTTATATAGGTGTTATTCCCTTAACCGCTGTTTTTCTCCACAATATTTCTAAGTTAATTAGCTGGATAAAAAACAAGAAAATATTTAATTTTTTGTCTTATTGGTTGGGTATTTTTTTAGTTGTCGGGATGATAGGCTTATCTTTGAGATTTGTTTATATTGGATCGGAGGAGGGTTTAAAGCATTATTTTAATAAAACTAAAATTGCCAAGCAAGAGGTTCTTGCCTTATTGGAAATTACCGAAAATGATTCTGTTATTATAACAGAGTATCATGATAAATTCCTTTTTCCAGAGAGAAAGGTTATTGTCGGAAGATTCAATGACAATAATATGAATTATAATTATTATAAATTAACCAAATACATCCCGGTTTATTATTATAATTTTACCTTGCCGGAAGCTGATTTGGAATATTTAAACCATAGAAGATTAAAAGAATTTGGAATGAAAATAGAGTTAATAAAAAATATTAATGAAAATTTTTCTTTATATAAAATAAACAGAATTGAAAATATTAATTAATTTTTAAAATATGACTTATAATTTAATTGTAATTGGTTGCCAGATGAATCGAGCTGATAGCGAAAGATTGTCTTTCTATTTAGAAAATCTTGGTTTTAGGTTAGAGGAAAATTTTTTGAAGGCTAATTTGGTTATTTTGGTTACTTGCGGAGTTAAGCAGGCAGCCGAAGATAGAGCTTATGGTTTAATTAATAGAATAATTAAGGGAAATAAAAGGGCTATTATTGCGGTTACTGGCTGTTTATCAGACAGATCTGATGTTAGGACTCGAGTTAAGAAGGATGTTAAGTTATTCTTTAATATCTCCGATTTGATGACTCTAAATAAACACTTAAAACTATATTTTCCTAAATTAAAGAAATTTCCCCGACAAAAGATAGAAAATTATCTAGACATTAATACTAAAAAATCTTCAAAATTTTCAGCTTTGGTGCCGATTGGAAACGGTTGCAATAATTTTTGTTCTTATTGTGTAGTTCCTTATGCTCGGGGTAGAGAGATATATCGTCCGGCTGAAGATATTTTGCGAGATGTTAAAAGTTTGATAAAAGATGGCTATAAGGAGATAAGCTTAATTGCACAAAATGTAAATAGTTATAAGTCCAAAGAGATTGATTTTCCTAAGTTGTTAAAAATGATTGATAACCTGGAAGGTGATTTCTGGTTGAGATTTTCTACTAGCCACCCTAAAGATGTTAGCTCTGAATTGATTAAAGTTTTGGGAAATGGTCGACATATTTGTGAACACTTTCATTTAGCAGTTCAATCTGGCGATGACGATATTTTAAAATTAATGAACAGAAAATATAAGATAGAAAAATATAAAAAGATAGTTTCCAAAATAAGAAAGGCTCTTGATTCTAAAAATGGTTTTTCAGCTAGCATAACTACTGATATTATTGTTGGTTTTCCTGGAGAGGCTAAAAAGAATTTTTTAAATACTGTAAAACTTTTCGAGGAAATGAAATTTGATTTAGCCTTTATTTCCAAGTATAGTCCTCGGTACGGTACTTTTTCTGCTACTATGAATGACAATGTTTCGCTCGATGAAAAAAAAGAACGAGAGGTAATTCTAAACAAAATATTAAGAAAGACGGCTCTGAAAAATAATAAACAATATTTGGGTAAAGAAGTGGATGTTTTGGTTGAGGGGATTAGTCGAAAAGGACAATTATTTGGTCGGACTAGAGCTTCCAAAATTGTTAGAATTTTTCTAGAAAAAAAATCTAAAAAAATAAAGCCAGAGAACTTGATTGGAAGTTTTGTTAAAGTTAAAATTTCTAAAATTTTTGAATTTGAATTACACGGAGAATTATTAAAAGAAAAATCTAAGGTTATTGCCATTTTAGGCCCCACTGCTAGCGGTAAAACATCTTTAGCGGTAGAGCTGGCCCATAAACTTAAAGGAGAAATTGTCAGCGCTGATAGTAGGCAAGTTTATCGTGGTATGGACATTGGTACTGGTAAAGATTTGTCTGAATATAAGCACGAGGGTGTTGATATTCCTTATCATTTAATTGATATAGCCAATCCAAAAACAATTTTCTCGTTAGCCAAGTATCAGAAATTAGCCTTTAAAGCTATTGAAGAAATTTTAGAGAGAGGCAATTTGCCAATTTTGGTGGGTGGTAGTGGATTGTACTTAGAATCGGTTGTCGATAATTATAATTTATCTTCGGCCAAGACTTCTTTTGCCAAAAGAGATGAATATGAAAAGTTGTCTCTGAAGGAATTGCAAGCAAAAATAAAAAAACTTAATATTAAGTTTTTTAAAAATATTAATAGTAGTGATTTACAAAACAAGAGAAGATTGGCTAGGTATTTAGAAATTCTTTTACAGGAAAAAGACTTCACGCCTAAAAAAAGCGATCCTAAATATAATTTTTTAGTTTTAGGCTTGAATCCCGAGAGAGAAATTATTAAAGAAAAAATATATAATAGGTTGGTTAAAAGAATTGAAGACGAGGGGATGATTGAAGAAATTGAGAGGCTTAAAAAAGAGGGAGTTTCCTTTAAGCGTTTAGAGAGTTTTGGTTTAGAATATAGATTTGTAGCTTATTTTTTGCAAAAAAAAATAAATTATCAACAATTAATTAATAATTTATTTATAGCTATTTGCCAATTTTCTAAACGTCAAATGTCTTGGTTTAGGAGATGGGAAAAACAGGGTGGTAAAATTACCTGGATAAAAGAAAAAAAACAAGCCCTTGATGAAATTAATAAGTTTTTAAAATAAATTTTAATTTTTTATACAACGAGCTGAAAAGGCAAAATCATTTAATAAAGAATACTTATTTATATCATTAATTTCCGAGTTTAAATTTATTACATTTGACGACGAGCTATCAAGAGGCGTTGAAGACCAGGTAGTATTGGATGATAGACCAAAAAAAGCTCCAAAAGTATTTCTTCCTCCAGAGGGTAATGCCGTAAATCCTGAATTATTATTTCCATCCCATGGAACTGGGTCGGTGCTAGAAGCTTTTAGTCCTTCTCCGGCGATAGATAATCCTCCAAAACCGTCTATTAATTCCATTAATTCATCAATTGTTGGAATATGCCAACCAGACGGACAAAGACCTTGAGCAGACTCTTCTGAGCCCCCCTGCATTAATGATTCCCAGGTATACAACCCTCCATATATTGAACAATTATTTGATGGATCGGTTTCATAATTAGTTGCTCCGTGACAATATTTTTCTGGCGAACTCGAGCTTAATGATTCGTTATTTAGTTTTGCTATTCCGACGTTGAGGTTCTCTTTAAACCAACATTGATTTCCGATTTGAATTGTGGCATAATCTTGTCCGTCATATGAAACGGACACTCCACATTGAAAGCATTTTCCAGATCTAATGCCTTGGGGGGTAGCACAATTATACCCAGCCGAGACTTTTCCGGTTTCTTTTCCTAAACAAAATTCAATAGAATAATTATTATTATTTATCTCATAGATATATTCAGACTCAGGGCAAGACTCATCTGATCTGGGACTAGGGTTTTGTGGTATTTTTGACAAATATATCTTTTCTTCCTCTTCGTTAGTCAAGGATCCGCCAAATATAATTTCGTTGGGATAAGAATTATTTTCTTGGTAATATTTTTCTAGCACCAATTGCATTTGTTGTATATCCTGAACTCTCTGATTATCTCGAGAGTTTTTTCTTATCTCACTAAAAGATATTGTGGCGATTGTCAAAATTATAGCAATAATAAAAACGGTTATTAATAATTCTATTAGCGTAAAGCCATTTTTATTTTTCATAATTTATTTATTATTTAGTCTTTTAAACAACGCACTGAAGCGCCATGAATTTTTCTAAAATCGGCGTGAAGAACTCCGTTATTTAATGAAAGTAGATAAAACAAGATTGAATTATCAGAATTGATGCCAGGGGATGATGACCAAAAATCAGCTTCATTTCCAAGTGCACCAAAAAAACCATCGCGTCCGTCACGATAACCACCTGGTAAAGCAGTAAAATTAAAGCTATTATTACCTTCCCATGGCACGGAATCAGTTGGGGATGATTTTAGAGCTGTTCCTTCTTGTCCAAGCAAAATACCCCCATTGCTTATTAGCCAACTAGTTAATACTGTCCATTCGCTATCAGATGGAATGTGCCATCCAGAGGGGCAAATATTTATTTGGTCAACTGCGTACCAATTATATAATACTCCATAATTTTCATACATGTTTTCTCCTAAATATTCATATGCTTTGGCCTCAGGTAGAATATTTCCATTATAACCATAAACACCATAACCGGGTAATTCGTTGTTTCCCTGGGAAGTAAATTCAGTGTTGTTATGAACTTCTGGCAGATATCTTAGATTTTCTTTAAACCAACATTGATTTCCTATGGCTATAGTATTATAGTTTTGTCCTTCATGGGAAATTGATAATCCGCATTCGAAAGATTCAGAACATCTTCCATCATAAATTCCTTCGGTTTTAGCGCAATTATTCCCTAGGGCATAATTCTCCGTGGGACTTTCTAGGCAAAAGTCTATTAAATAAAAATTGTCCTCAATCGAGTAGACAAATTCTTCATTGGAGCAATTATTGTTGTTTTTGTAGGGAAGATTTGTTGGAATTTCATTTAAGTAGATAATATTAGAATCGTTTGGATTGATTAGTCTTCCTCCAAAAGTAAGTGTTTCTGGATATGAGCCAACATCACGACGATACATTTCTAGGGCCAATTGAATTTGTTTAATGTTATCTATTCTTTTTATATCGCGCCCAGTCTCCTTTATTTTATTAATAGAAAAATTAGCTAAAGTTATAATTAGGCCGATAATAAAAATAGCTATTATTATCTCAATTAATGTAAAGCCTTTTTTTTTATTTTCTTTCATTTTTATTTTTTTAAGTTTTCAATAATTTCTGTTATTTTTTTAGGATTATATCTGCCCTTAGTCTCGGCCATTGTTTTCCCAATAAAAAATTGCAATAAAGTTTCCTTACCTTTTAAATATTGATTAAATTGTTCGGAGTATTGGGAGATTATTTTGTTAACAATTCCTAGCAATTCTTCTTCGTTATTGTCATTCTTTTGTTCTAGGTTGTTTTCCTCCATAATATTACTAGGGTCCCCTCCAGTTTTATACATTATTTTTAAAATTTCTTGGCCGGAAGAATTAGTTATTTTTTCTTGATGAAGCAATAACATCAACTCAGCAAAATTTTCCGCAGTAATTTCTATTTCTTTTATTGTTTTTTTGTCTTCTTTTAAATATTTAAATAATTCACTAGTTAGCCAATTGGCTGTCAATTTGGCTAATTTTTTATCTTGATTTTCCCAAGATTCTCCGGATGATTTTACCCATTCGGCTAATTCCGAAATAACCTTTTCTATCCAATCGGCTATTTCCTTATTTTCTACAATTATTTCGGCGATATCGGGAGTAAAATTATATTCCTTGATAAAGCGATCACTTTTTTTATGGGGCAATTCAATTATTTTTTCTTTTATTTTATCAATCCTTTCAGAGTCTATTTTTAGTGAAGGAATATCTGGTTCTGGAAAATATCTATAGTCAGCCCCGCTCTCTTTAATTCTTTGTCGAAAAGTTTCACCATTTTTTTCGTTAAAACCTCTAGTCTCTGGGAGGATTTCTTCTTTTTTCTCTAGTAATTCTTTTTGTCTCTTTATTTCATAGGTGATTGCTTTTTCTACGGATTTAAAAGAATTAATATTCTTTAACTCTACTTTATTATTTAACTTATTTTTAGCGATAGTTTTAATTTTTCCATCTTCATCTCGATACCAAGAATTCTTTTTTTGTAGACTAATATTGGCCTCGCAACGCATCTCACCTTTTTCCATATTAGCTGAGCTGATGTCTAAATATTTTAAAATTTGTTGAAAAGTTTGGCAAAATAATTTTGCGGTGGTAGCATCATGGATCATAGGCTCAGTTACTAATTCCAGAAGGGGAACTCCTGATCTGTTAAAATCAATTAAAGTGTAATTTTTTCCAGTGGGATGGTTTAGTTTAGCAGTATCTTCCTCTAAATGAATTCTGGTGATTTCTATTTTTTGCTTATTAATTTCTAAGAATCCATGGTGAGCAATTGGCAAATCATATTGTGAAATTTGATAACCTTTTGGTAGGTCGGGATAAAAATAATTTTTTCGGTCGAATTTGCTCTGTCTATTAATTTGACAATTTAAAGCCAGACCCAGAAGAATTATTTTATCAATAGCTTCTTGATTTATAAGCGGTAGAGTTCCGGGATGTCCTAAACAAATAGGGCAAACATTTGAATTTGGTTTTAAATTATTGGTTTCGTTTGGGCAGGGGCAAAACATTTTGCTTTTTGTTTTAATTTCAGCATGTATTTCCAGCCCAATAATGATGTCGTATTCCATATTTTTTATTTTATATTAATTAAATTATACCAATAAAAACAGGATTTATCAAACAAAAAACTGAGCTATTCTCAGTTTTTTGTGCTTTATACTGATTTTTATTATTATTCTATAGTTTTTTTAACAATATTCATGATCCTCTGAGAGATTTCTTCTATAGTTAAATTAGCATCAATCTTGATCCAGTTAAATTTTTTTCCTAAATCTAGGTGAATTTGCCTAACTCTTTTTGAAAATTCTTCATCTTTCTCATGTTTATGGTTGCTTTCTATGGAATTTTTGAATCTTTCTCCATCAAATAATATCGCCAAATCTTCTTTTAATAAATGATTATTAATCTCTTCTAAGAAACTTTGCTCTATTCCAGCCCCTACTCCCCAGGCTATTCCGGTTCCAGTGTAGTCCTCGGCTATAACATTGATTCCATTTTCTAATTTTTTGATTATTTCGTTTTGATATTGGGTTCGGTTTAGGGTATAAATTATTTGAGCCTCTCGAGCTGTTAATTGGTGAGGGTTATCATTTCTTAAATATTCGTTAAGTAATGGACCAGAAGGAGCTAAATCATATAAGGGATATTTTAAATATTCAGTTGGAAAATTAAGGGAGTTCAATTTTTCTACTAATATTTTAGCTTGAGTGCTTTTCCCTAAATTATTTGTTCCGTAAAAAACTATTAATTTTCCTTTTGGAGAGTTCATATTTTTTTGTTTAACGATTATCACCGCTTCCTTTAATGCAAGCTCTTTCTAATCGTGATTGTAATTTTTTGATATTTGTTTGAGCAACGCTCTCTAAATCTATATTTAGTTCGGTAGCAATTTGTGACACATACCACAAAACATCTCCCAACTCTTTTTCGATTTCTAGTTTTTTTTCGGAATCAATCTTTCCGTCATTGTCTCTGATGATTTTTTTAAATTTTTCAGCTACTTCGCCCGATTCTCCGGCTAATCCTAAAACTGGATAGACATAGTTATTACCCCTATTTGGATATTGAGCAGTTTTTTGTGATTGCTCTTGGTATTCTTTAAAGTTCATTTATTTTTTTAACTAGTTGATGAATTTGTTCCCATAATTCATCCCAGGTTCCATCGTTATTAATTGTTAAGTTAGCCTTGGACATAGTCTCCGGAATTTGTTGTTCAGTTTCAGCGTTCTCATCTTTTATAAATTCTTCAAAGGTTTTTTTGTCATCTCCTGGATTTTCATTTCTCTCATTAACTCTTTGATGTCTTAATTTTTGATTAGCCTCAATACTTACTAGAAAAAATCCAGGAATTTCTTTTAAATATTCAATATCAGCCATTCTTCTGATCCCGTCTATTACTATAAAGTTATGTTTATCATTTCTTACGTCATTAGCCATTACTTTGGCTAGTAAATCTTCGCCAAAGGTCTGTCGAAGTAGGGTCGACATTTTTTGAATATTTTCTCGACTTTGTTCGATATTCAATCTGATCAAAACATCTCTTAAAATAGTAGAGAATCGATAATCACTAGCATTATATTTTTCAATTAAAAAGTTTTTAACAACTCCTTTTCCGCAAGCAATTTGACCAGTTAGGCCGATAATGATTTTTTTTTCGTTCATATTTATTTTTTGATAATATCTTGTAGTCCACGACGATAATCCCAATCATCTGGCTCAAGATCACAATTTAATTTTAAATTTGGTAATTTCTTTGTTATTGAATAATACATTTCGTGAGCTATTTTTCTAAGAGTCGGATGGACTGGCTTGCCAGATCTCAATTCTATTACATAAGTCGCTGAAGGTAAATTATAGGTGGTTCTACAAAAAACATTAAATCCCATGGCGGTATAGTATTGTTTTATCTCTGGGGTAGCTTCTAGTTCTTCAATGAGAACTTGTTGCTTTTTTATTAACTCTGTGGCTTCATGTTTTAGGTCTTCTGGTAATTGTTCGAGATACCAATCATTAAATCCAAGTTCGGTAGTCAATAGAGGCATTCGGCATATTCCATTTCGATGTCTTTGAACGTCCCTAAAAGAACCAAAATCCATTATAAATTCAAAAGTAATGGTGCCTAATTCTCCTAAAAATCCAGGAAGACCGGTTTTAGCTGGTCTATTATTTATAATATCTACAAATTCTTCTAAGTCTTCATTTTTAATATCAGTTTGAATATTTAATCCTTCAATTTTTTTAGGTTTTAGAAAATTATGTTGGTTTAAAATATTTTTTCTGTAATTTTCTTGTTCGTCTATTATTGGTTGACTAAAACTATTTTTATATTTTTCTTTTAATTGTTCTAAAATATTTTCGGCTATTTTTTGGACTTCGGGAAGTGGATTATTTCTTAACCAACATATTTTGTCGTAAGCTTGACGTAGATTGGTGTGCCAGCTCAATTGAGTTGTTATCCCAGCTGGTAAAAATCCTCTAGTTATGTCAAAACAACGAGCTTTAATAGCTTTGGTGTAAACAATCTCATCTTCCTCTGGTTTTCGAGGGTATTTTTTCATTAGATGTTCTTGAACCTTTTCTTGATTATTTATGTAAAAATCCATCCATCTTTGTATAATTTTCTGAGACTCGGGAGTATTTATTGGGTCGATAATGGCCTGTTTTCCCATATCAATATATCTGGTTGAGGTTTCTTGTCCGGAATATAATTGCCAATCTTGGATGGCTTTATCAGCTAATATTGAAATTCCTTCAATAAAAATTGTAGTACTTCCGCAATCTGCAATACTAGCATGTCCATATCCAACATAGAAAGTTTCCATAAACTTGCCAGAACCACTTGATTTTACTTTGTCTACGTGCTCGGTTACACTTTTTGGGCTTCTGGAATAAAGAGCCTGCATCATGGCAGTATCTTCTGGAGAAAACTCATCATAAATATAAATATTAGCCATATTTTTTATTTTATTTTATAAAAACAAATTAACTATAACAAATATTTTTAGCCTTAGCAAATATTTCTTTTTTGATTAGATGATGATATAATAAATATTGAAAAATTAAAATAATTATATGAAAAAAAACATTTTTGCTGGTTTTTTATTATCTTTGATATTAATAGCCCCTCTATTTAGTGTTAATGCTCAGTCTTTGGCAGACTCTCTTTCCGGTAGAATATTGTTGGATGTGGAAAGGAATGGCGAGGCCTGGTATGTTTATCCAAAAAATAATAAAAGATATTATTTGGGCCGGCCGAATGACGCTTTTTCAGTAATGAGAGAGTTGGGCTTAGGTATTTCTGAAATAGATTTTCAAAAAATAGCAGCTGCTGAAATGGATATAGATGGAGATATTGAATTAGCTAAAAAATTATCTGGCTTGATTGTTCTTCAAGTTGAAAAAAATGGAGAAGCTTGGTATATAAATCCGATAACTTATAAAAAACATTATTTGGGCAGGCCAGATGATGCTTTTAAGATTATGAGAGAATTAGGTTTAGGAATTAGTCGAAAAAATTTAGCTTTTGTTTATAAAAATACTTTAAATGAAAGCATTAATCAATATAGTTCTTACAAGCACAAAGATACAATAATTTTAAATGATCAGGAATTTCTGGTTGATATTGTAGAAATTGATTTAAATAACCCCAAATTAAAAATAATTACCGACACGGCCAATTCTTCTGATTGCCCTGGAAAATGTGTAGCTAAGCCTTTAATTGATTATGTTTGCGACAATGATGCCTTTGCTGCTATCAACGGAAGCTATTTTGATACCTCGGCTACAAAATTAAATTATTATTTTTTTCCAGTCTATAACTCTCGTTTGAAGACTTTTATAAATTTTGGTCAATTAAAATATCCAACCACCGGACCAATAATGGCCTTTGATGAAAATAATAATTTTTATTATTTTAAAGATAGTCGTGATTTTGGAAGTGTGGCCAATTTTGAGAAAGTTTATGGAGTAAAATTGCAAGCGGCCATTGGCAATAAACCAAGATTGGTTGAAGATGGCATGAGTTTGCTAATTGACTGGGAATTAGATGACAAACAAACGAACACTAAAGCTTTGCGCAATGCCATTGCTTTTAAGTCAGAAAATGCCGGAAAGGGAAAAATATTTTTAGTAATTGCTAGAAGCTCTACAGTAGTTGATTTAGCGGAAATCCTAAAGGTTATGAAGGTTAACTATGCTATAAACCTGGACGGAGGTTATTCTTCGGCCTTATTTTATAACGGAGAATATATGGTTGGGCCAGGAAGAAATATTCCTAACGCCATCTTGTTTTCGGAATAAAATGATATGTTAACAAGTCAAAAAGAAAAACTAGAAAAAGATGGTCAAATATATTTGTTGTGTAAAATTTTCCCAGGAGCCGCGTCCAATAAATTAAAGAGTTTTGTTAAAAATAATATTGAGGGGAGGGATGTGGAGATTTTATCAGTGGCCATTTCAGCCCCAGCTGAGAAAAATAAGGCGAACAAAGAATTGCTTAAATTTTTGTCTAAAGAGTTCGCGACAATTTCTGATAAAGTTTCTATTATTAGCGGCTCTAGTGATCGCTTAAAATTAATAAAAATATTAAAATAACTTGTATGGACTTATCAATAATTATTGTTTCTTATAATGTAAAGGAAAAATTAAAAAAAAATCTAGAAACCTTGTTTGCCTCACAAGGAGATTTTTCTTTTGAAGTTTTTGTGGTTGACAATGCCTCTATTGATGGTTCGACAGAAATGGTGAAAGAATTTTTTCCGCAAGTTAAACTGATAGAGAATGATCAGAATCTCGGGTTTGCTAAGGCTAATAATCTGGGAATTAATAAATCAAATGGTGACTTTATTTTACTGTTGAATCCCGATATGCAGGTTTTTTCGGAAACCTTAATAGACTCCTTGATATTTGCTAAAAAAAATAAACAGGCCGTAGTTTCTAGTTGTTTGCTAGTTGACAGCGAAAATAAAACGATTAAGCATGTCAGGCGATTTCCTAAACTGATAGATCAGTTAGCGATTGTTTTAAAGCTTCCTCATGTTCTTCCTCGGGTAGTCAGCTCTTATTTAAATTCTGACTTTGATTATAATTCTGCCCAAAAAGTTGATTCAGTTAGAGGTTCTTTTTTTCTAATCAATAAAAAATCTTTTCAACAAATTAGCGGATTAAGATTACCTTTATTAGATGAAAGATATTTTGTTTGGTTTGAAGAGGTTGACTTTTGCCGTCAGGTTTATAAAATGGGGGGAGAGGTTTGGTATAACCCTCAAGCCTTCTGCTTAGATTATGTGGGCCAAAGTTTCTCATTGTTAAAAAAGGGCCGAGCTCAAAAATACTTTTGTGATTCCATGTTAAAATATTTTAAAAAATGGCACCCCTCTTGGCAATACTATGTATTGAAATTTTTTTGGCCGCTAGGGAAAGCCTTAGCGATATTTTTCTTCCCTTTGTCTAAAATTAAATAAAATTGGAATGAATAAGAGAATAGCAATTATTTTAATAAACTATAAGGATTACGCTCATAAATATTTAGCTGATTGTTTAGTTGGAATAAGAAAACAAAATTGTTTTGATAAAATTGATTTATATATAGTTGATAATTCAAGCGGAAAAGAATCTTTTAATTTTTTGTCTAATCAGGCTCCCGAAGCCAATATTATATGTAATTTGACTAATGATGGCTTTGCTAAAGGTAATAATGATGCAATTAGAGTCGCCTTGGGGAAAGGAGCTGAATATATAGTTTTGTTGAATATGGATATTTCCATTGATAGTGAAAACGCTATTTCAGAATTAATAAGAGTAGCTGATTCCGATGTAAATATTGGCGTGGTTCAGTCTCGCCTGATGCTATGGCCAGAGAAGGATTTGATAAATAGCCTAGGAAATAATACTCATTTTTTGGGCTTTGGCTATTGTAATAATTATAGGGAGAAATTTATAGACTCCGTTAATATGGATAACATGAACATTCATTATCCTTCTGGAGCGGCCGTTCTTTTCAAATCTGAAGTCTTAAATAAAATTGGTCTTTTCGACGAAAGTTATTTTATGTATAACGAAGATCAGGACTTAGGGTGGAGGGCCTGGTTATCTGGTTATCGTTGCGTTTTGGCAAAAAATTCGGTAGTCTATCATAAATATGAATTTAGTCGTTCTATTTCCAAATATTATTATATGGATAGAAATAGAATTATAACCATATTAAAGAATTATAGCTTACCGACATTATTTTTAATTTTTCCGGCCTTTTTGTTGATGGAGTTGGGGCATATTTATTTTTCTCTAAAGAGTGGATGGTTTCTTAAAAAGATCTCTGTTTGGTTATACTTTTTTAATCCTTTTCATGTTAATAGGATTATAAAGGAAAGAAAAAAAATTCAGATGAGTAGAAAAATTAAAGACTTTGAATTAATTGATAAAATCTCTGGTAAAATTTTTTATCAAGAGATTGAGAGCTCGGCTTTAAAAATAGGTAATTATTTTTTTGAATTTTATTTTATTATTATAAAGTTTGTTATTAAGATGTTTAGGTTTTAATTTATAAATTATATGGATATCTCAATTGTTATTGTTAATTATAAGTCCAAAGAAAAGCTTAGAGCTTGTTTAGAATCTATTGCTAACTCAGATTTGAAAGACATATCTTCCGAGGTTATTGTTATAGAAAATAATTCTGGAGATAATTTAAAAGACTTGCAAAGAGAGATTCTTAATTTTAAACTAGTAGAGAGTGATAAAAATTTAGGAATGGGGGGCGGAAATAATTTAGGGATAAGAATTTCTCAGGGGGACTTCGTTTTAATTCTAAATCCTGATACAATCTTAAAAAAGGACTCTATTAAAATTCTGCTAGACTATATTCGAAATAATCCTGATGTTTATATTGTCGGACCAAAGCTTTTAAATGTTGATTCAAGTCTGCAATTATCTTGTTCTTATTTCCCTCGTCCTTGGACCCCGATATTTAGAAGAACATTTTTGGGTAGATTTTTTAAAAAACATTTGGATTGGTTTTTGATGAAAGACTTTTCTCATGATATAATAAAGGAGGTGGATTGGTTAATGGGCTCCTGTTTAATGATTAGGAAAGAGGGGTTTGAGGGTTTTGATGAAAGATTCTTTATGTATTTTGAGGACATTGACGTTTGTCGTCGAGCCTGGAAAGTTGATAAAAAAGTTGTCTATAATCCTAGAGCGGAAGTTATTCATCATCACGCCAGAGAGAGCGCTAAACATCCTTGGTATTTTTCAATTTTTAAGGATAAGCTAGCTCAAGAACATATTAAATCATGGTTTAAATATTTTAAAAAATGGGGAATTAGAAAATAATTTAATTAATTTTAAGATAATTCTAAAAATATGAATAATGTCAAAAAAATAAGAAAAGCGATTATGCCCGTAGCTGGTTTCGGAACTAGATTTTTGCCGGCCACCAAAGCTCAACCTAAGGAAATGCTTCCGGTAGTTGATAAGCCAGTTATCCAATATTTGGTAGAGGATGCTGTTGCCGCCGGAATAGAAGAAATTATTTTTGTTACCGGTAGGGGTAAAAGAGCTATTGAGGATCATTTTGATTTTTCTTTTGAGCTAGAGCATACTTTAGTTGAAAAAAATAAAACAGATTTGTTGGCCAAGATTAAACAAATAGATTCTTTGGCTAAATTCTCTTATGTCCGCCAAGCAATTCCCTTGGGAGATGGTCATGCTATTAATTGTGCCTCTCATTTAGTTTTTGATGAGCCAGTCCTTATTATGTTTGGTGACACTTTATATGATGCTCCAGTTTCTCCGGTAAAACAAATTATTGATTTATATAATCGTTATCAGGACCCAGTCATTGGATTATCTGAAGTTGATAAAAATGAGGTAAATAAATTTGGTGTTATTGATGGTCTAGATTTGGGAAATGGGGACTATGAAATTAAAAAATTTGTGGAAAAGCCGGATATTGATAAAGCTCCATCCAATTTAGCGGCGGTGGGATTATATATTATAACTCCAGAAATTTTTTCAACTCTGAAAGACATGAAGGGTGGTAAGTCTGGAGAGATTCGCTTGGCCGATGCCTTTGATTTGATGTTAGAGAATAATCGTCCTTTGTATGGTAAAAAAATTGAGGGGGAGTGGCTTGATACTGGAAATAAACTGAATTTCATCAAAGCTACTTTGAAATTTGGAATTAAGGATGGAGAAATCAGGGACGACTTAAAAAAATTTATTAGTGATTTATCTTCTACTTTTTAATAATATATGTCTTATCGTTTTAGAAATTTTTTGTTTTTTGTTTTTTTTATCGTTTTTGTGATATTGACGACGATTTTTTCTTTGTATGCCTCGGGTTATAAAATATCTTTTTATAGTATTGTAAAGGGTCAGGCCTTGATTCAAAAGACCGGAATATTGGCAGTTGATTCTTCGCCAAAAGGAGCCAATGTGTTTATAACTAGGCAGTCAAAAGGTCTTTTTTTTGATGATGAAGTTAATAAAAATAAAAAAATAAGAACACCCTATAAAATAAAAAACCTATTGCCTGGGGAGTATATGCTAACTTTGAGCTTGGATGGGTATTGGCCTTGGCAACAAAAATTTTATATAAATCCTGGACAATCCACTTATATGGAGGATGTTGTTTTGTTTAAAAAGGACTTGCCAGTTAGTTTTTTTAATTCAGCATTTCAAAATATTAAATTTAATTACGGAGCGCAAAAAATTATCTTAGAGAGCGACAAAAGGCTAGTAGATTTAAAATCTGGTCAAGAAATTTATTTAGGAGAGGGAGTTGATAGTTTGGGCTTTTTAGATTCAAAGAGAGCCTTGCTAAATGATTCCTTGATCTTTGATTATTTCAAGAATGAATATACAAACCTATCTCCTTCTGAGGGCGAGAAATTAATTCAACCAAAAATAAAGGGTGATAATTTATTCTTTATTGATAATGGTTTGCAAAAATATAATTTATATTCAGAAAGACAGGAGGCAATTTTTTCTTTAGATAATATTATTGATTACGATTTTTATAATGGCTTTTATTTTCTGATAACAAAGGAAAAAGATAAGTCTTCTTTTCAAATTTATTCTTATAAAAATAAGGATCTAATCAGAGAAATAGAGTTACCAGCATCAGAAAAATATCAAATAATAAACCCAGGAATTTCAGCCTTTGTTTATATCTATAACGAAGATTTTAAAAATTTTTATATCATTAATACTTCTTCTAAGTTTAATTCCTATTGGTCGGTAGTTAATAATGTTAAAGGTTTTGATTTTATTGACGCTAATAATTTTATTTATTTTTCTGATTTTGAGATCTATTCCTTTAATTCGGTTTTGGCAGAAAAGTTTTTGTTGGGAAGATTTGAAGAATCGATCAAAAGTCTGACTTGGCATCCCAAAAATTATGTAATATATTCTACTGAAAAAGATATTGTAATTTTAGATCTAAAATATGATAAATACTTTATTAAAATTGTTTCTTTGGAAAGTGTTTCTAATATAGTTTTGGATAAAAGCAATAGTGTTCTATATTTTTCTGGTATAAGAGAGGGGCAGGAGGGTCTCTTTAGGTTATTTGTTCAATAATTTTATTATTTAAAATATTTTTATGTCAAAATTTATAATTAAAGGTCAAAAAAAATTGTCTGGAGAAATAAGGGTTAAGGGTGCAAAAAATTTAGCCCTAAAAGTCATTCCGGCCGCTATTTTATCATCTGAGCCGATGAAAATTAGTAATTTGCCGCAGATTGAGGATATTGGAAAATCTTTACAATTGATATCAGAATTAGGTTTTTCAGTTAAAAAAGAGGGTAGCAATTATGTAATTGAAGCTAAAAAGCCAAAAACAACTGATTTGCCAGCTAAGTTGGCCGACAAATTTAGGACTTCGGTAATGTTTGTTGGTCCCTTATTGGCCAGATTTAAAGAGGTGCGTTTTCCTCATCCCGGAGGTTGCGTTATCGGGGCCGGCGGTCGACCGATTGATTTGTTTTTAGATGGTTTTAAAGCTCTGGGAGCCGAGATAAAAATGGAAGATCGTTTTTACTATATAAAGGCCAAGAAATTAAAAGGTTGTGAGTTTTTCTTTTCTAAGGTTTCGGTTACTGTTACTGAAAGCTTAATGATGACGGCCTGTTTAGCCGAGGGTAAAACTATTTTAAAGAATTGTGCCATGGAGCCAGAAATAAAATATTTAGCTGACTATTTAAATAAATGTGGTGCTAAAATTAGTGGAGCTGGGACTCCTAATATAACTATTATAGGAGTTAAAAGTATTAAAGGAGGGGGTATTAGAATAATGCCGGACAGAATAGAGACAGGATCCTTTGCTATTATGGCAGCAGCTACAAATTCTGAGATAACTATAAAAGATTGTGATCCTGCTAACATAGAGGTTTTATTGACTATTTTTAAAAAAATTGGAGTTAATTTTGAGGTTGGTAAAAATTGGTTAAAAATGAAAAAAAGCAATAATTTAAGGCCATATAATATTCAAACCCATGAATATCCAGGTTTTCCAACTGACCTACAGTCGCCTTATCTAGTCTTAATGACTCAAGTTAAGGGAAATTCTCTAATTCATGAAACTATTTACGACAGACGTTTAATTTGGACCGATATGTTATCTCAAATGGGAGCTAATGTCACTATGTGTGATCCTCATCGGGTTCTTGTTTCCGGCCCAAGTAAATTATATGGCAAAAAATTGATTAGTCCCGATATTAGAGCCGGCATCGCTTTGGTTATAGCCGCCCTAATAGCCAAGGGGGATACTGAGATTGATAATATTTATCAAATTGATAGAGGCTATGAAAAACTTGATGAGCGTTTGAGGAGGTTAGGGGCTGATATTGTTAGAGTTGATTAATTTTCTTGACAATTATGGATTATTTGGTATTATATGATTATTAAAATATAAAATAATAAAAAAAATATGGCAAAAATTGCAGTAATTAAAACTGGCGGAAAGCAATACAAGGTTAAAGAGGGCGATGTTTTAAAGGTAGAAAAGCTTTCAGTTGAGCCAGGGGAAAAAATTAAATTTGAGACTTTGATGACAGCCGAAACTGATGGAAGTTCATTGGATTTGGGCGCTCCTTCTTTGGGAGAAAAAGTTGAAGCAGAATTAATGACAAATGGTCAAGGGAAAAAAATTTTGGTAGTAAAATACAAAAATAAAACTAGATATAAGAGAAGTATTGGTCATCGTCAGGAATTTAGTCAAGTTAAGATAAACAAAATTTCTTAATTATAAATAAAAAAGAAGCTCCAGTCGAGCTTCTTTTTTATTGTTCTTAATTTTGAATAATTCCTCTAAATTTTAAAGCGTTGGCTAGAGTGTTTTCGTCGGCATATTCCAAGCTTATTCCAGTTGATAACCCTCTGGCTAATTTAGTTATTTTTATCTTAGAATTTTTTAATAAATTTTGTAAATATAAAGAAGTAGATTCTCCTTCCATGGTTGGACTAAGAGCTAGAATTACTTCAATTTTTTGATTTCTTTTTAATTTAGAGTTAATTTCTTTTACTAATTGTTTAATATTTAAGTTTTCTGGACCAGTTTCTTCAACCGAATTTATTAGCCCTCCTAATATAAAATATTTTCCATTATATAATTTAGTATTTTCTATGGCTAAAAGATCTTGAAAATTAGCTACTAAACAAATTAAATCATCTCTCCTTTTAATATCGGAGCATATTTCACAGGGGTTTTTTTCGGAAGGAGATAGGCAGTTCTGACAAAAAGCAAAACCATCAATAATTTCAATTAAATATTTAGAAAAAAGTTTTATTTGGTTAGGTTTTTGTTTTAATAAATGAAAAACATAGCGCTCGGCCGTCTTACGCCCAACCGTCGGCAGGGAAGAGAATTGTTTTATTAAGTTTTCGATTGATTTTGGATATTCCACGATTTTTTTAGTTTAATCCAGGAAAGCCACCCATTTCTTGCATTTTTTTGGCCATTAATCTTTGGGTTTTTTTAATTCCATCATTAAATATATCCTTACAGTTTTTAGCAATTTCTTCTTTACTGGAGTCGGTGTTAATGGTTAGACTTAGGACCTCCATATTGCCATTCATGGTCATTTTAATGCCATTTTTTTCCAGCTCTACTTTTTCTTCTGATAAAGCTCCTTGCATTGTTTTCGCTTGACTTCTTAAATCTTTTAATTGTTTTAATTTGTTAAACATAGTTTTATTTTAATTATTATTTTAATCTTGGTTTTTACTAATATTTTTAAAGCTAGCAGTTTCCTCGGAAAAGAATAAATCTACTTTTCCGGTTGGACCATTACGATGTTTGGCTATGTGAATTTCGGCCTTATACCGCTCTTCCATTGATAAATCTTGAACGTTGAAAGCTCGATCTGCTGCTTTTCTATATATAAACATAACTACATCAGCGTCTTGCTCGATAGAACCAGAGTCTCTTAGATGGGATAGCCTTGGAATGGAAGCTCCAGTTTGTTGTTCGGCGGCACGGGATAATTGGGCTAGGGCTAAAACTGGAATATTTAATTCCCTGGCGATTCCCTTTAATCCACGACTAATTTCTGATATCTCCTGAACTCTATTATCGCTGTATTTTCCTCGGCCTTCCATTAATTGAAGATAGTCAATTACAATTAGTCCTAATCCTTTTTCTGATTGAAGACGACGACATTTAGCCCTAATTTCCATAACGGAAACATTGGGAGAATCGTCTATATAGATAGGTGCTTCTGATAATAAGCCCATGGCCTCGGCTATCTTTGAGAAATCATTATCTTCGTCTTTATCCGACAGGTTTCCAGTCCTCATCTTCCATAAATTAACATTAGCTTGAGCACAAAGCATTCTATCCACCAATTGTTCTTTACTCATTTCTAAAGAAAAAACCCCAACTCCCGCTTTGTTTTTAATAGCTGCTTGTCGGGCCAAATCTAGGGCTAGAGAAGTTTTTCCTACACTGGGACGAGCCGCTAATATTATCAAATCTGATTTTTGTAGACCAGCCAACAAGTTGTCTAAATCATAAAAACCAGTAGAAAGCCCTCGTAAATTTCCACTTCTTTTGTGAAGTTCATCAATTCTTTCAAAGGCCTCAGACAATAGGCTATCTATTCCTAAAAATGAATTTTTTAAGTATTTTCTAGAAACGCTAAAGATTTTCTTTTCTGCCTGATCCAATACTTCATCTATTTCTCTTTCTTCGTCAAAGCTTAAATCCATTATTTCACTAGCTGAAACCTGCAATCTTCTTAGAGTAGCCTTTTTTTGTATTAAATTAGCATAGTAAACGGTATTAGCCGAGGTTGCTACGGTATTTGATAATTGTGCTAGATAACTTCGTCCTCCAATTTCTTTTATTAATTTTTTTTCTTCCAATTTGTTGGACAAGGTTATAATATCAATTGGTTCCTGGTTGGCAAATAAATCGACCATGGCCTGGAATATCTCTTTATGGCTATTATGATAAAAGTCTTCGGCATTAATAACATCGCTAACTTTGTAAATAGACTCCTTATCTAATAATAAACAACCGATTAAAGATTGTTCGGCCTCAATGTTTTGAGGTGGTAATTTACCGATTGAATTTTGTTCTTTTTTAGTCATGTTTATATAATATCTTAGTTAAGTTTATTTTTCAAGTTAGTTTTTTATTATTAATTCACTTTTTGTTCATAGTTTTTCCCCTTATTTTTTTGGTCTTGCCAAATATATTTTTTTTGTTTATAATAAAAACAATCATAAATACATTTGTTTTTATGATTATGTTTTGTTTTTTGCGCTCATAGCTCAGTTGGTAGAGCAGCTGCCTTTTAAGCAGAAGGTCGCAGGTTCAAATCCTGCTGGGCGCACTTATACATTTTTGGCCGCCTTAGCTCAGTTGGCCAGAGCGACTGTCTTGTAAACAGTAGGTCGTCGGTTCGAACCCGACAGGCGGCTCATAAGAAAACGTTTTTGACGTTTTTTTTGTTTGGAAAATATGGTCAATATTGTTATAATAAAAATATCATTTTGATTTTAGTTTTAATATGACAAGAAATAAAAAAATAAAATTCAAAATTTATACTTTGGGATGTAAGGTTAATCAGTATGATTCGGCCACCTTGACCAGCTTATTGATTAATCTTGGTCTTTTTTTGTCCGATAAAAATCCAGATTTAATTATAGTTAATTCTTGCTCGGTAACAAAAAGTGCTATTTTAAAAGCTAAAAAAATAATTAATTCATTAAAAAGAAAAAACCCCAAGTCCAAGATTATCTTAATTGGTTGCTGGCCCAGAATATATAATATCAATAATTTAGATGTGGATTTGATATCTAACTCTAAGGAATACAAGGATATTATAAATGACATAGAAAATGCTTGGCCAAATTTTTTTTCTGAGAATATTAAAGAAGATGTGATAACCAGTTATTTTAATCCCATCGAAGATCGTAGTCGTTATTTCATAAAAGTTCAGGATGGTTGTCAACAATTTTGTTCTTATTGTATCATTCCTTTTTCTAGAGGGCCATTAATTAGTTGCCCAATTAAAGAAATTATTGAAGAAATAGAACGGGCTATTGCTAATGGATTTTCGGAGATTGTTTTGTCGGGAATTCATTTGGGTCTATATGGTCAGGACTTTTCAACCAAAGAAATTAATTTATACAAGTTAATTTTAAAAATCTTGAGAATAAAAGGATTGGGAAGAATTAGGCTTAGCTCTATTGAGGTTACTGAGGTTAGCGATGAAATTATCGATTTAATTTCCAAAAATAAAAAAATGTGTCGTCATCTGCATATTCCTTTACAATCTGGCAACGATAAAATTCTAAGACTGATGAATAGGCCCTATGATAAAAAATATTTCCTTAATAAAATAAAAAGAATCAGAAAAAAGATTCCTGATATTTCTATAACAACCGATGTTATCGTTGGCTTTCCAGGGGAAACAAAAAAGGACTTTCGAGAAACTTTTGATTTTTGTCGAGAGATTTATTTCTCTAAGATTCATGTTTTTTCTTTTTCAGCTCATGAGAAGGCTCCGGTCTTCCATTTTCCGGACAAGGTTGATCTTGGGGAAATAAAAAATCGTTCGGCAAAATTACGCTTATTATCTCAAAAAATGGAAAAAGAATATCAACAAGAAATTTTGTGTAAGTCTGATAATTTTATGGTTTTGATCGAAAATATTTCTGATAAATTTGTTAAATTAAAGACCGAATTTTATTTTGATATTGTAGTCGGGCGGTCTGACTTTAAGAATGATTGTCCGTTGATTTCCTTAAATAGCCAGGATAATTGCATAGGAAAAATAATTGAATATAAACCTAAATAAACAGCTACAAAGCTGTTTATTTAATTTAAATTTATCATAAATTAATTTTTATTTCATTTTAAATTTGATATTTTTTATTTATAATTTTGAAAATTAATTTTTATAAAAAATGACCTTAACTAAATATTGCCGAGTTTTTTGGGGAATAATATTAATAAATCTCTTAACTTTTTTGGCTTTTTTGGCTTGTATCTTTTATGTCGAAGATTGTGGTCTAAATTTCTCATTAATTTTTTTAATATGTCTTATATCATTTTTGTCCATTAATTCATTAATTTTTATTTTGTTAGCTAAATTGGTAGAAAATAAAAAAAATAACAAAAAAATACTAAGTAGATGCGATAAAAAGGTGGAAGAATGTTTTTTAAAAATATCTAAAACTCGCAGTTTAACTGAGGCTGGACAAATTTCTTTGGGTGTTTATCATGACTTGTCTAATATTTTAACATCGTCCAATCTAGCTTTGCACCGAATGATGGAAAAATTTAAAAACAATAAAGAATTAAATAAATTTATTATTAAGATATTTAAAATAAATTATCGGGCTAATCTCTTAATCAAGTCTTTTAAAAGCCAGTGCCAGTCTGACAAATATAAAGTTAAATTTAATTTGTTAAATGAAGTAAAAAAGAATTTGTTAATCTTAGAATATAATTTTATTAAGAATAATATTGAAACAGAAATAATAATAAAAAAAGATATTAATATTTTTGGCGATCCGATTAAATTTGGCCAGGTTGTTTTTAATTTGATAAATAATGCCATAGAGTCTTTTGATGTTGGCCAAAAGAATAGAAAGATTTTAGTTTTGGCTCGAGAAATTAATTACAAAAAATGTAATTGCCATCGAATCGAGTTGGTCGTTGAAGATTCTGGCAAGGGGATATCAAAGAATATGTTAAAAAATATTTTTGAGCCATTTTTTTCTTCCAAGAACGAAAACAATTCTAATCATTGTGGCGTTGGTTTAACTATTATTAAAAGAATTATCGAAACAGATTTTTCCGGAAATATCTCGGTCAGTAGTTTTGTCGGGCAGGGCACTAAATTTAAAATTATTTTACCTAGTTTTAAGGTTTAAATTAATATATATTCTTTTTTACCTTTTAAATTTAAATCCTTTGAAATTCAGAGTATTTTTTAGTATAATGATATTATATTATTTATAAAAAATTTATGAAAATTTTAGGATTGGCTAAAAAAGACTCTCATCAAGTAGTCTTGGATCTTGAGAGTGATTCTGACAAAGGACTTAGTTCGAAAGAGGCCAAAATTCGTTTAGAGAAGAATGGCTCTAATAGCTTGCCAGAAAAAGACTTTAAATGGTGGAATATATTTTTTAAACAATTTAAATCAGCTTTTATTTATCTATTGTTGATTGCCTCGGTTTTATCTTTTGCGCTCGGTCAATTTGTTGAGGGAAGTATGATTTTATTGTTTATCATTATTAATACTATTTTAGGATTTTTTCAGGAATTTAGATCAGAAAATACGGTTAGGTTATTAAAGAGTTTTATTAAAATTCAGTCTCGTGTAATTCGTGATGGCAAAAAACAAATGATTGACAGTCAGGAATTGGTGGTCGGGGATATCTTGGAACTAGAGACTGGAGACAAAATTGGAGCTGATTTAAGAATAATTGAAGCTCATGATTTATATGTTGATGAATCTATTTTAACTGGGGAGTCTCTAAATATTGTCAAACAAGGAGAGAGAATCTTAAGTGATGATATAAATTGTTTTTCAGCTTCTAATTTGTGTTTTTCTGGGACTTCAGTGGTTCGGGGTAAAGCCAGGGCTATCGTTGTGGCCATTGGCAGGGACACTTTTCTAGGGGGCATTTCAAAATTAGCTTCCAAGGTTAAAAGGACTAGCGATTTTGAAAAGGGCATATCACGTTTTAGTTCTTTTATTTTAAAATTAGTTTTGATTACTTTGGTTTTTGTCTTTGTTTTTAATGCTTTCTTTAAAGATGGTTTAAATATTTTGGAATTAACGATTTTTTCAATTGCCCTTGCAATATCAGTTATACCAGAAGCGCTACCGTTGGTGATGACCTTTTCTTTCTCTAAGGGAGCAATGAATTTAGCCAAACATAATGTGGTTGTTAAAAGATTATCTTCGGTAGAAGATTTAGGTAATATTGATATTCTATGTTCCGATAAGACTGGGACTCTCACAGAAAATAAATTAACGGTTATTGATTTTTATAGCTCTATTAATCCCGTTAAAAAAATATTATTGTATGCTGGTTTGGCTACTTCTCGTTTAGAAGAAAAGAAAGAACCTTTTGATATTGCTATTTTTGATAAAATGGACGAAACGGATAAAAAAGAATTTGCTAAGTTCGAATTTATAATTGACACCCCCTTTGATCCGGAGAGACAAAGAAATAATGTCTTAGTAAAAAATGATAATTTAGAATTGATAGTGAGGGGGGCGGCTGAAGCTATTTTTGAACTGAGTGGTAATTTAGATGAAAGTCAAAAGTCAGATATTAGAAAATGGATTTCAGAGCAAGGTTTTTTAGGTAGACGGGTCTTGGCTATTGCTAAAAAAGATTTGAAAGAAGTGAATTTAGATGATTTAAAAAATAAATTAGTAGAGGCTGAAAAGGATTTAGAGTTTTTGGGTTTATTATCCTTGGCTGATCCAATAAAGGAATCAGTTAAAAGGGCCGTAATTGATGCTCGAGAATTAAATGTCGGTTTAAAAATTATTACTGGGGATAGTGTTGAGGTAGCTGGTTCAGTGGCCTATCAAATTGGTTTAATAGATGACCCTAAAAAAGTTTTTTTAGCTAAAGACTTTATTGGACTATCTGAGGATGAGAAGAAAAAGGTTTTAGAAGAGTATCAAGTTTTTGCCAGGGTTTTACCAGAGCAAAAATTTGATATTATAAAAACCCTACAAGAAAAGTATAATGTCGGATATATTGGTGACGGAATTAATGACGCCCCTGCTCTGAGAGTTGCCGGTGTCTCCCTGGTCGTTAAAAATGCTTCTGATATTGCCAGGGAAGCAGCCGACATTGTTCTGCTAGAGAGCGATTTGAATGTTATTATTGAGGGAATAAAGGAGGGCAGAAAAATATTTGCCAATAGTAGTAAATATATTAAGGCCACTTTAGCTTCCAATTTTGGTAATTTTTATGCTGTAGCCATTGCCTCGTTGTTAATTGATTTCTTACCGATGTTGCCCTTACAAATTTTATTATTAAACTTATTGTCAGATTTCCCAATGATTGCTATCGCTACAGATAATGTCGATAAAGAAGAATTATTGTCCCCCAAAAAATATCAAGTTAAAGATATTATTATTATTGCCATGATCTTAGGAATATTAAGTTCAGTTTTTGACTTCATGTTTTTTGCAATGTTCTATAAAATTTCCCCAGAGGTTTTGCAAACAAATTGGTTTATTGCTAGCATTTTAACTGAGTTGGCCTTTTTGTTTTCCATTAGAACTAGAAAGTTTATGTTTAAAGCTCGACGTCCATCTTTTTTAGTGGGTGCCTTGACTTTAATCGCCGCTATTATTACTATTATTATTCCATTTACTGCTTTGGGGCATAGAGTTTTTGGCTTCATAAGTCCAAACCCATATCATTTGCTAATAATTCTGATAGTTTCAATTATTTATTTAATTTTTTCTGAAATTATTAAATTCTTTTATTATAAGAATAAGTAGAATAATTATGCCAAATCTTAATTCTAGAGAGCCGATAGCTAGTTTACTTCGACCAAGCAATTTGGATCATTTTTTTGGTCAAGAAAAAATAATTGGAGAAAATTCTTGGCTTAGGGGTGTTATTGAAAAAGACCAAGTTACTTCTTTGGTTTTTTGGGGACCACCAGGGTCGGGAAAAACAACTTTGGCTTATATAATTTCTAAGGAAACTAAAGCTGAGTTTAAGACCTTGTCGGCCACTGATAGCGGAATTAAAGATTTAAGGGAGATAGTGAAGCAGGCAGAAATTAGTCAAAGATTGGGCAATAAAACGGTTTTATTTATTGACGAGATTCATCGTTGGAATAAGGCCCAACAAGATGCCTTATTACCTTATGTTGAAAAAGGGTTATTGATACTTATTGGAGCAACTACGGAGAATCCGAGTTTTTCAATTAATTCATCATTGTTATCAAGACTAAAGGTTATTGTATTAGAAAGTTTGGACGAAAAAAGTTTAATCAAAATAGTTGAGAGAGGGGCTAAAGAATTAAAAATAAAGATTAAAAAAGATTTAATAAAATTTATAGTTAGTTTAAGTGGTGGTGATGCCCGGAGATCTTTAAATATTTTAGAATTAATTTATTTTTCCGACCAGGTCGTTTCTATTGATTTAATAAAAGAGCTTGCTAATAAGCCCCAATTAAATTATGATAAAAACGGTGAAGAGCATTATAATATTATCTCAGCTCTTCATAAGTCCATCAGAGGTAATGATGCTCAGGCTTCGCTTTATTGGTTGGTCAGAATGATAGAGTCCGGAGAAGATCCCTTATTTATAGCTAGGAGACTGATTCGTTTTGCCAGTGAAGATATTGGCTTAGTTAATAATAGCGCTTTAATGATAGCTAATTCGGCTTACGAGGCTTGCGCTAAAATTGGCTTGCCGGAATGTAGTCTAGCCTTAGCTCAATGTGTTCTTTATTTAGCAAAATCAAAAAAAAGTGTAGCAGTTTATCAGGCTTATAATGCCACCTTAGATGAAGTTAAATTGAGTGGCTCCTTACCAGTTCCACTTCATTTAAGAAATGCTCCGACAGAGTTGATGAAAAATCTGGGTTATGCTAAAAACTATAAGTATACTCCAGTAGAAGATGATTCCGGTCAAGAGTATTTACCAAAAGGATTAAAGAGTAAAGAATTTAAAAAAATAAAAAATTTAAAAATTGATTTATAAAAAAATTTTTATGGAATATTATATAGTTTTGTTGATAGCTTTAGTATTTTTGTCAGCCTTTTTTTCTTCAGCCGAGGTAGCATTTTTGTCTCTTAGTGAGGCTAGAGTATCCACTATGATAAATAACAAAAAAAAGAATGCTAAATTAGTTAAAAAATTAAAGTCAGATCCCCGGTCTCTACTGATAACAATTTTAATTGGTAATAACATAGTTAATATCGGCGCAGCCTCTTTGGCTACCGTGGTTTTTTCTTATTATTTCAATTCGGCTGTAATTGGTATTACCACGGGTGTTATGACTATTATAATTTTAATTCTTGGAGAAATTGTTCCCAAAGCTTTTGCCTCTTCTTATGCTGATTCCTTATCTAGGCTTTTTTCTCCCTTCCTTCTATTTTTAAAAAAGTTTTTTTTTCCAATTATTTTTTTAATGAATAAAATAACTAGTCTATTTGTTGGGCAATACAAAGGAGAAAAGGTCAGTGAAGATGAGCTTAAGGCCATGGCCATGACGGGGGTAGAACAAGGAACAATAGAAAAGAGTGAAGGAGCAATGATTGAAAAACTTTTCAGCTTAAATGACATTACTGCCGAAGATATTATGACCCCGAGGGTTGAATTAGTTTATATTTTAGAAGATGCTCTTATTGAAGAGTGTGCTGAAAAAATAGAGGAGCATGGAATTACTAGATGTTTGGTAGTCGAAGAGAATCCCGATAAAGTTAAAGGTTTTGTTCACGCTCAAGATATTCTATTAGCTTTTAGGCAGGGAAAAGAAAAAGAAAATATTTCAGCTCTAATTCGACCAATAGTTTTTGTTCCTAAACAAATGATAATTAATAATGTTCTAAAAGAGTTTCAAAAAAGAAAAATACATATTGCTGTTGTTTTAGATGAATATGGTGGAACCGATGGAATTGTTACCTTGGAGGATATTATTGAAGAGCTGGTGGGAGAAATAATTGATGAACATGATATTGATAACACCCTAATTAAAAGAGTTGGTAAAAACGAGATTATAGTGTCAGGCTTTACGGAGGCTCGTGATATTAATAGGTTTTTAAATATTAATATTTCCGAAGACGGTTTGGACACTATGGCTGATATCATTTTAACTCAAATCAAGAAGATTCCTAAAGAGGGAATGAAAATAAAAATAAAAGAATACGAATGTATTATTGAAAAAGTTGAAAATAAGGTTATTAAATTGGTTAGAATATTAAAAAATTTATAAAATAATAAAAAATATTCTTGTTTTTTTGCCCATTTTTTGTTATAATGTTTTTGCTTATAATTAATATAAAATATTTATGTCTACAGTCCTTTGGATAATCCTAGCGATTTTATTTGTTTTGATTATTGCTATTATCTCCATGTATAATGGATTGATTCGTTTAAAAAATAGAGTTGATGAGGCTTGGAGTGATATCGATGTTCAATTAAAGAGGCGCTATGATTTAATTCCAAATTTAATAGAAACAGTTAAGGGATACGCTTCTCACGAAAAAGAAACCTTAGAAAAGGTTGTTCAGGCCAGAAATTCAGCTATGTCGATGCAAAACAGCTCTGATATTGAGGGAAAATTAAAAGCTGAGAATGCTTTGTCCTCTACTCTTAAATCAATTTTTGCTTTAAGTGAAAATTATCCAGATTTAAAAGCTAATCAGAACTTCTTGGAATTACAAAGAGAATTAGCTGATACTGAAAATAAAATTCAGGCTTCTCGTCGTTTCTATAACGGTAATGTTAGAGACTTTAATACCAAATTACAGGTTTTTCCTACTAATATTATTGCCAAGCAATTAGGCTTCTCTTCTCGTAATTTTTTTGAGATAGAGGATGCTTCTCAAAGAGAAAACATAGAGGTTAAATTTTAATTTATTATTTTATGGATTATCTTTCCAATGGAAATTCTTTTCCAATTGGCTCTGCGCTAGCTATTGTGGCAGTGGCCGGAATAATTATAATAATTGTTTATAATAAATTTTTTAAATAATTTAAATATTTAAAATAAAATTACCTTGATTTTTATCAGGGTAATTTATTATCTAAAATATGACACTATATAATCATAGCGATTCCAACAAAAGAAAGACTTGGTTTTTATTTGCTGGTTTTTTAGTTTTTGCCATGTTAGTTGGGTATATTTTTAGCGTAGCCATGGAAGATTCTATGATTTTATACGTGGTGGTTTTTATAAGTATTATTTCTTCTTTTATTTCTTATTGGTTTAGCGACAAAATTGTTTTGTCTATGAGTGGAGCTCATGAGCTTAAATTTGAAAATAATAAAGAATTGTATCGGTTAGTGGAAAATTTATGTATTTCCGTGGGCCTTCCAACTCCTAAAATTTATATTATCAACGATGCCTCTCCCAATGCTTTTGCCACTGGAAGGAATCCAAAAAATGCTGTTGTGGCTGTAACATCCGGTCTTTTAAATAAACTAGAAAAGAGTGAGTTGGAGGGAGTAATTGCGCATGAATTGTCTCATATAAAAAATTATGATATTTTAATTGCGACCCTAACCACTGTCATGGTTGGTATGATAGTTCTTTTGGCCGATTGGTTTAGGAGATGGGCCTTTTATTCTGGAGGTAGGTCTCGTAGTAACGAAAATAAGGGGCAATTGCAATTAATTATAATAATATTGGCTATTGTTTTTTCTATTTTAGCTCCAATTTTTGCTTATATTATGCAATTTGCTATTTCTCGCAAAAGAGAATTTTTGGCTGATGCCGATGGAGCTTTAATTACTAGATATCCAGAGGGTTTAGCCAGGGCCTTAGAAAAAATATCTGCTGATCCCAATGACCTAGAAAAGGCCAATCGAGCCACAGCTCATCTATATATATCAGAACCAATAAAAAAGAAAAATAGAAAAAGTTTATGGGCAAAAGCCTTTATGACTCATCCGCCGATTGAAGATAGGATTAAGGCTTTGAGAGTAATGAGCCTTTCTTAATTTTAAATAATAATTAATAAAACCTTTCTGGTTTATTGCACCAAGCTGAAACTAAATAGGTAATAAAAAAATGAATGCTAAAATAATTGCAACGATTGGACCAAAATCTGAGGATTATAATTCCTTAAAATCGATGGCTTTAAGTGGAATGGATCTAATTAGAATGAATTTTTCTCATGCTAATTATGATCAGTATTACAAAATTAAAGAAAATATTAATAAGATAAATGAGGAGTTAAATATTAAAATTAGAATTTTATTTGATTTACAGGGACCAAGAATTAGAGTTGGAAAATTAAAACATGAAATTGAGATTGTCGAAGGTGAAATTTATACTATTATGTATGACAAGGGAAACGTTGACAATCTTGAAATTCCAATTGATGATTTGGGATTAATTAATGATCTAAAAATTGGTGACCCAATCTATTTGGATAGTGGAATGATCGAGCTTAAGGTAATGGAGATAAATTTATTAGAAAATAAATTTATTGCCAGAGCCGAGCGAGGGGGATTGTTAATGTCTCGTAAGGGGGTTAACGTTCCTAAAACTATTTTAAATAGAGATATCTTAACCGCTAAAGATTTATTGGATATAGAATTTGCTAAGAAGGTGAAGCCGGATTTTGTGGCAGCTTCTTTTGTTCAAACACCCGAAGATGTTATTAAGGTTAAGCAGGCAATTGGAAACGAGGATATTAAAATTATTTCAAAAATTGAGAGAGGAGTCGCCCTAGATAATATCGATGGTATTATTAGAAATTCTGATTGTATTATGATTGCTCGTGGTGATTTAGGAATTGAAATTCCAATGGAAGATCTTCCGATAGTTCAAAAAAATTTAATTAGACATGCTCATTGGCACGATAAACCAGCTATAGTAGCTACCCAAATGATGGCCTCTATGATTGATCATTATCGTCCTACTAGGGCCGAGGTTAGTGATGTGGCCAATGCTATCTTTGATGGAGCCGATGCTTTAATGTTGTCAGATGAAACTGCTATGGGAAATTATCCAGTTGAAACCGTCCATAATATGAATAAAATAATTAAACGAACTGACCAATATTTTAGTCATCGTAATTATTTTGATAATTTAGAAATTATTTATAAAAAATAATTTATTAATAATGAAAAAAATTGAATTATTGGCTCCGGCCGGAAATTTTTTGAAGATGAAGACAGCTTTAGCCCACGGAGCCGATGCTGTTTATTTGGGTATTCCTGACTTCTCTTTGCGAGTTAGAATTAATGATTTTAATTTGAAGTCTTTGTCTCGGGCTATTGAATATGTCCATAATCAAAAAAAGAAAATTTATGTTACGGTTAATATTTTTGCTCATAATCGTCATATTGATAAATTGCCAAAATATTTAAAGTTATTAAATAAGTTATCGCCTGATGGATTAATAATTTCTGATCCGGGAATATTATCTTTAGTTAAAAAACATTGTCCTAAAATTGACATTCATCTGTCTACCCAGGCTAACTGCACAAATTATGAGGCTGTTAAATTTTGGCAAAAGCAAGGTGTTAAAAGAATAATTTTGGGAAGAGAAACTACCTTAGAAGAAATAAAAAAAATTCATCAAAAATGTCCTAAAATAGAATTGGAATATTTCGTTCATGGAGCAATGTGTATGGCTTATTCGGGTCGTTGTTTTTTGTCGAAGGATTTTGTCGATCGTAGTGCTAATTTGGGAGATTGTGTTCAGCCTTGTCGCTGGGAGTATGACGTTTTTATTAAAGCTAAGGGGCACGAAGAGGAGCTAGAGTTGGTGCAAGAAGAGCATGGTTCTTATCTGTTAAATTCTAAAGATTTGTGTTTAATAAAAAGTATTCCAGAGCTAATAAAGGCCGGAATAACCAGTTTTAAAATTGAGGGACGAGCTAAAAGTGTCTATTATTTAGCTAATGTTGTAGGTATATATAAGAAGGCTTTATTGGAACCAAATAAAATAAATTTTTTATATAAAGAATTAATAAGTAAAATAACTCATCGAGGTTATACCACTGGTTTTTTATTAAATAAAAAGGGGGAACAAAATACTGCTAACTCTCACTTTTTATCAGACTGGGAGTTTTGCGGCCAAGTGATTGAAAATAAAATTAAGGAGGAGAGAGGTAAAATTGTTAATATTATTAAAATTAAGGTTCATAATACTATTAAAGTTGGGAATAAAGTTGAGATAATTTTGCCAAAATATGATATAATAAAACTAGATATAAAGGAGATGGTTGATGCTAAAACTGAAAAAAGCATTTTGGAGGCCCATGGTGGCGGTGGTGGTCAAGAAATAATATTAAAGATTAATAATAAAATTAAAATTTCCGAGTTGGCAGTTTTAAGAAGAAAACTATAAAATTATGATTTCATATTTAAAAGGAAAAATTCTTTATAAGTTAAAAAATAATATTGTTTTAGAAGTAAATAATATTGGCTATACTATTTTTGTTAGTGAAAATTTCTTAAATGAATTAAAAACAGGTCAATTGTTAGAGGTTTTTACTCATCAATATGTTAAAGAGGATGCTTTGGATCTATATGGTTTTAAAAGTTTGGAGGAATTAGAATTTTTTAAATTACTTATTTCTATCTCTGGAGTTGGGCCTAAGTCAGCTTTATCGGTTTTAGCTATTGCTAATTTGGCTGATATCAAGGAGTCTATTGTTCGGGGGGATTCTCATCTTTTGACTAAGGTTTCTGGTATCGGCAAAAAGACGGCCGAGAGGGTGGTTTTGGAATTAAAAGATAAATTATTCAAAATGGGCGGGGATTATGATTTGTCAGTTTCTAGCTTTGCCGGGGAAGAAATTGATGCTCTAATGGCCCTAGGATATTCAATGCTAGAGGCTCGAGAGGCTTTAAAGCAAGTAGATGATGATATTAAAGACAGCGGGCAGCGCATAAAAGAAGCTTTGAAAAAGATGGCCAAATAATCATGTTTTTTTATTATTTCTAAAAATGTCTAGTATTTACAAAGGCATTTTTTTTAGTTATACTAAAGATACTAAGTTTTCTTGTTTTTGGATAATAAAAACAAATTTTTTTGTTGAAAAATGTATATGAAACAATCATTTCTATTTACTAAAACAATTAAAGAGATACCTAAAGACGAAACCTCATATAATGCTCAGACTTTAATGAGGGCTGGCTTTGTTGATAAGGTTGGTGCTGGGATCTATACTTTTTTACCCCTGGGATTAAGAGTTTTAAATAAAATAAATAATATTATTAGAGAAGAGATTAATGCTGTTGGTGGACAAGAAGTTTTGATGCCGGCTCTTACGCCCAAAGAGGTTTGGCAAACAACTGATCGCTGGGAAAATTTTGATGCCTTATTTAAACTGGCTGGTTCAGATGATAAAGAATATGCTATGGGGGCTACCCATGAGGAAATTGTTACTCCACTAGCTCAAAAATTTACTTTGTCTTATCGAGATTTGCCTTTTGCTATTTATCAAATTCAAACTAAATTTCGTAATGAAAAAAGAGCTAAGGCTGGACTGCTTCGAGGCCGAGAATTCTCTATGAAGGATTTGTATTCTTTTCATGTTTCTCAAGAAGATTTAGATATTTATTATAAAAAAGTTAAACAAGCTTATTTTAATATTTATAAAAGACTGGGCTTGGGAGAAATTACTTATTTAACCTATTCTTCGGGGGGAGCTTTTTCTAAATATTCCCATGAATTTCAAACTATTTGTCCAGCCGGAGAGGATCTTATTTATGTCTGTCAAAAATGTCATAGCGCTATTAATAAAGAAATTATAGAAGAACAGAAGGATTGCCCTGAATGTGGTGGACATGATTTTAAGGAAGAAAAGGCTATTGAAGTAGGAAATATTTTTAAATTAGGAACTAAATTTTCTAAGCCTTTTGGTTTTCAATATAAGGATCAATTAGGAGAGGTTGGCGATATTATTATGGGTTGTTATGGTATGGGTCCTAGCAGAATATTGGGAACCATTGTAGAAGTATATCATGATGAGAGGGGAATCGTTTGGCCAGAAAATATAGCGCCTTTTTCTGTTCATCTAATATCCTTAAAACAGAACGAAGAAGCTGAAAAAATTTATCAAAATTTAATCTCTTCTGGCTTTGAAGTTTTATATGATGACCGCGATGAGATTTCAGCTGGAGAAAAATTTGCTGATGCTGATTTGATTGGTTGTCCTGTTAGGTTGGTTCTAAGCCCCAAGACTTTGTCTGAAAATAAAATAGAAATTAAGTTAAGAAAAAAAGACGAAATTGAAATAGTGGGGATAGGAGATTTACTAACTCATTTAAAAAATAAATTATAATATGTTTAATTTTTTAAAAAAATTTACTAGTCTAGGCTATGATATCGCCATTGATTTGGGAACCAAAAATACCTTAGTTTATGTTGATAAAAAAGGAATCATTATTAATGAGCCTAGCGTTGTGGCTATTAATACTAAGACTACTGAAATTCTAGAAATTGGTCATGAGGCTAAAAAAATGGTAGGTAAAACACCGGCTCATATTCAAGCTGTTAAACCCTTGGTTGATGGAGTTATTTCTGATTTTGAAATTACTGAAAAAATGCTAAAACATTTTATTAATAAAGTTCATGGGGAAGGCTTTTCTTTTTTACCACGTCCCCGAGTTATTATTGGAATCCCCTTGGATATTACTGAGGTGGAAAAGAAGGCCGTGGAGGATGCCGCTAAGTCAGCTGGAGCCAGAAAAGTTTATTTAATAGAAGAGGTTATGGCCGCTGCTCTAGGAGCTGGTCTTCCAGTGGACAGTCCTCGGGCTAATATGATAGTTGATATCGGCGGGGGAACTACTGATATAGCCGTGATTTCATTGTCAGGGGTGGTATCTTGGAAGTCTTTGCGCTTAGCTGGAAATGAATTGGATAGTAATATTACTGATTATATTAGAGATAGTTTCAATGTTTTAATTGGGGAACAATTAGCTGAAAAAATAAAGATAAATTTAGCCTCAGTTATTCCTTTTGATGAAGATAGATCTATGGAAATTAGAGGCAAGGATTTGATTAATGGACTACCAACCGCCATTACTATTACTGATGCTCAGGTTAGAGATGCTATTAAAAAAACAATTATCAAGATAGTTGAAAATATCAAATTGACATTAGAAGAAACTCCTCCTGAGTTGGTGGCTGATATTTATGAGCATGGTCTTTATTTGAGTGGCGGAGGTGCTTTGCTTTATGGACTAGATAAGCTAATTTCTAAGGCCACTAAAATTCCTGTGGTAGTTGTAGATGATCCTCTTTCTGCTATGGTTCGTGGTTCTGGTAGCTTATTTTCTAATGAAGATTTATTAAAAAAGATAACTTCAATTTTGAGTGTTTAGCAAAACTATGAATTTTTTTAAAGATAAAAAGAAATATAAATTTTTTTTGGCAGTGGTGGTACTGCTTATTTTTTTAAATATAATTGGTTTTTCTTCTTTTGGTCAAAGGTTATTATTTAAGATAGTATATCCGGGAAGTTTTTTTATTAAGAATTTTTCCTCATTTTCTTCACTTGATACCAAGTCTAAAGCAGAGCTAATAGAAAATATTTCTAATTTAGAAAAAGATATTGAATCAAGCCAGGCCGAGCTAGCCAGACTTTATTCTCTGGAGGAGGAAAATGAAAAGTTGAGAGAATATTTAAAATTTTTTGAAGAAAATTCGTATGAATATGTTTTGGCTAAGGTTCTTTGGCAAGAGAATCTATTAAATGTTACTAGCTACAATCAGAATATGGTTATCAATAGAGGGTCTAGGGACGGCCTAAGAGTTGGTTTGGCTGTTATTAATGAATCTGGCGTCATTGTTGGAAAAATAATTGAAGTTAACGAGACCAATTCTCGAGTCTGTTTAATAAATAATAATTTTTGTAAAATGGCCGTGTCAATAAATAATTCTAGTGCTAGCATTGGTTTAGCTGAGGGTGATTTGGGTTTATCGGTAAAGTTAAATTTTGTTTCTCAGAATGAAGTAGTTAGTGTTGGAGATATGGTTATTACCTCTGGACTAGAAAAAGATATTCCTCGTGGTTTGGCTGTTGCTAGAATAAATAATATCGAGCAGGAAGTTAATGATATTTGGCAGAATGTTAATGCTGAGGCCTTGTTTAGTATTAATAATTTGAACATAGTTTCTATTATAATTCCTAAATAATAATTTTGACATCATGAATAAGTATTGGAAGTTTTTTAAATTATTTCTTTTATCCTTGGTTATAATTTTAATTCAATTAGCTTTTTTAAATTCCTTACCTGGATTTTGGAGCAGAATAAATATCATTTTATTTTTTGTGGTTTGGCTCTTTATCTTCAACAATTTTAGTAAATCTTTATTATTTGCTTTAATTACCGGATTTGTTTTAGACATTTTCTCTTTTTATCCTTTTGGAATTTATTCTATATCCCTTCTATTAACTCTGATATTAGCTAATTTTATTTGGAATAATTTTTTTACCAATAGATCAATCTACTCTTTTTTGTCGATAACAGCGGTTTTTTCTATCTTTTATAATTTGTTGTTATATTTTTTGTTGTTTTTATTCGAAAATAATTTTTCTGGCCTCTTTTGGTTTAATAAATTCTTTTGGTTTAATTTGTTGTTGGAGTTGATTTGGTTGAGCGTTGGTATTGTTTTATCTTTTTATTTTTTAAATTCTCAAAAAAGATCTCACGGATCTCTTTCTTTTGATAAAAGGGGGTTTTAGTGTTATAATTATAAAGAATTAATTGTTTTACTATGAAATATGATTTTATAACAATTGGGGGGGTGACAGAGGATATCGTTTTCTTTACCTCGGAAGGAGTTTTGATAGATAATAAGGCTGACATCCTAAAAGAGAAATTATTAGCCTTTGAATATGGGGCTAAAATTAATATTAAGGAATTTGGTCATTATTTTGGCGGTGGAGCCTCAAATTCAGCTATTAACTTGTCCGGACTTAGTTTCAAGGTAGCTTGTTTGTCAAGAATTGGTCAAGATGAGCGTGGTTTTAGAATATTAGAAAATTTAGAAAATAATAAAGTAGATCATAATTTTATTGAAGTTGATAAAAAAAGTGATTCCGGCTTTTCTTTTATTATAAATAATAAAAAAGATAGGATTATTTTTGCTTATCGAGGGGCTAATGATAATTTTGTTATTTCCAAAAAACAAGAGAAAAATATTAAATTGGCCAAATGGGTTTATTTAACATCTCTGCCTCTCAATTGCCAGAATAGCTTAGAAAGAATATTTTTGAATAAAAATAATATTGCCTGGAACCCAGGAATTTCTCAATTATCGGGTGGGGTTGCTCCAATTAAAAGATTTTTAGAAAATACTGAAATTTTTATTTTGAATAAAGATGAGGCTCTGGAGTTAATTAAAAAAACAAAAAGATTCTCTAGCTTAAAAGATAATTTTTTGGCTGATATTAAAAATTTAATAAAAATTTTGAAGGATCTGGGTCCAGAAAAAATAATCTTGACTGATGGAGTTAAGGGAGCTTATTTTTTTGATGGGACTAATTTTTTTCACCAAAAAATAATTAGCAATCAGAATAAAATTGATTCTACTGGGGTGGGTGATGCTTTTGGATCTACTGTAGTTGGGTGTCTTATAAAATTTGATGGTGATTATAAAAAGTCTATGTATTTAGGGGTCAAGAATGTTTCCTCTGTTGTTTCATTGGCCGGAGCGCAAAATGGCTTGCTAAGTTATAAAGAGTTAATAAAATAATTTATTTAATTTAAAATTAATTTTTAAAATTATGAAAAATGTTTTTATAATAGAAGATGATATCAATATTCTTTATGGTCTAAGGGATATCTTTTCTTCTAATGATTATGACGTTGAAACTAGTGATGCCAACGAAGAATTAGAGGATCTTCTAGGCAGAATAAAAAGGTTTCAGCCCAAGATTATTGTTTTAGATTTGGTTTTGCCAAAACTAGATGGATTAGAGGTTGTTAAAAGAATCAAGGAAGATGAAACTATCTCTGATGCTGAGATTTTTATTTTTACTGATTTGAGCGAAGAAGATGGTCGAAGTAGGAGTGTTGGCTTGGGAGCCAATTATTATTTTATGAAGAATGAATTTGATGTTTATACTTTTTCTAATAAGGTAATGCGCATCATGGAAAGAGGTGGTAAAGAATTTGAAGAAAATGATGACTCCGAAAGTTCCGACGATATTGTCATGGATTAGTATTAAATAAAAATATGAAAAGAAGAAAAAAAATAATTATTTTTAGTTTGACTTTTGTAGTAATATTGGGATTGGTTTTATTTTTTGTTTTCAAAAAAGATAAAGTAGAATATTCAACCACCGAATTAAAAAAGCAAGATTTAAAGCAGACTGTTAGCGAAATTGGCACGGTTAAGGCTAGTCAAGAAGTCGGATTAAATTTTTCTCAGGTCGGAAAATTAAAAGAAGTATATTTTAAAGTTGGAGACCAAGTTGCCGAAGGTGATGTTTTGGCTGAGCTTGATTATTCTTCTTTATTGATAAGAAAAGAAGAGGCTTTGGCGGCTGTTAGTATTTCTAAAACCAATCAAGATAAATTGATCAAGGGCGCCTATTATGAAGATATTGCTGTTTTAGAGGCTCAAGTCAAACAGGCCGAAGGATCCTACAAGTCAGCTCAAGATGATTTAATTCAGACAAAAAAATTAGTTTCCGAAAGCATCTATCAGGCTGAGAAAAGTTTAAATGATTTAAAATCACCTAATTCGCAAACTCCAATGGCTATCAAGCAGGCGGTGGAATCAGCTGAAATTAATCTTTCTAATACCGAGAGGACTAGTAGGCAGAGCATGGAAAATAGTCGAGACTCTTTATTGTCCTCGCTTGATTATAATTTTTCAGTTTCTCGATCGGCCTTGGACGCTGATAAGAGAATTTTAGATGACGAAAATATTAAAAATGTTTTTAGTGTTAAAAACTATTATTATAAAGTGTTGGCAGAGAGATTTTATGATGATTCTATTAATACATTACCTCAAATAGAAGCTTATATTAGAATTGCTAAAGAAAATCCTAGCCAAGAAAATATTAAAAAGGCTTCGGATGAGTTAATTTCTTTTTTGGGGAAAACTTTTGATACACTAAATAATTGTTTTAGTGCTCTAGAGAATACTATTGTTTCTTCAACTTTTACCCAAACTTCTCTAGATGCTTTTAAGGCGAGTATTAATACCAACAAGGGATATGTTAATTCTTCAATCTTAGTAATACAAAACTCTTATTTTAGTTTTTCTAATTCAACCCTAAATTATTCTACCAGTGTTTCTGGCGCTGAAGATAATTTAAATAGGGCTAGAGTAGCTTTAAGCGATGCTGTTTCTAGTGCCGAAAACAATTTAAGTTTAGTTAGAATAAATAGTGATCAACAAATAATTTCAGCCGAGGCTAGGGTAGACTCTACCAAAAAGTCTTACGAAGTTGCTAAATTACAGTTGATTAAACTAAAAACACCAGCCAAATCCGATGATCTAAAATTAGCTCAATCTCAGGTTGATCAAGCTTTGGCTAGCTTGAGTCTAATAGAAAAACAAATTGAGGAAAATAAAATTAAAGCTCCGATTAATGGAAAGATTACTAAAATAAATTATGAGATTGGCGAACAAATTAGTGGTGTTAATCCAGTAATTAATTTATTAACAGAAAATAATTTTGAGATAGAGGTATATATCTCCGAGTCTGATATTTCTAAAATAAAGATAGACAACGAGGCCTTGGTTAATTTTGATGCTTTTGGTGACGAATATAAAGTTTCTGGTCGTGTTTATTTTGTGGAACCAGCAGCCACCTCTATATCAGATGTTATTTATTATAAAATTAAAATAAATTTTTCCGAAGATGAGTTAGGTAAAAATGGCTTTGTTATTAAGTCAGGGATGACCGCTAATGTTGATATTATTACTAATTACAAAAAAGATGTTTTGGTTTTATCATCAAGAACAGTACTATTAAAAAATGGTGGAGATAGATATGTTAGAGTATTGGATGGCAAGGACGTCAAAGAAGTTCCCGTTAAAGTAGGAATTTCTGGCGATCAAGCTATGGTAGAAATTATCTCCGAAGATTTAAAAGAAGGTGATATTATTGTTACTGCCATTAAAAATGGTAAATAATATTTCAAGAATATGTTAATTAGAATAAAAGATTTAAAAAAAGAATATTCTTCGAGTGATGTCGTTACCAAGGTTTTGCACGGTGTTTCTTTTGATATTAAAGCCGGAGAATTTGTTTCTATTATGGGGCCATCTGGCTCTGGCAAATCAACCCTAATGCATATTCTGGGATTATTAGATCGTCTTAGTAGTGGTATCTACGAATTTGCCGGAGAAGATGTTAGTAAAATGGATGATGATCAGTTAGCTTCTTTTAGAAACGAAAAAATAGGATTTGTTTTCCAATCTTTTAATCTTTTATCTAAAACTTCAGTTCTCGATAATGTAATTTTACCATTAACTTATTCTAGCAATAGAAAAAATATGGTAGATAGAGCAAAAAAGGTTTTAACTGAAGTTGGATTATCTCATCGTTTTGATTATTATACTAATCAGATTTCTGGAGGAGAAAAGCAGAGAGTCGCTATAGCTCGTGCTCTAGTTAATCAGCCTTCGGTTATTTTTGCCGATGAACCAACGGGAAATTTGGATTCTAGATCAGGTATTCAAATCATGCAGATTTTGCAGAAATTAAATGAAGAAGGAAATACTATTATTTTAGTTACTCATGAAACCTATACAGCGGAGCACGCCAAGAGAATTATAAAAATTAGAGATGGTTTAATTGTAAGTGATGAGGAGGTGAAAAATAGAAAAATTGCTCAAGACGGTATGATTTTAAAATAACATGAATTTTTTATCATTAAAACAAGCTTTTAGAACCTCAATTAAAGCTCTTAAAGCCAATAAAGCTAGGAGCTTTTTAACTATGTTGGGAATTATTATTGGGGTAGCTTCGGTTATTATAATAATGTCAGTTGGGGCGGGAGCTCAGAGTTTAATATTGGGTCAAATTGAGGGTTTGGGGGCTAATTTAATTTCTGTTACTCCTGGAAAATCTGATGATCAAGGCCCTCCAACTTCTGTTTTAGGAATAGTGGTTACTTCTTTAAATTTAGACGATCTCAAAAGTATTGAAAAAGATAAAAATAATTTAAATATAGAAGCTATTACTGCCTAT
>Ga0116157_10000234_pt1 | contig 62186 bp, 39 predicted proteins | sample AD_UKC048_MetaG_FD_89882 | JGI IMG/M metagenome (GOLD analysis project Ga0116157, IMG submission 89882) | Active sludge microbial communities of municipal wastewater-treating anaerobic digesters from USA - AD_UKC048_MetaG | ecosystem: Engineered > Bioreactor > Anaerobic > Digestate | place: USA... | reverse complement strand
GATCGTCTGGCTGGGCTGGAGGTCGGCGTGGAGGGGGCGGATGGGCTTGATCTTCTCCTTGCGCAGGACCTCGTGGTAGGCCTTGACGGCCTCGGCGGGGCCGATCTTGCCGTCGGCGATGAGCCGGAGGAATTCGATGAAGGCCAGGGGGTGCTCGGAGAGGTTGATCTTGCGGCCGTAGAGGGCGACGCGCGCGCCGTGCCTCTTGGCGTCGTGGAGGAGCCCGAAGGCGTCCATGGTCGTGCCCGCGCCGCCGCCGAGGATGCCGACGATCAGGTGCGGGTCGTAGGAGACGAGTTCCTCCAGCGGGCCGGGGCCGTTGTAGGGGATCTTCAGGAAGATGGGCCGTCCCGCCGAGGTCACGCCCGCCAGGCAGCGGATGATGTTGTCGTTGACGAAGGAGCCGACCTTCTTCGGGTCCATGCCGGGGTCGACGTTGGGGTTGAAGACCTCCAGGAAGTAGCGGAAGCGCTTCTTCTCGGCCTCGATGCGGAACCCGTGGAAATCCTCCAGCGCGCGGTAGTCCCAGTCCAGGTCGTTGGTGAAGGTGATCGAATAGAGCCCGAGGTCGGCGCCGAGCAGGGGCCTGGAATGATCCGGCTCGATGTGCCCGTACTTGATGTGGTCCAGGGTGGCGGTGCGGAAGGGCCGGGAGGGCAGGCGGGTGTACTTGCTGCCGCGCACCACCCAGATGTCGGAGGCGTCGTTGGCGCGCGCCGCGGGGGTGATGCGGGTGCCGTCGAAGAGCCGCTCGCGGATGGCGAGCTGCTCCAGGTTATAGGCGGAGAGCAGGACGATATCGACCAGCCCCTGGCGGATCACGGCCCGGATCTGCGCGCGGTAGTCCTCCAGGGTCTTGTAGCAGCCCTCCGTGGCGTTGAAGCCGTGGGGGCAGGCGTCGCGGCTGGGGCCGGGGGCCGTGATCCCGAAGCCCATGTCCGCGTCCTTCGCATCCGCCAGGATGAACTCCCGGCAGCCGCCGGGGTCCGCGTGGATCGCGGCCAGTTTCTCATCGAGGGTCTTGCTCATGTCGGGTCCGTTTTCTGATCTTCCTGCCGCGGGGCAATTCACTCGCAACCGCGCGACCGCGATTTGTCCGAATCGGGTGTCGCGCCGTCTTGCGCCTTCTCGCGCCGTTGGGCGGCCGCATCATCGCCAACGGCTGATTGCCGTAGCCCAGCAAGCGGCCCATTTGAAGGCAGACGCGCCACGGGCGAATGGAGCCGGAGCACGTGGCGTCTTCAAGGCTGGCGGCGGCCACGCACACGCCTAACTCCAGCGCCTGATCCAGGGGCCACGCCTCATGGATGCCAAAGAGCAGCCCGGCCGCAAAGGCGTCCCCCGCCCCGGCCGCGCCGCGGATTCGCTCTGCCGGGACCGCGACGGACCCGAGACGGATCTCCTTCCCGTCGCGCGGAACGATCACCGCCCCCTCGCGGAAATGCACGACCACCGCCCGCCGCACGCCGCGCTCGAGCACCTCGCGGGCGGCGGCCATCACGGCGTTGATCTTTGCATGGCCATCGCGCGCGCAGGCCCGGCCCGTGAGCCGCCCGATCTCAAACTCGTTGGCGATCAGGTAGTCAAGGTGCGGGAGGCTGGGGCCGACGATCGCCGGGAAATCCGCGGTCTCGTTGCTGACCATGTCCGCCGAGGTGATAAAGCCCATGGCCGAGGCGCGCTCGAGGAGCCGCGCGTGGCCGTTGCGACCGCCGGGGCCCACCCGATCCAATGCGTCCAGCAGGCAGAAGTATCCCAGATGAAAGATGCGCGCGTTCGACGATCGGAGATCGAAGTGCTCTTCCGAAAGAATGGCGTTGGCGCCCCGCTGGTAAAAGAAGGTGCGTCGGCCGGTCGAGGCGACGGTCATCACGTCAGTGTACGAGGTCGGCGCGGCATCGGTCTGCCTTATGCGCGTGCGATCGATACCCAGCGCGTCGCAATCGCGCAGGATCGCCTCGCCGTCCGGATCGTGGCTGATCAATCCCGCCCCCTGCAGCGGGAACCGGGCGCCCATCAGAGAAAGATCCTTCAGCAGGTTATAGGCGCAGCCGCCATTGGCATTGCGCTGGGATGTGATCGATGCCAGCGCGTCCTGCGGCGGCCACGCGTCGATCATCTTCACGTGGTCGATGACCCAGTGACCGCCCGCCAATATCCCCAGCCGGTCCGCCATGATCAGACCCAATTATGCGCACAGTCCCGCAACCTGCCAACCGTCGCGGTAGGCCCGTCGCAGAAAGCGGTTGGCCTTTGGCTCATTGGGGATGGTCATGCGCGCGGCGTCCCACTCGAGGGTCTTTCCCGGCACGCGGATCGCGACGGTGCCCAGCAAGATAGCCTCGGTCATCGGCCCGGCCTGCGCGAAGCGCGCCTCGGTCGGCTCACCGCCGAGGCAAGCGTCCAGAAAATGGTGGTAATGATTCCTCGGCTCAAGGTCTGGCCTCTTCACACTGGCGAATTTCTCTCGCGGCAGAAGGATCGGGCCCGATTTATGGGGCAGCAGCATCGCCCCCTCGGTCCCGATAAACATCGCCCCTTCTTCCGGGTACTCCGAATCCTGGTAGGGATACAGCGCCTGGATCTCTTTCGGCGGATAGAATTCGCCATCGAACCACTCGACCACGAAATCCCCCGCGGTTCGCTCGTTGCCGGGAAACACCCAGGTGATGTGATTGCTCTGCGGCCACATCTCGCCGAATCGGGCCGGGTCGTTCTTCCAGCTATCCTGCACCTCCGCAACCACGGTCCTCGGCGCGGCCGGCTGAATCCCGAGCCAAAGAGCGCTGAAGAGATGGCAGCCGATATCGCCCGACCAGCCCGTGCCAAAATCCTGCCACGCGCGCCACACCGCCGGATGGTACACCCCCGGCGCAAAGTCCCGGGCGGGAGCGGATCCCAGCCACAGGTCCCAGGCCAGCCCGGGCGGCGGCGGCGCCCCTTTCTCCGGGCGGGGTCCAGCGAGCCGCAGCGCCACCGCCTTCTTTCGATTGGAGGCCACGTACGCGTGCTTCAGTTTGCCGATGACGCCCTCGCGCAGATACCGCACGGCCATGCGATCGCCCAGGTCGGACGCGTGCTGCGTGCCCAACTGCGTGACGACGCCCGCCCGCCGCACCTCCTCGCACAGGGCCCGGACCTCTGCGACATCGTGGCACATCGGCTTCTGCAGGTACACGTGCTTGCCCGCGCGCATCGCCGACATCGCGATCGACGCGTGCATGTGATCGGGGACCGTGACGTTGACCGAATCAATCTTGTCACCCTCCTTCGCCAGCAACTCCCGCCAGTCCGTGTAGCGCCGCGCATCGGGCAACTTTTTCGCCGCAATGTCCAGCCGGGCGCGGTCCACGTCGCAAATGGCCACGATCTGCGTCCCGGGATGTGATTGGAAGTTCTCGAGGTCAACGGCACCCATGCCGGTGACGCCGATGCAGGCGTGGCACAGCCTGTCGTTCGCGGCGAAACTCCTGGGGGCCAGCGCGATCGCGCCCAGTCCGAGGGTCGTGGCGCGGAGGAACCCGCGCCGTGTCATTCCGTTTTTCATATTATGCTCTAGCTGTTCCCCATTCATATCTTCCAAGGATCTTCCGGTGCGCCCGCGGCATGCCCGCCTCAGCGGGCGCCCATCAGGTGCTTGAGGATGAAAAGTTCCAGTCCCTCGTAGTCGCGGGCCTCGATGAACTGCCGCTCCCTCGAGCGATCCAGTTCCCGCACTTTCGTGACGAGGTGCAAGAAAATCTCGCGGCTGCTGGCGAGGTGGGCCGTGACCGGCGCGCCGCGCTGCGTGCGCATGGTCTTCACATCGAGGCCCACGAATTCGCCCCCGCGCCCATAGCCATTCTCCTCGAGCACGCGGACCTGATTGAAGGCCGTGCGCAGGTTGGCCGAACCAAAGTTCTTGTCCTGATCGTACTTCAGGCCGTTCTGGTCGTTGAGATGAACGCTGGCGAGCTTGCCGTGCGCGAGCGCGAAGGCCATCTCGTCGGATGGATCGAGGCCGGCCAGCAAGGCGTGCGCGGTTTCGATCAGGCCCTTGACGCGGCCCGGGTCGCTCGAGGCGTAGGCCAGCGCAACGGCGTGGCCGATGGTGGGCACGTAGGCGTGGTCGGTCGGCTCGTTGGGCTTGGGCTCGATCCAGATCTCGATCGCCTTGTCGTAGGCGAGCATCCGATTCACGACCTCCAGCAGGCGCTGGTAGGCAACAACCGCGTTCTTCGCCTCGCGCACGTAGGTTCCCTCGCGCGCCAGCCAGAGCACGATGGCCCGGCAGCCGATGGCGCGCGCGATGTCTATGGCCCGCAGCGTTCGGTCGAGCGCGTACTGCCGATCGGCGGCAGAGTTGGAGGTGTAACCGCCATCCACCGTCTGCGGCGCAAACCAGAGCCGCGGCGCCACGAATTCCGGCACCAGCCCCTGGTTGTCGAGCATCGCGCGCACCTCGCCGGCTTTGCGCAACACCTGCGCGGCGCCCAGATCATCCAGGCCCGGCACCACGTCGTCGTCGTGGAACTGCACCCCCTCGAAACCCAGGGGCCGATAGAGCGCAAATTTTGCCTCGTGGTCGAAGGCGTCGCGCGTATTCGGGCCAAAAGGGTCCGCCCCCTCGCTGATGTTCCAGGGGCCAAATGAGAATCGATAGGTCGTCGGTATATTCATAGTGGTTCAGTTGTTGCCCGCACTGTACTTGCGTCATCCTCCCCCCCGCTACGCCTCGGCGCTCAATCGTTGGCACTATCGTCTCAGGCTGGATTGAATCCGCACGTCCGGTGCTCGCGTCTCGCCGGATCACGAGAGGTGATCGGGAAGCGCGGCGCCGCGGGCCCTCTTCCTACTCGCGAGCCAGCGGGTCGTCCGGGAGGCTTTCCCGCAACGGATCGCCATCCGCCCTCATCACCTCGAGCAGGCGGCGATGCATCTGGCGGACGAGATCCGCGTGCTGCGGCGCGGCGGCCAAGTTCACGTTTTCCTCGGGGTCGGCCCCGAGATCGTAGAGCGCGACCATCCTGGGCTTCGCGGCGAACACGTATTTGTAGTTTGCGGTGCGCATCATGCGGGCGCGGTCCGCGCGCTGGCAAAAGGCGTAGTCGCGCCAAGGTGCGTCGCTGCCCGCGATCAGTGGGCGCAGGGATTTGCCGTGGAGTCCTTCGGGCACCGGCTGGCCCACATAATCCAGGATGGTGGGCATGACGTCGATCTGGCTCACGGGCTGGCGCACGACCGTCCCGGGCTTGATCGCGCCGGGCAGGCGCATCAGGAAAGGGATCCGCACCAGGTCGTCGTAGAGGCCGCCGATGGATTTTCCAATGCAGCCGTGCGCCCCGACCATGTCCCCGTGGTCGCTGGTAAATATCACCAGCGTCTTCTCCTCGAGGCCCAGCTCTTTGAGCTTGTCGAGGATCCTCCCGACCTGGTCGTCGATGTATTTCACCATGCCGTGATAGATGGCCGCGTATTCGCGGAGCCCCTCGTCCCCGGCGAGGTCGCCGAGCCGTTTGCTGGGGCCTCGCGCATCCCACTCGGGCAGGGCCCGGCTGCCGGGGAGTTCGATCTTATTACGATCCACCATGCTGTAATACGGCTCGGGAATGACCCAGAGGTCGTGGGGCGGACTCCACGAGACGGTGATCATGAAACGCTCGCGCGCATGCTGCTCGATCCGCCGGATCGCGTCGTCGGTGATGCGCGTTTCGGGCAACAGCTCTGGCGGGATGACGCTGCGTCCGATGATCGATATATAGGACACGCGATTCTTCGAATCCGCCGTGAAAGCCCGATAGGCCCTCTCGATGGCAGGAATCATTTCCACCGGCCGATTCAGATACTTTCCGGGGCCTGAAAAGTTGGCGAACTTCGCCGCTGGCAGGTGCTCCTCAAGGAATCGCCCATACTCGGGGTTGCTCTTGCCGAGGTAGGTCCGCGGTTCGTAGCAATCGAAATCGCCAGGATTGCCCAGGTGCCATTTGCCGAAGTGCGCCGTCGCATAACCCCGCTGGTGGAGGATGGTCTCGGTATTGGGAAATGCGTTCTGCGCAAGCGGCGCCTGCCTCGCCTTGCCATCCACGTTCAGCAAGATGCCGTGCCGGTGCGGATAGAGCCCGGTGATGAGCGATGCCCGCGAAGGCGAACAATAGGGCGTCACGCACGTCGCGTTCTGGAACAGCGCCCCCTCCCGGCCGATGCGATCCATGTTGGGCGTCGTGATGTATCGGTTGCCCGTCAGCGACAGCGAGCGGAAATGCTGTTCATCCGTCATGAGGAACAGCACGTTGAACCCGCCGCCGTCCTTGCCGTCGCCGGCAGCATGGGTCGCGGCGATCCAGCCGGCCAAGAGCAGCGCGCGCAATGACCCGACATACCACGAGCCGTAACAGGAGTTGCGGGCGGGGGGCGTATTCATAAGTGGACGAATCATTACCAGTACTCCACCCCGCCCGGCAAATGGATCCGTGTGTGCGAGCGCGCGCTGCCACGTCCGATTTGCAACCCCGGCCGTAGCCGCCCATCATATCGGGGATGCAGACGCCGCGCGAAGACATCCGCCTCGGCGCGGGCCAGACCTTTCGGCTGCTGCGCTGGAGCCGGAGTGTCACCCGCGTGGAGGTGGTGCTGGCGCCCGACAAAGCCGCACCGATCCAGGGACACGGTGACCATTGGCATTACCACCCGGAGACCGAACTGACACTCATCCAGAAAGGCGCGGGCACGCGCTTCGTGGGAGACTACATCGAGCTATTTGAATCGGGCGATCTCGTGCTCATCGGCGCGAACGTCCCGCACTACTGGCATCTGCGGGGTGCCTCCGCGGGGCTGTCGCTTCAGTGGGACCTGCCGCTTGAGCACGTCATCTGGAGCTTCAACGAGGCGACGCCCCTCAAGGCACTCGCCGAGGCCGCCCGCCGCGGTCTCCACATCCGCGGTGCGACCGCCAGCGCGATCCGCCTTCTCATGGATCAACTCACCGCCCTCGTCGGGTTGCCACGCCTCGCCCAATTTCTGGAACTCCTCTCGGTGCTGGCCGCGGCACCCGCGCGGGACATTCGCCCGTTGGCAGCGCATCCGTTCTCCCTCTCTGGAACCGCCGAACAGCAGGAGGCGGTGCGCCGGGCCGTCAGCTACATAATCGCCAACTACCGCGAGCCAGTGCGGCTGCCCGACCTGCTGCGCCTCACGGGCATGAGCCGCCCCACCTTCGCCCGCCAATTTCGCAACCACGCGGGCAAGTCCTTCTCGACCTTCCTCAACCAGGTGCGCCTTCAGGCCGTCTGCCGATCCCTCCGCGATTCCGCCGAACCCATCGGCAACATCGCGCTGGGCAACGGCTTCAACCAGCTGTCGTTCTTCAATCGCCTGTTCCGCCGCGAGTTCGGGATCAGCCCGGGCGCCTATCGGGCGAAATCGACGGTGGGGCACACGCCGTGAGGCGGGTCACGGATGTGGGGTCAGTCAAACATTTCTGACAAAGCTCATTCACCGCCTGTGTTCGCGGCCGAACTTCAGACTGCCCCGCTTCAGCCTCTGGACCTACTGGCTAACATTGCCGCGAGCCCCAGTGCCCAGTTGCTCCGCGATCCGGGCCCGCGGCACGGCGGTCTGCTCCGTGATTGCCAGAGCTACGGCCGCTTCCACGGCGCAATGCCCGGCCCCGGCCTCAACTCCCGCTCGCCGATACCGAACTCCTCGCGGGCGCTCTCGATGATCCGCGCGGCGCGCTGATGCTTGGGAGCCTCAGTTACTTCCTCGCCGCGGGGGTGGGCCAGGCGGACAACAGTTCGTCCAGATCCAGCGACACGATCTTCGCCGTGCCGCCGCGTGCCACGAACTCTGGCGCAATCGGTGCATCAGGCACCGGGATGTGCGAGAACGCGCCGAACCTCTTTCCGTCGTCTGTAAAAACTTCCACCAGAGCGCGATCACTGAGCAGGCGGAATCGCACGCGGCCGTCTTTGACCGGCATGGGCATCGCCGCCTTGCCGCTGACGAGGCTCTGCTTGGCCACCTCGATCACAAAGGGCGTTCCGCGGATGCTCAATTCAATCTCCCTCGCGGTGTTGACGCCGATCTCGGCGCGCATGTCGAAGAACTCCGATTGCACATCCTCCATCGGGAAGCCCTTGTCGTCGAGCACGCCTGCCGCGATGTGGTGATGCCTCGCGCGGAGCGATTCGATCTCGCGCACCGGCTGCCACGCGAGCCTTGGGCCCTTCTCTGTTGGGCCGAGAGTCAGATCACACGGAAAGTTCATCATCTGGCTGAAGGGCATGCCCGCGAAGGCCGCGTCACTCATGCGCGCCCAGCCGAGCTGCACCACGCGGCCACCGGGCATGTCGCTGAAGGTTTGCCCTGCATAAAACGCGCCGCCGTAAGGGCCGTGAAGCATGCCGCTGCGCGGAGTGAACCTGTGCCCGTCGAAGTCACCCACCTGATATTCGCCGCTGCCGCCGTGCACGATCCACATTGTCTCGCCCGTGCCCTCGACCTTCATCGGGAACAAATCCGGGCACTCGTAGAAGCCCGCGATGCGGCTTGCGGAGGTCCACTGTTTCAAGTCCGGCGAGGTAAATATGCCCAGCTCGCCCGTTCTTCTCTTCGGGTCCTTCGGATCAACGGGCAGCTTCTTCCCGCGCGGCGTGCAGTGCAAGATCATCACCCACCGCTGCGTTGGCTGGTGCCAGAAGACTTTGGGATCGCGGTTGTTGTGCTCCACTTCCGGCAGCACGGGATTGCCCTCGAACTTCGTCCACGTGCAGCCACGGTCGTTGCTGTAGGCGAGGCATTGTGCGCGAGGCGGTCCGGTCGCGGTGTAAATGAGCACAAGCGGTGGTTCGCTTCCGCGCTGAAAGCCCGACGTGTTCTTCCAATCCACGACGCCCGAGCCCGAGAACATCATGCCTTCCTCGTCCGCATGGATCGCGATAGGGAGCTCCTGCCAGCGCACGAGATCGCGGCTCACCGCATGGCCCCAGCTCTTGCTGCCGCTTTTCACGCCGTAGGGATGCAACTGGTAGAATAGGTGATACTCGCCGCCGAAGTACAGCAGGCCGTTCGGATCGTTGAGCCGCCCGCGGATCGAGCTGAAATGAAACTGTGGCCGCAGCCTCTCCGAATAGACCGGCTCGCGCGCCTTGACCTCATCCCCGCACTCGATCGCGGCAATCGCTGCCGCCGGACCGCGCAACGTTGCCTCCTTCCCCCGCCATGGCGACACATCCACGAACACCCACAGATCCGGCGCCTTACTCGCCACCTCGACTTCACACTCCCGCACCGTCTTCCCCGCGACCTCCAGTCGCACCATCTGCTTCGGCTCACCATTGCTGATGGGGATGTTGAGGAGTCTTCCGCCGAGTTGTAACGGGCGAGTCGATTCCACCTGTCCGCGAGCTTGTGAGAGGAAGATGAGCGCGAGGATGGTCGATCGGATGAGGTTCACAAACTGGCATTTCAGCAGAAAGGGGTCTGGCGAGAATGGCGCCAAGACAAGCAGGGTGGCGGAGGCGTCTCGCCTCCAGGCCAGCGGCGGGACGCCGCTGCCACGATCCCAAACGCCTCTCTTATCGTAGCGCAATTCGGGCCAGCCCTCGATTCTCGACATCGCACGTTTTGCGCCAGCCATTGGTGTGGCCCGCGGCTTCGTCGTTCAATCCAGCGGGGCCTTCTCGAAATCGGTATCGTTGACCCAGCCGGCCTTGATTTTTTCGCCGCGCATATAGCGCTCGTAGAAGCCGCGGTGCGCAGGATTCGCGTACGGTTCCGCCTCGAACACGCCCCCGTTGCCGAACATCCGCGGATCCTCCTGCGCCTTGAGTTCGTCGAAGAGCTGCCCCTTGAGCCGGGCCTTGCGCTCCTGCTGGTCGGGCTGGGCGGCGAGATTCGTGATGCAGTCCGGATCTTTCGCCAGGTCGTAAAGTTCTTCCCTCACGCGCTTGCCGAAGCACATGGCCCAGTATTTGTCCCGCGGGTCCTTGCGGTGCGCGTCCAAAATGAAAGTCTTCGTCGCGCCGCCATCGGTGTTGAGATAGCCCGCCTCCGGATTGCCCACGGGCCAGCGCGTTGGCTCAAAGTTGTTCATGTAGAGCCAGCCGTCCTGGAGGATGCTCCGGATGGGGTAACCCCAGTCGTGCGGACGGCCGGTGTCATGTCGTTCCTGCCCGAGCAGCACGTGATCGCGCGCCGGATTCACGCGCCCGGCCTTTTCCGAGGCGAAGATGTCCGTGAGGCTGCGGCCCGCGGGGGGCGCCATGCCGGTCTGGTCCCATTTCAGGCCCGCGACATCGATGAACGTCGGCGCGAAATCGATGAAGCTCACGTAGTCGGTGACGACGCGGCCCGGCGCGCGGATGCCCCGCTTCCACATCGCGGCGAGCGGCATGTGATTGGAGACCTCGTACTCGTTCCCCTTCGCGCGCGGAAAGGGCATGCCGTTGTCGGAGGTCACCAGGATCAGCGTGTTGTCCAGCGAGCCGCGCCTCTCAAGATCGGCGAGCATGCGGCCAAGGTGCGCGTCGAAGTGCTCGACCTCGAGCGCGTAGTCGAGCATATCGTTTCGCACGACTTCATTATCGGGCCAATAGCCCGGTACCCTCTCGATGTCGCCGATCTTCTTGCCGCCGATGGATGCACCCGTGCCATATTCGTAGGCGCGGTGCGGCTCGACGCTCCCATACCAGAAGCACCAAGGCTGGCCCTTCGGCGCGGCGTCGAGGAAGTCCGAGAAGTTGGCGGCATAGTCATTCTTGTTGATGCCCGAGGTGGGCGGGGGCGCGGTGCGCTTATTGAAGGGCCGCCCGGCCATCTCGCGGGGCTTGCCATCGGCATCGTTCGCGACGCCCGGCGCCCAACCCTTGCATGTCATCCCAACAAAATAGCCGTGGCCCGAGAGCGCCTCGGCGTACGTCTTGAATTCCGGCGGGAAGAATGCCACGTGGTTGCACGCGGCCTTGAGCTGCCAGGAGTTTCGCCCCGTGAGGATGCATGCGCGCGACGGGGCGCACTTCGCGTTGGGCGTGTACGCGTTGGCGAACAGCACGCCCTCCCGCGCCACGCGATCGAAGCCGGGGGTGCGGACCCACTTGCAGCCGTACGCCCCGGCATGCGGATGCGACCAGTCGTCGGCGATGGCGAAGAGTATGTTGGGCCTGCCCGTGACGGTGGCGGGAGTCTCTCCGGAACAAGCGCAGGCGATGGCGAGCAACTGGGCGACAAGGAAAGGTGCCTTTTTTATCATCGGTTCACTCCTGATCGGACTCTCGTTTTCCAAACTCTATCCAGGCCGGCACGTATTTCACCATCCGGTCAAAGAAGGTGGCAACGGGATCCTTGAGGTTCATACCGGCGGCCCGGATCGACGGCAATGCCGGTTTTGCCGCCGCCCCAAAACGGTCCAGGACATTCATCGCGGCGAGCCTCACGAGCGGGGCGTCATGTTTCAGCGCGTCCGTCAGCACGGGCAGGGCGGCGGCGTGGTCGCCGAGATTGCCGATGGCTTCGGCGGCCGCGATGCGCACGCTGGGCGATGGATCGGCCATCGCCCGACGAAGCTCGACCTCGGCGGGCCTCGCCCCGTCGCGCAGCGCCACCAGGCCGATCGCGCCCCACCAGCGCACCGCGGCATCCTTGTCCCCCAGCAACCTGACGAGTTCCGGAACGCGACCGACGTCCATTCGGTTGGCCACCTCCGCCGCGGCCAGCAGTTTGGGCAACGGGTTCTTCCTCGCGTCGGTGGCGATCTCGTAGGGCGTGCTGCCATCGACGCGGACGACCATCTCGTGCTCGGGCAACAGGCCCAGGTCGCCCGTCTCGGTCATCCAGCGCGCACACTCGGCCCGCAGTCGCTCCAGCGCGCCACGGCACGACTCGCTGGCGGCGAGGTTGTTGACCTGATAGGGGTCCGCCTCCGTGTCGTAGAGTTCCTCGACGGGCTTGGTCGTCTGGAAGTAGCGCGCGGCGGGACCGGTGAGTCTGCCGTCGTCGGCGAGCCGTCGCCAGGCCCTCATCGTGGGCATGGCCTCGGTATAGCTGACGAACTGCGACCACGTGAGGTGCGGCATGAAATTGCGGTGATACTGGTAGCGCGGGTCGCGCACGACCCGCACGATGTCGAACCGCTCCGCCATCCGGTCGCGGATGGCGTGGACGTACTCACGCGGTCTGGCAGCCCCCTCTCCAAGGAACGCCAAGCCCTGCATGTGCGCGGGCACTGTCACCCCGCACAGCGCGAGTATCGTGGGCGCGAAATCCACGAAACTGACCATGCGGTCGGTGGTGGCGCCGGGCGCGGCGGGTGCGAGATGCCTCCATTTCTCCGGGAAACGGACCATCAGCGGCACGTGGATGCCACCCTCCCAGATCCACTTTTTCATGCTGGGCAGGCCGGTCCCGTTGTCGCCGAAGAAGAAGACGATGGTGTCCTCCGCGAGGCCCCCCTCCTCGAGTTCCCTGAGCCTGTCTCCGATCTGGTAATCCATCGCCGTGATGTTGTCGTAGTAGCGGGCCCAGTCTCGGCGCACCTCGGGCATATCGGGATGAAATGGCGGGACGGGCGCCCCCGCGGGATCGTGGCGCTGGTCGGGCGCAAGGCGTCGCGTGTTCTGCTGATACTTCGGTTCGGGCACCCGGATCTGGCCCTCGTGGCAGACCTCGTGATTGAACACCGCGAAGAACGGCTGGCCCGGCCCCCGATCCTTATAGTGCGCCTTCCGGCTGCATTCGTCCCACGCCGTCGCCGGCACCGGAAAATTGTAATCGGTCTTGGCGTTGTTGGAGCAGTAATAGCCCGCCGCGCGGAGGTATTCGGTGAAGCATTTCACGCTGGGTGGCAGCGCCGTGCTCGAGCGCATCCCCTGACTGCCGAGCCGCGTCGGAAAAACGCCGGTGATTAGGCACGAGCGATTGGGCGCACAGACGCCGGTGATCCCAAATGCGCGAGTGTACCGCACGGCGCCGGCCGCGAACCGGTCGAGGGTCGGTGTGACGGCGTACTTGTCGCCATAGCAGCCGAGGTTCGGGCAGATATCCTCGGCGGTGAGCCAGAGGATATTCGGCCTCGCCGTCTCGGCCGCGGACAACTGCGCCGCCCAAAGGGTCAGGACGATGGCGACAATGGCGGGCTTCATAAATCGGTCTGGCTCACATTATACGGTGAGGTCGCACGGGAGCAATCAGGCTAAATCGTGGACCTCGGGCGACACCTTGAAGAATCCGCCCGCACATCATCGTCTCTGATGCGCGGCGGGACGGCGCCGAGGGTGATGGGTTGGCGGACAGGATTGTCCGCCCCACGGTCTTGGGCGCGGCGTGAAATTTCAGGTCGGCCCCGCCGCGCGCCGGATTATTCATGGTGAAACTTCTGAGGGCGGTGGCGTTTTGGACTGCGGTGGCAGAGCGAAGCGGCGGCACCGCTTTTGCCTCCGGCGGAGCCGAAGCCGATGGTCCCGGCCCGCGCTTCGCGCGCCGCCAAAGCGGTGGCGCCGTCCGGCGGTTGCCGGACTCTGCCACCGCAGTCCAAAACCTTCGAGGCCCGGATCCTGGGTCGGGGCACGAGCCGGGCCCGCGAACAGCGCCCGAAGTTTCCGACAACCTCGCACCGATCCCCGTCGTTCCGATACACTTGATTCGGCGCGACCTATATCTCCCAGCGGATTGCCCCGGCATCGAAGAGACGCTGCAGCGATCGGGACTTGTCTATTCGACCGCCATGCTCGCGATGGGTATGATGGCCAGTTCGCCGCTGTTGTGGTTTCCGGGGCGACCGCCGTTGTTAGAGTAGCCGACGTAAAGTTTGCCTTCGTGCTCGGTGGCGCAGGGATAGGACAGGCCGGCCCGTTCGTGCGATTCGCCGGGGCCATCGGGAAATCGCGCCGGGCGGATGACGAACACCTTGCGGAACAGCGGCTCGCCCGGCCGAGCCACGGCTATGGTCAACGGGTGGCGGCGACCGCCGCTATTGGCGGTGGTCGTGCAGATGAGGTATCGCTGGCCGGTGCTGAGCATCCCCGCGCAGGGTTTCGATGTCGCCATCGGCAGGTTACTCGGCGCAGACTTGGTCCAGGTGCGTCCGTAATCCGAGCTCGCCGCGGCAAGCGCCAGCGCCTTCTCGCCAAAGCGCGCGATGTTCACCACACGCGGGCCGTCCACGATGACGGCGGACTCGCCCCACATCTTCATTCCCGCCGGGGCCGGAATGCCAACGAGGTCCCACTTGGTCAGATCATCTCCGTGGCTGATGGCGACGGCCGCGGGGTTGAGGGTCTTCTCCGAAAACTGCCTCGCGAGGATGCCCGGCAGGATCCAGTTGCCATCGGCCATCCGCACCGGGGGGTTCAGGGGCCAGAAGCCACGCCCGATGACGACGCCCCGGGGCCGCCATGTCCCGCTGCCCTCATCCAGCGAGTAGGCGCGGGTGTGGATGTTGCCCATCTTGCCGTGGAACGCCCCGTGGAAGGCCCACAGGGTTCCGCCATGCGAAAGAAAAACGCCGTGGCTGACGGCGAGATCCGTCGCTTCGGTGCCGGTATCAATGGTGAAAACGTCACCCCATGTCCTGCCACCGTCTTCACTCACACGGCCACGGGCCTCTTCCGAGGCGGTGTTCTCGGCGCCCTTGTTGTGGCCGAACGAGGCGTAGAGTTTTCCCTTGTGCCAGGCCAGGCTAATGCCGTGCAGCCACGAATAGCCGTCCTTGTCGGGCTCATACCCCTTGATTATGTGAAACTCCACACCTTTCAGTGCCGGAATGTCGGCGCTCTCCGGCACGGGGATCGCGTCATCCCAGAGCCGGAACGGCGCGTCGGCGCTCCCCGAAGCAAATGCGGCGGACACGAGCAAAAGGCAGAGGCTGGGTATCATGGCGGGGATCATTTAGGGGCATCGAAGCGCCAAACGCACGGTTCGCCCTGGGCGGGGCGCATTTCGATGGACTGGATCGCGATGTCACCGGCGTCTCTCGGCGGGGTGAGGCGGAGGTGGATAAGACGTCCCTGGACCGGCAGTTCGGCCCTGGCCTCCTGCCAGCCGTCTCCCGTGGGCCAGTCAAAGCTGACGGTTTGCCCGGGCGGGAAATCCGCTTGGCCTTGCGCGCGCCACGCAATCGAAGCGGTGCCGCCTTTTGAAGAGCGCGCTCGAATCACCAAACTCACGGGGCCGGGCAGATCGAGTCCTGTCCGGGCGAGGAATGGCCTCGCGTTCGGCGCGGCCTTGGCGTCGGGCTTAATGACCAGCGCGCCATCCTTCACGAGCAGCGTCCCAGTGCGGCAGATCCAGCCCTGCACGCTGCCGGGTGGATCGGCGGCCTTTCCCGGTGCCACAGTTGTCGCGAGCGCGGCATAGCGGGGGTCGATGTGGTCCGCGAAGAACTTGGCATCCTCCTTCACGACCATCGTCGGTAATCCGGTGGGCTGCAGGGCGTCGCACCAGGCTTTGAGCTTCGCGTCGAGGCGGGCGGCGATTTCCCCGTGTTCGGCAATCAGGTTCCGGGTCTCTTCCCCGGGTGTGGTGACGTCGAACAGGAAGCGCTCCGTCGCACCGAGGCGGATGAGCTTCCAGGGGAACTCCAGGATGGCGGCCTGACTCCGCCATCGCCAGTACAGCACCTGGTGCGGGGCGGCCTTGTTCTCGCCGGTGAGGAACGGCATGAGATCGACGCCGTCGAGCCTGTCGTCGTGGGGCAGGCCGGCGAGGGCCACGGCGGTGGAGGCCACGTCGAGGCTGATGACCGGGTGTTCGTACACGACGCCCGCGGGGATCGTGCCCGGCCACGCGGCGACGAATGGCGTGCGGATGCCGCCGTCGGTCAGCATGCCCTTCTCGCCCACCAGCGGCAGGTTCAGCGATCCATCCCACGCGCCCTCCTTCGTGGGCGCGCCGTTGTCACCGATAAAAAAGATCAGCGTTTTCTTCTCCGCTCCGATCGCGCGAAGCTTCTCACGGATCTGGCCGAGGCCGTCGTCCATCGCGGCGATCATCGCGAGCGCCTGGCGTCTCTGGAGCGGCAGGTGCGCGGGCGTCTTTGAGAACCACGGCTCCGGGGACTCGAGGGGCACGTGCGGCGCGAACCACGCCAGGTAGAGAAACCAGGGTTGCTCCGGCCTCGCTGCACGGCGATCAAGGAACGACAACGCCGCCTCCGTCTGGACCACGATGCGGAAGCGGTCGTCGGCGACGAGCCTGGGCGCATCCGCGAACGGCTTCCCATCCAGGCCATGGGAGGCATAGAACGACCGCATTTCGCCGCGCCAGTATTCGTCGAAGCCCTGCGCGTGGGGCATGTGGTCGGGCATCACGCGCATCTTTTTGGGGACCCTTCTGTCGCCGCCGATGTCCAGGTGCCACTTGCCGACGTGTCCGGTGACATAGCCCGCGGGTTTCAGACGCTCCGCGATGGTCAACTCCTCCAGCGGCAGCGGGCCCTTGGTGTTGTCCTCCACGCCAAAGCGCGTCTGATACCGCCCCGTGATCACCCCGGCGCGCGAGGGCACGCACTGCGGCGCGCTCACGTAGCCGCGCGCGAACCGCACCCCATCGGCGGCCAGGCGATCGAGATTCGGCGTACGGATGTCCTTGTCCACGCCCTGCGCGCCGAGGTCGGCCCATCCGTGGTCGTCGGAGTAGATCAGCAGGACATTCGGCCTGGGCGCGCCGGCGGAAAAACCAACCGCGGACAGGGTCGCCACGAGCGCGATGGTTAGCCTGCATATTTCACGCTTCCGCGTGAAATATGCAGGCTCAAAGGAAAACCGCGCTCCGGAAAACGCGATTCTGGAGGGTCTGGGTCCACCGGTCCGCGAAACACACTCTGCATCCGCTAAAAAGCCCAGTCTTTGCCTGACCTTTCCCAATAGATGGTTTTCATGGCGCGGTTTTCCCAGAGCCCGGAATTTCACAGCCGACAGACTGTGAAATATCCGGGTTAGCAAAGTCCGAATCATAGCCACTCTCCTATCACTGGCATCTCCGGCGGAAGACCCGCAGGCGATCCATCGTCCGGGATACTGCCGCGCGAGCCCGGCCAGTGTCAGACAAAAAGCGCGCATCGACACGCGCCCCCAAACTGACTCGAAGACGTGGATGCCGGGCAGTAGGAGCCTGCTTGCAGGCGATTGGATGCGCGAATCGCGCGCAAGCGCGCTCCTACGTCTCATTTTCACCCCCGGTGGTCCGGCAGCCGCCGGATGGGATCTCTCTTGAAAATGGGAATCCCTGTAGGCTGGGCGGCCCCGCAGCGCGGGGCATGCGATTTCGCCCCATGCATCCCCTCGCCGGGCGATGGTGCCCCGTCCGGGGCACAGACCCAAGATGAAGATGGTCGCGCGTTGGTGCCAGGGGGGAGAGTTGAACTCCCGACCAAGGGCTTATGAGTCCCCTGCTCTACCCCTGAGCTACCCTGGCAAAAAAGGGGAGTATTAGTCTATGGCCATTGGGGCTGGGGCGCAAATCAAAACCGACCGCGCCAAAAGCGCCAAGCCCAGCCGAAAGGCGACCACGGGCGCTGTGGCAACCCCTGGGGATAGGATCCTTTTGTGCCCTCGGGTGTTGCGGCCGGCAGCCCCGCCCCCAACGGGACCGATTCCGCCGTGGGCGTCGGCGCGAGCGCGGGATCCGGCCTCAGCCTCGGCAGCGCGAAACGTTCCCCGGCCGCGGGGTCAAACGAGCCCCACGCCATTTGGATGACGCGCCAGTGGTCGCGGCGCGCAGGCACCGACACGATCTCGAAACCCGGCAGCAGCAGGCCCGTGAGGGCGCCACCCTCGCAGCACTTCGTGTCGATCGCGTAGAGGCGCCCCGGCAGAATCAAGGGATTGCCGTCATCGCGGTACGCCTTGTGCCCCACCACGATCGGCTTCGGGTAATCGTAGTGATCGTACCACGGCCACAGATCGCGGTCCACGAGCCGAAGTCGTCCCCGTTCCCGCCCCACCAGCACATGCGGTTTCTGCTGTTTCAGCGGCAGCCCCGGCTCAAAATACCCGTGCACGAGGAGAGCCTCCGGCAATTCCTCGTACAGCGGAAACTTCTTCGCGGTCTCGAGAAACCGCCGATATCCACCCACCGAAAACTGCGCCCTCGTGATGCGCTCCGGCAGGGCCTCGCGGTCGCCATCCGCGGCCCCCTCCCAATGCCGCACCTCGTGGTTGCCCATCAGGATGAGCGTGCCGGGGCGCCGGGTTAGAAATTCGAAGACCTCTTCGGGCGCCGGCCCCTTGTTGATGATGTCCCCGAGCGAGATGAGCCGGTCGCCATCGCGCAGCCCCGCCGTTTCGACGAGATCCAGCAACTCGTCGATGCAGCCATGGATGTCTCCCACGATCAGCGTCTTCAAGACTACAAGCCCATTCCTGCGACCGGATTGCCTGGCGCGCAAGCCAAAGTCGCATGTCCTTTCTTGAGTCGCCCGCCCCCTGTGACAGAATACCGCCCTGGATCTTCGATCATGCAAATCCAGGGAATCCAATGTTTTCTGCTGGCGTGCGGCCTTGCGATCTGCGCCCCGATCGGCGGGGCCGCCACGCTCGACTTTCGCAGTGCCCCAAGCGACGCGGCGAGGAAGGGCTACATCGATGCCGGATGGAAGGCGGGCCGCGAGCAACTCCGGGCCGATCTGATCGGCTCATATTCGGCCCCGGCGATCTCCAGCCCCTGCCTGGTTGATTGGCTCGCGCTGCACGATTGGCTCGAAACCCTTGGCCGCACTGGCACCGACGACCTGGCCCACCTCGTCCTACTGCACCTCTGGCTCGCCCCCGGGGACGAGAACCCCACCTTCACTCCGCCCGGCTTGAGTGCCCCCCCCAAGGACGACTCCCAAAACGTCCCGCCCGGCATCGCGCTCGGCATCGTGGGCGGCGACCGTTTCCAATCCGAACTCAAGGACACATTCGTCCCAAAGGGCGCCAAGATTCCCGAGGGCCCCATCGGCGATGCGCTGGGCCCCGAGGCCGTCGCGGCACTGACCTCAGACGCCGCCCTCGGCCGCGAGCTATTCCAGAACATCGCCGAGGGTGACCTGATGTCGGTCGCCCTGCCGCTGCTGCTTGATTTCCGCAAGGCCGCCGGCGACCGCTGGACCGCCTATACCCGGCTTGCCGTCGCGATGGCCGTGGTGTACGACCGCCCGCCCCCCGCCTTCTGGCCACACCACCAAGTCGGCCAAGACAAAGTCCTCCACCAGAAGACGACGCCCGTCGAGCGCTTCGGATTCTGGATTCAGAACAACGAGGACCGAAAGCTGATGCTCGACCTCAAGAAACTCACCGTCGAGCAGATCAAGTTCGTGGTGGATGCCTTCGTCCCCGAGGAGGAGTTGCTCTGGGCGCAGAAGAATGTCCGCCTGGGGCGCACGAGTTTCGACAAGGCGTTTTTCATCGTCAGGTATGACACCGCGAGGCTCAAGGCCAACCAGTTCGATTGGCTCGCTCCCGATTACCGTCTCGAGACGATCAAAAAGGAGGGGGGCATCTGCGTGGACCAGGCCTATTTTGCCATGATCGCGGGAAAGGCCAACGGCCTGCCCACCCTCTTCTTCTCGGGCCAGGGTGCCAGCGGTGGCCACGGCTGGTTCGGGTACATGAAGAGCGACGACAAGTGGGAGGTCGACTGCGGGCGCTACGCCAGCCAGAACTTCAGCGTCGGAAACGCCCTCGACCCCCAAACATGGAACCGGATCAGCGACCATGAGCTCACCTATCTCGCGTCGCGATTCCGCGACAAGCCCGATTTCCTCAAGTCCCAGCTCCATCTCCGCATGGCGCGCCTCTTCGAGGGGGCGGGCGATGCCGCCGGCCAGAGGGCCGCGATCGAGAACGCGCTCGCCGCATGCCCGCAGAATGTCGCCGCATGGGACGCCAAGACGGCCCTGCTCGAAGCCCAGGAGGGCGCGGCCAAGGAATTGCTCGCCCACGCCACGGCCGCGGCCAAGCAGTTCGTGACGAACAATGACATCAAAGTCCGTTACCAGCGGATCCTTGCCGCCGTCTCGCGAAAGCTCGGCGACGTATCCTCCGCCAACAGCATCGAGCGAAAAATCATCACGCAGCAGAAGGACGAGCGCGCCGACCTCACCGTGGACACCGCCGCCGGGAGGCTCAAGGAATTCACCGGCGCCAAGCAGTACGAGGAGGGTTACAGGGAATTCCGCAAGCTCATGAAGAAGCTCGGAGAGACCGGCGGCGGCAACGCATTCCAGGGCGTGGTCGAACCATTCGTGGAGTCACTGATCGCCGCCAACGAAACCAAGCTCGCGGAGAAATCGATCCAGACCGCCCGCGATGCCCTGAGGCCGGAGCGCGGCAGCCTGCTTGAGATGGCCTTCGAATCGCTCGAGGAGAAAGCGAGGATCAAGAAGAAGTGATCCGCCGGCCATCCATCAGCCTTCGGTGCGCTGGGTGAGGATCAGATCCCGGATGGCCTTCGGGTCCGGGATGGCCTCGACCCGCTCGGCCGCGTCCACGGTGGCGGCCGTCGAGATCGTGATGTCGCCGATCCCGACCAATCGGCCCAGGAAGTTCTGATCGATGTCGATGGCGCGGATGTCCCGGATCATGAACTCGCGGTAGCATTTTGAGAAGACGCCGCGCTCGAGCATGATGCGGCCGGGATAGACGCGCAGCACCACGGAGGCACGGCGCCACAGCGCCACCAGCCATGGCACCACCAGCCAGCAGAAGACCAAGTGCCAGAAAAAGCCCCACCACGATGGCCGCACCTCGGCGATCGGCCGGTCGGCCTCGGGCACTTGTGGCGGCTCCGCCGGCCGGCCCTCCGCGGAAGTAGCGGCGCGGGCCGACACCGGGTAGCCGCAGTTCGGGCAAGCCTCCGCGGCCGTGGAAACGCGCTTTCCGCATTCGGGGCAATCAATGAGTGGCATGGCCTCGTCGAACCCGCATCACCGTAGCCGCAGGTCGCGCCTCGGGCAACGGCAATTCCAATCTGGCGTCGATGCCGCAGAGCACGGGATCGCCCCAATCCCCGGGTTGTGACCCGCGCCAAGCCTGCTAGCCCCGCCGTCGGTGCCGGAGGGCGCCGCATCATTCATGGGGAAACTCGACGCCCGTCGCCGCCTGACACAGGCGGCCCACAAGATTTGTGGGGCGTCTCTGCGAGACGCCAAACGCGCGCGAAGTTTCAGGGCAGATCCCATGCCGCCCAAGGGCGACACCACCGGGGCGGAAAATCGTAGCGAAACCGATCGCCCGAGGCGACTTTACCAACATTCCGGCTTCGGCGAACACCCGGCCGCCGCCGAAGGGCGCAAGCCCTTCGCTACTCGGTCGTTGCGCCCTATTATCGAGCCGGTCTGTCGGACTGTTCAAAGTCCGACAGGCTGCTAGGGTTTTCCGAAAGCAGAGAGGGATTCAGAGAATGAGGAATTTGATCATCGTGGTGTTGCTCGGGGCGGTGCTGTGCCTTTCCAATCCTGAGGAGGCCGCGCACATGAAGGCGCTCAACGCCCGGGCGACAAAGGAATCGGGCGAGGTCCTGGGCGCGATCCGCTCGATCGCCCAGGCGGTCAACCCCGAGGTCGCCTATCATAATTACTTTTTCTTCTCCGTGATGAAGCGCCGCGACAAGGTCCTCAGTATCGGGGCGATGAAGTGCGTCCTCCCCATGCGCGACTGAGACGCCGCGGGCACCGCCGTGGGTGAAAATGCGACGCGGGGGAGCGCGCTTGCGCGCGATCCGCGTATGGAATCGCCTCGTAGGAGCGCGCTCGCGCGCGATTCGAATCGCCTGCAAGCAGGCTCCTACGATTCGGCATCTGAATCTTCCCGCTAGGCCTGACCCCTACGGCTTTGGATCCGATGCGGCGGCGCCCGCATCCATCCCGGCCAGCTTGACGCCACGGCGCCGCAGGTAGGCGTTCCAGGCATCCATCGTCCCGCGGTCGGGAGGTTTCACCGAATCGGGGAGGCGCGGGGTCAGCCCAAAGCGCCGGAGTTTGCCCCTCCACAGGTCGAAGTACGGCAGCAGCTCGACCCCGATCAGGTGCGGCAACTCCGCGGCGATGGCGGCGATGCCATCGAGATGATCATCGCGGGCATTGTGACCCGGGATCATGGGGCAGCGGAGCAAGATCCTCGCCCCGGCGGCGTGCAGTTTCTTGAGATTGTCGAGGATGACGCCGTTGGAGACCCCGGTGAACTCGTAGTGCTTCTTCGGGTCAGTCTCTTTGAAGTCGTACAGCCAGAGATCCACGAGCGGCACGAGCGGCTCGATCGATGCCCACTCGCCATAGCCGGAGGTCTCGACGCACGCGTGGATGCCGTGCGCGCGGGCCTCGCAGAGCAAGGCCTCACAAAAACCTGGGTTGAACAGCGGGTCGCCCCCGGAGAGTGTCATGCCGCCCCCGGATGCCTCGTAGTAGTCCCTGTCGCGGAGCACGACCGCCATGATTTCCTCGGTCGTGACCTCGCGGCCGACGGCCTCCAGCGCCCGGGCATCGCACGTCGGCACGCACTCGAGCCGCTGGTTGCACCGGGGCCACTCGAGATGCGCCTTGCCCTCCCGGCCTACCTTGAGGGCCTCGGGTTTGCAGGCCGGAAAACACGCGCCGCAGGCGATACAGCGCTGCTCCGTGTAAGAGAGCTGGGGCTCGGGGCTGATGCTCTCGGGGTTGCTGCACCAGAGGCATCGCAGCGGGCAACCCTTCATGAAGACGGTGGTCCGGATGCCGGGCCCATCGTGGATGGAGAATCGCTGGATGTCGAAGATGCGCTGCCTCATCGCGCCACTCGCCCGGTAACCCGTTGAAAAACGTCATGGATTCCCCCTGATGGCGCACGTGGCCCGATTCCGCCGGGAAGGCCCGCGACCTCGCGGGCCGCGCATGACAGGTGACTTTCGCAACCCGGTGGTACGCGGACGCCGGGGCCGGCGTCCCTCCCATGCCCAACGCGGCTGTCGTGTGGGTTTTTCAACGGGCGACCAGAAACTGGTGTCACCGCCCCGCTCACATGTGCTCCATCCTCGCGATGATATCCTCCTGGATCTCGGGGGTGAGGCGAACGAAGAACTCCGAGAAACCGGCCACCCGGACAACGAGGTCGGAGTACGCCGCGGGATCCTTCTGGGCGGCCCGGAGCATCGCGGTATCGACGACATTGATCTGCAGCTCTTGACCCCCGCGCCCGAAGTAGACGTTCAGCATCGTGCGGAGCTTCTGCCGCTGCGCGTCGTCGGCGATCATGCCCTTGTGGAACCGGATGTTCACCTGATAGCCGCACTGCCAGCTCTTCGCGGAATCCGTCTTGCAGACGGAGTTGAGCACCGCGGTGGGACCGCTGTACTCGCTGCCGACGGACGCGGCCATGGAGCTTGCGAGCGGCGTGCCGGCGAGGCGACCATCGGGCGTGGCGGGGGTAACGAGGCCCTGTTTGACGGCGCCGCTGCGCACGACGTGGCTGTTGCCGAAATGGCTTCCGTCGCGCGGATCGCGACAGATCTCTTTCACGGGGCGGTCGCGCATCGCCTCCACCATCCGGATGACATCGTCTAGCCTCGGGTCGTCGTTGCCGTGCTTGGGCGCCGCAAGCAACTGCGCGCGCAGGCGCTCGTGGCCCTTGAAGTTGGCCGCACAGGCGGCGGCCAGTTCCTCGAGCGTGGCCTCTTTCCTTTCGTAGACCACGTCGCGGACCGCGCCCAAGCAGTCCACGGCATTCGCGAAAGCAATGCCGCCGCAGGACAGATAATTGTATTTTGTGCCGGCCGTCATGTCCCGGCCCTTCTCCACGCATCCCTCGAAAAAACAGGAGGTGAGCGGCGTGACGCCCCATCGCATCTGCGCCTGGAGGGTCTTCATCTCGTTCCCGTAGGATTGCTCGATGGATCTTCGGACATATGCGGCGACGGCACCAGAGAACGCCTCGAAACTACGCAGTTCGCCCGCCGCGGGCGCGATGCCCTTCCATTTCCACTGGCCCCTGTAGCCTTTGCCCGAGGTCATGGCGGCCTCGATCGACGCGAGATAGTTCGCGTTTGCGCCGGGGTTGTAGTACCATTGGCTGGGGATGGCCAACTCATTGCAGCCCACCGGGACGTAGTTGAAGGCATCCTCGCGCGCGATGCCCAGCCCCATGAGCGCGTCGGGGATCGCCCTGTCATTCCACATCATCGGAAAACACGTGCTGCGCAGAAGGCGAGTGAGGCAGAAATCGAAGAATTTCTGATCAATGTTCGGGTGCCAGCGAATCCAGATGAGGGGCTCGGGCAAGGAGAGGTTTGTTGCGCCCTCGACAAAGAGCCAACTCAGGCGGTTGGTATGATCGCGGCCATCGGGAGTTGATCCCCCCATGACGAAACCCTGCGTCAGGTGGTGCTCCGGGCCCCACACGCTGTTGTCGTACATCTTGAGGACGAGATTCTCCGCGAGCCGCACGACCGTGGCGTCATCCAGGCGCCCCGCGCTCACGTCGGCCTCGTAGAACGGGAACAGGAGCTGGTCGAGGCGGTCGGGGGTGCAGGAATAGCCCTGTCCTTCGATGTGGATGGCCTGGTGCACGAACCACACCAGCTGGAGGGCCTCGCGAAAAGTCCCCGGTGGCGAAGTGGCGACTTTCGAGGCGATGCGGGACATCTCGCGCAACTCCGACGCACGGGCCGCGTCGGTGCAGCGCGCGGCCTCCGATGCCAGGAATTCCCCATAGCGCGCGGCCCATGTTGAGACACCGGCCAGGCAGCGCCCGGCCGCGGTGAGGAATGCCACTTTGTCGGGATTCGCTTCTCCCTCGATGCGCCGCGCGACGTCGCGCATCAGGCCCTCAAGCCCGACCCGCAGCAACCGGGAGTAGCTCGGGCAGAGGTGACCCTGATTGGAAATGAATTTATACGCGAGGGATTCGGGCACTTCGTCAGGCGACTTGTAGGGCGGCAGGCCGCAGATCTCCGTGCGATAGCGGCCCCACATGTTCTCGTTCATCCAGAAGGCGCGAATCCCCTCGGGAACCTGACCCTTGAGGTGGCCCTTTCGGTCGGGGCGTTCGCCGGTGTAGATGTTGTTCTCGCCGATGCCCAGTTCCACCATCACGGGCATCGCGCCGGGGCGCTCGCTGATCGAGCCCGCAATGCCATCGCCCTCGCGGAGATAGAGCGGCACCGTCTTGAGATACTCTTGGAGCGCGAGCCCCTTGCGGACGATCCACGGCTGGTCCACGTTGTCGCGAAAGATCCGCGTAAACACCTCCGCGCGGTGCAGGCCAATGCTTAGGCCCGAGCGCAGTATGTCGGCCCGAAGCGCTGAGATCGCTGGCACCGACGGGGCCGGCGATTTGCCGGCAAACAGGCGTGCCGCGGGCGCAACACCGGCCAGCGCCAAGAACGTGCGGCGGGTCATGCCGCCCGGTCGGGGAAACGTCGCACATGCGATTCCCGCTCGCCCTTTCCTCATCATGGCCTCTTTCTATTTAACGTACGACTGAGTGACCGCCCGGACAAGAGAACCGCCGTCAGCTAATACGCCCCAGTGGCCAGTTCCTTGGAAATGGTTTCCAGCCGGACGGGTTTCTCTCCGACACCCCGGCGCCTCGCCTCCTCCACGATGGCCTCCGTGGCGGTGGCCCCGATGCGCGATACGCCCAGCGAGCGAACCATGAGAAGGTCATCGAGCGTCCGGACGCCTCCCGCGGCCTTGATCTGGACCGCGGGCGCAGCGTGTTTTCGCATCAGCTTCAGATGGGGGACGGTTGCGCCCTTGTAGTTGTACGATCCGTCGGGCTGCTTCACGAAGCCGTAGCCCGTCGATGTTTTGATAAAGGCGACCCCCGCGGCGGAGCAGATCTCGCAGAGTCGGACAATGTGATCGTCCTTCAGGTAGTCATTTTCGAATATGACCTTGAGGATGGCACCGGCCGCGCGCACCGCATCGTTGATCGCGCGGACCTCCGCCGAGACGTAGTCCCAGTCACCGCCCAGGGCCTTGCCGACATTGATGACCATGTCAATTTCGGTGCCCCCGGCGCGGGCGGCCTCCTCGGCCTCGATGACCTTGACGCGGGTGGTGCTGTTCCCATGTGGAAAACCGATGACGGGACAAACCCCGACGCTGGAGCCGTCGAGCACCTCTCTGGCCAGCGGGATGGAGTAGGGCTTCACGCAGGCGGTGGCGGTATCGTACTTGCGGGCCAGCTCGCAGCCCTTTCGGATGTCCGCATCCGTCATCGTCGGATGCAGCAGCGAGTGGTCGATCATTTTGGCGAGATCGCGCAGGGTGATGGTGTCTTTCATGGATTCGGAGGGGGTTGAGGTTCTCGGTTCTGGGTTCTGGGTTCTGTGTTTTGGGGCTGGGTTCTAGGCATCGGGCGCCCGAGTCAGGGTTTCACGTCGATCCAGCGGCTCTCGCGGTGGCTCTTGAGGATTGCCTCGCAAAGGACGATCTCGCGATGGCCATCGGCGAAAGTGGGGAACGTGGGCGGGGCGGCGAAGTCGCCCTTGGCGATGTAACCGTAGAACGCTCGGAAGCATTGTTTGAAGGTGTCCGGGAATCCCTCGGCGTGACCCCCGGGATAGTTGATGAACTGCCGCGCCGCATCGGAGACGAGCGATGGATCGCGGATGAGGCTGAGGTTGGGTTCGCCCCGCCGCCCGATCCACATCGTATTCGGTTCCTCGCTGTTCCACGCGAGCGCGGCCTTCGCGCCGCCGATCTCGAAGCGCAGGCAGTTCTTCCGCCCCGCCGTCACCTGAGAGACCCACAGCACACCCCGCGCCCCGCCCTTGAAACGGAGCAGCACGCTACCGAAATCTTCGGTGTCGATGGCGACCGGCTCTGTGGCGACGGCCTTCTCCTCCTTGCCCTTGAAGGTCTGAACCTCGCCCTTCGGTCGCTGGCGCACGGGATGGACCGTCTTCAGGTCGGCGCAGACCGCCTCGACATCCAGGCCCGTGACGGCGTGCATGAGGTCGAGCCAGTGCGTGCCGATGTCGGCCACGGCGCGCAGTTCCCCGCCCTCTTTCCCGAGCACCCGCCAGTTGTAGTCCGTCGGCAGAAGCAACCAGTCCTGCACGTAGTTGCCGCAGACGGAGAATACCTCGCCGAGATCGCCCCGCCGGATCATTTCTCGCGCCTCGAGGCAGAGCGGGTAGAAGCGGATGTTGTAGTTCACGCCGACGACGAGGCCCGTCTTCTTTGCGAGCGCGACCAGCTCGGCCGATTCCCTCGAATTCATGGCAAGGGGCTTCTCGCAGAGGACGTGTTTGCCGGCCTCAAGGGCGCGCTTGGCCATGGCGTAGTGCAGGCGGTTCGGGGTCGTGATATGCACGGCCCCCACGCGCTTGTCCGCGATGACCTCGTCGATGTCCCGGTAAGCCTTCGGAAGACCGAGGGATTCGGCCGCCCGCTTCGATTCCGCATCGTCCACGCCCAGGATGCCCGCTATCCCCACCCCGGCGCGCTTGAGTCCCTCCACATGCACCGGGCCGATGAACCCTGCGCCAATAACTGCAACCTCTGTCTTTTTCATGCGATCAATCCCTCGTCAGTTTGATTTCCGTCCTGTTCTGCCGGTGGTTTAGCCGGACCGAATTCTCGAGATGGTACCGGTCACCGCGATACAGCAGGACCTGATACCAGACGACCGTGTCGTCTTCCGAAAAACCCGTCCCCTCGACGACCAGCGCCGCGGCACCGGGCCTGGCGCCCAGCTTGCGCGCCTCGCCCAAATCCATGCCGCGCGCGCCAATCTTCTGCCGCTCCCCGGCGAGCCGCACCCCATAGCGGCCCTCGAGCAACGCATAGCATGACCCCGCCAGATCGCTCCGCCGAAGGCCGGGCACCATCGATGAGCGGATCCACCGGAACTCCAAAATGACCGGCACGCCGTCCGCCAGACGCAGGCGCTCGACGAATATCACCCCTTCCCCCGCCCCAAGACCCATCCCGCCCGCCACCTCCTCCGGCACGTCCCCGCGCGCGAGCCGCTTGAACTCCAGCACCCGCGTCTCCGGCTCAAGGCCGAGCGCACGCGCGTGACCCGTGAAACTCTCCATCTCGCGCAAGGAGGCGTGCAGGGTCTTGTTCTCCGCCACGAACATCCCGATCCCCGGCCGATGTTCCAATAGGCCCTCGGCCACCAGATTCGACAGCACCTTGTTCGCGGTCGCGCGACTCACCCCAAAATCCCGCGCCAGATCGCGCTCCGAGGGAAACCTATCACCGTGTCGCGCGTCGCCGCCCACCAGCCGATCCCGGCACACGCGCGCCAGCTGCCGGTAGACCGGCTCGCTCACAACCGCCCCGCCCTCCAGCGAAAGCTTCGCGCCCCCGACCTCGGTCTGCCGCTGCGTTGCCATAGGTGGCTAGTCCACCAGCCACCCTAGGGGTCTTGGCGGGGATGTCAAGCCCCGGGGAAACTGCGGCGGGGGCCGGGGGCGGCGCTAGCTCGAAAACTCAGACACCGAATCGTAGGAGCCTGCTTGCAGGCGATTCCATGCGCGGATCGCGCGCGAGCGCGCTCCCGCGTCTCATTTTCACCCCCGGTGGCGCCTGCGGGCGATTCGAATCGCGCGCGAGCGCGCTCCCCAGCCACATGGTCATCGGCCGCTGGTGCGTTGCTCGCCCGGGCAGCCGGTCACCACGCCATCATTTCGCGACGATGCACCCGACCTGGCGGGGGCCGATCTCGATCGCGAGCGTGGCGGCGCCATCGCGCACGGTCGCATCGATGGGTTTGTCGGCCCAGGCGTCCCGATAAGAGGCGCCGGCGCGGTGCGGGACGGTGATGAGCGGCCCGCGGAGCGTCCCGTGGTTGGCGTTGAATAGGGTCCAGACAGTTTCCGTGGGCCCGGAGAAACGGTTGGCGAAGAGGCCGGGCGCGGCGGTGGCGACCAGGGGTTCGACATCGGCGGAAGCGAACGCGTCGCCATGCTCGCGGAGGAGGCGCAGGGCCTTGCTTAGGAATGCCCGGGAGTGCGCGTCGCCCGTCGCGTACCCGGTCATATAATAGCCCTCGCCGTTGAAGAAGGGGTATTTGAGGAGCGACCAGTTGCCATTCTTGAGTGGCGCGTAGTAGATGAGTTCGAAGACCTTGAAATCCGGCTGGATGAAACGCTGGAGATTCAGGTAGTGGGGGGAGAATCGGTCGTACCCATCCCTGTTGCCGTGCAGGGCGGTGTGGCCGAAGGCACCGTCGAGATGCTGGCACATGATGTCGTTGGGGACGTACTCGCAGTAGAGCGCGATCTCGGGTGGGATGGCGGCGCGGACATCCTTGGAGAGCAGCCACTCGCCTGGGGACATGCCCATGGGCGAACGGTGGCCATGGTCCTTCGCGTGGCATATGCGGCTGACCATGTTCCTGCCAAACTCGTCGAGATACATGCCATCCGGCTTGACCTCCGCGGCGACGCGGCGGTAGGCCGCGGCGAGGTGCTCGCGCCAGCCCGGTGTGTATGGGCACATCGAGTGGGCATCGTAGCTCTCGTGATAGAGCATCTTGCCATCGGCGGTCCTGATGGCCCACCGCTCGCGCTGCTCCATGGTCGGTTTGGTGGCGCGCGTGGCGACGAGGTAGCCGTCGAGATAGAGGCCGACGGGGACGCCCGATCGCTGGCACTTGCGGACCTCCTCGACGAAGCGCGGCAGCCCGCCGAGCTGATGGTATTCGTCATAGGCGCCCCAATGGCCGTGCTCCGGGGTGATCGCCCACCCGAAGAGGTGGAGGTAATCCCGGCACCCGAGGGCATCCTCGATACGCTTGACCTGACCGAGGAGATCGACCCGCTCATCGAGGGGGCGGGTGAACGGCTCGGAGGGGCAATAGCTCGGGAAATCAAAGACGCGCGCGAACCACGGCTTGCGCGGGGCGGCAGGGTGATACCACGTGCGCAGCCAATCCCTGTACGCGGCGACCTGATCGCGCCAATCGCCCGGTACCGCGGCGACGGCCACCGGCACGCACTCCCACTTTTCACCCGGGGCCACGGTCTGGGGAAGGAATTCCAGCGCATAATTCCCCCCTCGTGCGTCCTTGCCGAGCTGATACCAGCGAAACACCCCATCGATGTCGCGGGGCATCAGCGCTATTCCCGCGCCCATCCGTGGGCTAAAGAAGCCGTCGAGCTGGAGCGCGTGCGTTTCGCCAATCTCGTCGCGCCAGGAACAGGGCAGCCTGTTGATCACGCACCCGGTCCGCCCGCTCAGGTACCAAGTGTCCGCGACGGAACCGAGCGCCAACCCCGATACCCTCGGAAAGAAGAGCGTTCCCGTCACGGGACCCGCGCCCGCGTTCTTCATCTCCAGGGTGAGCAGGACAGTGCGGGCATCGACCCGCTTGGCGAGAAAGCGAGCGCGCAGCGAGATCTGCCCTTCGGCCCATGCGCACTCTGCGCCGAAGCCGCCGTCGGGCCCGGGCGCCGATCTTTCAACGCGCCACTCCGTGGAAGGAATCTCGCGCTCGTCAATCCGGAGCGAGAAAACCGGTTCGTCCGCAAGCTTGATCTCTCCGCCAAGCATCGCGGATTCGATCGCCCCCCACGCCAGACCTTTCGCGGTCCCAAATCGAAAGACCGCGTACGAGGTCGCCGCCTTCCTGACGGGGTTGCACTCCAGCGGTTGGATTTCGGGATCGGGGACGCGACGCGCGCCGCGGTTGAGCGTCGCGGCGAGGATTGCGAATCCAGAGTTGCGCATGCGGTCGCGCAGTATCAACCGTTTCGGCAGAGGGCCATCGCGCAGGGGGATCCCGTACACGGCGATGCCGTGGCCAACGCCGAACGCACGCTTGGCAGAGTGGATGGGGAGCAGTTCTTCGGGGCGGCCGTCGCCATAGTCCAGTTCGATGACCAGCCGCTCCGGTTCCGAGAGCAGCGTCAGCGGCGACTCGGTCTTCCAGTGCACAAAGGCCTCGCGCTGGGGGAATGTCGCGGCCAGCAGGAGGAGCAGTTCTTTTGCGGGCTGGCCCGCGGGGATCGCTACGGTCACGGCGTCCTCCTCGATGATCCCGCTGGCGGCCATCGAGCCGATCGTGTCCGGGACCTCGAACGGGATGCCATCGACCTCGATGTGGCGTGACGGAAACCAGTCACCGATGCCGAATCGGGCGAGCGCCACGGGACCCAGGCCGACGCCATCCCTCTTGGGCGACGGCAGCGTCTCCAGCCCGCCCTGGCCCTCGGGCCATGCGCCATCGCGCACGTCGAATTCAATCTCGCTGGCGACGGGCAACCTGAATGGCTCGGACTGGAGCGCCAGCCAGTCGATCTCGATCTCGGCCGATGCGCCCCCGCAGTCGACGCCGGCGGCCAGGCTCTCGAGGCGGCCCCGGGCATCCATCGTGCCGCGGAACACGTGCCATCGCCCATCGGTGTCCACATCGCGCGGACTCACGGGGTGCGCGCTCTCCCTCTTGCCCTTGGCGTCCGTCACGTACCCCTGCAGGACGTAGCCTCCGGCGGCGAACTCCCCGCGGGCGCGATAGCGCATCGCGAAAAACGGCATCGACGCCACGTCGATCGGAGGCGGTTTCACCGCCGTCCATCGCATCGAACGCCCCTCGCCATTCGCCCGAAGCCTCCAGCCCGCGGAGGATTTCTCGGCCGCGAATTCCGCGCTCGCATTCTTGGGCACCCACGATGGGCTCGCCGTCCACTGCAAGGTCTCAGCCTCGACCCGGGCGGCCTTCTTTTCGGGCGGCGTCGAACCGACCGTCGTCGCGCCGCGCGGCGCCTCGTCGGCGAAATCCATCCGCGCGAGCAATCGGCCGCCGCCATCAGATCGCGGCGCGATCCGGAGCGCGAGCCGATCGATGTTGTCCGGCGGGAGGAAGCCCAGGAGATCGATGGCGATGGCGTGCTCCGCGCCATCGGCGACCAGCATCCGCTGCGTCAGGTAGTGCCGCCAATCGGGCGATCCATCGCGCGCGATGAGCAGGTAGTCGCCCGACGGCGCGACGCCTTCGGCGCGATAATGAAACAGCAGAAAGCGCCGACCCCCGCCCACTTGCGCGGCCGACGGCTCGAGGGTCCACGTCATGATGCCGCCCGCAACGGTGAATTCGAGCCAGCCATCGCGATCGGCCACCCGGTATTGCGCGGCGGCTTTTCCGGGCGACCAGCCGGGCTCCGGTTTCCATGCCGCCGCCGTCCGGCCATCGATCGGTTCGCTGGCCGGGGCAAGAGCGAACAAAGAGGCGATGAGCGATGCGAGAATCGCGGCAGCGAAGGGTTGTTTCGATTTCATGTGGGGGGCTGGGCGCCTGCGACGCGATGGACTCGGGCCGGCGTCCCTCTCGCAGCTGAAGCGGTGCGCCATTTCGCTCGTCACCAAGATAGAAAACCCGCGCGACGGTGCCATGTGCCTCTGCCAAGTTGCTTGTCATATGCTGCATGGCGGCATAGCGTGGCTTCAAGCCATTTTAACAAATATGATTGATCTTTCAAAAACTCCCCCCTCTCGGCATCACCGCGGTCACGCGGCATGCGCGGCAATCGCCTGCGCTACGGCGCTCTTCTCCTGCCTTGCGGCGGTCGTGCCTGCGGAAAGCCCGGGGCTCGCGGGCCTCCGCGCGGCGCGGAGCGAGATCGCGCGCCGGCAGCGCCGCGTGATCTTCAACAACGACGGCTGCGACTGCCTCTATTTCCCGACGAACATGGCGCTCACCGCCGAGAATTTTCTCGCGCTTCGGACGACGCCGCTGGCTGGCAGCCAGGTGGGGGCGATCGCCTACTGCACGATCAGCTCGGGCTTCAGCTTCTTCACGCACCGGACCGAGGCGGGCGTGGTACTGGATCGGCAGGGCTCAAAGTACGCGATCCAGAATGGCTGCCGGAACATCGCGCGCGACATGATCGATGCGGGGACGGACTGCCTCCAGGCCAACATCGGCTTTGGGCGCAAGCACGGGATGGAGGTGTTCTGGTCTATGCGCATGAACGACACCCACGACGCCGCCTATCAGCCGGACAAGCCGTACCTGCTCTATCCGCCTTTGAAGGTCGAGCATCCCGACTGGCTCGTGGGCGAACCGGTGAAGAAGACGCCGGTGGGGCGGTGGAGTTCGGTGGATTACGCTCGGCCCGAGATCCGGGATCTTGCGTTCCGCTTCATCGAAGAGGTGTGCCGCAACTATGACATCGACGGGGTGGAACTCGATTACTTCCGCCATCCCTGTTATTTCAAATCGGTCGCGATGGGCGGGGCGGCGAGCGCCGAAGAATGCGATATGATCACCGCCCTGATGCGGCGGGTGCGGACGATGACCGAGGAGGTCGGCCTGAAGCGCGGTCGGCCAATCCTGGTGTCGGTGCGGGTGCCGGATTCAGTGGAATATGATCGTGGCCTCGGACTGGATGTGGAACGGTGGCTCTCCGATGGCCTCGTGGACCTTTTGATCACGACGTGCTACTTCCGCCTGAACCCGTGGTCCTACAGCGTCGAACTGGGCCATCGCCACGGCGTTCCGGTCTACCCGTGCCTGAGCGATTCCCGGATCAAGGGAGAGACGCGGTTCCGGCGATCGTCGATCGAGGCCTACCGCGGCGAGGCCATGAACGCCTGGGCCGCCGGTGCCCATGGCATCCATGTTTTCAACCTCTTCAATCCCAAGTCGCCCGTGTTCCGCGAGGTCGGTGACCCCGCCGTGCTCCGGCCGCTCGAGAAACTTTATTTCGTCACCGTGCGCGATGGTGATCCGGGCAGATTTCTCGCGGGCGGCGCACGCCATCAGACGTTGCAGATCCTCGCGCCCGGCCACCCTGCCCCGATCACGCGACGATCCCCGCTCCGGGCGCGCATCGACATCGGCGAGGATCTGTCCTGGGCCAACCAGGCCGGCCTTGAGCCGCAGGTGAGATGCCACGTGGAGATTCCGCTCCTCTCGAATCCCGGCCAAGTGTGCGCGACGTTCAACGGCATCGCTCTGGCGGACGGTCAGATCGGAAAGAAGGGATGGGTGGACTATCGCGTGCCGCCGGAGGCCGTGAGGCGCGGCGATAACCTCGTGGAGGTCGCCGTGAATCCCGATGCCAAGATGGCTGACGACAAATGGACCCTGATCTACGACGGCGATCGGCTGCCGGCCAAGCCATGGACCCGCGACACCGGTTCCCCGCGCACGGAGGAGACCGTCGCCGAGGGGGCATTGCGGATCGCGGACAAGGGCACGCAAGCCGGCGATTTCCACTACTGGCGTTTCCCCTGGGCCGCGGATCCCGAGGGGAAGACCACGGTCGAAGCGAGGGTCAAGGTGGTCTCCGGCTCGAGCTTCATTCTGCTGTCCAACGGTGCGGCCGATGAGCGCCTGGGCTTTTGGCCGGATCACATCGACCTGTGGAACAATCGCAAGCTCCGCTTCGACATGAACACCACCGACGACTACCACGTCTACCGCATCGAGTGCGGCGGCCGCGACCTCAGAGTCTTCGTCGATGGGCAATTGCGCATCGATGCCACGGGCAAGTTCGCCAAACATGCCGCCGCCGCCCGAAACGAACTGGCGTTCGGCACCGCCAACAGCCCGGGCGTCGGCGACGCGTGGTGGGATTACGTCAAGGCGCGATCCGACGGCCTAAGCTGCAACGATCTGGTGGCCAGTGTCTCGTACAAGAAGAAATAGGCGACTGGCGCAAAAGCCACGGCATCTGACCCGAGGATCTTGGCCCCGCGGTCTGTAGGAACCTGCTTGCAGGCGATCCGAATCGCGCGCAAGCGCGCTCCTACGGCCCATTTCCAATCCCTGTGGCGTCCGCCACGCACCCGGCTCACGCCTTCGCGCGGCCGATCTCGGCGTGGTATTCCTGCAGGGGTTTCACGGTGGCGTCGCCCTTGAGGCGGGCGGCGATGCCCTCGGCGGCGGCCACGGCGGCGGCCACCGTCGTGATGTAGGGGACCTTGTGCTTCACGGCGGTCTTGCGGATGTAGGAATCGTCCAGGGCGCTGGTCTTGCCCGACGGCGTATTGACGATCAGCTGGATCTCGCCGTTGGCGATGGCATCGCCGATGTTGGGGCGGCCCTCCTGCATCTTCTGGGTCAGTTCCGCGGCAATCCTGTGTTCGGCGAGAAACGCGTGCGTGCCCTTGGTCGCCAGCAGGCGGAACCCCAGATCGGCAAACCGGCTCGCGGCGCGAGCAAAGGTTTCGCCGCGGTCGCGCTCGCAAACCGTGAGCAGGACGGCGCCCTCGAGCGGGAGCTTGGACTTCGCGGCATCTTGCGCCTTGTAGAACGCGAGCCCATAAGAGTCGGCCAGGCCGAGCACCTCGCCGGTCGAGCGCATCTCTGGCCCGAGGACGGGGTCGACCTCCGGGAACATGTTGAATGGAAACACGGATTCCTTGACGCCGTAGTAGGGTATCTTCCGGTCACCCAGGTCGAAGTCGGCGAGTTTCTTGCCGAGCATGATCTCGGTCGCGATGCGGGCCATGGAGATGCCGCAGACCTTGGAGACGATGGGCACGGTCCGGGAGGCGCGCGGGTTGGCCTCCAGGACGTAGACCTTTTCGCGGCAGATGGCGTACTGCATGTTCATCAGGCCCACCACCTTCATGGCCTTGGCGATCCTCCGCGTGTACTCGCAGATCGTGTCCACGTGCTTGCGCGGCAGGGACACGGGCGGAATGACGCACGCGGAATCGCCCGAGTGGATGCCGGCCTGTTCGATGTGCTCCATGACGGCGGGCACGAAGGCCTCGGCACCATCGCAGATCGCATCCGCCTCCGCCTCGACCGCGTTCTCCAGATACTTGTCGATGAGGATCGGGCGATCGGGGGTCACGCCGACGGCGGCGGCTAGGTAGTCGCGGAGCATGTCCTCGTCATGGACGATCTCCATTCCCCTGCCCCCGAGGACGTACGAGGGGCGCACCATGAGCGGGTAGCCGATTCGCGCCGCGACCTTCAGCGCCTCCTCGATGTTGATGGCCATGCCGCTCTCGGCCATCGGGATGCCCAGCTGATCCATCAGCTGACGAAAACGATCGCGGTCCTCCGCCAGATCGATGGTCTCGGTGGTCGTCCCGAGGATCTTCACGCCCGCCTCCTCCAGTTCGCGTGCGATGTTCAGGGGCGTCTGCCCGCCGAACTGGCAGATGACACCCATCGGCTTCTCCTTGGCGTAGATCTGGAGGACATCCTCGACGGTGAGCGGCTCGAAGTAGAGCTTGTTGGAGGTGTCGTAGTCGGTGGACACCGTCTCGGGGTTGCAGTTGACCATCACGCTCTCGAAGCCGGAGTCGCGCAGGGCGAACGCCGCGTGCACGCAGCAATAGTCGAACTCGATGCCCTGGCCGATCCGGTTCGGCCCGCCGCCGAGGATCAAGACCTTGCGCGGGTTGTCCGTCGCGGTGGTGGCGTCGGGCGCATTGTAGGTGGAGTAGTAGTAGGCCGCGTCCTCCACGCCGCTGACAGGAACGGGATGCCAGCCCTCGGCGATGCCCAGGCGCAGGCGGCGCTCGCGGATCGAGCGCTCGGAACCGTCCAGGATCTTCGCGAGATAGCGGTCGGAAAAGCCATCCCGCTTGGCCTGCGCCAAGAGCGCGTCCGGCAGCTCGCGGCCCCGGCATTCGAGGATCTTCTCCTCGAGTTCCACCAGTTCCTTCATCTGCCCGATGAACCAGGGCTTGATGTGCGTCCTCTCGTAGAGATCGGAAACCGTGGCGCCCTTGCGCAGCGCCTCGTACATCAGGAACTGCCGCTCGCTCGAGGGCTCGTTCAGGCGGCGGAGGAGTTCCTCCAGCGGCAGGGCGTTGAAGTCCTTCGCGAAGCCGAGGCCGTGGCGGCCGTTCTCGAGGGAGCGTATCGCCTTCTGGAATGCCTCCTTGTAGGTCTTGCCGATGCTCATGACCTCGCCGACGGCGCGCATCTGGGTGCCGAGCTTGTCCTCGATGCCCTTGAATTTCTCGAAGGCCCAGCGCGAGAACTTGATCACGACGTAGTCGCCGGAGGGCGTGTACTTGTCCAACGTGCCATCGCGCCAGTACGGGATCTCGGGAAGGCTCATCCCCCCCGCCAGTTTCGCGGAAACCAGCGCGATCGGAAAACCGGTGGCCTTGGAAGCGAGCGCCGACGAACGGGAGGTCCGGGGATTGATCTCGATGACGACGACGCGGCCGGAGGTCGGATCGTGGGCGAACTGGATGTTAGTGCCACCGACGACCTGGATGGCATCCACGATGTCGTAGGAATACTTCTGGAGCCTCTGCTGCAGCTCGGGCGCGATGGTCAGCATGGGGGCCGAACAGAAGGAATCGCCCGTGTGCACACCCATCGCATCGATGTTCTCGATGAAACAGACCGTGATCTTCCGGCCGGCGGCGTCGCGGACGACCTCCAGCTCCAATTCCTCCCAGCCGAGGACCGACTCCTCCACAAGGATCTGGCCGACGAGGCTCGCCGCAATGCCGCGGGAGGCCACGGTGCGGAGTTCCTCGACGTTGTATACGAGGCCGCCGCCGGTACCGCCAAGCGTGTAGGCCGGCCGGATGACGACGGGGTAGCCGAGGCCGACCGCGATGCGCTCCGCATCCTCGACGCTGTAGACGGCCTCGCTTCGGGGCATGTCGATGCCCAGCCGGTTCATGGTGTTCTTGAACGCGATCCGATCCTCGCCGCGCTCGATGGCGTCCACCTTCACCCCGATCACGCGCACGCCGTATTTCTCGAGGATGCCCTTCTTCGCCAATTCCGAGGTCAGGTTCAGGCCAGACTGGCCGCCGAGGTTAGGCAGGATGGCGTCGGGGCGCTCGCGCGCGATGATCTTATCCATCGCGTCGGCGGTGAGGGGCTCGATGTAGGTCACGTCGGCCATGCCGGGATCGGTCATGATGGTGGCCGGGTTGGAGTTGACCAAAACGATGCGGTAGCCGAGGGCGCGCAAGGCCTTGCAGGCCTGGGTGCCGGAGTAGTCGAACTCGCAGGCCTGGCCGATCACGATCGGTCCCGAGCCTATGATCATCACCTTGTTGATGTCGGGAATCTTGGGCATGGGGTCTCTCCGTTAGGCGTGGGTTCTCAGGGGTGCCGCCGATCCCGGTAGGCCAACGACCCCGCCGGGGTACCGCCGTGCGGACGATCGGTGAGGGCTTTCCTAGACATGCGAGCCTACATCCTTCAAGGCGACATCGGTTCAATGGTCAAGGTGATTCGAATAGAGCGCGCCAGAACCCACGCCAGCGACCCATGGCCGCCCGCCCCCAGAACCTCTGTCCACGAACTCGCCCATCCGAACCTTGCGAGCGGCGACCCCCGAAGAGTAGACTGCTCCCATGCAAGCGGACGGACGAAAGGGATGGATGACGGGGATGACATTGATCGTATTACTCGCGGCGGGCCTCGCCTGCCGCGCCGAGGACGCGGAGGCCCTTAAGAAAAGGATCGCGGACCTCGAGCAAAAGCTGGCAGAGGCGGAAAAGGCCGGGGGCGAAGACCAGAAACTGGAGAAACTGCGCGAGGCGAACAAGCGGGCCGCGCGCCAGCGCGCCGCGGCAGACCGACAGCGCTACAAGCCGGAAGAGTTGAAAGAGATCGAGTCGCTCTATCAGGTGGCCAATGAGAATTGGCGCAGCGACAAGGCGCGGGAGAGCCTCAAAACTCTGCTGGCGAAATACGACAGGGCCAATCGCACGGGTTGCGCGACCCTCTACATGGGGCAGATGAGCGAGGGACAGGATCGCATCGATTACCTCACCCGGGCCGTCGAGAAATTCAGCGACTGCTTTTACTTCAACGGTTGCCAGGTGGGCGGATATGGGCGGTACGTGCTCGCCATTACCTATTGGCAACAGGGCGAGAAGGACAAGGCGCGGAAGTTGCTCGACGAGATCCGGAAGGACTACAAGGACGCCACCACGCACCGCGGAGGCCGGGTGACCGAACTCGTCGATGCCGCCGAGAAGGAAATGGGGCCGGCCCACCGGGAGTGAAAATGAGACGTGGGAGCGCGCTTGCGCGCGATTCGCATCGCCTGCAAGCAGGCTCCTGCGATTCGGTGTCTGAATTTTCGAGCTGGATCCCATCCGGCGGCTGCCGGACCACCGGGGCAGAAAATTCGTAGCGAGGCCGATCGCCAGAGGCGATTTTACCAACATTCCGGCTTCGGCGTTCGCTCAGCCAGCGCCACGGGCGGGACGCCCGTGCCACGGAGCCGTGGCATGGGCATCTCGCCCATGTCCCACGCCGAAGGGCGCAAGCCCCTCGCTACCCCCCTCTTTTCGAGCTAGGGGCGGCCCCGATTGGCGAGGTAATAGAGCACCGGCACCGCCATCCTCGAGAGGAACAGCGAGGCGATCTCACCGGCCATCAGCGCGATGGCCAGACCCTGGAATATGGGGTCGAACAGGATCACCGCCGCGCCCACGACCACGGCCATCGCCGTGAGGAGCATCGGGCGGAACCGGACCGCGCCGGCATCGACGACGGCCTCGTGCAACGCCATGCCCTCGCGTCGTCGCTGCTCGATGAAATCGACCAGGATGATGGAGTTGCGCACGACGATCCCGGCCCCGGCCATGAAGCCGATCATCGAGGTCGCGGTGAAGAAGGCGCCGAGTAATCCGTGGGCGGGGAGGATGCCGACCAGCGAGAACGGGATGGCGGCCATCACGATCAGGGGGGTCAGGAACGACCGGAACCAGCCCACCATGAGCAGATAGATCAAGATGAGCACGGCGGCGAACGCCATTCCGAGGTCCCTGAACACCTCGATGGTGATCTGCCACTCGCCATCCCACTTCATCGATGGCTGGCGGTCGCCGAAGGGCATCGTGGCGTTGTGCACGCGCACCGGTCCCGGCCGCCCGCCAAAGTCCGCCGCGTTCAGCCTGGCGATCGCCTCGTTCATCTTCAGGATGGCGTACACTGGGCTCTCGATCTTCCCGGCCACGTCGCCGATGACGTACGCGACCGGCATGAGGTTCTTCCGGTGCCCGGTCTTGTCGCGGACCCGCCTCTCGACGCGCACGATCTCGCGCAGCGGGACCAGCGGGGCAGTGGCCTGGTCCGGTGCGACGACCCCGCCCGGTGGCTCGGGGAGCGCGTTGGCGTCGCCCGGTCGGACGCGGATCGCGAGCAGGTCGTCGGGCCGCGATGCGAGGGCCTCGGGCACCTCGAGCACGATGTTCACATCCTCCTTGTCGCGGCGGCTGTGGAGCAGATCGATGCTCAATCCATCCACCGCGATCTGAAGCGTCCGCGCGATGGTCTCGGCGCTGATGCCCGAGAGCGCCGCCTTCTCCTTATCCACGATGAACCGGGCCTCCGGCTGGTCGGCCTCGATGTACCAATCCACATCGACGACGCCCGCCGTGTCGCGAAAGATCTTGATCATGGCATCGGCGAGTTTTTGGCGGGCTTCGGGCGTCGGCCCATAGCATTCGGCGACGAGCGTCTGGAGGACCGGCGGTCCCGGCGGTACCTCGGCCACGGCGACTCGCGCCCCGTAGCGCCCCGCGATCTCCGCGACCCGCGGGCGAACCCGCTTCGCGATGTCGTGGCTGGATTGTCGGCGATCGTGCTTGGGCAGGAGGTTGACCTGGATGTCGGCCACGTGATCCCCCCGCCGCATGAAGTAGTGGCGGACCAGCCCGTTGAAGTTGAAGGGCGCCGCCGTGCCCGCGTACACCTCGATGTCCGTGACCTCCGGTTCCTCCCGCAGCGAGGCGGCGATCTCGCGGGCCGCCCGGGCCGTGTGCTCCAGGGAACTGCCCTCGGGCATGTTGAGGATCACCTGAAATTCGCTCTTGTTGTCGAAGGGCAGCATCTTGACCTTGACCCAGCCGATGCCGACCAGCGCGCAGGCGCCCAGCAGCAAAAGCGCGCATGCCAGAAGGAATCCGCCCTGCCACGCGGGGTGATGGATGAGGGGGCGCATGACCCGCCGGTAAAGGCGCGTGAAGAAATCCTCGGTGCCGGGGTGCGCGGCCGCCGCCTCTTTCCGGAGGAGCCTGCGTGCCGCCCACGGGGTCACGATGAAGGCGACCAGCAGGGACCACGCCATCGCCGCGCTTGAGCCCACCGGAATCGGTCGCATGTACGGGCCCATCAGGCCGCCGACGAACGCCATCGGAAGGATCGCCGCGATCACGGCAATCGTCGCCAGGATCGTCGGATTGCCCACCTCCGCGACCGCCTCGATCGCCACGGCGCTCATGGATCGCGCTCGGCTTCCGGGCAGATGGAGATGCCGCACGATGTTCTCCACCACCACGATCGCATCATCGACGAGTATCCCGATCGAGAAGATCAGGGCGAAGAGCGTGATCCGGTTGAGCGTGTAGCCGTACAGATAAAAGACCAGCAACGTCAGCGCCAGCGTCGCGGGTATCGCGATCGCGACGATCAGGGACTCGCGCCAGCCCAGGACGATGAGGATCAGCAGCGAGACCCCAATCACCGCGATTCCCATGTGGATCAGCAACTCGTTGGACTTCTCTGCGGCGGTCTCACCATAGTGCCGCGTCACGGTGACCGCCACATCCGATGGGATGATCACGCCCTTGAACGCATCCAGCTTGCGCAGCACGTCCCGGCTGACCGCGATGGCGTTCGCGCCCGGCCGCTTGGCCACCGTGAGGGTCACCGCCGGCTCGTCGTTGGCCGAAGGAGCCGTGGCGCCGTGAGACCTCGCCGCCGGACCGTGCGTCAGGAAAACATAATCGCGCGGCTTCTCTGGCCCATCGACCACGCGCGCCACATCCCTCACGTAGATCGGCCGACCGCCCGCCACCCCGACGACGATATTCCGCGCGTCCTCGGCCGATTCGATGAACGCGCCGGTCTCGATGACGACCTCCCGATTATTCGACGGCATGCCCCCCGCCGTCGATTGCCGGTTGCCCTGCTGGAGCATCGGGATGATGCCCGCCGGCGACAGCCCCCGCGCCGCAAGCGCGGCCGGATCCAAGAGGATGCGCAGCTGGCGCCTGGCGCCGCCGATCAACTGCGTCTCGGAGACATTCGCCGCCTGCTTGATGTGGTCATCCGCCTGCGCGGCGATGCGCCGGAGGGTCAGGTGGTCATAGCGCGCGCTGTGGAAAGTGAGCGAGAGAATGGGCACGTCATCGATGGAACGCGGCTTGATCAGCGGCGCCGAGACGCCGTGCGGGATCCGGTCGAAATTCATCTGGAGCTTCTGGTTCAGCAGCACCAGGGCGCGCACGACATCCGTGCCCACCACGAACCGCACGATCACCAGCGATTCGCCTGGGTGCGACATCGAATAGAGGTATTCGACACCGGGCACCTCCCAGAGCAACTTCTCCATCGGCCGCGTGACCCGCTCCTCCACCTCGCCCGCCGAGGCACCAGGCATCACCACGCCCACGTCGATCATGGGCACCTTGATCTGCGGCTCCTCCTCGCGCGGCAGCAAAATGATGGCAGCGAGCCCGAGGAGGACGGCCGCGATGACGAGGAGCGGCGTCAGTTTCGAATCGACGAACGCCCGGGCGAGCGCCCCCGCCATCCCACTGCGCTCAGACCCCGTGTCCATCCGGTCCCGCGTGTCCATCTAGTGCACGACGACAGCCTGGCCGTCGGCCAAAGCGGAGGCGCCCTCCACGACGACGGCCTCACTGGCGTCAAGGCCCGACAAGATCTCCACCCGTCCGCCCTCCCTGCGCCCGGTGCGCACGATGCGCAGCTGGGCCACGCCGTCACGCACCACATAAACAAGATCCAGCTGCCCTCGCGCCAGCACGGCAGCCTCCGGCACCCGCAAAGAAGGCGCCGCGTCGGTGGGGATCCGCGCCCGCCCGAACATCCCCGATCGCAACGCGGGATTGCTCGGCAGGTCGATCTTCACCAGCGTGGTCCTCGATGCCGGATCGGACGCCGGCGCGATCTCGCCCACCTTCCCCGGCACCGTCACCCGCGCCGCATCGACCGCGATGGCGATCGTGTCGCCAATCCGAACCCGACCCATCAGGGACTCGGGCACCTGGGCCTCGAGCCGAAGGGCCCCGGGATCCTCGACCTCGGCGATCGCGCGTCCGGGCGTCGCCAGGTCCCCCCGCTGCACGAACCTCCGCGTCACCACCCCGTCGAACGGTGCCGTGATCGAGCAATACCCCAGCAGCGAGGTTGTTTCATCGACCGCCGCCTGCGCAGACCTCAGGCGGCTCCGGGCCGCCTCGAACTCCTGCGCGGTCACCACCCGCTCACCGTGCAGTTTCTCGTATCTCGTGAAATCCGTCGATGCTTGCTCCAGCGTCGCCCTCGCGCTGTCCAGCCGCGCCCGGATCTCGCGATCATCGATCCGTGCCAGGACCTCCTCGCGCTTCACGACCCGGCCGGGATCTGCATCGATCTCGGTCACCGCGCCGGTGACCTTCGCGGCGAGGATCGCCGACCGCACCGGCCGGATCGTCCCCGGCGCGTCTTCCGCGGAAGTTGCCGGATCGGGCCGTGCCTCCTCCACTTTCACCGTCGCGGTCGGAAGCGGGGGCGATGCCTTTCTGTCCCCCTCGTGCCCGCATGCCGCGATCAGCAGCACCGCGCACCACGCCATCGAAATCGCCACCGCGCCGCCCGGTCTGGCCCCCATCGGTCCTGCGCCCGTGTCTTTCATAAGAACCAAGATGAAACCCTTTATCTCGGACGCTTCTGGCCTATTGCAACAGAAAAATGGAGCCGGCTATCGGATTCGAACCGATGACCAGCGGTTTACAAAACCGCTGCTCTACCACTGAGCTAAGCCGGCGTATAGCGTTGCCAAATAATGACTTGTGGTTTTGATTGCTTTGAGGGATGTCCGCCAAAAAGCCATTTAGTTGACATTTAAGGCGTTTTTGCGTACCTTCGAGCGTGATCGCGAAACGTCGCGTAAGAAAGCACGTCCTCAAAGCTGTCCGCTACAAGCATCATCCGACCCTCGAATGGACGGTAACCGGGTACTACCTCAATGGCAAGCGGGTTCGGCGGTTCTTCGCGACGGAGGAAGAGGCCAACACCTTCATCCAGCAGCAGACGACCAAACGCGAGAATCTCGGGGCGAGGGCACTGGCCATCCCCCACGAACTGCACGTCGAAGCTATCGACTGCACGGACAAACTGAAGCCATGGGGCCAATCGCTCACGGATGCCACCGAGTTCTACATCCGCCACCTGGAGGTCGCGAGCCGATCTTGCACCGCGGACGAGCTGCTCCCCCGCTTCCTGAAAGCCAAGGAAGCCGATGGCGGAGGTGTCCGGTACCTTCGCGACCTTCGGACGCGCCTGGGACGCTTCTCACACGATTGCGGCTCGGTCCTGCTCTCCGCCATCACTCCCGGCAAGCTCGATGACTGGCTCCGTGGTCTCAGCCTTTCCCCACAATCCAGGATCAACTTCCGCCGGGTGCTGCACGTCTTCTTCGAGTTCGCCCGCAAGGCAGGGCATGTTGAGGTCAACCCGGTCACTGAGACGATCAAGCCACGAAGAGCCGCCGGAGAGGTGGCCATATTCACCCCTGCCGAAGCCAAGGCGCTGCTTGACACTGCCGCCGCCAGAGATCCCGAAATCATTCCCTTCTTCGCCATCGGACTATTCGCCGGCCTTCGGGTGGCCGAACTGGAGCGGCTGGACTGGGCAGATGTCCGTCTCGACAGAACATTCATCGAAGTGAAGGCATCCGCCAGCAAGACCGCCTCCCGTCGCCTCGTCAAAATCGAGCCGAATCTGGCGGAGTGGCTGACGCCCCATGCGAAGCTGTCAGGCTCCGTCGTTCTGCCAAATCTCCGTAAGCGGCGTGAGGCCGTTCGCTTGGCCGCTGGCCTCGCCAAGTGGCCTGATAACGGGATGCGCCACAGCTTTGGCTCTTACCACCTCGCCCACTTCCAAGATGCCGCCCGCACCGCCCTTGAGATGGGGCATCGGGACACCCAGATGATCTTCGGTCATTACCGGGAGGTTGTGACGCCGGAGGATGCTGCAGCCTACTGGATCATCAGACCGACGATTGGATCTTGAGGGCATCATTTGCCCATCTGGGATTTTGCCTTAGCGCCTAGATGCTTTGCTCTTTTTGCCATGCGACGCCGACGCGCGTCAGACAATTGGGCGCCACTCGGTAAACGAATGTGGCCCTTCGTCGTGTACACAACATCCGCAACAGTCCGTCGCTCGTCCGATTGTCCTGATTGTCCCGATTGTCCCGCTTCACCCAGAGCGTCTCGGGGCACCATCTTTTCGGCAGCATCAATGACCTTCCGGATCCATTTGCGCCCGCGTCTTCGGTAAAGGGTTGCTCGCGAAACACCGAGTGATTTTGCCAGAGTCTTGCCGTTTAAGCGCTCACGAAACTTCTCGTGAATCATCGCTAGTCGTCTGGCCGCAAGCCGGAGTTCAAACTCGGGCAGTCCTCGGACGATGATATCAAGCTGCCTCCACGTTCGCTGTAGCTTGTTCTCTCCGAAGACTCCGCATCCCGCTTCGAGGAATTCGGAATACGCATCGTTCGCTGTTTCTACCATCTCCCGGAGGTTTTCATCTGCGATATCCTCAGGGCGGATCTCCCGTTTTCCATTCCGGAATCCCCAAGGATCTCGGGGATCGAATGGAAGACTTTGTCGCCATCTCGAGCATTTCACTTTCTCCCCCGGCAGCACCCCATGTGCCAACAGCGCTTCCTGCTCTAAGAGCCAGAGCGCACGAGGCACCCGATCAATCGGGACTTCAGTTTCGACAATCTCCCAGTTCTCATTCCCCGCCTCACTTGACGGGCCATTCGCGCTTGCATTGCGCAGCTTCGGCGTTCGGACCCGAACGGGTCGGCGGTACCGCCTATCGTTCAGTCGTTGCCGAACGATCGGAATCACTTTCTCGGCGGGCCGGCGAAGTTCCCAGTGTGGCCGGCCTCGATCGCCGATGACCAATCGCACTTCCTCGGGAGGTACGATCTCATTTCGGATGTACCTCCGAATCTGAGAACAGCTCACGGAAAACGCTGATGCCAAGGCGCTAATACTTTTGTGCATCTTTTGAGACAGTAACGCGGAAATAGTGTCAGGCAAGCATGCGAAAGGAATCATCCATGAACCCACTATTGACGAAAACTCAACTGGCCGAGCTGCTCGAATGCAGCAAGCGGCACATCGACAACCTTGTTCGCCGAAGGGCTATCCCGATCGTCCGAACCAGCAAACGCTTCGTGCGCTTCAATCTGGAGAATGTCCTTGCGGCACTCCAGCGGTTCGAGTCACAGGCAGTCGATGCTCAGGCGGCGACAAGCCGAATTCGCCGAGAGCACAAGGCGTGAGAAGCAGCCATGCTCAACCGCACTCTCACCCCATCCAGTGGAGACGCCGCCTCGGTTCCTCGGGCGCCTGACTTCAATCGGGACCCAGGCAACCCTAGTCAAGTGGTTTCCCGCGCAAGGCACGTAGAGTCCGTGATTCTGCGGCTATCAACCCGAACGCTCATCCAACTTTTGCGAGTTCTGTATGGGACCACTTTTTGCCTTGGTCAAATTCGATGGAGCACCGCCGGATTGTTCGGCGAAGTCGCGGCGATTCGCGCATCGATCGAGACGGAACTCGGCAGGCGACGACATGACAACCCGCCGATCGAACGTGAGGGACCATGAACGGGCAAATTCTATTGGCAAAGAGGCATCTTCCCCTGCCACAGCTCATGGAGAAATTGGGGCATGGCAGGAGCGCGCGAAAATCCGCCCTGAGTCCATTCCGTCCGGAATCACGGGCCTCCTTCTCCATGTTCTCCCGCAGAGGGCTTTGGTTCTGGAAGGATCATGGCACCGGGGAATCCGGCGATGAGATCACGTACCTCGAAAAGTACTTCTCCCTCACTCGGTCTGAAGCAATCCGACTGTTTCTGCGGCTAGCGAACACCAGGAAAACATGAGCACCGTTCCTTCCCGTCCCAATGGCGCAAAGCCCAGCGAGCACGACGGCGAATCCAGTTCGTTCGACTGGCCAACGTGCGTCCGCGCTTTCACGAGCGAGCATGTCGCAAAACTCGCCAGATGGCGCGGCTACAGCCAAGAATTTGCCCGCTGGCTACGCCAACAAGGGTTAATCGGACTTTACCAAGAACGAGTCGCATTCCCGCTTCAGGATCCTGAGACCGGGGATGCCTTCGGATGCCACTACCGGATGCGCGACGGAACTTGGCGTGTACTGGGCGGCCGCATGGTCCCGCTCGCCATAGGCAACGTCGAAGATCCCGAACTTTGTCTGGTCGGAGAATCCCAGTGGGATGTGTTTTCGGTAATGGACAAGATGGGCTGGCATAAAAATGAACCACCGTATGGCGCCATCGTGACCCGAGGTGCCTCGAACGGACGAATGATCTCCGTTTGGCTTCCGAAAGGCGTCGAAGTCATCGCATTGCCGCAAAACGATGAGGCCGGACAACGCTGGTTAAGAGACGTTATCGAATCAGCGCCGGGCGCAGTGCGGATCATCCGTATCCCGGACAAATTCAAGGATGCCAATCAATGGCTGAGTTCCGATGTTTCATCAGAAGAACTTCACCGTCGAATATTCGTAGATTTTGAAAGACCTTCCCCAATTCCGCTCGTCACCCCCTCCTCGCATCATGCGGCGAGCACCGACGAGTCCGATGAGATCCTCGATCCCGGACCATTTCCCATCGAGGCTTTACCGCCTGCGGCGCGGGCGATGGCAGTCGCCGCGTCTGAAGCTTATCAAACAGCGCCGGAGCTACCGGCGATGGCATCGCTTGCGACTCTGTCGGCAGCGATCGGAAAGGCCTTTTTCGTAACGGATGCCGTTCCAGGTCGACGCACTCATCTGAACCTCTACATCATCGCAGGCGCCCCGAAATCCTATGGCAAGAGTTCCGGCGCCGACATTGTCAGACCGATCGTCGAAGCTTCGAATGATCTCGCAGAAGATTTCAGGAGGAATCGACTTCCCTCCCTCAAGAGCCGGATCGCGACCCTCGAGGCCTTGAAGAGCGGGATCCTCAAGCAGATCGCGAGGCCAAGGTCGGCGGAGACTCCAGCGGGCGACGAAATGCCTCCGGATCTCCGCACCCGATTGGAAAAGGCGGAGCGAGAAATCGACGAAATCAAGACCGAGCTCCTCGATCCTTCGCTTTGGATCGGCGGCGCCACCACAGAGGCGCTTGCCGAAATGCTCCGACGCAATAACGGCACGATTTTCTCTTTCTCCCCCGAGGCCGGCGATCTGGTTCGCATCGCCCTTGGCCGATATCGGGACAAAGGAAAGGCAGACTTCGACCTGCTCTTGTCCGGATACACCGTTGAGCCTTTCCGGGAGACTCGGATCGGCCGTGGAGACAATATGCTCGTTCCCTGCATTACATGCCTGTGGCTCTGCCAACCATTTCTCCTAAAGGAACTATATGGACATGAAGAAGCACAGGAAAGGGGCCTCACGGCTCGAGTGCTGTCCTTTATTTGCGAGCACGAGCGAATACCTCACGACGACGGCCAAGATCGACGAATTCCTGACACCACGTCGGCGGCCTGGGGGAAACTCGTAGCCGACATCATCCGTGCACGTCGGCAAGGCGAACATGCGATCCAATGCAGCCCAGAAGCCCGGGAAGTTTTACGGAAATGGCATAACGAGTCCGTCGACATGCGCAATGATGCTTTCCGTGATGTCGAAGGCGAATTGGGCAGATGGCGGGAACACGCCATTCGCATTGCCGGTGTTTTGGCGGTAGCAGACGGAATTTCGGAAGGACGAGCGCCCATAACGCTGGATGCAAGGACGGCGGAGCGCGCGGTCACCGTGGCCCGATGGGCGGGCCTTAGCTCGCTTAGGATGCTCCAACTGGGCAGGGCTCGCCGACTGGCTGAGCGCATGGAGCGCCTCCTGGCTGTCCTGGCAGAGGCTGGCGGGCAACAGACCCTGAGGATCCTCGAAAAGCACCATGGCTTCCTGCGCCCGGAGATCGAATCGCTGGTGACGCGCTATCCGGAGAAGTTTGAAGTCACCACACATAAACCGGCGACAGGTCGACCCGGCGAAGTCCTGAATCTCAAACAGAGCCGAAGTAGCCTCAACGCCTAGACTTCAGGTTCACCTGCGAATCCCCAAACCCCCAGAAGCCCCGAAACCCCCAAAACGATCTTTTGGGGATTTCGGGGCTTCTGAGGGTTCCGCGGGTTTCGGTTGCGGTGCTCCTCCCGAAGGGCGACTCAGGAGTCCGCACGTCAAACCAGAACCTATCTATTTCACCATCTTGCGGACACGTCTTCGCGATTCGTCTCTCTAATGCCCTACCGATCAATGTACCTCACCGGATTCGCGCCTCCGTCAGAGAACTCGGGCCAGTCGAGGACCGTCTCCCCGACCTCGCGCCAATTCCAGAACACCAAAACACAGCGGTCCGTTTCGTGGGAGGGGATCGCCCAGGTACACACGGTTGCGCCCTTCGTGCCGGCAGCAGATGACCGCGTTGTCCGTCGTGCGCGTCGGATCAATCTTCCAGTTCCCGCTTGAACCGGTCGGTCGCGAGAAACACCAGGAACCGTCCGCCGGTCATAACGGCGACGGCGCTCTTTCCTTCTGGAATCACGTCGGAAAGTCTCATGCTCGCACTCCTCCACAATGGTCGGTTGCTCCTCCGTCACGCTAATGAAGACTCCTTTTCAAAATCCGGATACAGCCGCTTGAGTTGTTCGCGGACAATCGTGGCTACATTAAACGAGCGCTCGGAGTGCCGAAAGACGCTTTCCAGAGTGTACGCCATCACCTCCAGCGGGTTGCGGTCGTACCCCATTCTCTCCAATCCGTCGGCATAAGCGGCCAAGAACCGTTTCGGACCGAGTGCGCGCCATTGGATGACGTGGACGAGTTCATGGAAGTGGATCGCCTCGTCATCCCGCAGTCTACCGCGCACAAAGAATGTATCCAGATAGGTGATTCCACCAGGATGCATTTGCTCGAAGTCCGCAAACTGAGCCAACCCAATCGCGCTCAATGGCGGCATGGGTGCTTTATCGACGTAGACGACCTTCGCGGATTCCAAAGTTTCGGGATCATAGTAGCCAGGGAGTCGCTGGAACCCTAGTGATGCCACCGTAGACGCATCGGCCTCATGCTCGGACCGGGTTATCTTGATCCAACGCAGGATCAACGGAAACTTCGCTTCAAATTCTTCCCATGTCATTGGGGATGCCCTCCGGGATGCCGCCTCACAGCTCTCCCTTGAACGCCCGATCGAGGATCGCCGGCATGAGCGCGTCCAGCTCCTCGGCCGTCTCCGCCTGCAGACGCTTCAACGCGTCCACCTCGGCCTGCAAGGCGTCGAGTTCGGCAACGATCCGGCGGAATGAACTCATTTGCTTGTATCTTTCTTCTGTCTTCGCTGCGGAAGGCGTTCGTTCACGTCTAGCCCATGATTCAAACAGCAAGCACAAATGTCGCGGACACCTGCCAGAACTGAGTCAATCCTGGGTCGAACCATGTTTTGAGTATACCGATCTCTGCCATGGACGAGGACATTTCGAGCCTCAAATGCAGTCGCTACGCCGTGCCAATCTTTCACGGCCTGCGGTAGTGTTTTCGCATCTGGCAAGTGAGCCGTTTCTCTGCGCCAAATGTCTTTGTAGGCATCCAGACCATGTATCCTCTCAAGGTCTTGTCGGACCTCTTTGTTGGGCCGTTTGCTCAGACCGACAATCGCGCGGCAAAGCGTCCACTCGAAATAGACAGCAGCAGTGATCAACGCGATCGAAGGGTGCTTGGGAATCCAAGAACGAATCTCTCGTTCTCGCACATCCAAACTGTGTGAAACCAAAAACATCTGCAGTTTTCCTCTGGACGCCCGGCCCAGCACCGCCGGCAGCAGCGCGTCGAGCTCGGCCACGGTCCGGCGTTGCTCGGCCAGCACTCAGTTATGATTTGCGGAAAACATAGTGAAGTGCTGAACCAACCAAATTTTCCAACTCCTCCTCCATTCCGCCGAACTGCTCTCGCAATTGAGCAATGCCTTCTTCAGCTTTTCGCAACGTGTCCGCAACCGCCAACTGCAAATCCAAGTCCTCTGGAATTGCGACCTCCAGGTCGAGAAACTTCTCAACAATCAAACGCCGCCTATTCGTCGAACCCCGGCTCAAATGTTCGTAAACGCGGAGCATCGAAGGCTGGAATAAACAGAAGCGAAGGTATGCGGGCAATACACGCTCACTCCGAATTTCAAAAACAGGAAAATCATTCGTCGCAATCGCGTTGTCCAACTCGCTAGGCACGAGCGCCATTGCACCGTTCCGTGCGTCAATGCGAGAAAGCAGCAGGTCGTTAGTTCGAATGACGGTCTGCACCTTTGAGCCAATCTCACTGCCGACGACACAATCTCGTACTTTCGCGCCGCGAAAATGCAACTGAACACGCGGTCTTGTGTATTCTACATCGTTCAGAATTCTGATGGCATCATCCCGTTGCACCAGAAGCTCACGCAGCGGAACTCCCGGCGCTGACACTTTCGTCAAAGCGGCCAGTGTTTCCTCCAACTTCCCAAGCACAACTTCGCTGTCGTTCTTCATCCGGCGCACCGTGCCAATAATTTCAGATGGCGCAGGAAGTGATACTCTCGCGTGCTTCGGATGATTCTGCGCCAAATCGAAACCACTGTCCTTGAGGTCTTCAACTTTGACGAGCCATGCCTGCTCACTTCGCTTGCGGTTGTGCCACCACTGAAGAATTGGCGCGAACTCTTCAAACTGGATGCCGTCCGTCGCAGAATACGATTTGCCTTTCAGATGCGCTCGGTGCGGTGGCAATGGGTGTTCATAAAACCACACGGCTCGGGTTGGCCCGTTGCGGTCGAAGAACAAGACGTTCGTCGCGATGTCGGTGTATGGCTCGAAAACGCCTTTGGGAAAACGAACGACTGTGTGGAGATTGAATTCGGACAATAGCTCCTCACGAATTCGCTGTGGAACGCCGTCTTCGTAGAGTGTCCCATTTGGCACAACGACCGCCGCGCGGGCGGGTCGCTTTGCGGCAGTAGGCACACGGTGCAGCTTCCGCATAATCAACTGCAGGAACAGCAGCGCCGTCTCCGCAGTCTGCTTGTCCTCCGGGAAATTCCGTTGGATGCCCTTCTCCTCCTCTCCGCCGAAAGGCGGGTTGGTGAGGATCACGTCCACGCGGTCACGCTCGCCGATGTCGGTGAGCTTGTGGCGCAGGGCATTGCCCGGATCGATCCGCGGCGAATCGAGGCCGTGGAGGAGTAGGTTCATCTGGCAGAGGAGGTACGGCAGGGACTTTGGCTCGCAACCGAACAGAGTCTGCCCCTGCAGCACCCGACGGTCCGCCACCGTCTTGACCTGCTTCGACAGATGGTTGAAGGCTTCTACCAAGAAGCCGCCCGTCCCGCTCGCCGGATCCAGGACGGTCTCGCCGAGCCGCGGGTCGGTGACCTCGACCATCAACCGCACGACCGCCCGGGGGGTGTAGAACTCGCCGGAATCCCCCGCCGCGTCCCTCATCTCCCGGAGCATCGATTCGTAAAGCGCCCCGAGCGTGTGCAGCTCCTCGCTCGACGTGAAGCGGATGCCGCCGATCTTATTGATCACGTCCCGCAGGAGGTATCCGCTCTTCATCCGGTTATCGACGCCCTTGAACACCGTCGCTATCACGTCCCGACGGTCGTCGCCATTCGAGCTGCTCAGCGTCCGCAGATACCGGAATAACCCCGCGCCCTCCTTCCCATCCGGTCGGACGACCTCCTCGTTGCTGATGAACCCCAAAAGCTCATCCCCCGTGATCCCTTCCGCCTTGGCCGCCCAGTCTCGCCATCGGTACGGCCGCTCCACCGCCGGCTTGAACTTCTTCCCCGCCAGCTTTGCCTCCTCTTCCCGCTGCACCTCCAGATCGTCCAGAAACTTCAGGAACATGATCCACGTCAACATTGGCAGACGGTCCAAGTCTCCATTCAGACCCTTGTCCTTCCGCATGATGTCGCGGGCGGACTTAAGAAGGGCGCCTAGAGATTGGACGGTGGTAGGCAGTGTCTTCGTCACTCGTCGAAATCCTATGTTTCCACTCTGATCTCGGGTTCGCCTACACGGATTTCATTCTCGATGAGCGAGTAGATCGGCACTTCACCTTTCATCACTTCAAACGACACCACAAGGCAATAACGAGCTGATCCCGCGCCATCCAAGTGATTCCACCCTTTATGAGAACGCACCGCGATGGCAAATTCGCGAGGCAGGTCATAAGAATCGATGAGCGCCCAGTCCTTCTGGACCGAACCATGATTCCGGCTAGTTTCTTGAACTGCCCCCAGATTATCGCGCTTGTGCAGTGTCCAAGGAAATTCGGCAGATAGAGAATCGCCGCCGTTTGTCATCCTTTCTAAAAAGACATGTCTCGGTTCGCCGCGCTTGCTAGCTTCCCAATCGAGCCATGTCTCCAAATAGCCCGTGCGTCGCGCGCGTGTTCGGCGCGGCAAAGCCGTGTATGCCAGCGTAACGTCTATTCGAATCCGAGCATCAACAGCAGCGTTCAGCAATTCCTCTGGAATCCGAACCGTGTAAAGATGGAGTTGTTTGCTTGGGAGTATTTCACTGTCGGGCGTAATCAACGTGACGCGCGTTTCACAATTCATGGAGGCGCGCTCGAGCGACGGAAGGCCATATCCGATCAGCCGCAACACTTTATCCTTGTCAGGCGTGTTCTCTGCCCATTCCGGCCACCTCGCACTCTGCACAATCAGTGCTCGATAAAGCAAAGGTGACGCGGCAGGGAAAAGATTTTGCAGGTGTGCCGCTGTGTGAGCCACCTTCGGCGCCGCAAACGACGTCCCAGCTCCATCTTTAGAGTGTGCCGGTGCACCGTGCATTGTCGAATTGAGTAATTCTACGGAAACCTCTTCGTGATATCCAACAATGCGAGGAGGCCGCGTAGAATAAACCAGGTCGCCACCTACATCCACAACGTCGGGTTTGACGACTGACCATGGCTCGCCATAACCGCTGCGGCTGAAGCCGGAAGGCTGATGTTCGCCGGCGGCAAAGGAACGTCTGTTTGCATCTTCGAAGACGGTGGCGCTGACTGAGCCGACGGTTAACGCATGGATACTTTGCGCCGGGTTCGCAACACGCATCGAGGCTTCCAGTTGATGATCGGGGGGCTGCTTGCCTGCGTCCAGATGCGCGCGCAAGCCGGGATTGGACTCGTCACCGTTGTCGAGACGAGTTTGATTACCCGCTGACTGGATGAACAAGACTTCTTGCTCGTGGGACAGTTGGTCCATCTTGGCTGCCCAAGAGGTCATCCGATGTTTTGGACAAGGGATGTTTGCGTTGATCGAATGATTGAAGATCTTCGTAAAGTGGGGCGCTCTGTGAAAATGGGCTACGACCTGCTGAAGATACTCTTCAGCCGCAAGCGTGTCGGGCAGTCTGTTTTCGGAATCAAGGACACGAGCATTCTGAATCCACGCGACGGACTCGACTTCCCCGGCGACGGGAACTTGATTCGGATAGAGAACCGCGCCAGCGACCCGAGTTCCGTGACCTTGCGGGCGAACGTAATCAGCCACATCATCCGGCGTGACATTAGGTAGGAAGCATCGGCTGGTTGCCGAATCAATAGCTGGCTCGAGCCATCGGTGCCCTTCTTCGATGCCACTGTCTATAACGCACACTCTGGGCGCATTCTCAGGCGGTGGACGAACCAGCAATTGCTCCTCCACCTGACGCATAGAGCTTTCCGTCACCTGTTGCTGCAACTCGGGTGGCAGCGAGACTTCAAACAGGTGGGCAAAATTCAAAATCACATCCCGGAAGCCCTCGCCACTCATCTGCACCCGCACTTGAACGCTGTCGGGAAACACCATACCGGCCTCGGCCTTATGGGCTGGGTCGGAGACTAAACCCGAAACGATTTCCCCACCATAGTGCTCTACGAACCGGTTGAGTTCGTTCACGCGAGTTTCGGCGTTTTCATCCCACTCGATGTTCGCCTGTTCCCAAGCATAGCGGCGCGCCTCTTCCCTTCGCTGGAGGAACTCATCCGCCTTCTCGTCCTTCCTCTTTCTTATCGTGGGCCATTTCACATCCCGCGTGCTCGTTGCGGTCTGAATGCCAAGATCGAACGTGTAAATGAAGGCATTATCCAGAGGCCATAGAGCCAGAATATCCGGTGCGAGAACGTTCTTCAAACGACGTGTGTCGTCGGGCTGGTCGTAAATATCCAGCAACGATGATCCAGCGACGAGGTTCCCAACCCCAGTTTCGAATTGCCTCAAGACATCCTCCAACTTGGTGAACTCGAGGTCCTCTGAGGAAACTAGCATCAACCCTTCTTCGGTTTCAGCAACCAGTTCCACGCCCAGGGCCCGGACGATCGGGTCAACATCGACGCCTTCGGGCAGCTTCAGCACGAAACCTTTGTCGGCCGGGACGACGGGCAATCCGTTTTGTTCCCGGAGCATGCGAAGTCTGGTATCAGACTGCCGCATTCGGCGAAGGATGCCGCGAATCCTAGTCGCGTGGGCGGCTGGGTCTTTTCGGTTGGCTTCAACTTCCGCGTTTTCGCGTAGTCCGCCCCGGAACAATGGTTCATGGGTACCGCGAAACGCGAGATGTAGGTGTGGAAAGTCTTTTGGGGCGGGCATGGCGCTCAACACGCTTGATGGCGCTCGTGAATCTCAGCGAGCGCGCGTCGGATATCTTCGTCACCAACCCGTTGCCGACCTTCCAACACACAATGTTTTGCAGCGCTCTGCGCAACATGGACGACATCCGAACCTGACATGCCGTCCATGGCCAGCGAGAGATCATGCCAACTGATGGCAACATCCGTCTCAATTGGGGAAAGCGTGGTTTTTAACAACTGACTAATCTCTTTGATTCCGGGCAGCGGCACTTTCAAGACCTCGTCGAAGCGACGGAACAACGCTGTATCGAGAGCTGAGTCGATGTTGGTCGCCGCAATTACAAGACCGTCGCCCGTATAACTTTCAAGCATTTCCAGCAACGCATTGGTGATGCGCGTGATTTCGCCCACGTCATTGCAGACCGTACGTGACCGAGCTAGGGTGTCACATTCATCAAGAAACAACGCACAGGGCGATGCTTGGGCAGCTTCAAATACCTTGCGTAGGTTTGCCATCGTCTCACCGAAGTAAGACGAGAGCAATGTGTCGAACCGTACCTTGCGGAGCGGCAGGCCCGTGCTCCACGCGAGGCGTTCCGCTCCGAGGCTCTTGCCACAACCAGGTGGGCCGTAAAGCAAAATGCGATGGCGAGGCTTTAAGCCGTGCTTGGCCAACCGTGTGCGCGCCGCGAACTCTCTCTCAATGCGATGGAAACGGCGCTCGACGACATCCGGCAAGACCATGTGGTGCCGCAGTTTGTCAACTGGAATGTCCTGAACAAGCGGGGCAGAATCCCGCCGGCTTGTGGGGAGACGTTGCAGCGCCCCAGTTGACGGAGCGATGTCTTCAGGAGGTTTGTCCTTGAGAATGCGCTCCAGTTCTTGAGCAACACGCGCGTGTCCCTGCTTTCTCTGCTCTTCGACAATCCGACGACACAGCGAATCTACGTCGGCGTTTGAGCCGAAATGGATGACACGGAACAGTCGCTTCATCAGTGTCGCATTCATCGTCTGTATCAATTTAACGTCTTTTGGCTGAATTGAAATCTCTTGTTGGTGAGCGTATTGAACTCGTTCTCATGCCGCATAAAGCAGTGATTCAAGTTTCTTGACGGCTTCGCGAAGCGCGTCTGCCCCCCCAAACTTCCCGATGATCTCGTTGACGTTCCCGTGCTGTGAGATCGGGGGCAGCTTCAGCACGTCTGGGAGAGTAAACTGGACCTCGCCGTCGGCGGCGTATTTTTCCAGCAGGCCATCGAGAATCTCTCTTGCCTCGGGGGAGAAGAAGCGAAAGAAAGCGACCTCCTTCTTCTTCACGCGGTCTGCGCGCTGGCGGCGGGTGAGGAGTGGGGCGTTGAAGGCTAGGTGGCAGAGCAAGTCGAACGGATCGGCGTCGGGCCTTCCGGTTAGCGAGGCGAGCTGGGGGAAGTCGATACCTCGATCGGCGAATTGGCAAATGATATCGGCGCGCTCCTCCCCATCGATCCAGCGGGCGCGCAAATCCTCCGGGCTCGTGCAGAGCGCGCGGACCTTCTCGGCGGTGTAATCTGCAAGCTTCACCACGCGGAGCTGCTTGCCGTCGGCATCCAACTCGTGGACCAGCTCCGCGACGATCTCCACCTGGCCGCCATCGTAGTAGTACTTTCGCCGCGGTTTGTTGGGGCCATCGCCGAAGGTCGGTTTCTCTTCCCCGACTACACGAGCGCCCTCCTCCGTGCCCTCTATGTCCTCTGTGGTGAGAACCTCCGTCTTTCTTATCTCCCCGCGCGCATCGATCTCCTCCTGCGAGGCGAACGCGGGCTCGCCGTCGAAGGCGGGGTCGGCGAAGTTGCGCGTGGCGGTGCCGGTGTAGTCAAGGATGTTGAAGGAGAACTTACCGTAATCGTCGCGGACGCGGGTGCCACGGCCGATGATCTGTTTGAATTCCACCATCGAATTGACCAGCCGCGCCAACACGATATTGCGGCAGGTGGGGGCGTCGAGGCCGGTGGTGAGCAATTGCGACGTCGTCAGGATGACAGGGGTTCGCGTCTCAACATCCTGGAAGTCGCCCATGTGGCCGCGGCCAATGTCACCCTCGTCAGCGGTGACGCGGCAGACGTAGTTGGGGAACTGCTGGACGAGGTCGGTGTTCAGGTTGTTGAGGGCGGTGCGCATCTCCAGCGCGTGCTCCTGATCCACGCAAAAGACGATGGTCTTGGCGAAACGGTCGGTCCTTTTCAGGAAATCGGTGAGATGGCGGGCGATGGTCCCGGTGCGGGCCTTGAGGGCGACGATGCGCTCGAAGTCGGCGGTCTGGTAGTGCTCGTCGGGGATCTCGCGCCCGTAGCGGTCGATCTCGTCCTTGCTGGGGCGCCAACCGGCGGCGTCCCATTGGGTGACGACGCGATGGACGCGGTACGGGGCGAGGAAGCCGTCGTCGATGCCCTGCTTGAGGCTGTAGGTGTAGACCGGGTTGCCGAAGTAGAGGTACGTGTCGCGGTTCTCTTCGCGAAGCGGGGTGGCGGTCATGCCGAGGTGATGGGCCGGCTGGAAGTAGTCGAGGATGTCCCGCCAGTTCGACTCGTCGCTGGCGCTGCCACGATGGCACTCGTCCACGATGACCAGGTCAAAGAAATCGGCCGGGAATCCCTTGTAGAAGGCGCGGATGGCGGGCTGCGATTTATCCACGCGGCCGGGGTCGGGCGGCATCAGGGACTGGTACGTGGCGAAGTACATCTCGCGGCCGAGGGTCACGACCCCGCCCTCGATCTTCCACCGCGCGTCGCCGAAGGGTGCGAAGATCTTATCCTTTGGGTCATCGATGAGGAAGTTGCGGTCGGCGAGGTACAGGATGCGCGGCTTTCGGGTTGGATCCCCCTTCGCATTCCATTTCGAGGACCAGAGCTTCCAGCAGATCTGCAAGGCCACGTGGGTCTTGCCCGTGCCGGTGGCCATGGTGACTAGCACCCGCCGCCGCCCGCCCAAGAGGGCCGCGACGACGCGGTTGACGGCGATCTCCTGATAATAGCGCAATGGCTTGTCGGGCACGGCGAGTGCGGGCGTAAGGAATCGCTGTCGCTGCTCCTCGGTCTTGAGTCCGGCGGTCGTCTGGAGCCGCTGCCAGAGCGCGTCGGGCGATGGGAATGCGTCGAGTTCGGTCTCCTTGCCGGTGAGGAAGTCGAATTCGACAATCCCTTGCCCATTGGTGCTGTAAGCGAACTTCAGATCGAGGATCTCGGCGTAGTCCTTCGCCTGCCCTAGGCCGTGCCCCGGATGCTTGTACGACGCCTTCGCCTCAACGACGGCGAGGGCCAGATTGGACAGATAGCGCAGCAGGTAATCGGCGCGCTTCTGCGGACGCCGCCAGACCTTCCCGCCCATCGTCATGATTCGACCCGCCGTGAACGTCCGCTGCTCCAAGATATGCTCGTCGGTCCAACCCGCCGCGTACAGCTTCGGCAAAACGTACTTCCTACAGGTATCGGCTTCGGTAGGCATGGCTCAGAAATTCGGAATGGGGATTTCAGAAAACGGAAGTCTGGCCGCACCAGACCAAGCAAGGATCCCCAATCGCGTTATAGGCACAGATTGAAAGGATACCGAGCGCGCACGGAACTTTCCACAGTTTTTGGGCCCGACGCCTAGCATGGGCATTAAGATACCGTTAGGGGTGAGACAGGGGCGGTCCGGTGTCGATGGCAGCTGGAGGCATGTTGCTGCAATTGGGTTGAAACCTCGGTCGCGTATTCGTCGACCCTGACAGTGGATGCCCACGGGACAAGTGGATGATCCGCCATGAGTGCGAGTGCGCAAGATGGCCAGAAGAGCACTCTTGAGGTTGATGGGTCCCTGATTGCGAGTTTGGTTTGATGATCGCCATAGGGTGGGGAATGTTCAGCTATCGTGAACACCTGCCTTGATACCGCCCCATCCCCTTCCCGCCATACTCGCCTCGTGTGCTGGCGGCTCGTCTATCACGTGGACCCAATCCGCGATCTCACCTCCGAGGATGAAAACGCGGCATGCGCCCACGCGCGGCTGGCGCTGGAATACTGGAACGCACTGAAGGTCGCCTGCCCCCGTGAGTGGGCAAAGATCCTTGGAAAACGGGCTCGCCGGAAGGCATGGCTCGAGGCGCATGGCTCCATACCTGAAGGATGGAGTCCGCCAGATCCGAATGATCGGAGGACTGCCAACAAACCCATCAAGGCCTATCTCGCGCGCCACAAGATGTCAGTCGAGTGGCTTAAGTTGATTCTATCGGAGGAATTCTCCTCTCGCCAAGCAGCGCCAAATTGGATTGCCCTGAATCGGGTCGTGCGCTGGCTTTCAGTTGCCAGTGAAGTCCCAAAAGGCAGCGCAAAAACGGCTCCATGACGTCTTCGAAAAGCCTTGCCACGCGCGCGCGCGCGACGCGAAGCAATTCTAAAAAGACGGAGGAAATCCCCTCAGCCAGATAGTTGACATTTAACGGGATCTTGCGTGCCTAAACGTGACCGAGCGTGCGCGAGTTTGCGTTGTAAGTATCTGATATTCAGGAAGATATAGGGATTACAAAACCGCTGCTCTACCACTGAGCTAAGCCGGCGAAGAAATGCTTGGGAAGTCTGTCACGCCCAGGTGTTCTTGTCGAGGGCGCGGGCGCGGCGAAGGGCTCCGCGCGACACGCCCGGAGCGCGCGGAGGCCGGACGAGCGAGATCCTCGAACACCCACCAGACATCTCCAACTCTTCGACTCAAATCGGAACAACCGATCACCAGCCGTGGTTCTGGGCTCCGAAGAAAGCCGCGGCCCAACACTGGTGACAAACGGAGCGGCCTGCGGAAATGTCAAGAGTCGAGAGTTGATCCCGGACCCACTGCGCTCACGGTTCGCTCACAAATCCGCCGCTTGTGAATTTCATTTTTCGACCGGAATTTTGACCGAGCCCGATCAAAACAGTGCCGGGCTGGGCGACGTCGTGTGTTTGGGCAGCGTACCAGATCGGGTCGCCGCGATCGTCGAGCAGAAGAGTGTAGTCGTTATTGTCGTTGCCTTTAAGGAGCAGCATCTTAACCCTCGAATCAACCTGGGTCGGTTGCGCGGCCGATGCAGGTTTATATCCCTCGGCATCAAGATAGCCAATCTCGAACGTCCTGAGGTCTCTTGCGCAGTAGATCGCGGCCTTATTCCCGATGGCCTTGATAATCTCATATTTCTTGCCCCCTACGGTATAGTGGAGGAACGTCATGTTTGCGGGGTTGGCAGTGTCTTGGCCTTCAGGGTATATCGCGACAGCGATGGGCTCGCGCGCGCCGTCTGCCATGAACATCTTGTACGTATCGCCCTTCGCATCCGTGAACACGCAAGTAGCGGTGTAGTGCATTGCTTGAGTGGGAACATTGCCGGGCAACGCCTTACCTTCAGTGCGCTCGGAATCCAGGGTCGACTTCTTCGCAGGATTGGCAGCCTGAGGCTTCTGCTTCTGACGGGCTTGACCGCCCCTGGTTCCTGCGTAGGAGTGCGGCACGCCACCAAACAGGCCCAACACCGCGGCAGTTGCGAGAATCAGTAGTCGAGTAGTCGGCAGTTCGCGACGCTGCGGGTCGCGCCCACCCGAAATCTCTCTGGTCGGCCGCCGAACATCGCCCTCCATGCTTGGGATCGTCTCGCGCCGAAGCCATGTGTCAAGCATATGTTTTGGGATAGCGTGGGCAGTCCAGTCCAGATTGTCGCCAGACAGAAGGCTCTGCAGATTTTGCATCTGTTGCATCTGCAACTGGGGTCAACTCTTGAAACTTGAAAGTCGGCGGGGGTTCCGTTCTGCTTCCGCAAGGCCGGGGCCATTCGGGTGGAATTTGGGGGCGCGGTGTGTCACGTCATGGTGCGGGGAAATGGGCGGGTGCGGAGGTCGTATCGCATGGCGATGGCCGAGGATTGGGCGGCGAACAGACGGTCGAGACGGCCGGGGACCTCTGACGTCGCCGCGGCCGATTCGCTGTTGGAATCGGTCAGGGACTCAGGAAATCAGGAAGAGGCTTTGGGTTCCTCCCTTCCTGAGTTCCAGATGGGAAAGCCGCGGGAATTCGGGTGCCGCCATCAGGCCGGGGGACGCGCGCGGTGAATCGGGTCGAGGCGTCGGCGCAATTGGACCGGAAACTCGCCGCGGGACTCGATGCGTTCAGACGGCGATTTCAAGTTTCAAGAGTTAACCTCTCTACCAATGACCCCTCCACTCCAATGGCACGTCTGGCACCGTCGGTACTGAACCTGGCGCGTCGGTTTTTTCCTCGTGGGCGTCGTATTTCCCCTCTCGCGCGTAGATTATTCCCTCGCGGTCGATGTTTTTTTCGGCGGCGGCGAGGCTTTGAGCGACGACGTCGGAGCTTTTTGGCGGATGAACGAGGGTGAAAACGACGCGGGCGAGATTTTTTCCCGCGATCGCGTCGGCTTTTTTCTCGTAGTCGCGGCTTTTTACGTCGCTGCGTCGCCCTTTTCGGCGCTGACGAGGCTTTGGACGACGAAACCGGAGCCTCCTAGCCCGGATATTTCACAGCCTGCCGGCTGTGAAATTCCGGGCTCTGGGAAAACCGCGCCATGAAAGCCATTTATTGGGAAAGGTCAGGCAAAAACTGGGGTTTCTCGCGGTTGCGGAGTGTGTTTCGCGGACCGGTGGCCCCAGACCCTTCAAAGTCGCGTTCTTCGGAGCGCGGTTTTCCTTTGAGCCTGCATATTTCACGCGGAAGCGTGAAATATGCAGGCTAG
>Ga0116157_10000233_pt1 | contig 62257 bp, 56 predicted proteins | sample AD_UKC048_MetaG_FD_89882 | JGI IMG/M metagenome (GOLD analysis project Ga0116157, IMG submission 89882) | Active sludge microbial communities of municipal wastewater-treating anaerobic digesters from USA - AD_UKC048_MetaG | ecosystem: Engineered > Bioreactor > Anaerobic > Digestate | place: USA... | reverse complement strand
CCGAGTGACACGCCTCCATTTTCATTGCTACATTCGTAAACATGCCGGTTCTTCGTCCAGGTTGGAACCTCATCATTGAGGGCTTGTTCCTCAGCAATCAGCCGGCCATCCGGATTGGCAACCAGAATCAAGTGAATCTCTGTCTCGTCCAGCAGCCAGTTGGCGTTGGCGACCTCCCCATACGATTCCAGCAGGTGTTCAGCAAAGAGGAGGTTAAGTTCCACTGGAGCCAGCGCGTTCGCCTGCAGTCCACTGACCAGCACCAGCCGGGGTCTGGTGTTGGTTTCAACTTCCCTGCCGAGCTGAAGCACCTGGATAGGACGCCCCTCAAAACTTTGACCAATAGTTTTCAAACGAGCCAGATCAGGGTAGAGATCTGTCAGTTCTTCCAGCCGGGCGTTGATATTATCGTAAGACCGGTAGCAATCATAGGGAGAAGGAAGATTGGATTCTATGGCTGAGGAAGCAGGGGTGATGCCGATAAAACTGATCAAAACAAAGATCAGCAGCAACTGGACGGAACGCAAAAACAGTTTCATAAGTGCCTCCCCAGCAGATTGTTAGAACAAGATAATTTTATCAGCTACTTACCAAAAACTTGTTATGATTAGGTCAGAGTTTCAATATGGAAAACGAAGCAACTTCAGCGGGTTCAAAATTACGCCTGGCAGTGGTGGTTCCGGAAGTGCGCGTGGCGGATGTAGTTTTCAACACCGCGCAAATCCAAAACGCCCTGGGAGGTCTCAAAGCGAGCAATCCGGATTGGGTCATCTTCCCCCGTTTGTGCCTGACCGGCGCAAGCTGCGGGGATCTGTTCCGTCAGAAACTGCTGCAAGCCGCGGCACTGCAGGCCTTGATTGAATTGGTACCTCTGACCGCCGGCACTGCCAGCAAAGTGCTGCTGGGGCTTCCCCTGGGGGTCGGGGATGAGGTCTTTGAGGTAGTGGCGCTGCTCAGTGCTGGACAGGTGCAGGCGATGATGCTTGCCCCCTGGCCGGAAAGCCCGGCATTGAGCCCCTCGGTACTTATTCCAGAAAATTCCCGGTTGCAGATTGGAGACAGCCCGCTATCCCTGCAAACCAAGCACCCATTCCGCTTTGGGCAGGTGGAAATCCTGCTTGGTCAGCAGACACCAGGCACAGCGGGAGCTGATCTGCTGATCAACCTGATCAATCTGCCTGCTCTTGCCCCGGCTGAGGATATCCTTCAGACCGCATTCGACCCCGCCAGCAGGCAGGGCATCACCGTAATCTGTTCCGCCGGCGCCAGTGAGTCCACCACCGACCAGGTCTCCTCCGGAAAAGCCGAAATCTGGCAGAATGGTCACTGCCTGGCGGCAGCGCCCCAACTGACCTTCGAAACCCAGGTCATCCAGGCGGTTAGCGATCAATCTCTATCCCACTCATTTCCAGTGAAACCGACAGTCAGCGGGAGTATCCAGCCATGTCGCTTTCCTTTTATCAATTCCAAAGAGCCCGAAAAGCAATTCGCGCGGCTGTTGGAAATTCAATCTTCTGGTTTGATGAAGCGTCTGCTGCATACGCACCAGCAAAAGGTCATTTTGGGTGTGAGTGGCGGAGCAGACTCGAGTCAGGCACTGCTCGTCTGCTGCCGGGCGTTTGACCGCCTGGGTCTTGACCGCAAGGAAATCCTCGCCATCCACATGCCCGGTCCGGGCAGCAGCCACTCCTCGCGCGAACGATCAACTTCGCTGGCGGATTTGGCAGGCGTAACGCAGCGCATAATCCCGATCGGTCCCTCTCTTCTGGCACACCTGGAAGATATTGGCCATCCCCAGGGGCTGCACGACGTGACCTTCGAGAATGCCCAGGCACGTGAGCGCACCCAGATCCTGATGGACCTTGCCAACCAGCAAAACGCGTTGGTGGTGGGCACGGGGGATCTCTCCGAAATCGCTCTCGGCTGGTGCACCTTCAATGGCGATCACATGAGTATGTACAACGTAAACTGCGGACTGCCCAAAACGCTGCTTTTGCGCACGTTGGTGTGGGCTGGAGGGTTCCTCTTCGGGCAGGCAGGTGAGGCCGTTGCCCAAAAGATCGCGCAGGCTCCCATCTCACCGGAATTGCTGCCGTTGGACGAAACCGGCGAAACCTCCCAGAAAACAGAAGAGGTTCTCGGACCTTACGAACTGCACGACTTCTTTCTCTTTTATGCCATCGGCAGGCAAATGAGCCCCGAGGAAGTCTTTGGGCATGCCGTGGAGTGTTTTCAGGATGATTACACCTCAGCGCAAATTCTGGCCACGCTCAAAACCTTCTACCGGCGTTTCTTCAGCCAGCAATTCAAACGCTCCGCCAGTCCGGACGGGCCGCAACTGCTCGAGATCAGCCTCTCCCCGCGGGCAGGCTGGCGTATGCCCAGCGATGCCAGCAGCGCCCTCTGGCTGGAGGCAGTCAAAAAAATACAAATCCCAGGAAATCCGGCATGAAAGCAGACAAACGACCCATCCTGCTGGTCTTCGGAACCTCAGCAGATCCAATCCATGCAGGGCATATCAGCCTGGTCGTGGGTGCTGTACGCGCCCTGCAGACCCGGGGCGAGCAGGTGGCAGAGGTGATGTTGATGCCGGTTTTCCGTCATCACAATTTGCAGGATACAGTCAAGCGTTCCCTGCCGCTTACTTTCGCGCACCGCTTTGACCTCAGCCAACTGGCGGCAGAGGAGATCAAGCGAAATTTGGAGCAGCCAGAGTTGAACGTCAGCGTCAGCCGCCTGGAAGAAAAACTTGCGCAAAAATCCAATCGCCCAAACTTCACCTCCGAAACGCTTACGTCTCTGCGTCAGCAAACTGACCCAGGTCAAAAGATCGCCTTTCTGATCGGTGTGGATAGCTTCAGCGGCGATGAGCCGAACTTTGGGCAGTGGTTCGAATGGGATCGCCTGCTCGAGACTACCATGCTGGTCATCAGCCCGCGGCAGGGCTTTGAGCCGAATTTCGGCTATCTCCAGTTTCTGGAGGATCAGGGCGCTGACCTGGTCTATCTCGATGAACTTTCCATCCCGGAAATTTCCTCGCGGGAGATCCGTGCGCGCCTTGAAACAGGCGAGACCCCCGAAGCCCTGGCAGCAGAAGATCTGATCAGCCCAGAATCTGCCGCCTACATCCGCGCGCACGACCTGATTCAGGTCTGGAACACGCTCGACAGCCAACAACCGCAATCTGTCGTGATAGAGGAGACCATGCAAACTGACGACCTTGAAACCAGAATTGGGAAACTGCTTTTTCAAAAAAAGCTAACCCTTTCCCTCGCCGAAAGCTGCACCGGCGGGTTGATTGGGCACCGCCTGACGAACGTGCCCGGGTCTTCGGAATACTTTATGGGCGGGATCGTTTCCTATGCTTACTCAGCCAAGGTCAACCTGCTGGGCGTCAGCTGGGACACGCTCAAACAGCACGGCGCGGTGAGCGCTGAGGTAGTACGCGAGATGGCGCTGGGCGCGCGCAGAGCTTTCAACACCGATATTGGTCTCGCGGTCAGCTGCATTGCTGGTCCGGGCGGCGCCACACCCAGCAAACCGGTCGGCACGAGCTGGTGCGGCATCTCGTTTGGTGAGCTGGACCGGCAATATCACTTTCTGCTCGAGGGCAACCGCCTGCAAGTAAAAGAGCAGCTGGCGCAAAAGGCGCTTGAGACCCTTTTAAACTTGTTAGAGGAAATCGCCTGACGATGACGGTCGGCAGTCCACCTCAGCATTTGCCAAATAGCGCCGCATCATCAGTGGCGTCCGCCAATCAACCTACCGTAAAGGACACAAAGGTCCACATACCAGCATTCATGCCTTTCTTTTGGCTGGGTCTGGCGGCTATCGGTGGCTCGCTCGTCTCTGACTGGTTGGGGTTTGACTGGTGGTATTGGCTGGCGGGAGGTGTGATTTGCCTGGTATTGCTTTTTGTCCTTCCTCGTCAAAAGCCGCTGCGCAAGGTGCCGGCAACGATGCTGATGTTGATTTGCTGCCTGACCGGCATGCTTTACCAATTCACCCTTCCTGGAAATTCGCCCTCGGATATTCGCAGTTACATTGGCGAGGGCGTTGTCAGTTTTAGTGGAATCGTCACGGAGCCCCCTGAAGCCTCTGGCTCGTCTGTCCGTTACGTCATCTCGGCAGAGCGGCTGGAGGAGAAAGGCGTCAGCACTCAGGCAGTCAACGGGAAAGTGCTGCTTTCCCTTCCACTGGGATTTGACTATAAGTATGGTGACCGGCTGGAAGTGGTTGGTGAGCTGATCACTCCACCTGCGGGTTCAGGAGGCTCCTGGCGGGATTATCTTGAACACCGCGGTATTTACACCTACAGCCAGTTTGGTCGGGTTAAGCTCCTGGAAAGTGGAGGAGGTAACCTTCTTTTCAGATTGCTGTATGGATTGCGCGATAAAGGCTCCCGGGTGATCGACACCATCTTCCCTGCTCCTGAAAACGCTTTGCTGCGTGGGATCTTGCTGGGTGATGAAAGCCATATCTCTCCGTTGGCACGTGACGCGTATTCCATCACAGGCACCAGTCACATCATCGCGATTTCTGGCTTCAACATGGCGGTGCTGGCTGGGATTGTGGCGCACGTCTTCACACGTCGCCTTGGGGCACAAAAGGGCAGCCTGCTCACCATCATCGTGCTGCTGCTCTATACCATTTTGGTTGGGGCGGAAGCCTCTGTTTTGCGCGCGGCTTTCATGGGCGCATTTACAGTCATCGCATCCTCCATCGCGCGGCGTGGCAACAGCCTCAATAACCTGGGCATAAGCGTTTTATTGATGATGCTGATCAACCCGCACCTGCCGTGGGATGTAGGTTTCCAGCTTTCCGCAATGGCAACACTTGGTTTGGCGCTGCTGATGCCGCCTTTGCGTGCCAGGTTGACGCTCTGGATGAACACGCGCTTTGGCGAGGAATTCAGCGCGCGCTTCAGCACCTGGGTCGGCGATTATCTGTTGGTTACGCTGGTGGCGCAGCTATCAGTGCTGCCCTTGCTGCTTTATCACTTCAAAAGCTTCTCGTGGGTCTTCCTGATTGCCAATCCGCTGATCTTACCTGTTCAGCCGCTGGTCATGATCCTTGGCTTGGTGGCAATGACGGTCGGTTTAATCAGCCTTCCTCTAGGCAGAGTCCTCGCCTGGTTTTCATGGCCGTTTGCTGCATATACCAACCGGATGGTGTTCTGGCTTGCCAGCAGCTTTCCGCACAGGCTGCAGGTTCCAAGGCTGGATTTTGCCTGGGTGATGCTGGCTTACCTGGTCCTGGCAATCCTTGTGCTTGGACTGCCATGGCGTCAGTGGCTGGGATTTCTGACCAAACCCGCATTTATTTTGGTTGCGCTTGGCAGCCTTAGCCTGGCTCTTTGGGCAAGCGTGGCGGCATTACCGGATGGGCAGCTGCTATTAACTATCTTTGGGCAGTCAGCCACACCCATGCTGCTTGTACGCAACCCTGCAGGACAATACATCCTGGTGACCGGGGAGTCTGAGCCTGCAATATTGAGCGAACAAATTGAATCTTTACTGCCTCCTTTTGAGAGAAAAATTGAAGTTGTGATCATCCCTGATTGCAGGCAGGATCAGCTCTCCGGTTTGTTCGGATTAACCCGCCAGGTAAAACTGGGGCAGGTGCTGTGGGGTTGTGACCCAAATGACCGGCAGATCTCAAAGCGGCTCTGGAGTTCCTTTGCTGCTGAAGAAATTACACAAATACGACTTACAGGTGATGAATTGCTTGACTTCCAACCAGGAAATCTTAGTTTTGCGATGGCAGAGGAAAAACTGCAGGCGTTGGTTCTTGAGCATGGGGATTTTAGTGGTCAGGTAATTTTTGAGGATTCCGGGGAACCTGTTCCATCGGCATCACTGCTGGTTCAGCCCTGGCAGGAAGAAATGCCACACCCCGAAGCTCAGGTGTGGGTGCTGACTGGCAGCGGGGAGCGGGAAAAGGCTGCAAACGCCCTCTGGGCTGACGACTATCGTTGGTTGAGGGTGGAGACGGATGGGCAACGGCTATGGCTTTCTAAAAAAATACCTTAGAAGATAAAAAAATATACCTCTTGTGTAATAATTGTGATAGAATTCACGAGTAGTTTGTGATTCTGAGAGGAGGAGAATTATTTATGTCGCTACAAATTACTAATCAAGCGGATTACGCACTAAGGGCAATGCTTTACCTTGCCCGTTTGGGCTTTGGCAAGAGGGCTCCGTCCAACGTTATCGCTGAAGAAATGAACATGTCGCGCATTTTTCTCTCGCGCATCAACACCCAGCTGGTCAACGCGCGGCTGATCTCAACCTGGCGGGGCGCGCGCGGTGGAGTGGCTCTGACCAGACCACCTTCCGAGATCTCTGTTTATGATGTGCTCACCGCTGTGGGTGGTCCCATCCGGTTGGTTGGATGCCTTGAAGACCCTGATTGCTGTCCATTCTCGGACACTTGTCCGCTCCACAAGTTTTGGATCCGAACGGAAGAAGTGCTTACCAACCAACTAAAGAGTACCTCATTGCAGGATCTGATTGCGGATGAGAACACGGAAGGGTCCGATTTTCTCAACTCTCTCCGCACTGCTCCCAAACAGGTCCATTGACACGCGGCAACTAAGCTCAATAAAAGGTAAATAATGCCGGGTTTTGGTTCAATAACCCGGCTCTATGTTAAAATCCCGATAGTTTCGGTCTCCCTTCAAGGCTCACCGGATCTCCGCACATTTATTCCATGACTCTACTTACAAGGAGACAAAATGACCAGGAAAATATTGCGTTTGTGTCTGTTGGGGCTTGTTGCGGTTTTTTTGCTCACAACCTTATTCCACTCAGAAGGCGTGCTGGCGAATGATCCCCTGCCCGAACAGCAGGTCTTGATCGTGCATTACGAGAACCGGGATCAATTGGCTGACCTGGCAGACCGTTATGATGTGGTTGAGGTTGATCCCGATACACAAACGGTGAAAATCTTCAGCAATCAGATCACGCGCGACGCCCTGGCTGGCGAAGGCTTCGCCTGGGGCGTTGATCGCGCTTATACCGAGTTGATCAACACCGAGGTCAAGCCGCTTGCCGGGCAGACCACGGGTATTCCCGGTTATCCCTGCTACCGCACAGTTGCCGAAATCTATGCCTCTGCCGATACATTGGCTGCGGACTATCCTGACTTGGTCGAACTGCTTGATATCGGTAACTCCTGGGAAAAGACGCAAAATCCCAACGCCGGTTGGGATATGGAAGTGTTGGTATTGGGCAACCGCAACACCCCCGCTGTCCCGAAATCGGACGCGTTTTTCATGAGCGGTATCCATGCCCGCGAATGGGCGCCGCCTGAACTCAATCTGCGCCTGGCGGAATACCTGCTGGCGAACTACGCTACCAACGCCGACGTGAAGTGGCTGCTGGATTACAACCGCATCCACCTGGTGCTTTCCACCAATCCGGATGGACGGCTTCAGGATGAGGCCAACCAAAGCATCCTCTGGCGGAAAAATACCAACAATAATTACTGCGGTGGATCCTCCAGCAGAGGCGCGGACCTCAACCGCAACTATTCTTATGAATGGGAACTCATTCCAGGTCCATGTGGTGAAACCTACTCTGGGCCATCAGCAAATTCAGAGCCCGAGACAGTGGCGATTACGAATTACGTTGCGAGCATATTCCCGGATCAGAAAGGTCCGAACCCGACTGACAAGGTCAACGAGTTAAATGCCACTGGCATGTTCATTGACCTGCACAGCTATACCGGGCTCGTGCTTTGGCCCTGGGGCTACACCTACGACCTGGCTCCCAATGATGCCAGTCTGCGGGTGATGAGTTATAAATTCGCCTACTACAACAATTATGCACCGCAGAAATCAACCGAGCTCTACCCTACCACTGGCTCGACGGATGACTGGGCTTATGGTGAACTGGGCGTGCCAGGTTTCTGCTTTGAGGTTGGTGATGAATTCCACCAGAGCTGCAGTGTATTTGAAAACGAGATCAACCCTGATAACCAGCAAGCCTTGCTGCGGGCGATCAAGATTGCGCGCCGTCCGTACCGCCTTACTTATGGTCCGGAAGTGACGGGTCTTTCACTTCAGACCAACCCGGTACTGCCCGGCCAAAATCTGGTGGTCAACTACACCGCCGACGATACGCTCTACAGCAATTATGAAGGCGGTATACCATCACAAACCATCGATTCGATCCGCTACTCATTCGACAAACCTTCCTGGATCAGCGGCTCTGGCGCCAGGACGATCGTCTTGCGCACCCAGGTTCCAAAGTACACCGCCACATTTGCCGCCTCCACCACGGGGCTCACCCCCGGGCAGCACACACTCTTCGTGGAGTCTCTGGACGGAGGCGGTAATTGGGGTCCACCGACTGCTATCTTCTTCACCATTTTAGATACTGGGAATGATGCTCCTGTAGCGGTTGCGGACGATTACACTACTGATGAGGATGTTGAGCTGGAAGTAGCTGCTGCAGAAGGCGTCTTGGCGAATGACACTGATGACGGTCCGATCACCGCTGTCCTGGAAATGGGTGTTTCCAACGGCACACTGACGCTGGCTGCGGACGGGTCCTTTACCTTTACGCCTGATGCTGGCTTTTTCGGTGAAGACAACTTCACCTATAAGGCCTACGACGGCGAGTTATATTCTGAGGCAGCCACTGTGACTATAACGGTCAATGAAGCCGAGCAGGATGTCTTTTATTTCTACTTACCGTTGTTAATAAAATGACCCTGTTCTGAACAGGAGGAATTTGCTCAAATGAGACAGGCTTTTTCTTACGCCTGAACGCAGTCGAACTCGCGAAACCGGATTTAGTAATTGTCGTTCTGAGCCTCTATTGCGAATAATCTAATTATTACAGATCAGATCCTTCACTGCGTTCAGGAGGACAAACAAAGATACTCTATTTTTGCCGGATTACAATGCTCAATCGGATATTTCATGTCATTCTGAGCCTCTTTTGCGAAGAATCTAATTGCCAACCCACCAACACAACCCTCCGCCAGCATGGCAGAGGGTTGGCTTCTAAATACGTGTGTAATTCCAATTTCTGCTAACGCCAAGCCACCCTACGCAGCTTATAGTGTAAATTTCCTCAATCACCTAATAACAAAACAAATCTTGTTCGTTCATTGTTAAAATTTACATTTGGAGGGCGATTGTAGGATAGGTTGGCGTCACTGGAGTTTCTGATTTGCTTGAACCCTGATCGAGGAATGGAGCAAGTTAGTCAGCGTTAAAACACAAAAGCCGGCAAGTGCCGGCTTTTGGTCTTGAAATAAGAATAGTTACTTTTTCGCGATGGCGCGATAGACCAACAGAAGAATAATTGCGCCGATCACCGCAGAAATCAGCACCCAAAAAGTACCGGTCACTGGCAGGTTGAGCAAGCCAAACAGCCACCCGCCCAGGAAACCGCCCAGGATACCAGCGATTATTGCGCCGAGAATGCCAACTTTTACACCTGGAACAAGCAGGTCTGCAAGCCAGCCAGCTACGCCGCCGACGATAATGGACCATAACCAACCTAAATCACTAAACATTTTTTACTCCTTTTTCTAAATAGATCTAATGTTGTTGAAATTCATCATATAGTCAAAAGCTTACACTTTCAACCAAAGCTTTATACAATGAATCTCTGTTCATCAGATAAAACACTCTTGTTTATAATTAGTTCTGACTCTTCCTTCAGAGAGAGAATAAAATCACCAGGTGTTGACCTGAACACAGGAAGTTTTGAGGATATTCCATGGAAAAATTCATTGTCGTTGCAGGAAACATTGGTTCAGGCAAGACCACACTTGTGGACATCCTCAGTCAACGATTAGGATTCACGCCGTTCTTCGAACCGCATGAAGAAAACCCTTACCTGGCTGACTTCTATGAGGATATGAAACGCTGGTCCTATCATTCCCAGGTCTATTTTTTGACCCGCAGACTCAAAATTCACAAAGAATTGTTGTTGGCAGAAGGGTCTGTGGTTCAGGACCGCAGCGTCTATGAAGACGCTGAAATTTTTGCTCGTAACCTTTACCTGCAGGGAGACCTGAACCTGCGCGACTATTCCGTCTACCAGGATCTCTATCACATCCTTGCCGCGCTTCTGCCGCCGCCAAACCTGATGGTGTATCTGCGCGCCTCGGTGGACACGCTCCAGCATCGCATCGCCAAACGGGGTCGGGATTATGAAGCCGGAATTTCCCGGGAATACCTGACCCGCCTGAATGAGTTGTATGAAGAATGGATGAACGCCTTCGACCAGTGCCCGGTGCTGATTATTAATACGGATAACCTGGACCTGGTCTCTACCTCCCAGCACGTGGACCAGGTGGTTTGCTGGGTGCAGAATAAGCTCACCGGCCGCACGGAAGTCAAACTCTAAGCCCTTTTATTGATTTTCTTGAAATCTACCACCGCAATTAACACTTTTGTTTACTGCATGCGGCGGATTGGAAGCACAAAAAGATTCTGTTTGATGACGTGCGCAGTGCTTCCAAGCTCGCCCTACAAAAAACGTGCTTGTAGGGCGAGCTTGAGGGCATCGTGTATGCTGTAATTGTTGAGCGTATCGTGCCCTCAATCCGCCATCGGAAATCTTATCGGGAAACCTGACTGATCTAACCAATTCGCATAGGCTGTAGCAAGTAGGGTGGGTTGGCGTCACAAAGCATATGCAGGAGAACACTGGGTTGCAGCCTACCCACCACAGCACAAGCAAATCGATTCATCTGTATTTGGTGGGTTGGCTATATTGAAGCACAGTCAGGTCAAAGCATTCTGACGCCTACCCACCCTACTTGGGATATTAATGAAAGAACTTCCCAAAACGGGAAGTTCTTTTTGTTAGACGAATTGTTCGCGAACAGCGTTTGATGTCGGTATTACGACAGCAAGTAAGCCAAAATCCACCTGGTGGTATCCACCAGCGCGTCTGTATGCGTGCGCTCGTAGTGATGGGAGCTGTCCACGCCCGGACCGATCAGCGCCACCGCGGCATGCCCCCCGGCGCGCCAGTAAGCCTTGCCGTCTGAACTGTAGTGCAGGTAGATATCCACCTTTACGGGGATATCGTAAGTCGCCGCCAAATCGCGCAGCTTGTTGGAAAGCTCGTGGTGGTATGGTCCGCCGCCATCCTTAACGCAGATGCTGGCGTGGTACTCATCCGAAGCCTGCCCATCGCCAATGGCAGCCATATCCACCGCCACCAATTCCTCCAGGCTTGGCGGAAAGTCGCTGCTTCCTCCAATCCCGACCTCTTCAAAATTGCTGAAGAGGAAGCAGGCGCTTTTGCGCGGCTTCAGGTTGTGGTCGTGCAGGGCTTTAATGGCAGCCAATAGGTTAGCCACGGCTGCTTTATCGTCCAGGTGGCGGGATTTGACGAAGCCATCGACAACCTCCACCCGCGGATCAAAGGAGACAAAATCGCCCACTTCGATGCCAAGCGCGCGCACCTCCGCGGCATTCGCAACTTGCGCGTCGAGCCGCACCTCCATGCTGGCGGCGTCGCGTTTTTCGTCACGCACGTTTTCGTAAACGTGAACCGAGGCTTTGTGAGGCAGGAGACTGCCGCGGATCGTGACATTTTCGCGGGTGTGGACCAGGCAGTTTTCTCCCTCCACGCTGCCCCAGGCGAAGCCGCCAATGCTGGTCAGCTCCAGCCTGCCGCTGGCTTTGATCTCGCGCACCATCCCCCCGAGTGTGTCCACATGGGCGGTGAGGCCACGTGTGGTTGGGGCATCGGGTCCGGCTTCCCCGGGGATGAACGCCAGCAACGAACCTTTGCGAGTCCATTCGGTGCGGACTTCCGGGAAGGCAGCCAGCTCTTTTTCCAGCAACGAGATCGCCTGGTTCGAAAAGCCAGTCGGGCTGGGGGTATTGAGCAGCCTGGTGAGAAAATCAATCATGTAAGGCGTGTCGATGGTGGGTAAAGCGGGTTGTTGTTCCTGGTTCATGCTTGTGGCTCCTGGCTTTTCTTAAGAATTTTCACTATATTGCGAATTGATTGAAGGACTGGCTTTATGCCAGGAACTCCTCATTATGTTCAAAAGCGGCTAACTTTTGGCGCCAGTCCTGTGGGACCCGGCGTGATTTATTCTCGGCATGGTTATAAGCCACCATCACCGCTTCCCCGCGGGCAAATACGGTCTCACCATCGGCGCTTTCCACCTGGAACTGGAAGCGTAAGCTCTTGCCGCCAAGGTGGGCAGTGCGCACGCCAACGCGAACTGTATCATCGAATTGGATCGACACCAGGTAGTCGATGTGCACTGAAGCCACCACCATGCCAAACCCGCCGGACATCGTGCCGTCCCAGATGCCTGTCGCGCGATAGTAGCCGGTGCGGGCGGTTTCGACGTATTCCATGATGGCGACGTTGTTGACGTGCAGCAGCGTGTCCAGGTCGGCATAGCGTACGTGGATCGGATGGTAATAGCTGAAGTCTTTGGGGTAAGCAGGTGTCAGAGAGGTCATATTTATGCTCCTGACGGGGATTATAGTCAAAACCGTTCAGAATGGCTAAAGGAATCCTTGTTCAACTTTCAAGCTGCAAGATTTCTGCATACTCGGACTCTCTTGCGAGTACAATTGAGACACCATGTCCGAAAATCCAATTACACCCTGGATCGACACGATTATCGAAGGCAACAGCATCGAGGTGCTGCCGAGCCTGCCAGCAGATTCGGTCGATTTGATTTTTGCCGACCCGCCTTACAACTTGCAGTTGCAAGGCGACCTCTGGCGTCCGAACGTTAGCAAGGTGGACGGGGTCACCGAGGATTGGGATAAATTTGAAAGCCTCGAAGCTTACGATGCCTTCACCCGCAAGTGGCTCAGCGAATGTCGCCGCGTGCTCAAACCCACCGGAACGCTGTGGGTGATCGGTTCGTATCACAACATCTACCGCGTGGGCAGCATCCTGCAGGACCTCGGCTACTGGATCCTAAACGATATCGTGTGGGTCAAAAGCAACCCCATGCCCAACTTCCGCGGCGTGCGCTTCACCAACGCCCACGAGACGCTCCTCTGGGCGCAAAAAGAGCCTGGCGCGAAATATACCTTCAACTACCGCGCCATGAAGGCTTTGAATGATGACCTTCAGATGCGCTCGGATTGGTTCCTGCCGATTTGCACCGGCAAGGAACGCCTGAAGGAAGACGGCAAAAAAGCCCACCCCACCCAGAAGCCCGAAGCGCTGCTCTACCGTGTGCTGCTAGCCACAACTGAACCCGGCGATGTGGTCCTCGACCCCTTCTTCGGCACGGGCACAACTGGCGCGATGGCAAAGAAACTTCAGCGGCATTACATAGGAATTGAATTGGAGCCAAACTACATCCGCGTGGCACGCAAACGCCTCGAATCCGCCATGCAGCTTGAGTTTAACGCCCCAATTTTCCTCACGCCTGACCCACGCAAGCGTCAGCGCGTTCCATTTGGTACGCTGGTGGAACAGGGTTTCATCAAGCCAGGCGAAGCGCTTTTCTTTGGCGCAGATGGACAGCAGAAAGCTACCGTCCAGGCGGATGGATCTGTGGTGCTCAATGGGCATCGCGGCTCAATCCATGCCGTGGCGCGCGCCCTGCGCAAAGGGCCAGCCAACGGCTGGAGGATCTGGCATTTCTGGGACCCCGAAACCAACTCTCGCCAGCCGATCGACCTGCTGCGTGAGCGTTATCTTGCCCAGATTGTTGAACTGTAGCCGCTGATTTTCCTGATCTCAAACTTATTTTCTTAGCCTTCGGGATATACCACAATTAAACCTACTGCCTGCTCCTAAGACCTAAAATGTGGTCAAACATAAGGAGCAATCATGAATCAAAATAAAACAAAACTTCTCTCTCTAGCCCTGATCGCGCTGCTGGCGCTCAGTGCTTGTTCATCCAGACCTTCTTCAATTACTGCAACTGATGTCCCCGCTGCAGCGAGTGTTGATTCAAGCGGTTCGACTAACAGTTTTCCCTCCACCACCGAAACCAACCAAACCTCCACAACCCCATCAGCCACTGAACAATCTGCGATCTCGGAACTTCACCTGCTTGAAACGCATGAAGCCGAGGGCGACTACGACTGGGATGAGGCAAAAGTGGTGGAGATCGCCCTGGCTGACGGCGCCAGTTCCGCTGCCAGCCAGGCAGTTAAGATCTCGGGCAATCAGATCACTATCACTACCGGTGGAACGTACCGCCTGACAGGCAAGCTCAGCGATGGGCAGGTGTTGGTCGAATCCGCGGTTGAAGGCGTGGTGCAACTCATTCTGAATGGGGTCGAAATCAATAGCAACACAAGTGCGCCAATCTACCTCAAAACCGCTGAGAAAACAGTCGTGATCTTGGCTGACGGGACTGATAATGTGCTGACAGATACTGCGAATTATGTCTTTACCAGCGCAGATGAGGATGAGCCCAAGGCGACGCTGTTCTCCAATGACGACCTAACCATCTACGGCGGAGGAATGCTGACGTTGGTTGGGCAATACAATGACGCCATCAGCACGGATGATGGACTCCTGATCAACGGAGCGAACATTACCATCCAGGCAGAGGATGATGGCATCCGCGGCAAGGACTACCTCGTTATCCAAGACACAACCCTGGAGGTGGTCTCGGGTGGGGATGGTTTGAAGTCAGATGACGACGATGCCGAAAAACTCGGACAGGTCCAAATCTCCAACAGCACTCTGGTGATTAATTCGGTCGGTGACGCGATCAGTGCTGAAGGTGAGGTGCGGATCTTGTCCGGAGGTTTCACCATCAATTCAGGTGACGCGTCCTTCGATCCCGACAGCATGTCTGCAAAGGCGATCAAAGGACTGGCTTCCGTTGTAATTGATGGCGGTGAGTTTGTTGTCGATGCGATGGATGATGCGATCCATTCGAATGGTGACATCACCGTCAATGACGGCAATTTCACGATCGCCAGCGGTGATGACGGATTGCATGCTGATCTCTCGCTTACGATTAACGGCGGCAAAATTTATATAGAAGAATCCTACGAGGGTTTGGAAGCCCAGGTAGTCACGATCAACGGTGGAGATATCTCACTGCTCGCCTCGGACGATGGCATCAATGCTGCCGGTGGCGTGGACGGGTCTGGCATGAATGGCGGCTGGGGAACACCCGGCGGACAGACACCCTGGAATCAGGGTGGTGCGGCAAGCGATTACTGGGTGCGCATCAACGGTGGCAAAGTATATGTGAATGCACGGGGTGATGGAATTGACTCAAACGGCTCGATTGAAATGACCGGTGGCGTGCTCCTGGTGGACGGACCGACTATGGATGGAAACGGTCCGCTTGATTACATGGGCACGTTTAATATCAGCGGCGGCACCCTGGTGGCGGTCGGCAGCCTTGGCATGGCGCAAGCCCCAAGCGCTTCCTCCACACAACCCTCGATCTTCATCGGGCTCAACCAGTCTCTGCCTGCTTCCACGTTGATCCACTTGCAAACCAGTTCCGGGCAAGGTTTGTTGACTTATGCGCCTTCCAAGGAATATCAAAGCGTGCTTATCTCCAGCCCGGAGCTTGAACTGGGAGAAAGCTATTCCTTGTTTACTGGCGGCTCATCCAGCGGTGAGATCGAAAAAAATCTTTACCTCAATGGAGAGTATCAGCCAGGTACTGAACTAACCCAATTAACAGTCGAATCGATCATCACCACCTATGGGACAAACGCTGGACCCGGGGGAGGAGGCTTCCCGGGTGGCGGTGGCTTCCCGCCGGGTGGTGGTGGTCGACGACCATAACTTTTCTTTGTGTCACTCCTCTCTTGCCGACGCTCACGCAACCCGCGTGAGCGTCCGGTTTAAAAGGTTGACATATACAAGAATTAAACCTGATCTCCAAGGGGATTTGCTAACATTGGAATCGTGATCAAGGAGTACATGATGGAACTCACAATGCTGAAAACGAACCAAATCATTCAAGCAAATATCAAGGAGCAAAATCAAACCCTGGCCAGCCCCCTGCTGCGAAGGCTCCAAAATATTGCGCGGGAATATAAGCCCTGCTTGCTGAAGGACTTGGGAGAAACAACGTTGATGGACCGTACGGATACCAAGTTTGTGCTGCCGCTGAACCTTGGGCTGCAGGTCCTGACCGAGATGCAGCACCACTACCAGGTGCTTGAGATTAATGGTCAGCGCCTGCAGCCATACAACACGCTCTACTTTGATACCCCTGACTACTACTTCTACCAGGAACACATGCGATGCCGGGCGGACCGTTTCAAACTGCGCGTGCGTACTTACCTGGCTAATGACCTCACTTTTCTCGAGGTAAAACAACACACCAATAAGGGACGAACGGTAAAAGATCGTATTCAGCTCGACACATTTTGGCCTGGTCTGGATGCGGAAGCACTTGGCTGGGCGGTGGAGCGGCTGCCAGAGGCAGCCTGGCCGTTGGAACCGGTGCTCAACAACCGTTTTTACCGCATGCTCCTGGTCAATCCTGATCAAGCTGAGCGAATTACATTGGACTTTGACCTGCAATTCAGTGATCAGCATTGCGTGGCGGATGCAGGGCCATTAGTGGTCGCGGAAGTCAAGCGCAAATCCATCCACGAAGAGTCTTTTTTCATCAATTGGTTGCATTCAGCCCATCAACGTCCATCCAGTTTCAGCAAGTACTGCCTTGGTTTGGCTTTGCTCAAACCTGAGATTAAACGAAATCACTTAAAACCCAATCTTTTACAACTGCAGAAAATGCAGGGAATGAGGAATACATGACATTAGTGACTGATTTTTTGCTCGGCTTTTTAATAAACCTGATCGTTGCAATTATCGTAGTACGTTTCATTTACTACCCACAAACCCGTAACAAGCACTACGTTTTCACCTTTTTGGCGTTCAACACTATCATTTACTTTGTTTTGAGCTTGATGGTAAACACTGAACTTGGTGTTGGCGTCGGGTTTGGTTTATTTGCTATCTTTTCTGTTTTGCGATATCGCACCGACCCAGTGCCTATCCGTGAAATGACCTACCTTTTTATAATTCTTGCCTTACCAGTGATGAACTCCTCGGGTATGCTGCAAACCAATTGGACGCTCCTGATCCTGGCGGATAGCCTGGTCTTGTTGATTTTGTGGTTTCTGGAAAAAGGTTGGGGTTTCTGTTTCCAAACTTCGCAGAAAATTACTTACGAAAATATTGATCTGATCGTGCCTTCCCGCAGGGCGGAGCTGATTGCCGACCTTGAGCAGCGGATTGGTCAAAAAATCAGTTCAGTGACCGTTGGCAATATCGATTTCCTGCATGACACCGCCACTTTGCAGGTGTTCTATCCTGAAAAATCCGCGCAAAGCTGGGTTAATGATACCTCGGCGACAGACAAGTTTGACGACGATGACGACGATTGAAGCCAGCAAGAAAACAAAGAAAGCTATAATCACGCTATGAGCCGAAAGATTTTGGTCGTCGACGATACCCGCAATGTGCAGCTGATGCTGCAGGAATACCTCGAAAACCAGGGTTTTGAGATCTGCCTGGCATACGACGGGGTTGAGGCGATGGAAATCTTCCACGCCGGCGGCATCGACCTGATCCTGCTCGACATCATGATGCCCAACATGGATGGCTACCAGTTCATCTCCAAGCTTCGCAGCGAAAGCAGCCTGCCGGTGATCATGATCACCGCCAAACAGCAGGAAGCAGATGTTGTGCGCGGATTTGAGTTGGGTGCGGACGACTACATCACCAAACCTTTCCGCCTGCGCGAACTCCTGATGCGCATTCGGGCAGTTATGCGCCGCGCGGCGGTTAGTGAAGAAGCTGCTGCACTTATCACAGTGCAAAACCTGAGCCTTGACAGCGCCAGGCATGAAGTCCGCAAAGATGGCGAACTGATCGACCTGACGCCGCTGGAATTTGCTCTTTTGACTCTGATGATGGAATCCGTTGGCAAAGTGGTTCGGCGACAGGAGATCAGTTTGTGGTTGATGGATAACGGTTTTGTCGGCTCTGAAGCAACCATCAAGATCCACATCCGCAATCTGCGCCAGAAACTTGGGGATGATCTGGCGGAGCCGTCCTATATCGAAACTGTATTCGGGGTAGGGTATCGGTTCCTGGAGGGTGAGTCTTGAAAAAATCACTCAAAACCCGCCTGATTCTGACTTACGCGGCAGTTGCCCTGGTAACTGTTTTGGTGGCGTTGTTGTTTGTTCGATTCCGGTCCGGTCAATCCCTTCGCAACCTTGTCATCGACCAGCAGGTTGAGGAAATGTCGGTCATGGTCGAAGAATACTATACGACCAACCAGTCGTTGGACGGTTTTGTCTATTATTACCTCTCAACCATGCTTCGCAGTGGTGGCGATTCGCCGTTCTTTCAGCCGCCAAGAGACTCCGATCCGGAAGATATCCGTGGCATCCGCGGATTGGTGGATACCGACGGGAAAACCCTTCTGCCAACTCAAAATCTGCCAGTGGGTGTAGTTGTACCGGAGCGTTGGCTGGATGGCGCGCGCGAAGTGGAAGTGGATGGCGTGGCGGTTGCCTGGATCCTGATCGATGAGAAAAGCCTGGAACTCAGCAGATCCGAACAAATGTTCATGGGCCAGGTGAACCTGGCGATTGCCATTGCAGCAGGTGCGGGCATCCTGACCGCTGTCATCACAGGGGTCCTGCTGGCGGCTGGCATCCTTAAACCCATTCGCAAACTGACAGAAGCTTCTGAGCAAATGGCACAGGGGGCTTTGGGTCAGCAGGTGGATGTAAGCTCAAAAGACGAAATCGGACGCCTGAGCGAGAGCTTCAACCGCATGAGCATCGATCTTGCCCGCGCGGACGCGGAACGCAAACGGCTCACAGCGGATATCACCCACGACCTCAGCACGCCGCTTCAGATTGTTTCGGGCTACATCGAAATGTACGAGAATGGCGACGTTAGCCTCAACCCGCAGCAGCTTGGGATCATCAAAGCCGAGCTGGAAAACCTGAAACGACTGGTGGGGGACCTGACAGTGCTCACCCAGGCGGAAGGCGGCGGCGTTGAAATTCTTCTCAGCCCTGTCGCGCCTAACCAACTTCTTGAGCAAATCGCCGAGGCTTTCCAGCCCTTAGCCAACCAACAGGGGGTTGAGTTACGGCTGGATCTGGATCAAACCCCCGTAATGATCAACGCGGACGACGGACGCATGCTGCAAGTGTTCAAAAACCTGATGGAAAACGCCCTGCGTCACACGCCAAATGACGGCACGGTCACGCTCGCCAGCAAAGTTGGTGAGCGGGTTGAATTGAGTGTTGCTGATACGGGCGATGGCATTGCCGCGGAGGACCTACCCCTGATCTTTGAGCGTTTTTACCAGGCCGACAAAGCCCGCACCGGCTCAAAAGGCAAGATGGGTCTCGGGCTGGCGATCTGCAAAGCCCTGGTAGAGTTGCAGGGCGCGTCGATCAGAGCCGAATCTGCCGGCATTGGTCAGGGTACAAAGATAATCGTCACAATCCAAAAAATCTGACAGCGCGCTAAAGAGGCTCCTTCCTTCACCTCAATTTCTTGTGGATGGCTTGAGGTGTGTACGCAATTATCGCGCAAGGGGGCAGTCTTGGATTATCATTGAGCGAATAAAATATCAAAAAAAGGACTATCAATGAGCGAAAATGCCCCCAAATATACCCAATCTGGCTGGAAGCTGACCGAACTATTCGCCAGTTTCACAGACCCGGCAATCAACCAGGCCTATCAAGACCTCGAAGCAAGCACAGAGAAGTTCGTTAGCCAGCGCGAAGAGCTCAAGCCCGAGATCAGCAGCGAGAAATTCCTGCAACTGGTGCGCGATCTGGAAGAGATGAACAAACTTGGCTACCGCCTGTATGGATTCGCCTCTTTGAGTTTTGCAGCCAACACGCAGGATCAAACCGCGCAGATCAACATCGCCCGTTTCCAGCAATTTGAAGCCGAGATGGAGAACCGCAGCTTGTTCTTCAGTTTGTGGTGGAAAGCGCTGGATGACGCGAACGCTGCCCGTTTGCTGGATGCCAGCGGAGATTACCGCTACTGGCTGGAGCAGATGCGCAACTTTAAGCCCTACACCCTCACTGAGCCGGAAGAAAAGGTGATCAACATCAAAAATGTCACCGGTCGTTCCGCCCACGACATGCTGTACGATTCAATCACCAACCGCTATGTCTTCAAAGTAGAAGTCAATGGTGAAACGAAAGAATTGACCCGTGGCGAGCTTATGGCGTTGGTGCGCACCGCCGACCCGGACTTGCGCGCCAGGGCATACCAGGAGCTCTACCGCGTCTATGGCGAGGATGCGCCGATCCTGGGGCAGATCTATCAGAACATTGTCCGCGATTGGAAGAATGAGAACGTAAACCTGCGCGGTTTTGCCAGCCCAATTTCCGTGCGCAACACCATCAATGACCTGCCCGACGAGGTGATTGACACCTTGCTCGAGGTAGCGCGCAAGAATATCAGCATCTTCCATCGCTACTTCCGCCTGAAAGCCCAAAAACTCGGCATGGAAAAACTGCGCCGCTACGACATTTACGCGCCTTTGGCTGAGTCAGACAAGCGTTACTCCTTCCAGGAAGCCGCTGACCTGACTTTTGAAGCCTTTGAACGTTTCGATCCCAAGTTTGCCCGCCTGGCAAAACGCGTTTTCGATGAAGGCCACGTGGATAGCGAAGTCCGCAAGGGCAAGATGGGCGGCGCTTTCTGCTCCACCCTCGGACCGGATCTGACCCCGTGGGTGATGCTCAATTACCAGGGCAAATCGGATGATGTCTCCACGATGGCGCACGAACTTGGGCACGGCATCCACTCGATGATGGCGGAGGAACACACTCTGTTCACCCAGCATGCCTGCCTGCCGCTGGCCGAGACGGCTTCCACCTTTGGCGAAATGACCCTCACGGATCTGATGCTCGAGCGTGAGACCGACGAAGGCGTCAAGCAGGATATCCTCTTCGGGCAGCTCGATGACGCGTTCGCAACCATCATTCGTCAGATCTACTTCGCGCTGTTTGAGCGCGAAGCGCACGGGATGATCGCCAACAATGCCTCGGTAGACGAGTTGAACGCAGCCTACCTGGCGAATTTGAAGGAAGAATTCGGCGACTCCGTTGAGGTTTCGGACGAATTCAAGTATGAGTGGGTATCGATCCCGCACATTTACGGTACGCCCTTCTATGTTTACGCCTATGCTTTTGGGCAGCTTTTGGTCTTCGCCCTCTACAAACGCTATAAAGAAGAAGGCGAAAGCTTCAAGCCCAAGTACATGCGCATCCTCTCGGCTGGCGGTTCCCTGGCGCCGATTGCGCTACTGGCCGAATCCGGCATGGACGTCACCAAGCCTGAGTTCTGGCAGGGCGGCTTCGACGTGATCGATGGGATGGTCAAAAAGCTCGAGAGTTTGTAGGTCAAATTATCTGTTGACAAAAATAGAATAAGGTGTCGTTTTCGGCACCTTATTTATTGGTTGGAGCTAGGAAGCATGGGCAAAGGCTCCCTTGTGTAAAGGGAGCTGTCAGCCGTCAGGCTGACTGAGGGATTGTTCGCAGGCGGCATCAATGTACTCACATACGCCATGGAAGTATTTGATGACTTCGGTGTTGGGAATCCGCAAGACTCTTAGACCATAGCCTTTCAGAAATGCTGTGCGCTCCACATCTTCATCCATGTTGTCTCTTTCGAAATGCTGAGAACCGTCCAGTTCGATAACCAGTTTTGCTCCGCGCTGTAAAAGTCGGCGATGTATTTTCCCAACACTTTCTGACGAGAGAAACGAACTGGGTATGAACGCAGGAAGTCATACCACAAATGCCGTTCTTCTTTGGTCATGTTGGTTCGCAGCTGCTTTGCGTAAGGAACCAACCGCTTGTTATGTTTATGCCGCATCACAATCCCTCCGTCACGGCTTTGCCGTGCCACCTCCTTTTACACAAGGGACACTTCAACTTTACCTACTCAAACACACCCGCTTCGACGTAATAGCGTTTGCCGTCGCGGCTGGCGAAGAAAGCGACCATGTTCTCGTAATGCGTTGGGTTGTAGAGGCTGAAACCGCAGCAATAGTGGTGGGCGACCTCATCAAAACCGAGCATCACTTCCTCCCCGGCATAGTTCAGTCCAATCTCACCGCCTTTTTTGAAGAAGTAGAAAGGCTCGCCAGCTAAAACTTGGAAGCCGAAAGTCTCGTCGTATCCGAACAATTGGCTGAGCGACTCGCCGCTCCTAAAAATCTCACCCTGGGTTATGCCTTTGAATATGTTACCCTCCGTTTCATACGCGACGTGCGCCATCTCCATGTACCAATGATCCCCGTGCACCCAGACGCCAAACACCGCATCCATACCAGCAGAATGGGTCAGGTCTCCCGCCGGTACGCTCAGGACGACCTCGTCATCAAGCCTAACCTCCACAGTAGCGTCTACTATGGAATCAATATTGGTGCGGGCTGTCAGCACTTTTCCCTGGAACAATGGTGCTTCCTCGTAACGAACTAAATCCTTGCGTTCAGATTCATGCCTTTTCATCACCCATCCGGGCAGAGAACCGGTTAGCCTCGATTGAATATGCTCTTCGTCCGGCCAGGAGCCGTCCTCCAACCAGTAGGCTTCCACTGTAAGCCCCGCGCCAGAAAGGTCCATGACGGTTGTGTCGAAGGCGGAAAAGAGACCCATTTCAACGTAATACTCAACTTCGTTCCTCTGGGCAAAGAAGGTCACCATTGTCAGATACGCTTTGGGGTTGTGGGCCGCCCCACTGCAGCAGGCATAATGCCTAACACTTTCAAAGCCGAGTTGGTATGTTTCCCCGGCGTAATTAATGCCGATCTGCCCGTCTTTACTAAAGAAGTAAAAGGGCTTGTCGTCCAGGGGCTGGAAGCCAAAAGATTCATCGTACCCAAACTGTTCATTGAGCGAGACCCCATTCATGAAGATTTCGCCCCAAAAAGGATTCGGCACGGTGGTATGTGCTACTTCTGCATACCAATCCTCACCGATCACCCATATGCCGCGCAGATTATCTACTGGGCTGACCGCACCGCAGTCGACTGACAGCACCTCCTCGTCCCCAAGCTTGAAGGTAACGGAAACCGCACCATCACTTTCAACTCGCGTGGCAGTCAGTTGACGTCCATTAAGCGGTGGGGGAGAGAAAGATTGTGAAAACACGTCCCTTAAAGGTCGGCGGGTTTTGAGGATCTCGCTGGAAGGTCCAGAGATGGTGTTGAAACTCCCATCATCCCTGTTTGGCTGGAACATACTTTTTTCATAGATTTCCATGGTCAGGTCGCCAAAATAGAATGCCTCTGGTCCGCTTGTATATGTTGGCGTTGGACGGACAGTCGTTGGTTCAGCGTCAGTTGGTTCTGTTATGGGCAATGCAGTCGGGGGAAGTGGTTGAGTGGTCGTTGTGCCGGGAGCTTGACCTGGAATGCAGGCTGAAAGTAAGAGGGTTGCCAGAACTACACAAATGAAGAGACTTTTAGTTTTCATCGTTCCTTCCTTTCATAACGGAGGTAGGTGGACGCCGACACCCTGATTGTATCCCAAATCAAAAAATCGGTTTCTGAAGGTGAAACCGGCTGGTTTAAATACTAAATAATACTCAGTAAAGGCTTTACTACAAACGTTTCTTCGGGTTATTCGTGGTCTTGTCCGCAGCCATGGCCGTGCCCCTGGCCGTGTTGATGCTCGTGGTCGTGTTCGTCATGGTGATCGCAGTTGGCTTCGCCTTCCTGAGGCAACTGACCGCTAAGCAGTGAAAGCACCTGTTCTTTCGCGGGTCCTGATGCTCCAGCATAGACCTGAATGCCTGCTGCCCGCAGTCCATTGACGGCGCCACCGCCGACACCTCCACAGATTAGTGTGTCCACGCCCTGGCTGACCAAAAAGCCGACCAACGCGCCGTGCCCTTCAGCAGGAGCAGCGATAATCATTTCTTCTGTGATCTTACCATCCTCAGCGGTGACGAGATAAAACTCCGGGGTGCGTCCAAAATGAGGGAAAACTTGTGTGTGTTGAGCTGTAACTGCAATTTTCATCTTGCTTGTCCTTTCTTCGTAGCGAAGATCTGTATGTGTGATTTGTTCCTGGTCGCCAAGAATTTGCAGCGGGAGACCTTCCACCACAGCCCGGGCGAGCTTGGTGCGCGCCGACGAGACCAGCATCTGCACGGTTTGGCGCGAGATCCCCATCGATTGAGACGCGGTGGTTTGTTCCATCCCGGCATAATCCACCAGCCTGAGTGCTTCCCACTCCTCGAGCAGCAGGTTAACGTCGCTCTGCCCGGAGGTAAAGCTCCCCCCCGAAGGAATAAAGCTCCTGGCGGGAGGACTGGATCGGATCGTTTTCTGACTCGGGTTACGCGGCATATTATCCTTATTATTGGCTAATGCCAATAATAACAGGATTCGTCAGGGGATGCAAGAGGAAAAGTGAAATTGATTGAAGGACGTTTTGTCAACAAGGCTCGCTCCGCATCTTCCACAAGACATCGACCTTGTTCTGAGTCCGAGTAAAATTGATTTCAAAAAGGATACTTATGCCAAGAATGACCTCCCCCGCCGACATGATGGCATCCGTGACCGACAGTATGAAAGAACGCACTGGCAAGACCCTCGAGGAATGGATTGCGGCAGTGCAATCAGCCGGCGTCGATCCGCTTGATCAAAAAGCGGTCCGCAACTGGCTCAAAGAACAGGGTGTGCTGCAAAACACGCAATGGGCGATTGCGGATGCGGCCGCGCGGGCGGCAGGTTGGGAACGTCCGAGTGTGGAAGGTTACATTGATTCACAATACGCCGGCGAAAAAGCTTCCTTGCGCTTGATTTTTGATACCTTACGCGAAATTATCGAGGGTTTGGGAGAGGATGTTTCAGTTGAGGGGCGGGGAGGTTATACGCCTTTCGTGCGCAAGCGCCAGTTTGCTGCAATCCAGGCTTCAACGAAAACCCGTATTGATCTCGGCTTGCGATTTAAGCAGCCTCCGGACTCAGATTTGCTGAGTACAACCAGCCTGCCCGGGCAGGCGACTCATAAGCTTGGGTTAACTTCTGTTGAGCAAATCACGGATGAAGTCAGGGAGTTGATCCGACTGGCTTACGAGCAGAATGGGTGATTAAGAAATTCGTAGGGATAGGCCTCTGGTCCATCCGGTATATTGAAAAGAAAAAAATTCGGCGGGAGCAAGCTATTTAGACAGGTAAGATTGTTTACTCACTAACCGGGCTGATAGACGTAGGTCAGGTTGCGCAGTTCAACCTGACATCGGAAGCCTGGATTTTGAGGGCTCTATCTATCAACATTTGTGACGTCAGGTTCAACCCCATAAAAATACACGGGGCAGGCAGAAGAACCTGACCTACGCGCTAAAGGACCGCGTAATCAAGGCAATGGATTTACGGCGGAATTACACCTCGCCCTACGGAGTAAGCCCGTGTAGGGATGGGCAAATTGTTCTCGGCGGTCTCCGGACCGCGCGAGGGTCTTGACCGTTAGGTCTCCACACTAAGCCGGATTGAACCCCGCAATCCGGCCTACGAAAGGATTGGCGGGAGCAAGCCTCCCCGCCCTACCAAACAATCATAGCCGGGAGCAACTCCTGCCGTTCGACAAACAAAAAGAGCGGCAAAGAGTCGTCCTATAATCAAGATAAAGTGAGAATAGAAAATGACAACAGAAAACAATACCAATGAATTAGTGATTGCTGGAGGATGCTTCTGGGGCATGGAAGAGCTTTTCCGCCGTCTGCCCGGTGTCCTCGATACCGACTGCGGCTACACCGGCGGGGAGAATGACCACCCCACCTATCAGCGCCATCCCGGGCACGCCGAAGCGATCAAGATCGTCTTTGACCCAACAAAAACCGATCTTGCGCATCTGCTGGATTTCTTCTTCCGCATGCACGACCCCACCACCCTCAACCGCCAGGGCAATGACATCGGCTCCTCCTACCGTTCCGCCATCTTCTTTGCGGACGACGTACAGAAGCAAGCCGCAGAACAGATGATTGACAAGGTCAATCAAAGCGGTGCCTGGAAGCGCCCGGTGGTGACCACGCTCGAGCCACTCGGCACCTTCTGGGTGGCTGAGGATTATCACCAGGACTATTTGCAGAAGCTGCCCAATGGCTACACCTGCCACTTCATTCGCCCCGTTCCGAGCTTCCTGGACAAGGCTGGCTGACTAGAGGCTAATATGCAATCCAAGCCATCATCGCCGCCCGAAAGCAAAATGCGCAAATACCTGAAGATGCTGAAGGTGTACGGCTTTACCGCGTTAGGCATTCTTGTGCTCTTTTGCGGGTTTGGCTTTTTTACTGGCGGGGTGCCCGGGCTGATCAATGGTTTGAACCTGGGCTTGCTCGTCTGCGCCATCGGACTGCCCTTTTTGGGAATCCTTGTCAGCCTTACCTACTGGTCTGAGTTTGCTGGTCGGTGGGGCGAAGCTAAATACAAAGAACAGTTGGAAGGCAAGCCTGACGATAAGAAAGATCAGGACTGGTAAACTAATTAGACAGGAAGATTTGGGAGGATGACGATGAAAGTGAGATTGTTTCTTCTATTGGTTGTGTTTGCACTGGGATTAAGCGCCTGCCTGCCCCCGGTTGACAACCCTCCAACGCCAATGCCGCCGGTTGAGATCAACCCTGAGCCCACTGACCTGCCTGCCACGGAACCTCCCACCGAGGAACCCCAGCCAACGCCAGAGCCAACGATGGAACCGACTGCGGAGGTGGAAATCCCAGCCCCAAATCTTTACGCCTATGTCAAGGATTTTCAGATTTTCCTGCTCAACCCCGCGGATTTGTCTGTGGTGAAGATGGGCGATTCCAACCACGACTTTGGCTACAGCGCTGACTGCTGGCAAAGCTCACCCCGTATCTCGCTGGATGGGCACTACCTTGCTTTTGAAGCAAACTGCGCGAATGCTTTTATTGTGTATGATCTGCTCCAAAACACCAAGATTACAGAGATTGTCAAAACATCCGACCCTGAGATCCTCGGAGACACCCTCCTCGGTTGGACTCAGAATGGGCGGCTTTACTTTACGCGAATGGTTGGCGGTTGCAGCTTTGAACCTGAACTCAAGGGACCAGATAGAATGGAAGTCTATTCCTATGATCCCGTTTCAGGCGGCACGCGTTATCAGTTTAACCTACCCAAGGTCAATGACGCGCCCCACGCTTACAGCATCGGCATAGCCATTGATCCCCGGGCAGAGCATGTGATTGCCTGGAATGCTGCCTGTTCGGTAGGCTTGGGAACCCGGTTTCTCCTCACGACCAGTACCGGTGATTATGAGCTTGAACCCGATACTTGGCCGGCAAGTTTTGGTGATATTGGCGGACATTATTCAGCCTTCCCGGATGAGCAGTATGTCTTTGGGACGGATGGTGGCAAACTGTTCGTCCTAAAAGACCCTGAACTCGAATGGGACCCCAACGCCAGGCTAATGTTCCTTGCCCCGGGAGCCACTGAACCGCAGCAGATCGACTCGGGCAGCTTCAGCGAATTGGTCAGCCAGGCGCCCTTGGTGAATTAGAGCATTATTAATATTTCATCATAAGTCTTCCACAGCCAGCAAAGTGACTGGATATTTTGGTATACTCGACTTACCGGAAACCATATCTCCGGGATGTTGCGAGCCCTCATGAAGGGGGCTCCCCCGCCTGATTTCCCCTGCCAAAATCGAACATCGGGACTACCAAGGCAGGAAATGCCTGACAAGGCTATGAAAGATTTTGAGGTTAACTTTGGCTGAAAATTATCAATTAACTCAAAAAGCCAAGAAGATTCTGGGCAACGCCCGCCGGATTGCCATGCACCAATACTCGGAAATAATTGGCACGCATCACCTGCTTGGCGGCATCATCAACGAGGAAGGCTGTGTGGCTTACCGCGTACTGCGCGATCTCGGGATCGATGATGATGTGATTTTTACCGTCATCGAGCAGGAAAAGTATCCGGAAAGAGACTTCCAACTACGGCTTGGTGAGGATATTAAAAAGACACTCGAATACGCTGTCGAAGAGGCTGAGAAGGACCAATCTCCAATGGTTGGAACGGAACACATCCTGCTTGGACTAAGTAGAGATCCTGAATTCAAAGGGATGGACATCCTGATCCGCTTTGGAATCACACCGGAGCAGTTACGCCGCCATACCAATCGCGTTCTGCGGGAAGCTAAAGAAGCCGGAGAACAGCGCCAGGAACAATCCGAAGGGCGCGAAGAACGCCGCAGCAAGACCGAGACCGAAGGCGTCAGCAGTTCAAGGCGCCTGCGCAGCAAAGAAAAGGATTCCGACAGCAACTCACCCCTGGTGGACCAACTTGCCACCGACCTGACCGCCCTGGCGGAAGTCGGCAAGCTCGACCCTGTCATCGGGCGTCAGAAAGAGATCGAACGCGTTATCCAGATTTTGGCGCGCCGCACAAAGAATAATCCCGCCCTGATCGGCGAACCGGGTGTGGGTAAGACCGCCATCGTGGAAGGCCTGGCTCAGCGCATCATTGAAGGCGACGTGCCGGCGCTTCTGCTCAAGAAAAAGGTGCTCCAGCTGGATGTGGGCTCCCTCGTGGCTGGCACGATGTATCGTGGGCAGTTTGAGGAACGCCTCAAGCGTGTGATCGACGAGCTCAAAGCTAGCGGCGCGATCGTCTTCATTGACGAATTTCATATGCTGGTTGGGGCTGGTTCGGCAGGTTCCTCGGTGGACGCTGCCAACATCCTCAAGCCTGCCCTCTCACGCGGCGAACTGCAGGTGATTGGGGCAACCACTATTAATGAGTACCGCAAAAACATAGAGAGCGATGCCGCCCTGGAGCGCCGTTTCCAGCCAATCATGGTCGAACAACCGACCGTCGAGGAGACCATCGCAATCCTGCGCGGTATTCGCAGCCGATATGAGGAGCATCATCGCCTGAAGATCAGCGATGAAGCCCTTGAGTCAGCCGCAAAGCTTAGCGCGCGCTACGTTACCGACCGCTTCCTCCCGGACAAAGCCATCGACCTGGTGGACGAAGCTGCATCGCGCGTGCGCATGTACAAGAGCGAGGCTGCTCTCACGAGCAAAGACCTTGTGAGCGAACTCCGGGAAATCAACAAACAGTTAAATGACCCCGATTCCAACCTGGATAACGATGCCACCGAAGCGCTGACCCAACAACAGGTCAAATTGGAGGATGAACTTCAAGCTTTGCAGACTGGGTGGGATCGCGCAAACGCTCCGACTGTCAGCCAGGAGGATATTGCCGAGGTCATTTCCATGTGGACCGGCATCCCCCTGATGCAAATCGCGACTGAAGAATCGACCAAGCTGCTTCACCTCGAAGAAGAGTTGGGCAAAGTGATCATCGGACAGAACGAAGCCATTCAGGCCGTTTCGAAGTCCATCCGCCGTGCACGGGCAGGTCTCAAGAGCGAACATCGTCCGATTGGGTCCTTTATGTTCCTCGGACCAACCGGCGTAGGCAAAACAGAGCTGACAAAAGCGCTGGCCAACCAGATGTTTGGTTCGGAAGATGCTCTGATTCAGATTGACATGTCCGAATTCATGGAACGCCACAGCATGAGCCGCCTGGTTGGCGCGCCTCCAGGCTACATCGGCTATGATGAAGCCGGACAGCTGACCGAAGCCATCCGCCGCAAGCCTTATTCGATCGTGGTTTTTGATGAAATCGAAAAAGCGCATCCGGAAGCGCTCAACATGTTGTTGCAAATCATGGAAGAGGGTCACCTCACTGACGCCAAGGGGCGCAAGGTGGACTTCCGCAATGCTATCATCATCATGACCACCAACATCGGCGCCGAAATGATCCGCCGCCAGTCCACACTGGGCTTTGCGCTCGATCTGGACGAGGTTCGCGAGGAGCAATTGGCGTACGATGAGATGCACAAAAAGTTAATGGAAGCGCTTAAGCGCAACTTCCGCCCGGAATTTGTCAACCGGCTCGACTCGGTGATTGTTTTCCGAGCGCTGAACCGCGTTGACATCCGCGAAATCGTATCGCTGGAGATTAACAAAGTCCAGGATCGCCTCGTGGAGCAGAGCATCAGCCTTGTTCCGACCGACAGCGCGCTGGATTACCTGGCTGAGCTTGGTTACGACCCTGAGATGGGCGCGCGCCCTGTGCGGCGTGTGATCCAACAGCAGGTGGAAGAGCGGCTATCGGATGGATTGCTGGCTGGCAACTTCGGCACGGGCGATCGGATCCTGATCGACGTAGAAGACTTCATCAGCGAGGAAGGCGAATTACAAAAACGCGTGGTGCTCAAACGCGAGAACCACACTGAAGAAAAAGAAGAAACCCCTGAGATGATGGGAGCGTAAAACAGACAAATGGCAAAAACCTACTCACGTTTTGTGTGTCAGGTCTGCGGGAAGGTCAGCTCCCGCGCCTTCGGTCGCTGCCCCGGCTGTGATAGCTGGGACTCTATGATCGAAGAAATCGTCGAAGCCGAACCCGAAAAATCAGCCCGCGCAACCCGCGGGCTGACTGGTTCTTCAAAGGTGCATTCACTTTCACAGATCGAGAGTCTGCCAGAAGAGCGTTTGTCACTGCCGATTGAAGAATTCGCGCGGGTGCTAGGCGGAGGGATCGTGCCTGGCTCGGTTGTTTTGATCGGTGGGGATCCAGGCATTGGCAAAAGCACGCTTACGCTGCAGATGTCCATGCAGTTGGCAGCCAAGCATACGGTTTTGTACGTTTCGGGTGAGGAATCCGAACGGCAGATCAAAATGCGGGCCGACCGCCTGGCGGAAAAAGATAAGAGCGGCAATCCCAGGCTGCCCAACCGCTTACTGCTGGTAACCGAAACCAACCTGGCACAGATCTTCAAACACATCGAAGAAACCAAGCCAGCCCTGGTGATCATCGACTCGATCCAGACCATGACCCTGCCTGAGATGGAATCGGCAGCAGGCTCGATCTCGCAGGTGCGCGAGTGCGCGGCACGCCTGCGCGAACTGGCCAAAAGCAGCGGTGTGACCGTATTCCTGATTGGACATGTCACCAAGGAAGGCACCATCGCCGGTCCACGCGTTCTGGAACACATCGTCGATACGGTGCTCTACCTGGAAGGCGAGCATTTCCAGTCATACCGACTTTTACGGTCGGTTAAGAATCGTTTTGGCGCGACCAGTGAGGTCGGCGTATTTGAGATGCAGGAAAAAGGCATGGTGGAAGTGCGCAACCCCAGCGAGGTCTTCCTGGCAGAACGCATGATCAACGCTCCGGGCTCAGCGATTGCCGTGACCATGGAAGGCACCCGCCCGCTCCTGGTGGAAATCCAGGGGCTCACCACCCCCACGAACTTTGGCAACCCGCGCCGCACGGCAAACGGGATCGACCTTAACCGCCTGCTTATTCTTGCGGCGGTGTTGACGCGCAGACTGGGTGTCAATCTCGGCAACCAGGATGTGATCGTAAACGTGGTCAGCGGACTGCGGATCGACGAGCCGGCAGCCGACCTGGCAGTGGCAACTGCGATTGCTTCCTCCTACCGGGATATTCCAGTGCGGGCAGACACCGTACTGATCGGTGAGGTTGGGCTTTCGGGTGAACTGCGCATGGTAGGGCAGACCCAAATCCGACTTCGCGAAGCTGCCAAGCTTGGTTTCAAACGCGCGGTGGTGCCCAAACGCCTGCGTAAGAGCGAACCCTGGCCGGAAGGCATTGAGGTAGTTGAAGCTCGCTCCCTGCGTGAGGCGCTCAAAGCTGCATTGCTGGAAGAAGAAACTGAAAAACCAGCCAAAGCCAGAACATCCGGACAGCAGAAAGAATAAATAGGCCGTTCCTGGTCGTGGTAGGATTTAAGCAGAGAACAGAAAGAGACATTTATGACTTCAATCATTGATTCCACCCGCAAAAACCATGCCCTTGAGCATGCCACCATGACCATTTTGGCTGAACGCTACAAGGGTGTGCGCATGATGGGGCATTCCAGCCCTGCCGGCTTTATCCTGATGGCTGACCTGCCGACCGAGATTGTCACCGAAGCTGTGCTTGAAGCCAAGCGCGGCCTGGAAAATGGTGAGCCAAACCTGGCAGTGCATCCGAATTGCGGCACAAATATGGCCGTCTCCAGCCTGGCTGGCAGTGCTGCGGCATTCAGCGTGCTTGGGCTGCTGAGTAACAAAGGCAGGAACGCATGGTGGCATTATTTGATAGCAACGCTTGTTGCAGTTCCCGCGTTTCTCCTGGCAAAACCGCTCGGGCCGAAGCTCCAGAAAAACGTAACCACTGATCCTGAAACACAGGATATGGCTGTCCAAATGGTGACCAGCCAAAAAACCGCCAACAGTTTCGTTCATTTCATCCGTACAGGCGCCATTTAGGGGCAGCGTGAGCGCTCAGGCAAAACCCACCTTCTACCTTTTGCGCGGCGATGACAGCACTCGAATTAGAGAGGTCATTGCCGGATTCCAGGCTGGGCTTGGAGACCCATCCATGGCAGACCTTAACACCACCCGTCACGATGGGGAGTCGCTGAGCTTTGAAACACTGCAAGCAGATGCCCTGACCATGCCCTTCCTGGCAGACCGACGCTTGATTATTGTTGAAAACGCGCGCGCTTTCCTCGCAAAAATGGCAAAAGATCGCTCCCAGACCTGCCTGGAACTCTTCGGAAACCTACCCGAAACAACCGCGGTAGTGATGGTGGTTGAAGATCAGCAGGCCAAAAAGCGCGGCGAACGCTACTGGGAACATGGCAAAACCTATGCCTGGCTGACAGATTGGATGCGCGCGCGGAACGATCTGGCACTGCTGATCGACTGCGCCCTGCCGGACGAAGAAGACATGCCTTCGTGGATCCTGCGCAAAGCCAAGGAACTTGGCGGTGGCTTCAAGCCGGACGCGGCGCGGCTGCTGGCAAGCTATGTCGGCAATAATACCCTGCGCGCGCAGAACGAAGTGATGAAGCTCATCACCTATGTCGGCGAGCGCCAGGTTGTGGAAGAGGCCGATGTCAGCTTGTTGACCGCCCAGGAGCAGGAGGGCAACATCTTCACGCTAACGGATGCCCTTGGCGAACGCAATAGCAAGGCAGCCATGCAGCAATTTATGCTGCTGATGGAAGATAACGATCTGCTCGAGCTGACGGGCATGATCCACCGCCAGTTTCGCCTCCTGATCCAGGCGCGTGAGATCCTTGACGCGGGCGGCAAACCGCAGAATATCGAGCAGGAATTGGGAGTTCTGGGTTTTGTGGCGCGAAAACTTTCCGATCAAGCCCGCCGCTTCAGTATGCGGCAGCTGCTGGATATCTATGCCCGTCTGCTGAAAATAGATTTGGATATGAAGTCCGGGGGCACCCCGGGCGATGTCGCCTACGAACTCTTGATCGCTGATCTGACCCGATAATCACACCAGGTAAGGAAAAGATATGCCATTTAATATCATTCGCAACGACATCGTAAGCATGGAAGTGGATGCCATTGTTAACGCAGCCAACTCCGGATTAAAACAGGGCGGTGGGGTATGCGGCAGGATCTTTGATGCTGCCGGCGAGCAGGAGATGACCCAGGCCTGTGATGCGATCGGTTGGTGCGAACCGGGCAGCGCGGTGATCACGCCCGGCTTCAAGCTGCCAGCAAAATATGTGATCCACACCGTCGGTCCGATCTGGCAGGGCGGTAACCAGGGCGAAGAGCAGGTTCTGCGCAGTGCATACCGTTCCAGCCTGGAGCTGGCAACCCGCTACAATCTTGAGAGTATCGCTTTTCCATTGATCTCATCGGGTATTTATGGATACCCTTACGAACAGGCGCTGGCGGTTGCGCTGGATGAGATCAACCGTTACCTCTTCCAACATGACCTTGAGGTAACCCTGGTCATGTTCCATCAAACCGCTACTGCTCTTGGTTTCATGCTTCGTCGTGACATTGTAAGTTACATCGATGACCATTATGTGGATGAGCATCTGGATCACGATCGGCGGCGAAGAGACCATAACAGACCGCGTCCATCCGCCCAAAAGGTCTTTGAGGAACCTAAGCAAGTGGATGAAGAGATGCCCTGTTATGGTGTTCCGCTGTTCCAACTTGCAGATGAAATTCAAGGTTTTGAATTTCCTAAAGAAAAGACATTTTCAGAGGAACTGCTAACACTTGTTGATGCCAAGGGAATGACCGACGCTGAGGTTTATAGGAGATCAAACATTGATCGCCGTCATTTTAGCAAGATCCGCAGTAATGCTGGTTATGCGCCCAGTAAGTCTACCGTTCTGGCTCTGACGATTGGACTACGGCTTTCGGTGCAGGACGCACAGGACTTGCTGGCACGCGCTGGTTTTGCCTTTAGCCCCTGTGACAAACGCGACCTGATCGTATGCTACTTTTTGGAGCATGGAGAACACGACATCGCGAAGGTGAATGGAGCCCTTTACGATTTCGATCAAAGTTTGCTCGGTGTCTAAAATGTCGCCTGCCAGGCGACCACAGCGATAGCTTGGGGGAATATCATAGACCTCAGATCAACAAGGAGGTCTACATGCACAAAACAGAACTGATTTTCATCCTCGACCGCAGCGGCTCAATGGGCGGATTGGAAAGCGACACCATCGGCGGATTCAACGCGACCATCAGCGACCAGAAGAAGATCGACGGGGAAACCCGCGTGACCACCATCCTGTTCGACAATTTCTTTGAGGTCCTGCATGACCGCATCAACCTCCAGGATATTGCGCCTCTGACCGACAAGGATTACTTCGTCCGGGGCAGCACCGCGTTGTATGACGCCGTGGCGCTGGGCATTCGCAAGATCGCGAATGTGCAGAAACAGACCATGCCGGAAGGCCGGGCAGACAAGGTCATCATGGTCATTACCACCGATGGCTACGAGAACAGCTCGCGCGAAACCAACGCCGCGATGCTTCACAAAATGATTGATGACTGCAAGCAGGAGGGCTGGGAATTCCTCTTCCTTGGCGCCGACATCGACGCTCAAGCGGCTGCTGGAGCAATCGGCATTGAGAGCCACCGGTCTTCGAACTACGTCAAGGACGCGCAAGGGGTGCGGGTGCAGTATGACTCGCTGAATCAAGCCATCAGCGCAATGCGCTCCGGTGCGCCACTGCCGAAAGACTGGAAGGAAAAGCTCGATAAGGACAATCAACGCGCCAAATAGTGGGGGTTATGAGGGGGATGAGGGGGATATGAGGGGGATGGGCTGGGGCGGCTTGCCGCCCCAGACCTTTTTGATAAATTTATAGAACATCCAATTGCCTGATAGAATTAGTTAGTCATTTTCCCAGCCATTTCGATTTCTTATTCTTTTTTTCGCAAAATGACGGAGGATAGTGTAATGAAAAAAGCGACCCTTATTTCGGTATCGTTCCTTATCGTTAGTTTAATTTCTGTCGGTTGCACGCCAATACCGGTAACCTTTCCAACTATAGCGCCAACAGCTACGTCTCAACCTACATCCATTCCTCCCACAGCCTCGCCTCAACCAACGCCCATTCCCCCCACAGCAACAACCCAGCCAACTGAAGTTGTCCTGGAGGGCGAGAGATATTATGAGAAAGAGGGAGGGTTTTCCTATATCATTCCTGATGGTTGGGAAATCTTTGAGATACCTGGATTGAAATATTTTGGTTTAACTGAATCAAATCCAAAAGGCTTATTTCCATCAAATGTAGCATTCGCTGACGAAAAATTTAGCGGATTGCTTGAAGATTACGTTGATTCGGCAATAAATCTTTACAAGCAGGTTATGCCTAAACTGGAAGTTATGAACATTGATAGGGTTGACACAGATTCAGGCATTCGTGGGACTTCGGTAGAAACAAGAAATGAATTTAACAACGTCCAAATGTTTCAAGTATTTTTTATGTTTGATCTTGGGGAAAAGGTATTGGTAATGACTTACACTATGAATGTAGATGAGGCTTTAGAAAATATGCTTGCCATTAGGGATCTTGTTCACAGCCTTCAATTTGATGATTGATTTGATATTTAAAGGAACCTTAAGATTCCAAATGGACATATCCCGTACTCGGCGAGAACGCCGGTACGATCTTAAGATTTGATTGTGCCGGCCTCTGGCCGAGCACACGAACTAGCCGTAGGCTTCATTATTTTGCAACAAGCAACTGATGGAGCCCTTGTGGTCAAATCCCGTACTCGGCGGGGACGCCGGTACGATCATCAGTCATGATTGTACCGATCTCTGACCGAGCAAATGATCCACCTCGATTATGCCGGTCTCCTGAGTGCGAAGCCTCCCTGTGGGACCGAGCACATGAACTAGCCGAAGGCTTCATCCTTGCGTAAACCGCGAGAACGCTGGTTCGACCACTAGGTTATCCGAGCATAAACAGATTCTCATAGAATATAATTATCGCTATGGACCGATATGTCTTTAAGGATGGAGTACCAACTTATTACTGCACGTTTACAGTTGTCGACTGGCTTCCACTCTTTTTGAAACCAGCTTTCACGAAGATAGTCATCGAGAGCTTAGTGTTTTGCGTGGAAAGCAAGGGCTTGAAAGTTCACGGATATGTGATCATGCCAAACCACATGCATGCCATTCTTTCGGATGAGGCGAGTGATAATCAAAGATTGCACAAAACCATAACTGAGTTTCGTTCTTTTACCGGCCATGAATTAGCTGGATTAATTGATAATACCTGCCCAACATCATGGTCCAACATCCTGCGGGCAGCTGCTATAACTGATAGAGATCGGAGAGTCTGGCAATCTGGTTGGCATGCTGAAGCTGTTGTAAATCAAAAATTCTTTGAACAAAAGTTATCCTACATGCACAACAACCCTGTTCGCGCAGGTTTTGTGAACCTGCCTGAACATTGGACACACTCATCAGCAAGGCTGTGGCTTTTTGGGGAAAAAGGACAAGTTCCAATCAGTCTGGATTATGCTCGACTCTAACCGATCACGCTAACAAATCTGATTGTGCCGGCCTCTGGCCGAGCACACTAACAAAACCCCGATTGTGCCGGCCTCTGGCCGAGCACACGATGTAGCCGGAGGCTTCATCATTTTATAGTAAGCAACTGAGGAGGCTTTGCGGTCAACTCCCGTACTCGGCGGGGACGCCGGTACGATCATGAGAATCCACACCGATTGTGCCGGTCTTCAGACCGAGCACAGGATCTAGCCGTAGGCTTCATTTTCTTGTTACTTGAAATACTTGAGACCTGGCGGTCAAATCCCGTACTCGGCGAGGACGCCGGTACGATCATGAGAATCTACACCGATTGTGCCGGTCTCTGACCTAGCACACGAACTAGCCGTAGGCTTCATCCTTCTTGCTTGTAATAATGGAGACCTGACTGTCAACTCCCGTACACGGCGAGGATGCCGGTCCGACCGTCAATAACAATAAAAAACCGCCTATTCGGCGGTTGTTGTACTTGCTTTGGCGGGTTCTTTCGAGGTTCCCTCTGTCTTGCTCTCAGAGGGCGATTTGGAGCCATTGCCGCCATCCCCTTCAGACTTGTGGCTGTACTTCTGCCCGGATGGTGAGCGGTTATCGGTAGCGTAAAATCCTTTGCCCTTGAAAACAATCCCTACCGGTTGATAGACCTTGCGCAGAGAAACCGTATTGCAGCTGGGGCAAACGGTTAGAGGATCATCGGTGAAATGCTGGAATTGATCGAAATGATAACCGCAACTCTCGCATTTGTAACTGTAAACTGGCATCTTCTACTTACTTCTCCTGGTCAAGAGTCATTATAGTACCACAAAATGACATAAAAACATCTTACTGCTTGTGCATTAGATTTATGTCAGATAGTGGAAAAGACAAACTTCATATTAATGATGGACATTCCAAAACCACCTCATCTGTCTTGCGATATAATCGAAACCTGTATGGCTGAACAAAACAAAACACATTCTAAGCGCAAACGTCCGGTTTGGCTGATCATTCTTGGCATCCTGCTCGTTGGAGTGGTGGTGCTGTTTGCCTTGTACCAGGTGCCCGCGATCCATGACCGCGCGTATTTTTACGTGACCTCACTGCGTTCCCGCATCTATTATTTCTTCAGACCCCCGGCTGAATCAACCTTCAACCCTTCCGAAAACTCCACCCCGGACATGAGCGTTGCCGCCACCCTGACGGCGCTAATCCCGACCCCGACGGCTACCTATACGCAGGAACCCACTGCAGGAGCCTCCTCAGAGCCGACAACCATTGCCACCCCAACGCCGATCCCCACCCCCATCCCTGCCGCGGTGCAGCTTGAGGGTGTTGTGCAGGAGTATCAGCGTTTAAACAGCTGCGGTCCAACCAACCTGGCTTTGATCCTGCGCTATTGGGGTTGGGTGGGCGAACAGATCGACATCGAACAGGTGGTCAAGCCACGCCTTGAGGACCTCAACGTCACGCCCCAGGAAATGATCACCTACATCCAGGAGCATACCCAGCAGGACGCAGTCCTGCGCCTTGGCGGCACCGTCGATCTACTGAAACGCCTGGTAGCCGCCGGTTACCCGGTGTTGGTCGAACGCGGATACGTCAACCTGGATGAAGAGTGGAAGGGCTGGATGGGGCATTACGGCGTGGTTGATGGCTATGATGACGCGAAAAATGCCGTCCACATCCCCGACACCGTCAATGGCAAAATCTGGATCGATTACGATACACTGCAGAAGTTCTGGGACGAATTCTCAGGCACTTACCTGGTCATTTTCCCCCCAGAGGAGCGTGAAATCGTATTGGGGCTGCTTGGTGAGCAGGCTGACCAAGAGCACAACCTGGATTACACCCTCGAACTCTTTCGGGAACGGTCTGAAAGTGTCGACCGTTCTGAGCAATACTTTGCTTATTACAGTCTTGGTGAATTGTTGGTGATGAAGAAGGACTATGCTAATGCAGCCGCGGCTTTCGACAAAGCTTTTGAGGTTTACGGCTGGTTACCGGTTGAGGATCGTCCCTGGCGCATGCTTTGGTACCAGGTGGGTCCTTATGAAGCCTACTACTACACCGGCAGATACAAGGATGTAGTCAGCTTAACCTATAAAACCTATACCGACGCCAGCACGCCTGCGCTACCTGAGACCTTCTTGTGGAGCGGTCGGGCTAACGTGGCTCTTGGCAACACGCAGACCGCTATTTTCGATTTCAAACGTGCCTTGCAATGGCATCCTGGCTGGCCGCCTGCCATCGCGGAACTCAAAGCCCTGGGCGTTGAACCCTAACCCGGCAAAATTACACACTGAAGAGACATAATGTCAACATCAAAAAAACACCTCAAGAAAACTCTCGGAAAGCGCTCTTTTTGGCGCAAACCCTGGCTTTATCTCGCGATCCTGGTTGCATTTGGCTTGTTTGGACTCGCCGCTATGCAAATCCCCGCGGTGGAAATTCGCGTACAAAATCTCTATTCGGATATTTACTATCGGCTCAATCCGCCGTCTGAAAACGTTTTTGATCCATCCCAGCAGGGCACTCTCGACGCGAGCGTGCTGGCTTCGCTGACCGCCATAGCGCCCACCCAGACGCCTGTGCCTGAACAAACACCTACCCCCGGGGGTGACCCCGCCCAGCCAACTGCCAATCTAGAACCCACTGTCACTCCTATGCCGGTTCCCTCAGCATTTGAACTGGATGGTATGGGTCTGGAGTATCAGAGCATGAATAATTGCGGACCTGCCAACCTCTCGATGGACCTCACCTACTGGGGTTGGCCGACCACCCAGGATGTCACCAAAGCTGGTCTTAGAACCCATAAAGATGACCGAAATGTGATGCTCAGCGAGATGCGCGATTTTGTGATTGAGAAGACCAACCTAAGCGCTCTTGTCCGCTTTGGCGGCACACTCGAAACAGTAAAGCGCCTGGTTTCAAATGGCTACCCTATCTTGCTGGAACGCGGTCACACGGATGCTGAAGATGGTTGGATGGGGCATTACAGCATCGTGACCGCCTACGATGATGCCAAGCGGACTGTCCGCATCCCGGACACACTCCTGGGAGTTATGAGCCTGGGTTATGACGAGTTGATGCTCGACTGGGCGCATTTTGACGGGATCTACCTGGTTGTTTACCCACCTGAGCGTGAGGCTGAGGTGCTGGCTTTGCTCGGATCGGACGCTGATTCCGCAACAAATTTACAGAACACCCTCAACCAGGTCACCGCGCGAATTCCGCAGGTTAGCGGTAGGGAACTGTTCTTTGCCTGGTACTCGCGTGGCAGTGTGTTGGTAGAGATGCAAAACTATATCGAGGCAGCGCAGGCTTATGACCAGGCGTTTGCTGTTTACGCACAATTGCCACCGGGGGAACGTCCCTGGCGCATCACCTGGTACCAGGTGGGAGCCTACCCGGCTTACTACTACACTGGGCGCTTTCAGGATTGCCTCAATCTTGCTTTGCAGACCCTCAGCAACAAAAGAAGCCAGGAACTACCCGAAACCTGGTATTGGGCTGGGCGTGCTGCGGCAGCCATGCAAATGACTGAAGACGCCATCTCTCATTACCGCAAAGCGCTCCAGTATCACCCCGGTTGGGCTTTACCCCTCGAGGGTTTGGCCGAGCTGGGTGTGCAGCCCTAAGCCAGGAACGGCATTTTTGTTCACTGTTATAATGCCAATCTGTCATGAGAAAAAACGCTAAACATACTTTTCGCCGGCGTCTTACACCGCGCCGTGCCAGGCGCAAGCCCTGGTTCTACCTGGCTGTGGTTGCAGTCGGTTTTTTGGTGCTTGTTGCACTTTACCAGATTCCTGCCATCCACGATCGCGCCTACTTCTATCTTGCCAGCGCGCGAGCCAGGATCTACTATTTCTTCAAACCGCCAGCTGCGGAGGTTTTTGAGCCCACTCAGCAAGGCACCCTCGATGCCAGCGTTTTTGCCACGCTGACAGCCATGGCGCCTACGACTACGGTCACTCCTCTGCCCACTTATACGCCAACCATCGAGCCCACGGCTGAGTTTACTTCCACCCCCACCATTACCCCAACAAAAACGCCTGTTCCCACGCCGCTGCCGCCGCTGCCTCCCTCGGCGATGATCGAGGGCATCGAACCGGAATACCAGGGCTTCAACAACTGCGGTCCAACAAACCTGGCGATGGCATTGCGGTTCTGGGGATGGGAAGGCACTCAGAAAACAACTGAAGAAGTGCTAAAGCCCTTCATCAAAGACCGCAACGTCATGCCCTACGAGATGCTGGGGTACGTGCAGGAGAAAACCGAACTGAATGGCATTGTGCGCTATGGCGGTGACCTTGAATTGATAAAGCGGCTGGTTGCGGCTGGTTTTCCGGTTGTCATTGAACGCGGTTATATGGACCGAAATGAAGGTTGGATGGGGCATTATGGCTTGATTATCGGTTATGACGATAAACTTCAGGAAGTAACCATCCCCGATACCTACTTGGGTTTGATCAAGATGAGCTATGATGACATCACCCGCTATTGGGAGCAGTTTGACCGGATCTACCTGGTCATCTTCCCCTACGAACGCCAGCAGGAAGTCTACGATATTCTGGATGCCCAAATGGATGCCCAATATAACAAAGAATACACGCTCGATCTGATCAGCAGCCAGCTTTACCAGCGTGAAGGATTGGATCAATTCTTTGTCTGGTACAGCCGTGGCTCCATCTGCGTGGAACTAAACGATTACCTGTGCGCAGGCGAGTCATATGATGAGGCTTTCCGCATTTATGCGACTCTCAAGGAAGAGGAACGTCCCTGGCGCATGCTCTGGTATCAGACCGGTCCCTATTACGCCTATTACTATTTGCAACGCTACCAGGACCTGTACACCCTGACCAAGCAAACCCTCGATAAATCGGTGGAAGACGCCATACCCGAGACTTGGGTCTGGAAAGGTCGGGCGGAAGTGAAGCTGGGGCAGCGAGATGAGGCGATCGAAAGTTTCAAACAGGCGCTGTTCTGGCACCCGGATTGGTGGGTGGCGGTGGATGAATTGACCGCGCTGGGTGAGAAAGTAGACTGAGCAGGAGCGGACAGAGTTATGGATAATTATGTCGCCTATAATTCACAAGTTTGGGATGCCTGGAGCGAAGAGCAAAACACCTGGACGGTCCCCCTGACCCACGAGCAATTCCAACAGGCAAAATACGCTCCGATCGAATTCCTCCTCACTCCCACCAAAAACGTACCCCTCAGCTGGTTTGATGGAGTTGGTGCAGATGTGTTGGGCTTGGCGAGCGGTGGCGGGCAGCAGGGACCTGTCATGGCTGCTCACGGCTACCGCGTGACCATCCTGGATAACTCCATGCGCCAATTGAAAGCTGAAAAAATGGTTGCAGATCGCGAGAACTACGCGGTTTTGCCACTGCAAGCCGATATGACCCTGCCCTTTCCTTTCAAAGACGAAAGCTTTGATATGATTATTCACCCCGTCTCGAATTGCTATATCGAGGACCTGCAGCCAACCTGGAATGAGTGCTTCCGCGTGCTCAAGCCCGGCGGGGTACTGATGGCGGGTTGGACAAACCCGATTGTTTACATGTTTGACGATGACGCGCTGGAAAACCAGGATGCCCCTCTGATCATCCGTAATAAGTTACCGTATAACGGCCGGCTGGAGGTGGAAAGGGGCGCAGAGTTAACGCTGGATACAGGTTACCAATTCAGTCATACACTGGAAGCGCAGATTGGCGGGCAGCTCAAGGCGGGCTTTTTGCTCAAAGATTTTTACGAGGATACCGATCCCAGCGATCACCTGGGGCAATACACCAGTATATTCGGCGCGACACTCGCGGTGAAGATGTAAAAACAATCCAGGTTTAAGTTCTTTGGGATCTTTCTTTGATCTGTCTTTAATCTGTCATTGCGAACTTCTTTTGTAAAGCAATCTTAACTATTAATAGTCAGAGAATGCTGAATACAGGCTCAGGTCTTTACGAACAAGAAAAAAAGCTTGATACCTTTGTGAACTGCTAATAGCCCTGCTAGTTGAGAGTTTAGATTGCTTCGTCCCTCGCAATGACAAGTTTACAATAGAGTTTTTTTTAATCTGTCATTGCGAACCTCTGTTGTGAAGCAATCTTAACTATTAATAGTCAGAGAATGCTGAATACAAACTCAGGTCCTTACGAACAATATATAAATGTTTGTTACCTTTATAAACTGCTAGTAGCCCAACCAGTTGAGAGTTTAGATTGCTTCGTCCCTCGCAATGACAAGTTTACAATAGAGTTTTTTTAATCTGTCATTGCGAACCTCTGTTGTGAAGCAATCTAAACTACTAATAGTCAAAGAATGCTGATTACAAGCTCAGGTTCTTCCGAACAAGGTAAAAATGTTTGGCACCTTTGTGAACTGCTAATAGCCCTGCTAGTTGAGAGTTTAGATCGCTTCGTTCCTCGTGATGACAGACTCACCTATTTCATCTTTTCAGGATAATTCTTGAGCAGTTCCTGGCCGGGCATCAGGATAGCTTTAGGTTCGCAGACACTCTTACAGAAACAGCAGCCCACCATGCACAAAAACGGTTCCGCCACCCAGATCTTGCCGTTCTCATCGCGCTCGTAGACCTCCCGCGCGCAAAGGTCCAAACACGCCCCGCAGTCGTTGCATAAAACCTCCGAGATGGTAGGAAACCAGGGGATCTGCTCACGTGGGTAACCACGCCAGCTGCCGTAGTCGCGGGCAACAATCGCTTTGCCGGTTCGCCGGCGTTGGTAGTAACGCTGGTATTCCAATGTAAGTGCGTTTGAATAATCTTCTGCTGCTGGTTTGGGGATAAAGTTGTTTTGTCTTACGCCATTCAACAGGCGTTCTCTGATTTCTGCTTGATTTGGAGTTAACCCCTCATCGAACAAAGCTGAAAATAACTCTTCGAGTCCGAGCAAACCGGCTGGCTGACCACCGATCTGGAGCATGCGATAGCTGAGTGCCATTTAGTTCCCTATCAGCCCTCTTTAGCCAGGCAATCCGCAGCTTCAGCTTTGAGGTGTGCCACCATGGCTGTCAGCCCGTTACTGCGCTGGGAGGAGATATGGCGCCAGAGCCCCAGCTCTTCAAACAGGCTCAAGTCAGCTGCAAGTACGTCTTTGGCAGGCTGTTCGTTAAAAAGTTTGTGTAGCAAAGCTACCATGCCCTTCACCACCAGCGAATCGCTGTCGGCTTCGAACGTCATGAGCCCATCCTGGCAGTTTAAGTCAAACCAGACGCTCGATTGGCAGCCTTTAACCAGGTTCTTGTCAACCTTATTCTCTGGTTTCATCGCAGGCAAGTCCATGCCCATTTCAATCAGGTACTCATATTTGTCTTCCCAGTTTGCCAGCAGGGAAAAGTCATCGCTGAGTTCTTTTTGAATTTCCTGGATACGCGGCATTCTTACCTCTTCAGCATTTTGATCGCACGCTTGATGCCATAAGCCAATCGGTCCATATCCGCCCGGTCGTTATACAGAGCCAGCGAAGCCCGCACCGTACCGCTGATGTGCAGAGCGTCCATGATTGGTTGGGTGCAATGCTGCCCTGTCCGCACGGCAATGCCCATCGTGTCGAGAAGCACACCCATATCGTAGTGTTGGATGCCATTCACGTTGAAAGGCAAAATGCCTGAACGATGCTTCGGCGCACCGTAAATGACCAGATCAGGGATCTCTGCCAGCAGGCTCAAGCCATACGCGAGCAGATCTTCTTCATGTCTTTGTAATTCATGCTGATTGAACTGCTGCAGGTAATCGACTGCGACGCCCAGCCCGATGGCCTCGGCAACGTTGGGCGTGCCAGCTTCGAATTTGAAAGGCAGAACATTGAAAGTAACCTTTTCGGGGGTCACCGTATCGATCATCTCGCCGCCGCTTAGGAAGGGCGGTAATGATTCCAACCACTTTTCTTTTCCATAGAATATGCCGATACCCATCGGACCGTACATCTTGTGCCCGGAAAAGACGTAGAAATCAGCATCCAGACTACGCACATCGTGCTGAAGATGCTGCACAGACTGGGCTGCATCCACCAGCACAGGGACTTCGTGGGCGTGGGCAAGGCGGATGATCTCAGCAACCGGATTGACCGTTCCAAGGGAGTTGGAAACGTGGTTGACAGCCACCAGGCGGGTTTTCTCGTTGAGCATGCGCTCAAAAAGCGCGAGGTCCAGCTCGCCGTGTTCATCGAACGGCAATACACGGAAGGTAGCACCGCGCCTAAGACACATCTGCTGCCAGGGCACGTAATTGCTATGGTGTTCAAGTTGCGAAACGATAACCTCATCGCCAGGGTAAACAAACTTCTCGCCATAGGTATATGCCAGGAGATTGACCGACTCGGTTGTGCCGCGGGTGAAGATCACCTCGTGGTTGTATTCTGCGTTGATATACCCTGCCACTTTCCGCCTGGCTGCTTCGTAGGCTTCGGTAGCCTGCACTGCCAGGGAGTGATTGCCGCGATGAATATTGGCATTGAGGTGGGTGTAATAATCGACAAGTGAGTCGATCACCACCTGTGGCTTTTGGGTGGTGGCGGCATTGTCAAGGTAGACCAACGGATGGTCATTGATGCTTTGGCTTAAAATTGGAAAATCAGCTCTTGCGCTGAGAATATCTTTGGTCATAGTTGTTCCTCAAAGTGTTTTGATTCTACCATTGCCTTAGGTTGAGATGGCAGGTTGTAACGTCCGCTCAACTGGTGGGAAGATCAGTTATTCAGGGTTTAATCATTAAAAATCCGTAAAGGTTGGGTTATCACTTAAGTAGGGAAGTCTATGTGTCCATCTTTGAGATACAATTGTTAACAAGTTAAACATCTTTTGTATTTGATTCATTGGAGGCAGTATGGCGGAAAAAATATTGGTTGTAGACGATGAGATTTCCTTGCAGGAAACCTTAACTTACAACCTTAAAAAAGAAGGTTATCTTGTTGAAGTCGCTGGAGATGGCATTAAAGCGCTGGAGCTGTTCAGGGCTTCCAAACCGGATCTGGTTATCCTGGATGTGATGCTGCCAGGGATGGATGGTTTCGAAATCTGCCGTACGCTTCGCCAGGAATCCAACACGCCCGTGCTGATGCTGACCGCCCGCGACGACGAAATTGATCGTGTGGTTGGGCTGGAAGTGGGCGCGGATGATTACCTGCCCAAACCTTTCAGCATGCGCGAACTGATCGCGCGAGTCAAGGCGCTGCTTCGCCGTGTGCGTCTCATCAGGGAAGAAGTCGGTACCGCTGCCCAGGAAGCCAATCAACCCAAAACCCTTGTTTTTGGAAACATGGAAATTGATATCAGCCGGCGCGAGGTTCGCCTGGATGGCAAAGTGCTAGCATGTAAACCCAAAGAGTTTGAATTGCTGACCTTTATGGGTCAGCACAAAGGTCGTGTGCTCACCCGCGAACTGATCCTCGAACGGGTTTGGGGTTGGGGATACGTGGGTGACTCGCGCACCGTAGATGTGCACATTCGCTGGCTGCGCGAAAAGATCGAAACTACCCCTGAAACTCCGCAGAGAATTATCACGGTCCGCGGGGCAGGTTACCGATTCGAAGGGTAAAAAGCTTATGAAAATGCGCATCCACTGGCGCATTGTGTGGCCTTTCGTTCTGACGCTGGTACTAACGCTGTCAGTCTGGTTGATTGCCCTTCCACTGCTGGAACAAAGTGCCTACCAGAAAGCGCTTATGACTGGCGAGCCAGTGGATCTCTCTTTGGTTCACAATGTTGCGTTTCTAATTTCGCTGGTTGGTTTAATTGTCGGTTTGAGTATTAGCCTGATTCACACTAATCGCTATGTTGATGACCTAAAGTCTCTCACGGAAGCTGCTAAAGAGCTCGGTGAAGGTAAACACCGGGAGGTCAACGCGGGTCCGATGCAGAATTCCCTGCCTGAGATCCGCGATTTGAGCGAAGCCCTTCAAAAAACTACCAGCCAAATTGACGATCAGATTAGCGCGCTATCCAAGGAACGTGCCATGCTTTCGGCGGTGTTGGGTCAAATGACCGATGGTGTCTTGATTGCTGACAAAAGTGGCAGAGTGGAGTTGCTGAACAAAGAGGCTGGAAAGCTATTCATGGTCAATGAAGAGGAGGCTTTGGGGCATTCTATTGTGGAAGTAGTACGCCATCATCAACTGGTGGAGCTTTGGGAAGAAACCAGGAGTGGTCCCGCAAAAACCATCAACATGGAAATGGGTTGGCTGCATAAGTATTTGCAGGTGGTTGGCATCCCCCTGGGTGAAGAATTGCCCGGGCGGTCAATGTTACTTTTTCAGGACCTGACCCAGACTCACCGCCTTGAGACCATCCGACGGGATTTCGTCTCGAACATCTCACACGAACTCCGCACTCCAATGGCAGGATTGAAGGCTATTAGCGAAACCTTGCTGGACGGCGCCCTGGAAGACCCGACGGTCTCGCGGAATTTCGTGTTGCGGATGGATAGCGAGGTGGACAACCTCACTCAAATGGTCAATGAATTGCTAGAGCTCTCCCGAATCGAATCAGGGCGGTCGAACTTCGATTTTCAGCACATCGAACCTTGCCGCCTGATACAGAAGCCAGTTGACCGTATGGCTTTGCAGGCAGAACGAGTTGGTGTCACACTCAGCCATGATTGTCTGGCTGAACTGCCGCTGGTGTTTGCAGATCCCGAACGCATCTCACAGGTCTTCATCAACCTGATCCATAATGCTATCAAATTCACTCCCAACGGTGGAAAAGTTGAGGTGACGGCTTTTCAGGATGGGAAACAGGTGGTTTTCAAAGTCAGCGACAATGGTGTTGGCATTGCGCAAAAGGATATTACCCGAATCTTTGAACGATTCTATAAAGCAGACCGCGCGAGATCAGGCGGTGGAACAGGGCTGGGGCTTTCAATTTGCAGGCACATCGTTGAAGCGCATGGAGGAAAGATCTGGGCTGAGAGCGTAGAAAATTCGGGCTCTGATTTCTACTTTTCCATTCCCGTTGTGTATCCTGAAGAACAGAATTAACAGTTCTTTTACAGCCTGCCAAAGAGACCTTAACCGACTCTTAGAGATTTTTGCAAAAGCTCATGTTATAGTAAAGCTGGAGGATTACCCAATCTTCTAAGCGCGCTTAAATGAATTGGACGGCTCAAGTTGCTATATAATCTTAACTGGAATCTATCAACCTTGGAGGCTTTATGTCTCGTTTTACCTTAGACCAGGAAATAAAGCTCGTTCAGGATGAAATGCTCTTGCTCGGTAGTTTGGCTGAACAAGCCATCCTGAATTCGGTTGACGCACTCCGTCGCCGGGATGTTGCTGCGGCAAAAGCTATAACTGTAGAAGACAAGAAGATCAATGACAAGCATTTTGCGATTGAGAACCACATCCTGATCATTTTTGCAACCCAATCCCCGCTGGCGCGTGATCTCCGCCTTTTGGCAGCCATGTTGGAGGTTATCACAGAGCTGGAACGCATCGGCGATTATGCCAAAGGCATCGCCAAAGTGGCTGTGCGCCTGGCAGATGACGAAACCCCAATCCCAATTCGCGAAATTTCGACCATGGCAGATAAAGCTACTTCCATGCTCCATCGCGCATTGGGTGCTTTTGTTTCAGAAGACCTCACAGCTGCGTATGCCATCCCAAAAGAAGACGACGAAGTGGACGAGTTGTACATCACCATCTACCGCAAGATCGTTCAAAATATGATCAAGAACCCGGAGAAAATTGATCACACCAACCAGATCCTCTGGGTCATCCACAACCTCGAACGCACGGCTGACCGGGTGACGAATATTTGCGAACGCATTGTTTTTATTGTGTCTGGAGAGTTGCTCGAGCTGGACTCCTCGGATGATGAAGATGAGGATGTCTAAGAACGCCTTCAACCTATTGAAAATTGGATGTAAGTATGTTAATTAGTTTATAGGTGGTTATTTCAGGGAGCAAAAAGTGTTAGTGAGCAAAGCGAACAGGAAGACCCTGAAGCATGTTACGGCATGCATAATTCACTTTACTTTGGATATCAACAATTCCGGACCAGGGTTGTTTCAAACAGTCGGATAAATAGTTTTCAATTATGGGGAGCAGATATGAAGTATTACCGGGAAGCGCCGTAAGATGAAAAGGATTACTTATGTCCTAATGATCGGGATTATGTTGACCTTAATGATTGGCTTGGTGACTTTGGTTAATGCCGTTCGGAATCAACCTTCAAATGATGTTGATTTGTTTCAGAACGCGATTCCTGGAGAATGGGATGCGATTATTACACAAATCACGGATCCGGCACAGAAGGCAACTGAAATCATGCGGTTGGAGCAATTCAGGCAGGACGCAACGCGATATGCCGCCCAGGCACTCGCAGAAACTAACTTTACGGGAACGAGGAGTATCGAATCAATACCGACACCCGTCGAAGTCGGCTCGCAATTGCGAGGTGTGGTTGAATACCTCGGTTTCGATGATCTTCGCAGGGAGCTCAAATCCACTAATGGTTGGGTTGGTGAAATTGATGGATTGGTTTACTCACTTTCCGCTGGGTATTACCGGAACGATGAAAGCCTTGGCTTGGTCCAATTACGAATCCTCACCACGGAACCGTACAGCCGGACAACTGTGAATGTCGATTGCCCGAGCAAGAGCGGTGCTTTGAGCGTTGAAGACGCGAAGGGTTCGCGGGTGATCTTACGGGCAACCAATGGAGAATTGTTTTACTTTGATGTTCTCGCGAGGCAATTTGTGGAGAGTCTGGATATCGTTGTTCCCACTGCCACGCCTTTTCCACCCCTTCGAACTGAAGATCCCGAACCTACCCCAACTTGGAATCCATACCCTTAAGCGAATGATCGTTGTAATTGTGTCAGGAAAACTTCTCGGGCTCGAACCTTCTGGTAAGGAAAAAGGATGTCTAAGAACGCCTTCGCATAGAGAAAAAATCGCGCCAACTGGCGGGTTTCTTATATACGCAATTTCCCAAAAAGTAACGGAGTAAACTATAATCCTTATATCCCTCCCTTTGGGATGATGTGTTGATTAGTGCCAGCTGTAAGAAATAAGGAGGCATAACTCGTGTTAAGAAAGAACGATACCAAGGGAAAGCTGATTGTTGTAGAGGGTATTGACGGCTCCGGTAAATCCACACAAATTGACTTGCTATACAAGTGGCTCCTGGGCGCTGGATATTCCGCCTACTTCAGCGAATGGAACAGTTCGGCGTTGGTGAAGAGCACCACCAAAGCCGCAAAAAAGGCACAGTCCTTCACCCCAACTACCTTCAGCATTTTGCATTGTACCGATTTTGCAGATCGTTGGGAGAACAGCATCTATCCCCTGCTTAAAGCAGGCGTGATCGTGTTGGCTGATCGATATGCCTTCACGGCATTCGCCCGGGATGTTGCCCGGGGAGTTGATCCGGAATGGGTGCGCAGCATGTACTCCTTCGCCATCCAGCCTGACGCGGCGCTTTACTTTCGTGTGCCGCTGGATGTTGCCGTGGGGCGCATCACCGGCGCCAGAGCCAGCCTGAAGTATTACGAGGCCGGCATGGACCTGGGGCTGTCTGAGAATATCAACGAGAGTTTTGAACTCTTCCAGGGCAAGATCCTGAATGAATACGACAAGATGGTTGATGAATTTGGTCTGACATTGATTGACGGCACCAAACCCGTCAAGGACCAGCAGAAGAAAGTACGTTCAATCATTAAAAAGATTCTGGTAGGTTTTGAAGGGCTGCCTAATCCCAACAAGACGCCAATTTCAGTGACCAACATTCAGGCGATTAAGCCCAAAAAAGGAGGCTCAAAATGAACAAAGGAACCTTCTATGGGGCAGGTTTTCCCTACCGAGATTTTGGCAAACTCCCGGGCAAATTGATTGTACTTGAGGGAACTGACGGCGTAGGACGCTCAACCCAGGTCAAAAAATTACGCAACTGGCTTGAAGAAGAAGGTTATGCCGTCTCGGATACCGGTCTGACACGCTCTGAGTTGACCGCTGCCGGGCTTGAGTTCGCCAAGAGCGGACATACGCTTGGTCCGATCACGATGAGCCTCTTCTATGCCGCTGACTTTGCAGACCGTCTTGAAAATCAGATCATTCCAGCCTTGCAGGCGGGGTTTGTGGTGCTTTCTGACCGCTACTTTTACTCAGTTATAGCCCGTGATTGTATTCGCGGCATCAACAGGGAATGGTCAAAGCGGCTTTATGGAATCGCGCTCAAACCAGACCTGATCCTCTACATGAAAGCCAGCATACCTTCACTAGTCACGCGCCTGATTCACGGGCGGGGTTTAAACTACTGGGAATCTGGGATGGACCTGCACATTGCTGATAACTTTTATGACAGTTTTGTGAAATACCAAAGCATGATCCTGGAGCAGTTCGACATCATGGCGGAGGAATACAACTTCATGACTATTGATGCCGACCAAAATCCCAACGAAATCTTTGAGGATCTAAAGAAGCCCATTCTTGAGCTGCTGCATAACCGCCTGACAAAAGGCCATAAACCGAAATAGAACGAATAACTTACCCCAGCGTGCGCGGGGTAAGTTTTTTAAGGAGAAGTGATGAGCAAAATCCGATCCGAAGCTGTCTGCGTCTACGGGTCAAAGATTATCAACATGCATGTTTTAGCGATGTATGCCGAAATCGAAGGTGTTTTGAAAGCCAAAGATATTGAATACATCCATCGCATGCGGGTTGCTTCGCGCCGGCTACGCAGTGCGTTGGCGATCTTTGAGGATTGTTTCTCGCGGAAAGAGTTCAAGAGATACTCGCGCGACGTGCGGGATGTTACCCGTTCTCTTGGCACAGCCCGGGATCTGGATGTGCAGCTTGCGGTGCTCGAGAGCGTGATGCCCGAATTCTCCGATCCGAAACTGAGACCGGGGCTACGGAGGCTGCAGCTGCGCCTCAAGCAGCACCGGGCAGACGCTCAAAAAGAAGTCATCACTGCCATAAAGACGCTCCAGGCAGATGACACCCTGGTGAACCTCGCCAAATGGGCCGCGTCTTCTCGTGAATCCTCGGAAGGTATCTACCTGTTTTCTCCCGCGCTCTATGAACTGGCATTTAGCGGCATTAATGCCCAATTAAAAGAATTGCTTGATCACGCCGCTTATGTACAGGACGAGCGCAACATAGCTGAACTGCACAGTATGCGCATTAGCGCCAAACGTTTGCGCTACACAATGGAAGCTTTTGCGGATCTTTATGGAGCAAGTCTGAAGTCATTTATCAATCCGACGCGAAAGTTTCAGGATATTCTGGGGGACATCCACGACGCGGATGTCTGGATAGCGATGATCCCGAACTTTATTCAGGAAGAGAGGGAGCGAATTTCCTTATACTTTGGAAATAACCGCCCTCTCAAACGGCTGTTGCCTGGTTTGGAGGCTTTCAGGGTAAACCGCTCTGAAAAACGCAAAGCAGATTATCAGCAATTTCTTGGGATGTGGCAGAAAGCGGAGGAGGATCATGTTTGGGATGAACTCCTTAAAACGATCAACGCGCCGCTCGATCTGGAGGTTGCGCTGCGTTCCCTGCAACAAATTGAGAATCCGCCAACGCCGCAGGAAGACAAATCCGAGGATATCTTCCCGGAGGATTAGCCTAAACTGCTAGTCTACTCGTCTTTTGTTAAATTACGTTCCATGCGGCGCAATAGCAGGAAGTTTATAATTGCCACGATGACCATAAGTACTAGTAAAACAAAGTAGCCGACCCTCCAATTTTCCTGCCCGACCATCATCGTATACTCCGACATACCCCCAATACCCGAGATGAGCGTGAGCGGCATGAAAATGCTGCTGATCAGGGTCAGACGCCGCATGATCGCGTTGGTACGGTTTGAGGTGGCAGCCATGCGGTTGCTGGCAAGTGAGAGGTGGATCTCCATCAGGCTCGTCACCTGGTCCCGCGCGGTTTCTGAAATCTCATAATAGCGCGAAAGATGGTCGTACACATCCCGGAAGAAGACCAGGGATTTCTCTGCCACGAAAGGACTATCCTGCCGGATCAGTTTACTGAGCACCTCACGTTCATAGAAGACAGATTTTCGGATGGTCATCAGATCGCGACGGGAATCCAGCAAGCGCGAAAGGTCATAGTCCGGAGAGCCTTTCAGGATCTCGTCCTCATCGCTATCCAGCTTGGTCTCGATCCGGTCAATTGCCAGGAACTTCCGGTCTACCACGGTATCAATCAACAAGTGCAGCAGGAATGAAGGTCCGTTCCTGACTTTCTGGCTTTCCCTTTCGACCAGCCGCTCCATGCCTTGCAAGAATGGGCGGTTTTGACTGTCGCGGTGGGTCACACTGACGACGAAATCCTTTCCCACAGCAAGGTCAAGTTCGTGTGCCAACACTTCTTCGGAGGAGATTTCGAAAATATTAAAAATCATGAATGAATAATTCGGGAACAAGTCAAGTTTGGGCAATTGTTCTTCGTTGAGGCTGTCTTCGATGCTCAGAGGATGCAGATTGAGCTCCGTGATCAGGGGCTCGAGATCCTCTTTTTTGGGATCGCAGAAGTCGAGCCACATATACCCTCCATCCCGAACTGCTTTTCTTGCATCATGAATGGAAGATACTAAAGAGAGTTCTCCAGCTTCATCAACAAAAAAGAAACGCGAGTATGGCTCTTTGATAATTGTGGTTTTTTCGATCAGTTCAGTCATGGCGATCCTTTGAAGAGACATTGTGCCCAAGAATTTTGACGAGAGGCGAGAATGGATTCCAATCCAGCAGCCTGGCAAACTGGCGAGGTGAAATTATTCGCTGCGATTGAACGGCATGGCGTTTTTTGAGGATGGCTCGAAGCCCTCTTAGAGCGTCCCGCTTGCCCCTGAAGAGGGCTTTCCCCGACGGCATAAATGTTCCCGCAAGTAGATAGAGCAAGTTGAAGAAGATATGAGCCGGTAGTAGCAAGCAAAAAAGGTACCCTGGCATGTTTTTTACGAATGCCCAGATCAGGTTACGATGACCATAATAAGTCGCAAAGTCGCTTCGGTAGCCAGTGCTGCCAGAGCCAACGTGATGGACTACCGCTTCTGGCAGGTAAAGAAATGGATACCCAGCCAACTGCAGGCGCATGTCGAGGTCAAGGTCTTCCATGTAGGCAAAAAACTCCTCGTCGAATCCTCCCACCTGCTCGAAGGCAGTTCTGGGGTACGCTGAGGCTGCCGCGCAAGCGCTCATTACGGAACGTGGACTGATTGCGCTTTTTGTGGAGGGCTGGTTGTGATTCTTGCGCCAAGCCAGCCCGCTGGCGTGGTAAACATTCCATTCGCCGTCAAGCAAGGCAGGATTGTCTGCTTGTAAGAGGCGCGAGGCAAAGCAATGCCCGGGGTGGCTCAGCGCGGCCTGGTGGAGGGTTTCAAGCCAATCCAGCTCGGGGAAAGCATCGCTGTTCAAAAGCACCAGGTACTCACCTGATGCCAACCTGGCAGCCAGGTTGTTCCCACCGGCAAAACCAAGATTGGCTTCCGAAGTAACATGCTTCAATGCAAGATTCTGAAAAGTATCCAAAACCTCAGGGTCAGGCGGCTGACTGGCACCGTTATTGAGCAGGATCACTTCAAAGTCCTGGTAAGTCTGCGCTATAAGGGCTTCCAGGCAGCGCTGCAGATACTGTTCGCTCTGCCAAAATAATACTAGGACTGAGAAGAAAGGTCGGTTCATGGTCACTTTCCCTGATTATGCCTATTATAGTTTACGCAGGCAATATGCAAGGGCTTGAAACTTGAGGTGGAGGGCTTATATAATACAGAACAACTTACCGACAGGATAACCAAATATGGCAAAAGCGACAGGTTCCATGAAAACAAATACTGATCACCCGGCAAACAAAGCAAAGGGAAATCCCGTAGAAGGAAAGAAGCAGATGATACCACTTTGGGGTTGGGCTCTTATAGTAATAGCTGTCATCGTTGGAGGATATCTGCTGATCAAGAATTTGGGTCAACAAGAACCCGTTGTGAGCAGTTTGCCCCTGGAGGTCAGTGTTGACGAGGCAGCAAAACTTGATCCGAAAGAATGGTTTTTTCTGGACGTGCGTGAACCTAGCGAATGGGAGGAGGCGCATATTTCCTATGCCACGCTCATTCCACTCGGCGAGCTGACCTCAAGACTGTCTGAGATTCCGAAGGACAAAAATATCATCGTAGTTTGTCGCTCTGGCAATCGCAGCGCTGTGGGGCGTGACTTGTTACTGAATTCTGGCTTCGCGAACGTGACTAGCATGGCTGGCGGCATGAACTCATGGCAAGTCCAGGGGCATCCTGTGGTAACCGGACCGTAACCGCGAATTGTCTAGAAACCATCCTTTTGAGTGACCATCTTTCAAAAGCAATTACCTATTACTCAAGCTTAAGGGGAAGAAATAGGCAAAATTCGTTACAAGAACCTTTGTTGAAACTCAGCTTAACAGCCATGACAGTTGGGTGACTGGCACATCCAATCCTTTCCTATGGTAAGATTAGACGCTATCTGATGCACATGAAGGTGACATAATTGGCCAGTAATACTAAACCAGTGTACGACTCAGCAAGCTACCGAGTACCAGCAGCTTCTGAATTGAAAGAGTTAGGAAAATATCGCTACCTGCTCAGGCAATTGATCCGACGGGATATTCTGACCCGTTATAAACGCTCAGTTCTTGGCGTAGCCTGGACGATGCTGAACCCACTGGGCACGATGTTGATCCTCAGCCTTGTGTTTTCGAATCTATTTAACGCAGAGGGCTCTTATCCCGTTTACATTCTAAGTGGTATTTTAGCCTGGAACTTTTTTGCACAGGGGACAAATGCAGCCATGTCAGGATTGATGTGGGGCAGCGGGCTGATGAAGCAAATCTACGTTCCTCGGACAATATTTGGGGTTTCTGCGATTGGTACAGCCTTGGTCAACCAGCTGTTGAGCCTTGTTCCGCTATTTATCGTTATTCTGACAACCCGTTCACCGTTGTTTGTAACGTTATTTTTCTTGCCAGTTCCCATTATCTTATTGGCATTTTTTACATTAGGCATTGGCCTTATTCTATCAACCCTTTCGACATATTTCCCTGATGTCTCAGAAATGTACCAGATCCTGTTGACAGCCTGGATGTATTTGACCCCAATCATCTACCCTGAAACGATTATCCCTGAAAATCTTATTAGGGTATTTCGTTTCAATCCCATGTATCATATGGTGAAGATGTTTAGATTATCAGTTTATGAAGGAAGATTACCCTTGATGACTGAATTTTTGCCAGCTTTAGGATGGGCTGTTGGGATGTTGGTCTTAGGTTGGATATTTTTCACCTCGAAATCGGACGAATATGCTTACCGAATTTAAACTTAAGCCTGATTCTGAAAATGAACAATTCGGCTCAATGCAGCCGATGATTATTCTTGATAATGTTGCTGTTAAGTATCGCGTTCCCACTGAACGAATTGGCACTTTCAAGGAATTCGCCATTCGAACGCTACAACGGCGGGTATCTTATAAGAGTTTTTGGGCTCTGAATGATGTAAACCTTGAAATTCAAAAAGGTGAGGTTTTTGGTTTAGTTGGTAATAATGGTGCCGGGAAGAGCACCATGCTGAAAGTAATTTCCCGAGTATTAAGGCCTACCAAAGGTCGTGTCAGAGCGTTTGGTAAAATCGCACCACTGCTTGAATTAGGCGCGGGTTTTCATCCGGAGTTAACCGGTCGTGAAAACATATACTTGAACGGATCCTTATTGGGATACAGCAAAGAGGAAATGGATCGGGTGTTTGATGAGATTGTGGATTTCTCCGAGTTAGGAACGTTTATTGAAGCTCCCATTCGTTCTTATTCTTCTGGAATGCATGCGCGTTTAGGTTTTTCTGTGGCTACGGCTCATTTGCCTGAAATATTGATTCTTGACGAGATCCTTAGTGTCGGTGATGAGGCCTTCCAACATAAATGTAATGATCGCATGAAAAGATTTCGTGAAAATGGAGCGACTATCATCATGGTTTCTCATGGATTATCAATGGTGGAGGAAATGTGTTCCAGGGTTGCATGGCTTGATCATGGCGTAATTCAGAAAATTGGCGATCCGCTTGAGGTAATTTCAGCTTATCGTGGAGCGAACTAGTTATGGAATATCGGCATACTAACTTAGATGATGTGATATTACTTATTCCCCGTGTCTTTGGCGATCATCGGGGATTTTTTCTGGAGACCTTCCGTCAGTCAGAATTTGATGCCTTTTGTGGGCATCATGAATTTGTGCAGGATAACCATTCCGGATCCGGGCAGGGCATCCTGCGTGGGTTACATTATCAACTCCACCAAACACAGGGCAAGCTTGTGCGGGCAGTTGTAGGCGAGGTTTTCGATGTTGCTGTCGATATTCGCAAGGGCTCGCCAACTTTTGGAAAATGGATTGGCGCCGTTCTGAGCGCTGAAAACAGACATCAACTCTGGGTTCCCCCTGGTTTTGCGCATGGATATTATGTTTTGAGTGAATGGGCGGAAATCTTTTATAAGGCCACCGATTACTACGCCCCGGAATGGGAACGCGGCATTCTTTGGAATGATCCTGCAATCGGGATTGATTGGCCGCTAGTGCAAGGTACGCTACCCATCCTCTCGAACAAAGATGCAACAGCGCCTATTCTGGCTGAGGCGGATGTGTTTCCGGCGGGCTGGTCAGTAGAATAACTATTCAAGGAGTGATTATGAAAAATTTGCTGGTAACCGGAGGGGCGGGCTTCATCGGCTCAAACTTCATCCACTACTTGCTGCAACAGGGTCTGGATGTAAAAATTGTCAACCTTGATGCTCTCACTTACGCTGGAAGTCTCGAAAATCTAAAGGACCTGCCTCATCCCGAGCGGCACCTGTTTGTGCATGGAAGCATCACTGACCGCCCCCTGCTGGACCAGATTTTCAGTGAGCACGAAATCGATACGGTCATCAATTTTGCGGCCGAATCACATGTGGATCGCTCCATTCTCAACCCGGGTGTCTTTGTGGACACCAATGTCGTTGGCACATACACTTTGCTCGAAGCCGCCCGGCGTGCCTGGATTGTGGACAAAATCGTTCCTATTGAAGAAGTTCGTTTTCACCATGTCTCCACCGACGAAGTTTTTGGAACCCTGACGCGCGAGGATCCGCCTTTCGAGGAGGATACTCCCTACGCGCCGCGTTCGCCTTACGCTGCCGCAAAAGCTTCCAGTGACCATTTTGTGCGCGCCTATCACACGACCTTTGGCGTGCCTATCAGCATCAGCAACTGCTCCAACAATTATGGTCCGCGCCAATTTCCCGAGAAACTGATCCCGTTGATGATATTAAACGCGCTGAATGGCAGACCGCTGCCGGTTTACGGCGATGGCATGCAAATCCGTGACTGGCTCTACGTGGACGACCACTGCGAGGCTATCCTGCGCATTGTGAACCACGGACGCACGGGAGAAACCTATTGTGTGGGCGGGGATAATCAACCCCCCAACATTGAAATCGTAAAGAACATCTGCGATATCCTTGATGAACTGCAGCCGGATTCGGCTTACGCGCCTCATAACCAGTTGATTAAATACGTGGCTGACCGCCCGGGTCACGACCGCCGTTACGACATCAACATTGCGAAGATCGAGCATGAACTTGGTTGGAAACCCAGCCATGACTTGCGCCAGGGTTTGGTGGACACAGTGAAATGGTATTTGGACAACCCCGATTGGGTTGAAGCAATCACAAAGCAGTCGGATTACGACAGTTGGCTCCAGAAAAACTATTCGGCTAGAAAGGCGTAGACATGAAAGGTATCATCCTCGCAGGCGGTAAAGGCACCAGGCTCTATCCCTTAACCATGGCTATCAGCAAGCAATTGCTGCCAGTCTATGACAAACCCATGATCTATTATCCACTCTCCATGCTGATGCTGGCGGGCATTCGGGATGTTTTGGTGATCACGACACCCGAAGATAACGAGCAGTATAGGCGTTTGTTGGGTGATGGCAGCAGGCTCGGGATGAGCATCCAATATGCTGTTCAGGCGGTTCCGCGTGGGCTCGCAGACGCTTTCCTGGTAGGTAAGGAATTTATCGGAGACGATAAGGTCTGCCTGATCCTGGGCGATAATATCTTCTTTGGGCATGGTCTGCCGGAGATCTTACGAAGCGCTGCCGAAAACGAAAATGGCGCGGTCGTGTTTGCCTACCCGGTCAGGGACCCCGAGCGTTACGGCGTGGTGGAATTTGATGAGAGCGGTAAGGCCATCAGCCTGGAAGAGAAACCCCTCAAGCCGCGTTCCAATTACGCGGTGCCTGGAATATACTTTTATGACAACCGCGTGGTTCGCTACGCGGAGGAACTCGCCCCCTCTCCGCGGGGTGAGATTGAAATCACGGATATCAACAAACGCTATCTGGGTGATGGCGAGCTCTCAGTGAAAGTGCTTGGCAGGGGTGTTGCCTGGCTGGATGCTGGCACGCACGAGTCCTTGCTGCAGGCATCCATGTTTGTACAGGCGGTAGAGGACCGACAAGGTATGATGATCTCTTGCGTGGAGGAAATCGCTTTTCGCATGGGGTATATTGATGAAGAAACCTTGCGTAAAGACGCCGCGGAATTGGCAAGCAATGAATATGGGCAGTACTTACTCCGATTTTTAAGTGGGTTGCACAAATGAAAAAAATCTTGCAGATCGGCACAAATGGACAACTAGGGTGGGAGTTACTGAGCACTTGTGCGCCACTGGGTGAGGTGGTTGCTTTGGATTACCCTGAAGTTGATCTTTCCGACAGCAGTGGTCTGCGCGAACTTGTAAAAAGCGTCAACCCCGATATCATCATCAATGCTGCCGCGTACACCAATGTAGATAAAGCTGAAAGTGAACCCGAAAAGGCCAGGGCAATTAACGCTACTGGTCCTGGAATCTTGGCGGAAGAGGCAAAAAAGATCAATGCGGTCCTGGTGCACTACTCGACGGATTATGTATTTGACGGTACCAAGGGCAGCCCGTATCTAGAGACAGATACGCCAAAGCCATTGAGCGTTTATGGACAGACTAAGTTGGAGGGCGAGCAAGCTGTTGCTGCTTCTGGTTGTGTGAATTTGGTGCTGCGCACCAGCTGGGTTTATTCCATGCGGCAAGGCGGTTTTGTGACCAAGGTGCTGCAGTGGGCGCGTACTCAGGAAGTTATGCGAGTGGTGGATGACCAGATTAGCGGTCCAACCTCAGCCCGCATGCTGGCGGAGATCACAGCGCTGATCCTGGCCCAGGGTCGGGATGATGTATTTGGTTATCTCAAGGGAAAAGGTGGCTTGTACCACTGTGCCGGCGGCGGCTCCTGCAGCAGGTATAAGTGGGCAAAAGCCATTCTTGAACTTGATCCGCGTAAAGAAGAGCAAAAGGTCAAAGAACTACTTCCAGCTAAAAGCGCTGACTTCGCCGTCCCAGCCAACCGACCGATGGTTAGTGTGCTGAACTGTGATAGGCTAAATCAAAAAACTGGCTTATCGTGTCCGGAGTGGAAATCGGACCTGCGTATGGTTATGAATTAATCCAGCTTTTTATTTTACATAGAGTAAATCATGGAAAAAAGCTTAAAAGAAATATTTCTTGACCACAAACAAAAAAAGTCAGATAAATGGTCTTTGTATATTGATGAATGGGATAGGATTTTTTCTGCGTATCGTTATCAGCCGATTAACATCTTTGAAATCGGTATACAAAACGGTGGCTCGTTAGAGATTTGGGCTAAATATTTTCCTAATGCAAAAAACATTGTCGGCTGTGACATTGATGAAAAATGTAAGGATTTAGTTTTCAATGACTCCAGGATCACAGTATTTGTTGGAGATGCTAATGCTGATGATATTCAAAAAAGAATAACTGAATGTGCACCGAAATTTGACATAATCATTGACGATGGTTCGCATCGATCAAGTGATGTGATTCGATCTTTTAGCAGGTATTTTCAATATTTAAAATACGAAGGTATATTTGTTATTGAGGATATTCATGCAAGCTATTGGCAGAATTTTGAGGGCGGCTTATTTGATCCAAGATCCTCAATGGCATTTCTAAAGAGTCTTACTGATCTACTCAATCATGAACACTGGCGAAATAACCAATCTCGAGCAGAATTTCTTTCTGAATTTGGCAAGGAATATGACGTTAATTTTTCTGAAGCTGACTTGTGTGATATTCACTCAATAGAATTCCTTAATTCTTTATCCATCATCAAGAAATGTAAACCAGATAAAAATGTTCTTGGCAATAGAATTGTCGTCGGTCAAGACGAAATTGTGACCAGGGAACTGGAACAGGTTAATGGAAGTTCTATTCACGATATGACCTTTCAAATTAAAGATGACTCTGATTTATGTACATGGAATTTAATAAGAAAAGCTCAGTATTTTGAGCAGGAAAATGCTGCCCTGAAAAGAGAGATTGGGGAAAAAGATCGAGTGCATGAATTAGAACAGAAAAGGCTAAGAGAGGTAAACAGCAAACTGGAGAAGATTGTTGACTCCACTAATAATGAAATTGCAGAGTACTATAACAGTATAAGTTGGAAGATTACCAGACCATTCCGTTGGATTGAGAAGAAGCTAGGGGGAAAGAATGTTTAATTCTCTAAGAAATATCAGAGATTATTTCTTATTGAAACGGAGTCATCTTTTTGATGAAGACTATTATTGTCTTCAATATCCGGACATACGACAAGCGGATGTTAACCCCCTTTGGCATTTTGTGCGGGTTGGGTGGAAGGAAGGTCGTAACCCCTCCAAGGACTTTTTCACCGTTAATTATCTGCAAAAATATCCAGATGTTAGGGATGCTGGAATAAACCCGTTTTGCCATTATATTAAATTTGGCATTAATGAAAAACGTTATCCTGTGCCATTAATTGATCTGCCGATCACCAAAACCAAAAAATCAGGGGAAATTCCATGTAAGCAGTTTCTCGATGTAAGTATCATTGTGCCCGTTTTTAATGGCATCCAAAATACGCAAGCATGTTATCGTGCTCTATGCAATACATGTGATAAGTTGAATATTGAAATCATTTTTGTTGACAATGCTTCGACGGATGGCACGTCAGAATGGTTAAGACAAATAAGTAAACAAGACATACGGGTTTCAATTATTCAAAATAAGGAGAGTCGAGGATTTAGCGGAGCTGTGAATCAAGGGATTGTAATCAGCTCGGGTAAATATATTTCACTTGTCAACGCTGACATTATACCGGGTGTGGGTTGGCTGGAAAACCTAATTGAAGCAATGAACGCCCAACCCCGTTATGGAATCCTTAGCCCTTGCACTAATTATCCCGGTGAAGGCTTACAAATAGATAACGATGCCATAGGCGTCAAGGCTGACGACGTGGATGCATATGCTGAAAAAATTGCTGGTAGGAAAGGGATTATTCCGGTCTCACATCGATTGATGTTTTTTTGTGTGCTTATTCGCAGAGAATT